>JAEEGK010006205.1_pt1 | contig 28804 bp, 14 predicted proteins | sample 8958771 | NCBI WGS metagenome assembly JAEEGK01 (sample SAMN16246547, study PRJNA631951) | gut metagenome | biome: gut microbiome; feature: rumen; material: SC-attached | host: Bos | place: Iran: Karaj | collected 2018-10 | reverse complement strand
TTCATGTTGATGTCCTTCACCTGGAATCCGGCATCCTTGAGCATAGCGCGGATGGTAATCACGTCGGGATGGATCTTGCCCCAGGAGAGCGGTTCCATGGCCACGTCGAGGATGTCGCAGCCGGCCTGGGCCACTTCCAGCATGGAGGCTACGGAGAAACCGGGGCCGGTGTGTCCGTGATACTGGATCGTGATTTCAGGGTGACGTTTCTTGATATTGGCGACGATCTGTCCGAGCGACCAGGGACGGCCGATGCCGGCCATGTCCTTGAGGGCGATTTCCTGTGCGCCGGCCTCGATGAGCTTCTCAGCCAGGTTAGTGTAATACTCGATGGTATGGATGGGCGAGTACGTGATGCAGAGGGATGCCTGCGGAATCATGCCGCCTTCGATCGCATACTTGATGGAGGGGATGATGTTGTTGGCATCGTTCAGGCCGTCGAAGATGCGGGTGATGTCGACGCCCTGGGCGTGCTTGACCTTGTACATGAGCTTGCGCACGTCCACCGGGCAGGGGTACATGCGGAGGGCGTTGAGGCCGCGGTCGAGCATGTGGGTCTGGATGCCGGCCTTGTGGAGCGGTTCCGTGAAGGCGCGGACGGCCTTGTTCGGATTCTGGCCATAGAGGAGCTGGACCTGTTCGAACGCACCGCCGTTCGTTTCCACACGGTCGAAGCAACCCATGTCGATGATTACCGGAGCTATTTCCTGGAGCTGGTCGACGCGGGCGGTGAATTTGCCGGACGACTGCCACATGTCTCGATATACGAGCGAAAATTTTATTTCACGAGCCATTTGTTGGGATATGTAAGTTTAGTTTGAGTTTTTCGTCAAATCAATTGGCAAATATAACGAAAATCTAAAAGAAAAACAATATCTTTGCAGTCGCATTCCCGGCCTCCGTAGTTTAATGGATAGAATTTCAGATTCCGGTTCTGACGGTTGCGGTTCGATTCCGCACGGGGGTACGAAAAAAGCTTGGCAACGCCAAGCTTTTTTCGTACCTTTACAAATCATGACAGACTCTAATCCATTCTCTAAAGATAGCCGGGAAAAACAACTTCAGTCGCCCGAGGAGATCGGGAGCGTGCTGAAGGTGACGGCGCTGCCAACCTATCTGCTGGCCCTGACGGCGCTGCTGCTGATCGGTGCCGTTTTCGTATGGGGCTTCCTGGGCACCGTTTCTGACAAGGTGTACTACAGCGGCGTGGTCTTTCCGTCGCAGGGAACCGCCGATGTCTCGCTGCCCAACAAGGGAATGGTGCGTACCGTCTTCGTACACAATGGAGACCACGTGATTCCTGGACAGTCGGTGGCGCTCATCTCAATGGATGAAAGCTACAGCATCCTGACGAGCACCGTCGACGGCACCGTCATCTATACAAAGGTGGACAATGAGCCATTCGAGGCATTCGAGCCCATCATCAGCGTCATCGACGGCAACGGGCCGCAGACGCAGCGCGCGATGCTCATCGCTTATATCGACAATGCCGGCCAGCGCGACTTGCGTGTCGGAATGAGAGCTCAGATCTGGCCGGAAAATGAGAAGCGCGATGAGATCGGCTATGTCAGGGGCCGCGTCACGCGCATCGACCGCTATCCCGTAGCGGCGGAAGAGGTGCGCCAGACGCTCAAAAGCGATGAACTGACCCGCCGCCTGCTCGAATCGGGAGAGATGATGTACCGTGTCAATGTGGAGATGTTTCCCAATCCGGAAGACGATTCGAAATACGACTGGTCGTTCGGCGAGCCCGAAGACATCAGCATGGACGTCGGCACCTACTGCTCGGTGCTGACCGAGACGAGGCGCCGCAGCATGTTCCAATATCTGTTTGAATCGGCCAGGACAGTGTTCCGGTCCGCAAAACTCCGCACTGAATGAAAACGGGGCGAAATGATTCCCGTCCGGACTCGATGTCGACGCTGACGCTCATCCGCCGCTTCAACCGCGGCTGCCAGGGCTTGTTCGTCGTGACCGTCCTGCTCCTGGTCGGGGATATGGCTTCCTATCTTCTTCCGCCTTTCTTCCAGCAGATATTTACCGACAATATCATCACGCACAAGAATCCGGAGTGGTTCGGGCCGTTGATGGCCGTCTATATCCTGCTTTTCGTCCTGGAGGTGATGATCTGGCTGCTGCTGAATCCCCTTCGCAGGAGGGAGCTCGCCAAACTGGGCGTCAGCGCTTCTTCCCGCTATATCCTGAGCCTGCTGCAGTTGCCCATGAGCGCCATTGACCGTTTTTCTTCCGGAGAACTGGTCGCGCGCTACTCCAGCATCAAGAACGTGGTGACGACGATGGACCGGTTCTCCTACGCGCTCGTCCTGGTCATTCGTCCGGTCATCTGTGCCTGGCTGCTGATGCTCTACAGCTGGAAACTGGGACTCGTGGTGATCTTCTCGATGGTGCTGCTGGTGATCGTGATGCGGACGACGTCGCGCAGCATCAAGAAGAAAGCCCGGAGTTCGGAGGTGACAGATGCCCGTCTGCAGGGCATGACGATGACGGGCCTCAAGAATATCGAGACGATCAAGTCGATGGGAGGAGAACATATCTTCTATGCCGGATGGGAGAAGACCTATGTGACCGCGCTCAACGCGCGCGTGCGCACGGCGATTACGACGATGGGCATCGGCTCCCTTCCCCTGCTGGTCCTGAACCTGTGCAACGCCTTGATCCTCTGCCTCGGCGCCTGGTATATCCTGCAGGGTGAGCTGACGCCCGGTATGCTGCTGGCTTCACAGGCCCTGGCAACCAGCATCACCTTCCCCATCAATTCGGCGGTGAATGCAACCCAGGAAGTCTACCGCTCCCAGGCCGCCATGGAGCGACTGGAAGAGGTGGAGGCGGCCTGCGGGGACCATCGCCTGAAAATCCCCGCCATCGACGATCTGCCGGAACGCCCCAAACTCCGGGGAGAAGTGGAACTGCGCAATGTCACCTTCGGTTATGACCGCAGCCTGCCTCCGATTCTCAAGAACTTTTCGATGAAAATTCGTCCGAGCGAAAAAGTCGCTTTCGTCGGTTTTTCCGGTTGCGGCAAGAGTACCATCGCCAAACTCATCTCCGGTCTCTATGAACCTTGGGAAGGAGAGGTTCTCCTCGACGGAATCCCCGTACAGCAGCTCAACCGGGCTGTCAAAAACAATTCCCTTTCGGTCGTCAACCAGGACATCACCCTTTTTGAAGGCACCATCGCCGATAATATCAAGATGTGGGACGATTCCATCGAAGATTTTTCGATGGTGCTGGCCGCCAACGATGCCCAGATCCATCAGGACATCGCCAACCGTCCCGGTGCCTATCAGACCCTGCTGACCGAAAACGGCAAGAACTTCAGCGGCGGACAGCGGCAGCGCATCGAAATCGCCACCGCCCTGGCCAAGGATCCCACCATCCTGATCATGGATGAAGGAACCTCCGCCCTCGACTCCAAGACCGAACAGCTGGTCATGCAGCATATCGGAAGCCTGGGCATCACCACCATCCTGATCGCCCACCGCCTGAGTACCATCCGTGACTGCGACTGCATCTATGTGATGGAACACGGACATGTCCTGCAACAGGGCACGCACGAGGAACTGTTGCACCAGGAAGGACTCTACCACGAACTGATGAAATACGCCTGAGCTATGGACAATCTGTTTTTCGAGCAATTGGTCCAGCGTATTGAAGGCGACCAGAAGGCCCTGAACGAGGCCTCCGACCTCTTCCGGGGAATGATCGACCGGAAGATATGGAAGCAGCTGACCCGGCAGAAAGAGATTCCGAAAGACCTCCACCAGCTGGAAGAGGTGTTCTACCGGAACCAGATCTTCTTCCGGCAGGTCCGGCTCGAGGGGGACTGGTGGTCGCGCTGTTCGGGAAAGATGCTGGCTTTTACGGAAGAGGAAGACTCCCCGGTCATCCTTACGCCGCGTTTCGCGGACTATACCTTTGTCCATCCCGTCACGGGCCGGCACTGTTCTGTCCGGAAAGACAGCGGTTGCCTCAAGAAGGACGCTTTCACGCTCTGTTATCCGCTGCCCGGCGGCGAACTGTCCGTCATGGCTTTCCTGAAATCTGCATTGCGGCAACTGTCTTTCCTCGATTACCTCTATGCTTTCCTGGCCTGCCTGGGCGTCGTGCTGCTGACGATGGTGACGCCGTATATCTGCAAGATGCTCTTTGGCGAAGTCATCCCTTCGGGTGACGCCGCCCAGCTCACCCCGATCGCAGTGCTGCTCTTCAGTGCGGCCGTCGGGCTGGTCATGGTGCAGCTGTCGCGCAATTTCCTGGTGGTACGGATGAAAGACAAGATCGAATATGCCATGCAGACGCCGTTGATGACCCGGCTGCTGATGCTGCCTTCCTCGTTTTTCAAGCAATATGCTCCCGGCGACCTTTCGAGCCGTGTCCTGTCGGTGGTGCGCCTGTTTACGAAACTGACCGAGGACATGCTCTCCACCATCCTTTCGCTGCTGTTTACAGCCGTGATGTTCATCCAGTTCTTTACCTACGGCGGTCCCTTGCTGTGGACGGGCATTCTCGTGATGATCGTTTACCTGCTGGCCATCTACTGCGTCTACTATTTCAGGAAGCAGGTACAGGACAGTGCCAATGCCAGTGCCGCCAAACTGACCGGCGTCATCTACAACCTGGTGTCCGGCGCACAGAAGATACGGACCAACGGGGCGGAAATCCGCGCCTTCCGGCACTGGGCGGTGGCTTACGAACCATCCGAGCCTTTCGGCAGCCGGTATCCGGCCATGTTCAATGTCGGCAGTTCCCTGAGTTACAATGCCCGCCTGCTGCCGCTGCTCGTGACGATGCTGGCCGCCTGGCACTATGGCCTGGGGCTCTCCGACTATATCGCCTACTGCAGCGTCCTGGCCCTCGCGACGGAGGCCATTGCCAAGTTTGAGCTGATTACCAAGGATGTGGCCTTGCTGGGCCCTGAGCTCAAGCTTTGCGAACCCATCCTGCAGGCTGAGTCCGAGGCACAATCCGGCAACATCCTCCTCAGGAACGTGAGCGGCAAGATCGACATCAGCGGTCTCAAGTTCCGTTATGCTGAAGACATGCCCTATATTTTTGACGGTCTCGATCTGCACATCAACCCCGGTGATTATGTCGCCCTCGTAGGCCCTTCCGGCTGCGGAAAGTCGACGCTCATACGCCTGATGCTGGGTTTTGAGCAGGCCGAGAGCGGTTCCATCTTCTACGATGAGTACAATCTGGAAGATATCTCCAAGCCGAGCCTGCGCCAGTATTGTGTCAGCATCTGCCTGCAGGACGGCCAGCTTGTGGAAGGCACCATCCGCGACAACATCCTTTTCGGCAATGTCTGGCAAAATGACGATGCCGTCTGGGAAGCGGTTCGGATGGCATCGCTCGAAAAAGACATCCGGGACATGCCTCTGGGGCTGGATACGCCCATTTCCGCCGACGGGCAGGGCGTCTCCGGCGGCCAGCGGCAACGCATCCTGATTGCACGTGCGCTCATCCGCAAGCCGCGGATCATGTTCCTGGACGAGGCTACGTCGGCACTCGACAACATCAGCCAGCACAACATTGCCGAGAGCCTGGTCCGAATGCACTGCACGCGTATCACCATTGCACACCGGATGAGCACCATCCGGGAATGCAACCGCATCATCGTTCTCAACGGAGGCCGCGTCGTCGAGGACGGCAGCTACGATGAACTGCTGGCCAAGGGCGGCATTTTCAGTGAAATCATCAAACGGCAGATCGTATGAAAAAGTGGCTTGTCTTGATTCTTCTCTGCGGATGGCCGCTTCTCTGCCCGGCACAGAGTCTGGAAGAGGTGATCCGTCTGGCACAGGACAGTGCGGTCACTGCCTTCCAGAGCCAGTATGAATACGAATACTACCAGCAACGGCACGCCCGTTTCGAGGCGCTGCGCAAACCCCAGCTGACGCTGGATGTCACGCCAAACTACCTGCGTTTCGTCAACGACCTGTCCCGCTACTACGTGTACATCCGCAACTTTGACCGCATCTCCACCGCCGCGCAGCTCAAACTCACCCAGAAGATTCTGGGGCTGGGCGGTGAGGCGTATGTGGGAAGCCAGGCCATCTGGACGGAATATCTCGGCAAAGACCTGTTCGAGCGTCCCCGCGACTTCGTGGCTGCGCCCCTGATCTTCGGCTACCAGCAACCCTTGCTGGGCTACAATGCGTACCGCTGGGAGAAGGTCGTGGAAGACCAGCAGCTGGAGGCTGCCCGCAAGGAACACGACTACCAGCTGCATCTCATAGCTGAAGAAGCTACCCGCCGCTTCTTCCGCCTGGTCTGCGCTGAGGGGATGTGCGACATGCTCGAGCGCAGCAAGGAGACGGCTGATACCCTGTATGCCATCGCGCGGGAAAAAGCCAGCATTGCCATGGTTACGCTGGCTGAGTTGCGCTCGCTCGAACTGCAGCGGCTCAACGCCGCCAATGCCCTGTTGAAAGCCCGCAACGAAGAAGAACTGGCCCGGGAATCGCTGATGGCCTATCTCCGCGTCGATGCGCACAGTCCGCTGCTCGGCGCACGGTTGTCAGTCCCCCGCGAAACCCGGCCGCTCGACATGAGCGACGAAGAGGCACTGCAACTGGCCAGGTCCAACTATCCTGCCTTGCAGCACCGGCAGGCGGCCCTCACCGAGGCCCGCCACCAGCAGGAGAAAGCCCGTCGCGAAGCGGGCGTGAAGGTCGGCGTCGACCTCAACGTCGGCATGCAGAGTATGGGTGGCACTTTCGCCGAAGCCTACAGGACGCCTCGTTTCTATATGCTGGGCGCCGTCACCGTCAGCGTGCCGATCCTCGACCATGGGGCGGGCAAGAAAGGCTATGCAGCCGCCCAGGCCTGGAAGGCCCGCGAGGAGCAGGCACTCAAGGAGGAGGAACGCGCGCTCAGCGAGGAAGTGCGCGCTACCCTGGAGAACCTGCGGTCCCACCAGCAGATGCTTCAACACACCGCGGAGGCCGTCACGATGGCTGACGAGGTGTTCCAGCTCACGGCCGACAACTATGCGAACGGCCTGTGCGACATCAACACCTACTCGCTGGCTCAGAGCCGGCGTGACAACGCCTACAACCAGCACCTGACGGCGCTGGCCGCCTACTGGACCACCTATTATCATCTCTTAACACTGACACAGCATGAATAGGCCGCTTACCCTCATCGTCCTGCTTATCGCCATGACAGCCTGCCGCCCCTCGGGCTCCGTGCAGGAAGAACCGAAGGCCTTTTCCCCGACGGAACAGCAGGCCGCCGCAGAGGTCTCTCCCGTGCAGAACCAGAACCTGCAACGGACCATCGCTGCCGAAGGCTTTTCGAGCAAGGGAACCATTCAGGCGGTCACCGAGGTGCCTGTCTACAGCCGCATCAATGAGCAGATCGTCGCTTTCAATATCGAACTGGGACAACGTGTGCGGAAAGGAGAGGTGGTCACGCGGCTCAGCCAGACGGTCTTGAACGACCGGATCGCCCGCGGCAAGGCCGAACTCGAGCAGGCCGAATATCAATACCAGGCCATTCTGATGGGACAGGGGTACAAACGGGGTGAATTTGACCAGGTGCCCGAAGAAATCAAGCGGCAGGCCCGCATCAGAAGCGGCTGCAACACTGCCGAGGCCGCCTTGCGGCAATTGGAACACGAACTCACGTACTGCACGATCACGGCCCCCGTCACGGGAGCCGTCAGCCGGATCGAAGCCACGCTCTACAGCGCAGCCCTGCCCGGCGTACCGTTGTTCTACATCGTGGATACCGAACACCTGAAGGTCTGTTTCGACGTCCTGGAGAACGAACTCCACAAGTTCCAGCCCGGCACGCAGATCCAGGTGATCTCTGTCGCTTACCCGGCGGAAGTCCACACGGCGTCCGTCTCGGCCATCAGCCCGGTCGTCGAAAAGAACGGCATGGTCCACCTGGAGGCGACACTCCAGCCCCATCCTCACCTGATGCCGGGCATGACGGCCATCGTGACAATGGGGAATGCCGGATAAGGCCCCAAGGATGTCCACTTTTTTTGTGCCTTTGCTTTAATTGTCTATCTTTGCGGCCGCAATTAAATTAGGTATAAAAGGCAATTGTATGAAAAAAGCATATGTATTTCCGGGACAAGGTTCCCAGTTCGAGGGAATGGGACAGGAGTTGTACGTGCGCGATCCGCAGGCACGCGACCTGTTCGACGCTGCCGACAGCATCCTGGGCTTCGGCCTGCGTGAGATCATGTTCAGCGGCAGCGCCGAGGACCTCAAGGCCACGAAAGTGACCCAGCCCGCCATTTTCCTCCACTCCGTGGCCCTCGCCCTGACGTCGGGCATCGAGCCTGACATGGTCGCCGGCCACTCGCTCGGCGAATTCTCCGCCCTCGTGGCGGCCGGCGCTCTCTCGTTCGAAGAAGGCCTCCGCCTGGTCTCCGTCCGTGCCCACGCCATGCAGCGCTGCTGCGAAGCCGTCCCCGGCACCATGGCCGCCATCGTCGGCGGCACGACCGAGGCCGCGCTGGTCGAGGAAGTGTGCCGCGAGACCCCCGGCACCGTGATCGCCGCCAACTACAACAGCCAGGCCCAGATCGTTATCTCAGGTGAAACCGAAGCCGTGCTCGCTGCCTGTGCCGCGCTCAAGGAGCGCGGTGCGAAGCGCGCCCTGCCGCTGCAGGTGGGTGGTGCCTTCCATTCGCCGCTCATGGAGCCCGCCCGCCAGGAACTGGCCGCCGCCATCGAACAGGCCGATTTCCAGACGCCGCGCTGCCCCATCTACCAGAACGTGGACGCGCTGCCGCACACCGATCCCGCCGAGATCCGCCGCAACCTGCTGATGCAGCTCACCTCGCCGGTGCGCTGGACCCAGACCGTCGAGAACATGCTCGCCGACGGCGCCGACACCTTCATCGAGGTGGGACCCGGCACGATCCTGCAGGGCCTGGTCAAAAAAATCGCACCCGAGGGGACTGAGATTTCGGGAATTGCATAAAAACTTATATATTTGTAGATTAGTATATTTTTTAACACACTATAGTCGTATGGCAAAAGAAAAGAAGTTCATCACTTGTGATGGCAATTTTGCCGCGGCTCACGTTGCATATCTGTTCAGTGAGCACGCGGCCATCTATCCTATCACCCCGTCTTCCACCATGGCCGAACTCGTCGACGAGTGGGCCGCTTTCGGCAAGAAGAACATGTTCGGGGAAATCGTCAAAGTCACTGAGATGCAGAGCGAAGGCGGCGCCGCCGGTGCCGTTCACGGTTCCCTGCAGGCAGGCAGCCTGACCACGACCTTCACCGCGTCGCAGGGCCTCCTCCTGATGATTCCCAACATGTACAAGATCGCCGGCGAGCTGCTTCCGACCGTGTTCCACGTGTCGGCCCGTACCCTCGCCGCCCAGTCCCTCTCCATCTTCGGCGACCACCAGGATGTGATGAGCGTCCGCCAGACCGGTTTCGCCATGCTGGCCTCCGCCAGCGTGCAGGAAGCCATGGACCTGGCCGCCGTGGCCCATCTGGCCACCATCAAGTCGAGCGTGCCGTTCGTCCACTTCTTCGACGGATTCCGCACCTCCCATGAGATCCAGAAGATCGAGATGCTGGAAGCCGAAGACCTCCGTCCGCTCGTGAGCGACAAGGCCCTCGCCCAGTTCCGCGCCAAGGCGCTCAACCCCAACAAGCCCGTCACCCGCGGTACGAACCAGAACCCCGACGTGTTCTTCCAGGCCCGCGAGGCTTCGAACCCGTACTACGACGCGGTTCCCGACATCGTGGCCCGCTACATGGGTGAGATCAGCGAACTGACCGGTCGTCACTATCTGCCATTCGACTACTATGGCGCACCGGATGCTGAAAACGTGATTGTGGCCATGGGCTCCGTCACCGAGACCATCAAGGAGACCATCGACTACCTGGCCGAGACCCGTGGCGAGAAGCTTGGTCTGGTCACCGTCCGCCTGTATCGTCCGTTCTCCGCGAAGTATTTCCTCCGCGTCCTCCCGAAGAGCGTCAAGCGCATCGCCGTGCTCGACCGCACCAAGGAACCCGGCGCGCTGGGAGAACCCCTCTATCTCGACATCAAGAGCGTCATCGCCGACATGGGCGAGAATGCCCCGATGCTCGTCGGCGGCCGTTACGGCCTGTCCTCCAAGGACACCAGCCCGGCCCAGATCATCGCCGTGTTCGACAACTTCAAGCTCCGCGAACCCAAGAACGGCTTCACCATCGGCATCGTCGACGACGTGACCTTCAAGTCCCTTCCGCTCAAGGAAGAAGTCTCCATCGTGAAGAAAGGCACCTATGAGTGCAAGTTCTTCGGCCTGGGCTCCGACGGTACGGTGGGTGCCAACAAGAACACCATCAAGATCATCGGCGACCACACCCCGAAATACTGCCAGGGCTACTTCGACTACGACTCCAAGAAATCCGGCGGCTATACCTGCTCGCACCTGCGTTTCGGCGACCAGCCGATCCACGCTCCGTATCTCGTGTCGACGCCCGACTTTGTGGCCTGCCACGTGCCTTCGTACCTCTACAAGTACGACGTGCTCAAGGGCATCAAGGAAGGTGGCTCGCTGCTGCTCAACAGCCTCTGGGATACCGAAGAGACCTTCACCCGCATCCCGGATTTCGTGAAGAAGACCATCGTGGAGAAGCACATCCGCCTCTATCTGATCAATGCCACCAAGATCGCGGCCGAGATCGGCCTGGGCGGCCGCACCAACACCATCCTGCAGAGTGCCTTCTTCAAGATCACGGGCATCATCCCGTACGAGGAGGCTGTGGCCTACATGAAGAAAGCCATTGACAAGTCTTACGGCAAGAAGGGCGAGAACGTGGTGAAGATGAACTATGCGGCTGTGGACCGCGGCGGCGACTACGTGGAAGTACAGATTCCTGAATCCTGGAAGAACGCCACGGGCCGCTTCGTCAACGCCAACTACAACCGTCTGGCGCCTGAATTCATCCGCAACGTGGCCGACGTGGTGGCTGCCCAGAACGGCAACGACCTGCCCGTGAGCACCTTCGCCGGCGACATGGTCGACGGTACGATCCCGGCCGGTACAGCCGCTTACGAGAAACGCGGCATCGGCGTCGAGGTCCCCGAATGGAATCCCGCCAACTGCATCCAGTGCAACCAGTGCGCTTTTGTCTGCCCGCACGCTGCCATCCGCCCGTTCCTGATGACGCCTGCCGAAGGCGAAAAGGCTCCGAAGGAGATCAAGCGCAAGCCGGGCATCGCCCAGTTCAAGGAATACACTTTCACCATGCAGGTCTCTCCGTACGACTGCACGGGCTGCGGCAACTGCGCCGATGTGTGCCCCGCCAAGGAGAAGGCCCTCGTGATGACGAGCTTCGACGGCCAGCGCGGCGAGCAGGCCAACTTCGACTACCTGCACGCCAACGTGGGTTACAAGGACAATGTGGCTCCGAAGGAGCAGAACGTGAAGAACTCCCAGTTCGCACAGCCGCTCTTCGAGTTCTCGGGTGCCTGCGCCGGCTGCGGCGAGACGCCGTACATCAAGGCCATTACCCAGCTCTTCGGCGACCGCATGATGATCGCCAACGCCACGGGCTGCTCGTCGATCTACAGCGCCGCCTTCCCGTCCTCGCCGTTCTGCAAGAACGCCGAAGGCCACGGCCCGGCTTGGCAGAACTCCCTCTTCGAGGACAACGCTGAGTTCGGCCTGGGCATGCACCTGGGTTCCGACCGCGTGCGTGAGACGGTGGCCCGCCTGATGCGCGAAGGCCTCGACTGCAACTGCTGCTCCGCCGAGATCAAGGCGCTCTTCGAGCAGTGGCTCGCCGACCGCAACAACGCTGCGGCTACCCGTGCGATCTGCGACAAACTCGTTCCGCTGATGAAGGAATGCGGCTGCGACATCTGCAGCAAGCTCCTCGAGCTCCAGAACTTCATCCCGGCCCGCAGCCAGTGGGTCTTCGGTGGTGACGGCTGGGCATACGATATCGGATACGGCGGCCTCGACCACGTGCTGGCTTCCGGCGAGAACGTGAACGTGCTCGTCCTCGACACCGAGGTGTACTCCAACACGGGCGGCCAGTCGTCGAAGTCGACGCCGGCCGGCGCAGTGGCGAAGTTCGCCACCAGCGGCAAGAAGATCCGCAAGAAAGACCTCGGCATGATGGCCATCAGCTATGGCTACGTGTATGTGTCCCAGGTGGCCATGGGTGCTTCCCAGGCCCAGTTCCTCAATGCCATCAAAGAGGCTGAGGCTTACGACGGCCCGTCGCTGATCATCGCCTACGCGCCTTGTATCAACCATGGCCTGAAGGCCGGCATGGGCCACAGCCAGATGGAAGAGAAGCGTGCCGTCGAATGCGGTTACTGGCATCTGTACCGCTACAACCCGGCGCTCGAAGCCGCGGGCAAGAACCCGTTCACGCTCGACAGCAAGGCCGATCCCGACTGGAGCAAGTTCCAGGATTTCCTCAAGGGTGAGGTCCGCTACGCTTCGCTGATGAAGTCCTTCCCCGAGAACGCCGCCGAACTCTTCGCCAAGACCGAAGAATTCGCCAAGTGGAGACTCTCTACGTATAAGCGTCTCGCCGGTGTAGAGTAGTTTTGTCGTCATGCCGGGCTTGACCCGGCATCTCGGAGCAAAAACCCCCGATTTTGTGCCCTGATCGTTGTTTTTCGATGGTCAGGGCACATTTTTGCCCCTTTTTGCGCCCACATCTATTATCTTTGTACCTATGAAACGCTTCATCTTCTTCCTTCTGGTCGCCGTGGCCGCAGTTGCCTGCGAGCCGGCGGCCCAGCCGCTTCCGTCCGAGCTGGACGATTCCTATGCGCCCGTCAGCATCCGGAGCAAGGTCGACGCGGTGCAGCCTTCCACCGGCCTCGTGCTGTGGAGCGAAAACGCCAGCAACCGCAATGCCGCCTACGGCAAGACCATTTCACTGGAATACGCCTACTGCCTGCCTTGCAAAGTGGTGAAAGGCAAGGAAGACGGCCGGATCCAGTACGACTGGAGCTCCTTCAACAGCTGGCTCAAGGACGTCGCTTCGCGCAAGCATCAGGCTGTGGTCCGCTTCCGATACGAATATCCCGGCGAGCGCAGCGTGGACGGCAATCCCGGCACGACCGCCGTGCCCGATTATATCAAGGCACAGGCAGACTACCATGAGACCTATTATGAAAACGAAGACGGCCCGACCTGGTATGCCGACTGGACGAACCAGGAGCTGCAATGGTTCACCAAGCAGTTCTATGTCGATTTCAACGCCGTCTATAAGGACGATCCGCGCATTGCTTTCGTCGAAGTGGGCTTCGGCCACTGGAGCGAATACCATATTTTCGGCACGCCCCTCCAGCCGGGCGTGAATTTCCCCTCCGACGCGTATCAGAAAGAGTTCCTGAGCTATGTGGCGGGCGTGCTGGAGATTCCCTGGCTGATCTCGATCGATGCGGCGGAAAGCTCGCCGGTCGTGAAGGACGCCGGCCTGATGGGCCTTAGCTTCGGCCTGTTCGACGACAGTTTCATGCACAAGGACCATGAAGGCGACTACAACGAGCAGTGCTGGAACGCCATCGGCAAAGGTGTCCGCTGGAAGACGGGTGCCTGCGGCGGCGAGATCAGCTACTATACTTCCGCCGACCAGAAGAACTTCCTCAACCCGGCCGGCATGTACGGCGTCACCTGGGAGCAGGCTTCGGCCAAGTATCACATCAGTTTCATGATTGCCAACGACGCGCCGGGCGGCACCTATGGCTCGGCCGAACGTTTCAAGGAGGCCAGCATGGCCTGCGGCTATCATTTCGTCCTGACCGGGCTTTATGCCAACGAGAGCCGGACGGCCGCCTACGTCACCAACACCGGCATCGCGCCCATCTATCGTGATGCCTACATGGCTGTCGGCGGCGTCCGCAGCAGCACGTCCCTGAAGGGCCTGCTGCCCGGCGACACCTGCCTGGTCTACATCGACAAGGTCTCGAAAGGCAACGACCTGACCATCGCTTCCGACTACATCCTTCCGACCCAGACCATCCAGTTCGACGCCGACTTGTAATCCGGCCTTATCAGCGGTTTCGTCGAAGGAATCCGCCGTTTCGTCTAAATCCCGGACAGGCTTTGCTTGCCCGGGATAATTTTGTACCCGAGAAAAAACAAAGAAAGATGAAAACGCGTGTGATGATCCTTGTGTCGGTCCTGCTGCTGGGCAGCATGCCGGCTTTTGCACAGAAAACCATCGTTACCGGCCGGGTGCTGGATTCCCTGACCCGCGAAGGCGAGCCGGGTGCCGTCCTGCAGTTCTTCCAGGCGCAGGACCTGGAGAAGCCGGTGGCCTATACGACGGCCGATGAGGAAGGCCGTTTCTGGCAGCGCCTGGACGGCAGCGGCAACTACGAGCTGCTGTTCAGCGGCGTAGGCCGTTTTTCGGAGCGGCGCAGTTTCGTCATCCCGGGGCAGACCGACACGCTCGACCTGGGCGAGATCCTCATCCGCGACGACGTGGAGATGCTCTCGGCCGGCGTGGTCGTGGCGCAGCGTCCGCTCGTGAAGATGGAGGTCGACAAGATGGTCTACAATGTGTCGGACGATGTGGATTCCAAGACATCCACCGTGCTCGACATGCTCCGCAAGGTCCCCATGGTTTCCGTGGACGGCCAGGACAACATCACCGTGAATGGCAGCAGCAGTTTCCAGGTCTATGTGGACGGCAAGCCCAACCAGATGATGTCGCAGAACGCTTCGACTATCTTCAAGATGATGCCTGCCTCCACGGTCAAGAACATCGAGGTCATTACGAATCCGGGTGTCAAATACGATGCGGAAGGTGTGGGCGGCGTGCTCAACATCACCACCAATCGCGAGGTTACGGGCGGCGCTTCGGCGGCCGACGGCTTCTACGGCACCGTGATGGGAATCGCTTCCACGCGTGGCGGTGGCGGCGGCGTGACGGCCAGCATGCAGAAGGGCAAGTTTGCGATGAGCCTCAGCGCCAACGGCATGTACAATTCGATCCGTGGCACCGAGACTGATCTGGTGCGTGTCCAGGACAATGGTTTCTCCACGTCCACGCATACGGCCACCGGCATGAAGATGCCCATCGCCATGGTCAACGGCAGCGCGAGCTACGAGATCGACAGCCTGAACCTCGTCTCGGCCACCCTCGGTTTCATGTCGTATGGCATGAAGAACGAAAATGGTTTCACCAATACAATCCTGGTATCTCCGGAAGCTGGAACTTACAGCTATTCGGGCACCCTTTCCACGACCAACAACCGGAACAACATCTCGGTCGGTGCCGACTACCAGCACCTCTGGGCCGGCGTGCCGGGCCGCAGCTTCGTGTTGAGCTACCAGTACAACGGCGCTCCTTCCGTCAACAACAGCATGACGCTCATGGATGCCACTTCTTTTGCCGGCTTCGATTTTACCGACCGCAAGAGCGACGGCCGTACCGGCTCGAACGACCATACCGTGCAGGCTGATTTCACCACGCCGCTGGGCAGCAAGCACAGCCTCTCTACCGGTGCCAAATACCTGAACCGGCACAATTCCTCCGACCAGACCGACTATCTGCGCGAAAACGGCACCTGGCGCGAGAACCCCGCCAGCAGCCTCCAGTATGATTTCTACAACCGCATCGCGGCCGCCTATACGGAACTCACCGGCAACTATGGCGCCTTCAGCCTGAAAGCTGGCGTACGCTACGAGCACACCTGGCAGAACTACAGCTCCTCCGCCCAGAAGGGCAGTTTCAGCGTGAACTATGGCAACCTTGTCCCGAGTGCCAGCCTCCAGTGGAACCTGGGCCTCACGCAGAACATCGGCCTGAGCTACAACATGCGCATCTCGCGTCCTGGCATCTCCTACCTGAATCCGTATGTCGACACCTCCGATCCGACCGCCCGGACCTACGGCAATCCCGATCTGGAAGCAGAACGCGGGCACAATGTCTCGCTGGTGTACAACATCTATTCGCCCAAGGTGATGGTCAATGCCACCCTGCGCTACACCTACGCCGGCAACGGCATCTCGGCATACAGCTTCTATGACCTCGACAACGTGATGAACACTACCTACGGCAACATCGTCCAGAGCCAGAACATCGGCCTGAACACGTTCCTGATGCTGACTCCGACCTCCAAAACCCGCATCATGCTGAACGGCGGATTCGGCTACAGCGATCTGCGCAGCGCCCAGCTGGGCCAGCAGAACGCGGGCTGGAACTACAACGCGCTGCTGGGTGTGCAGCAGACCCTGCCCTGGGACCTGCGCCTGAGCGCCAATTTCATTACGTCCGGAAAACAGATCACGCTGCAGGGATGGTCGACCGGCATGTCGATCGGGATGCTCGGCCTGACCAAGACCTTCCTCGACGACCGCCTGAGCCTTTCTGTCAACGGCCTGGTGCCGCTGGCCAGGGATTTCAAGATGACGATGAAGACGCATACTGTCGGCAGCGGCTTCACTTCCGACATGATTACACGCATTCCGATGAGCGCCGTCACCTTCCAGATCAGCTGGAGTTTCGGCAAGCAGGGCAACTATTCCGCCAAGCGCGCCCGCCGTTCCATCGAGAACGAGAGCCAGCTCAACACCTCCACCACCGCCGAGTCGATGAGTTCGGTGATCCTCTAGCAAATTGTCCGGATGCCCGGTTCCGGCCGGGCATCTTTTTACTATCTTTGCAATATGGCCGTGCGCAATAAAAAGAACTATATCATCGACCTTGCCCAGTTGATCGCCTGGGTGGGGTTGTTGCTTTCACCAGCGCTGGTAGATCTGACGGTCACGGGCAAGCTGCCCTCTTTCGTCCGGATCCTCAAGGGAACGGCGTTTTTCGTGCTCCCGCTCTTCACCCTCTATGCTCTGAACTATTATTATCTGGTTCCCTCTTTTCTCCACAAGAAAGGGAAGGCCCGGTGGTTCTTTCTGATCAATGCCGTGATTCTCCTGGCATGGAACCTGGTCCGTTTCACCCGTCCCGTGAACTTCCCGCAGGAGGTCGTCGACCAGTTCGGACAGCATATCTGGGCCATGTACGTAGGCTCTATCCTCGCAGCGGTTTTTTTGCAGGCGCTGGTCATTGCCATCGCCGTCGGCATCCGGCACATCATGCGCAGCAACGAGCAGAAGATGGAAGCGGAGGAGCAGCAGCGCAAAAACACCGAGGCGGAGTTGGTCTGGCTCAAGAACCAGCTCAATCCGCATTTCCTTTTCAACACGCTCAATAACATCTCTTCACTCACGCAGATCGATCCGGAGCAGGCCCAGGACCGCATCGGCCAGCTCAGCGAGGCGCTCCGCTACGCGCTCTACGAGAGCGATGCGGAGAAAGTTCCGCTGTCAGGGGAAGTGGCTTTCATGGAGAATTACATCGACCTGATGGCGTTGCGCTGCAACGAGAAGACACAGGTGGAGCGTTCGTTCGTACTGCCCGACCGCGACGTGTTGATTGCGCCGCTGCTGTTCATTTCTTTGATTGAGAATGCTTTCAAACACGGAGTCAGCACCCGGGTCGAAACGGTGGTGAAGATCGATCTCCATCCGGAAGGGTCCGATCTGTGCTTCGTGTGCGAGAATTCGTTGCTGGAGAAGACGGCGGAAGACCGTAGCGGATCGGGCATCGGCCTGGCCAATCTCAAGCGCCGGCTGGAACTCATCTATCCCGGGAGTTATTTCTATGGACAGCAGGCTTCCGACGGGCTGTACCGGGCCGAAGTCCGCCTTAAAAACTTGTTATGATGGAACCGCTCCGCTGTGTCATCGTCGACGATGAGCCGCTGGCTGTCAAGATGCTGGAAAATTTTGTGGCCCGTACGCCCGCTCTTTCGCTGGCGGCTTCCTTCACCGATTCGGTGGAGGCGCTTTCCCGGCTCTCCGAACTGCGGCCCCATCTGCTGTTCCTCGATATCCAGATGCCCGATCTTGACGGGCTTTCCCTCTCGCGGATGGTTCCGTCACAGACGCGCATCATCTTTACCACGGCCTTCAAGCAATATGCGTTCGAGAGCTATGAGGTGTCGGCGCTCGATTTCCTGCTCAAGCCTATCCGTTACCAGAAATTCCTGGAAGCTGTCGGAAAGGCGCAGCAGTGGTTTTCGCTGACGGAAGGGCAGCAGATGTCGGGTGTGACGGCTGCTGCCGGGTCCGTTCCTGACCGGCAGGCTTTCTTTGTCAAAGTAGATGGGAAGATGCAGAAAGTCTCGCTCCCGGACATCCGTTATGTCGAAGGGATGAAAGATTATGTGTTGCTGCATCTGGCTTCGGAGCCGCAGGCGCTAGTGACCCACATCACGATGAAATCGGTGGAAGATCAGCTTCCGGCCGACCGTTTCATGCGGGTCCACCGCTCCTTCATTGTCGCCCTCGACAAGATTGACTCCGTGACCCGCGACGGCGACATCCTCATCGCCGGCCGTCTCATCCCCGTCACCGACACCTACCGCCCCGCCTTCGACACCTACCTCCAAAATCACAGCCTGCGATAATTTTTTTGGATAATTCATCGAAAAAACACTACCTTTGCAGTCCCATTGATGGTGGATGTAGTTCAGCTGGTAGAGCATCGGATTGTGGTTCCGAGTGTCGTGGGTTCGAGTCCCATCATCCACCCAAAAGCTCCTCGATTTCGAGGGGCTTTTTTTGTGGGTGGATGATGGGACTTGGGCCGCTAAATCAGAATTTCCAGCTGAAGCCGAGGAGGACGAGACGGCGGTTGTGGAGGGTTTTCTCCGTCCACGCTTCCTTCTGGTCTTCGGAGATATATTCCGCCTCGACAGGCATATCGAGGAGATCGCGTGCCTCCAGGGAAAGGATGAAGTGCTTGAATTCTTTCTGGGCCTTGGTGTTCAGCACACAGTACTGCTTGAACAAGGCGAAAAAGGTGGCCACGGCACTCTGGTACTTGATGTCGGTCGAAAGGGTCCAGCCTTTCGGTAGGCGGCCGGTGATGTCGGCCGTATAGCGCCAGTCGTTTGATTTCTTGACCTTGTCGCTGTCGCGCCAGGTCCGGATGGTATGGTTGTACTCCACACCCATATTGGCTGTGATCATTTTTCCGCGCCAGCCCAGCTTCGGTGAGATACTGAAGGTACGGCTGTCGGCGCCATTCAACCAGGTAAAGACTTTGTATTTCCGGTTGTCGATTTCCTCCTTGAACCAGGTCTGCTCGATCTCGTCGAGGCGACGCAAATAGGAGAATCCACTGCTTGCCACGAAGCGCTTGTAGGTGAAGTCATAGCTCAGCGTGTTCTTTAGCGTGCGGGTGGAACGGAGCGCCTCGGATCCCCGGTACAGCTGTTCGATGTAGCCGCCGCTGCGGTCGAACCAGCAGACTTGCAGATAGGTCGGATGCTTGAGGGAAAGCTCATTGGAAAGAGTGAGACGATGGTGCGGATTGATTTTCCATTCGATGCGGCCGTTTCCCACAGGTTGAGGCTCCTGCCATTTGTACTGTTGGGTATGGGTCGAATCGGTCAGCCTTCGCCCGTAGAACGACAGCGCATAGTCGACATGGACGCGGAATTTCTTCCAGGAAAGATCGGCCACCAGGTAGGGCTGGAAATCGAGGGAGGCGAAATGGAACCACTCCCGGATCTGGGTGGAGTCGCGCCAAACGAGTTCTTCGGCGGTCGTTTGCTCCACATCCAGAGTAGCGCCGCTGTTGTCATGCAGGGACTTGATGCCCGTAAAACGCAAGCCGGGGTTGACCATCAGCCGCGCGGGACTCCCGGTCAGCAGGGAATCGCGATAATGGAGGATACCTTTAAAGGTAGATATCCTCGAGTGCGGCGTGATCTTGTAGCAGCTGAGCCAGACATCCTCTTCCTCGCTTTCACCGGGCTGGTAGCCTAAGGTAGTATAGACGGTCTCCTGTTTCTTGTCGTTCATGTCGAACGAAAACTCAGTGGTCAGGATGCGATAGGGAAGTCCCAGTTCATGCGTGGTGCGGAAGCCGGTGGCGGCGGTATGGTCCCAGGTGACGGGGGCTTCCTGCGACAGGCTCTCTTTCAGCGATTTCGAACCGGCCCTGTAGGTCAGGTTGCTGCTCGTATGATATTTCAGATTGTATCTGGCCCAGAACGAAAGGCGGTGACCCGGAGCGGGTCGCCACATGATATCCGAACGATACTGTGCGCTGACGGGCAGTTCTTCGTTCATCTTCACGATGGCGTTCATGTCGATATTGTCGATATCCAGATCGTCTGAATCGAGTTTTTTATCGAGCGCAGAAAAGGTGATATGGTAGTTGTCGGTCGATTTGTTCTCCACTTTCCCCTCCAGCAGGGAAGTCCACTGGAAATTGGGGGCGTTGTAATTGACCCGCAGGGTGCTCTGCCCCAACTCATGATAAATGAACTTCGGCAAGCCTTCCTCCTCAAAGATCTCTCCCCGCAGGCTCTTCACCGCACCGAAACCGCCCGTCACGTTGACACTCCCCGACCACTGCGCCCGCAGGACGGGTGCAGCCAGCAGCGCCAGAAGCAGAACGATCGACAGGCGAAGAAATCTCATAGTTTACAAAGTTAAGGAAAAAAGTAAAGAAATGCGTATCTCTTCGCACAGGGATTACATCGCGGTGAAGCGGACGGCGGCGGAGTGGCCGTTGGCGTCGACGATGGTCAGGATGTGGGCGCCGGGGGCGGGGACGACCTTGATCTTGTGCTCGCCGTGGGCGGTTTCGCCCAAATAGTCACCGTCGAGATGCCAGTAGAGCGTGGCCTGAGGATCGCTGTGCGCCGCCGAGAACACCACGCCCTGGCTGCGCGCATCCAGCGCAACCGGCGCCGCGACCGTCATCCCGTCCTGCGGATAGATGATCTCCACCGCACCCGACGAACGGAAGCCGGCATAGTCGGGATGATAGGGCGGAAGCGGACGATAATTGCTGTGCGACCGCATGTAATACCATTCCTGCGCCGGCGGCAGCACGAAACGCGACACATGCTTGATGTCGGCTACCGGCCAGCAGTCGCTGTTGACCTGCCAACGCTCCTCCGGATCCAGATGGACCAGCCGGTGATAGCGGCAGGGGTCGGGCCGTCCCGGCGCCCGCGGCGCCCATTCCACGACCACCCCGTCGGCTTCGCACAGATCAGTGGCCGGATGGCCGCTCAGACGGCAGCAGACCACTTCCTCCAATTCATCGGAAGGCCGCTCGAACCAGCGTGTCGGCGGAAGCAGGCTGAAGAGGTCGAAAAGCACGGGCGCCGCGTAGCCCACACCTGTGAGCAGCGGCCGTCCTTCGCCGTTGCAGTTGCCCACCCAGACAGCCACCACGTAGTCGGGCGTCGCCCCCACGGCCCAGGCATCCCGATTGCCGTAGCTCGTCCCCGTCTTCCAGGCCACGGTCCGGCTCGAATGGAAAGTATGCCAGTCACCCTCTTCCTCCGGACGGCTCACCTCGGTCAGCACGTCGAAAGTACACCAGACGGCCGCCCGCGAAAGCGGCGTGAAACTGTCTTCGCCATCCAGCTGCCGCGCCATCGCCGCATAAGCCGCCGCCAGGTCGCAGAGCTTGATCTCAGCGCCGCCCAGGATGAGCGAGAGCCCGTAAGTGTCAGCGCCGCGCGTGATGGTCGTGAAACCGGCGTGCTGCAGCAGGTCGATGAATTTCTCCACCCCGTATTCGTAGAGCATCCGCACCGACGGCACATTGAGCGAACGCCGGATCACGTCGCGCGCCGGCACCGCCCCGTCGAAGGTGTGGTTGAAGTTGTTGGGCGTGAAATCCTTGTAATGGAACGGAATGTCGGAGATGAGCATCCCGGGCAGGATCTGCCCCTCGTCGAGCATCGCCCCGTAAAGCAGCGGCTTGAGCGTGCTGCCACTGCTGCGGGGCGCCTGCACCACGTCGACGTTGTCGCCGTGGGCGCGGCTTCCGTGTCCGGCATTACCTATATATACAATGGGCTCTCCCGTGTGGACGTCGAGGATGACGGCGGCCAGGTTGTGCACTTCGTTGGTGGCGAAAGTTTCATGATGGCGATGCACGACCGCTTCGGCACGCTGCTGCAATCCGTAGTCGATCCGGCTCCGGTACAGCTGGTCGCCCTGTTGCTTGCGCAGGGTTTCCAGATAATGGTAGGCGATTTCCGGCAGGGGATGCGGCTTGTCGGGCAGCGGCTCTTCCTTGGCCAGTTCGCAGGCCAGTTCATCGAAGCAGCCCGCCGCGCAGAGCTTGTCCAGAAGGAAGTTGCGCTTGGCCAGCAGCGCGTCGCGACGGCTGCCGGGGTGGATGAGTGCCGGGGCGTTGGGGAGGACGGCCAGCGTGGCGGATTCGGCCCAGGAGAGTTCATCGGCGGGCCGTCCGAAATAGCGCCAGGCGGCGGCTTCAAGGCCGACCACGTTGCCGCCGAACGGCGCATGGGCCGCATAGAGCGCGAGGATTTCGTCTTTGCTCAGATAGGCCTCCAGCCGCAGCGCGAGCAGGGCTTCCAGCACTTTTTCCCGCAGGGTCCGCGGCTGGTCGCCACGGCTCAGGCGGATGGTCTGCATGGTGAGGGTGCTGGCGCCGCTGCGGACCTCGCCGCTGCGGGCGTTGAGGCGCAGGGCGCGGGCCACGGCCAGCGGGTCGATGCCGGGATGGTAGCGGAAACGCTTGTCTTCGAACGTGATGATGGCCTTGGCGAATTTTTCGGGGACGGTGTCGGCGGCCGGGAAGCGCCACTGCCCGTCGGCGGCGATGCGGGCGCCCAGCAGATGGCCGTCGCTGCTCTCCAGCACCGCGCAGACCGGATCGTCGAACAGACGGCCCGGACGAAGGGCCAGCGCCACGAGCGCCAGCACGGTCAGCACCCCTGCCAGCAGGAGCAGATTCTTTTTATTATTCCGAAGCCAATCCAAACAATTATCCCTATATTTGCATTATATAGCAAAAGTAGGCAAAAATTCACTTGAACGATATGAAAAAGATCACCTTTGCCATGATCATGGTGCTCGCACTCTTCGGCCTCTGCGCCTGCGGCGGCGGAAGCGGAAGCAGCACCCCTGATAGCGTGGCCGACATCTCCCGGGAAATCCGGGTGGACGACCCGCTGACTGTACGTCTTTTCGACACTTTCAACCTGAAAGATGACGAGATGACGGTGACTGCGGCCAAGAAGGCCATCACAGTGTCTCCCAAAATCGATTTCGACGTCCAGATCGCCGATCCGCAGACCATCTGTATCATTCCGAAGAAACCCCTCGACTACAACACCGACTACAAGGTGACAGCCGACTTCGGGGCCATCGCCGGCAAGTCGCGCGGCAAGAAGACCTATACGGTCAAGACCCTCGCGCCGGTGCTGCTGTTCGACTACAGCAAGCTGACCGGCTACCCGGGCGTCGACGACCGCTATCATATCGACCTGGTCGTGACCTCGTCCGAGGTGCTCGACGGCAAATACCTGGAGAGCGGCTTCTCCGTGAAGGGCGCCGATGCCAATGCGGCCTGGATCCACTCCGATGACGGACGCACCCACTCCGTGACGGTGGGCAACATCGTCGCCGGCGACAAGAAGCTCATGGTGGAGCTGACCCACAACTGGCCCCGTTACGCCGCCGAAGGCTCCCGCCGCTACGAAGTGCCCGTGAAGGGCCAGTTCAACGTGGTGGACAGCGAAGTCAAGGCCGATCCCTACGGCTTTGAGATCGCTTTCTCCTCGGCCCTCGATCCCAAGCAGGATTTCAAGAGCCTGGTGTCGATGCCGGGAGCCGGACGCCTCTCCTTCATCGTCAACGAGAACGTCCTGAAAATCTCCCCGGCCGTCAAGGCGGAAGACAAGCAGTTCATCTCCATCAGCAAAGCCATCCGCAGCACCAAGGGCCAGAAACTCGAAGAAGATTTCGACCGCTGGTTCGCGGTTCCGAGCGGCGAGCCGATGGTCAAGTTCCTCTCCCGCGGCGCGGTGCTGCCTTCCTCCGGCGGCATGAACCTTCCCTTCCAGGCCATCAACTATGCGAAGGTACGCGTGCGCGTGAAACGCATCTATGAGAACAACGTGCTGCAGTTCCTGCAGGAAAACCGCCTCGGCGAGACCTACTGCTATACGGGCAATGTGGCGCGCGTGGTGCTCGACACCACCCTCACCCTGGGCGAGACCAACTCCGCAAAACTGCGCAACCTCAATACCTACGGCCTGAACGTGGCAGACCTGGTGAAGGTCCAGCGCGGCGCTATCTACCGCCTCGAGATCCGCGGTGTCGAGCCCCTGGCCGAATTCCAGGATGACCACTATGAGAGCGACTACTATTTCGGCAGCTACAGGGACTATGAGAACCGCGTCCGCAACCTGCTGGTCTCCGACCTGTCGGTAATCGCCAAGGGCTCCGGGAAAGGGGACTACACGGTGTTCGTGACCGATATCCTCACGGCACAGCCCGTGAACGGCGCCAAGGTGACGCTCTACAACGACGTGAATCAGGTCATTGCGGAAGGAACCACCGGTTCCGGCGGCCGTTTCTCCTGCTCGGTGAAGAACGACGAGGTCCGCACGGCCGTCATCAGCAAGGGCGAAGACAAGAGCTATCTGTCGATGAGCAGCGGCGCGGCCATTTCGATGAGCAGCTTCGACGTGGACGGCAACGCTTCGCGTCAGGGCCAGAAAGGCTTCATCTTCGGCGAGCGCGGCGTATGGCGTCCGGGCGACGACATCCACATCACCTTTGTCTCGATGCTCGACGAAGGCGTCCTGCCGGCCGGGCATCCGGTGACGGCCACCCTGAGCAACCCGCAGGGCCAGGTCATCGCCACGCAGGTCAACAACAACGGTTTCGACGGCATGTACGCCTTTACCTTCACCACCTCTCCCGACGCCCCGACCGGCAACTGGGAGGTTGCCGTGACGGCCGGCGGCCAGACCTGGTACAAGACCGTGAAGATCGAGACGGTCAAGCCCAACAACATCGTCATCGACCTGCAGCTCAACGACAAGCCCGTCATTCCGGGCAACGACGTACGCGGCGACATCTACGCCCGCTGGCTGGTGGGCAATCCCGCCAAGGACCTGGAGACGCGTGTCGACGTGACCTTCACCCGCGGTAAGACCGCTTTCGGCAACTATAAGGATTATGTGTTCGAAGACCGTTCCCGCAGCTTCTACTCGCAGGATATGGATCTGTTCAAGGGTCGGACCGACGCAAACGGCGTCGTCTCGTTCCGCACCACCGTCACCGCTTCGGGCAACGACGTGCCCGGCATGCTGACGGCCCTCTTCACCACCCGCGTCTTCGAGAAGAGCGGCGACTTCAGCGTCGACCGCTACACCACGACCCTCTCGCCTTACGACACCTACATCGGCCTGAACGTGCCCGTGCAGGAGAGCGAATGGGGCGAGGACTACCTCGACAAGTCCCGTAGCCATACCTTCAAGCTGGCTGCCGTGGATTACAAGGGCAACCCTGTCAAGCAGAATGTGAAAGTGAACGTCGAGGTCTACAAGATGGGCTGGAGCTGGTGGTGGAGTTCGTCCGACGGCCTGGCTTCCTATGCCAAGGATTCGTACAACCAGCCGTTCAAGGAAATGTCGGTGACGCTCACGGGCGGTGCCGGCGAGTTCAAGATGGACTTCACGAAAGAGGAGAGCGGCTTCTGGTTCTTCCGCGTGGTCGATCCGAAGGGCGGACACGCCACTTCTTCGGTCGTGATGGTGCGCAATTCCTATGAGTCGGCCGGCGAAGGCAGCGCCGACGCCGCCATCCGCCTGCCGATGACGCTCAACAAAGACAAGTTCAACGTCGGTGAGACGGCCAAGCTGGTCATCCCTTCGACCAGCGGCGCCCGCGCCCTGGTCTCCATCGAGAAGGGCGAACGTGTGCTCAAGTCGTTCTGGGTCGACTGCAAGGGCGACAAGACCGAAATCGACATTCCGGTCGAGGCCGGCATGGCACCGAACGTCTATGCCAGCGTGACGCTCATCCAGCCGTACAACAATACCACGAACGATGCGCCGATCCGCCTCTTCGGCGTGCAGCGCATCCTGGTGGAAGAAGCCGCCACGCATCTGCATCCGGTGATCGACATCGCCGCCGAGGTGCAGCCCGAGAAAGAAGTTACTTTCACGGTCAAGGAACAAGACGGCCGTCCGATGAGCTACGTGGTGGCCCTGGTCGACGAAGGCCTGCTGAGCCTCACACGCTTCAAGACGCCCGACCCGTGGAAGTCGTTCTATGCGACCGAGGCCCTCGGTGTCCGCACCTGGGACCTCTACGACCTGATCATCGGTGCCTACGGCGCCCGCATGGAGCAGCTCTTCGCCATCGGTGGTGACGGCGAAGGCGAAGCGGCCGTCACGCCCAACAACAAGGCCGACCGCTTCAAACCCGTGTCGATGTTCCTCGGTCCCTTCACCCTGAAGGCCAAGGGTTCCGACAAGCATACGGTGAAACTGCCGCAGTACATCGGCCAGCTCCGCGCGATGGTCATCGCCACCGACGGCCAGAACATGGGTGCTGCTGAGAAGAGCGTGATGGTCACCAAGCCGGTGATGGTCAAGGCCACGCTGCCGCGCGTGCTCGGTACGGAAGAGCAGGTGGGCCTGCCGGTGACGGTGTTTGCCAACAAGGACGGCGTGGGCCAGGTGACGGTCGAAGTGAAAGCCGAAGGCGCCCTCGAGGTGGCTGGCAGCAACACGGCGACGGTCAATCTGCCGAAAGCCGGCGAGCAGCTGGTGTATTTCACGCTGAAGGCCTCCGACGCAACGGGCATCGGCAAGATCCGGACCGTGGCCAAGGCTTCGGGTGATAGCTCGACCGAAGAGCTGGAGATTGACGTGCGAGACCCGAACCCGCGCAGCACCAATTCCATGGTGAAGCTGGTGGAAGGCGGCAAGACCGTCTCCGTACCCTTTGCCCTGGCGGGCCGTCCCGGCACCAACGATGTCGACGTGGAGGCATCCACCATTCCGCCGGTCGACCTCGACTATCGTCTCGGCTACCTGATGAGCTATCCGCACGGCTGCCTCGAGCAGACGACGTCGGCTGCGTTCCCGCAGCTCTACCTCGGCGACCTGGTCGAGCTTGACCGCGATCAGCAGACCCGTACGGGTGAGAATGTGAAAGCGGCCATCAACCGCCTGAGCTCCTTCGCCATCCCGTCGGGCGGCATGACCACCTGGCCGGGCACCTCGTCCTATCTGGGCGCCAATGTCTGGGCCACGGTCTACGCCACCCACTTCATGCTGGAAGCCCAGAAAGCAGGCTTCTCTGTGCCGGCTTCGCTGAAGAAATCGAATCTCGGCTACATGAAGACCGTGGCCTCCGGCAAGAGTTATGCTGCTGAAAGCCGTGCCTACGCCATGTATGTGCTGGCCCTGGCCGGTTCGCCCGACCGCAGCGACATGAACCGCCTGCGCGAAGACGTGACCAAGCTGCCGGAGTCGGCCAAGTTGCTGCTGGCCGGTGCCTATGCCCTCGACGGCAAGAAAGACGTGGCCCGCAACATCCTGCAGGCCACCCAGACCGGCACCGAGCGCTACAACCGCTTCTCCGATACCTACGACAGTGAAGAACGTCTCCAGGCCATCGCCGCGATGATCTACAACACCGTGGGCGACAAGGCGGCTTCCTTCCAGTGTGTGGAGCGCCTCTCCAACTGGCTCAACAAGCGTGACCATTACATGAGCACGCAGAGCACGGCCTGGGCGCTCAATGCCGTGGCCGACTACATGAAGACCAATTCCGTGGACGGCCTGAACGTGACGGTGAAGGCCGACCGTAGCAGTTCCACGCTCAAGGGGAACAAGGCCATCGCCCAGGGTTCGCTCGATCCGGGCAAAGGCAACTCGCTCAACCTTGAAATCACGAACAACTCCAAGGCGCCGGTCTATGTGGTGGTCAGCTCCACCGGTATCCCGGAGAAGGGTGAGGAAGTGGCGCGCGCCGACGGCTTGCGCCTGGTGGTGACTTACACGTTGCCCGACGGCACGACGGTCGATCCTTCGAACCTCGAGCAGGGCACCGACTTCATCGTCAATGCCTATGTGACCAACACCAGCGCGACGACCGACTATACCAACCTGGCGCTGACGCAGATCTTCCCGTCCGGCTGGGAGATCCAGGTGAACCGTGTCGACGGCTTCTACCAGGACTTCCGCGACGACCGTGTGTACTCCTACCTCTACCTCGGCAGGAACTCCACCTCGGTGGTGAAGACCCGCGTCACGGCCACCTACAAAGGCCGCTTCTACCGTCCCGCCACCATCTGCGAGGCCATGTACGACAACACAGTCGGCGCCTCTGTCCCGGGTGGATGGTGTAATGTACGATAACTGGGGCTCTGCCCTGTCGGAGTGATTAGCGTGGGGATGTAATTGTTTCGCGAACGTAGCCGCCCGTGGCTCATGAACGGGAGGGGCCCAAGCTTGCTTGGGAGGGACGAGCCGGCTTGTCCGGCGAAGGTGAGAGAAACAATTACATCCCCAAAGCAATCACGGAGACGGGATGATTTGAAAAAAGAAAATATTTTTGAAAATAATTTTGCGGATTAAAAAAAATCGCATACCTTTGCAGCCCGTTTCGGAAAGAACGGGAAGTTCATTGAAAGAATAGGAAGAACAAGTACAAGCAAGTACCGATTTTAACTTGATTAAAATCAGAAGAGCAAAGCGTTGATTTCTTTGTTAAGGAATTGAAAGTTGCAGGGTCCGACTTGAGAGTTATATAAAATTATACAATGAAGAGTTTGATCCTGGCTCAGGATGAACGCTAGCGGCAGGCTTAACACATGCAAGTCGAGGGGCAGCGGGTCGTAGCAATACGATGCCGGCGACCGGCGCAAGGGTGCGTAACGCGTGAGCAATCTGCCCGTATCAGGGGGATAAGCGATGGAAACGTCGTCTAATACCGCATAACACCAATGATGGCATCATC
>JAEEGK010006204.1_pt1 | contig 28804 bp, 23 predicted proteins | sample 8958771 | NCBI WGS metagenome assembly JAEEGK01 (sample SAMN16246547, study PRJNA631951) | gut metagenome | biome: gut microbiome; feature: rumen; material: SC-attached | host: Bos | place: Iran: Karaj | collected 2018-10 | reverse complement strand
GAAAGAACAGAGACATCCTTACCGACATGCACGAGAGAGGACAGCACATCGGTCTTCACTTTGCGTTAAACGGCATGACGGATATGGAACTTATCAGAAAGAGGATCAAGCAGGAGATCGATATGCTCAGCGATATGCTTGGCTTTAATATCACATCTTTCTCCATCCACAGACCCTCACCTGACGTTCTTGCAGAGAATATCAAGCTTCCCGGCATTATCAATGCCTACCAGGACGAGTTCTTTTCTTTTGACCCACAGGCGAAGCCTGATTCCAAGCTTGATGTAAAGTATATGTCTGATGCCAATCATATCTGGAGATACGGATATCCCGACGAAGAGACCATCAAGGCTCACAAGAGAATACAGATATTGACTCATCCTTTTGCATGGACCAAGAAGGGATATGATAACCTTGATAACTACAAGACACTTGTAAATGAGAAATACATAGAACTCATTGATTCCATTGATAATGAGTGCAAGGACTTTGGTCCCCTTCGCGACAATTTTGAAAAACTTCCTGTGGAGCTTTAATAATAGACAATGTGCGGAATTTGCGGATATATATCTAAAAAGAGAATAACTGAAGAACAGCTTCGCATCATGAATGACACCATGTATCATAGGGGGCCTGATGATAGCGGAGTGGAGCTGTATCAGGGGACCGATGATTATATAATCGGATTCGCCCAGAGAAGACTGTCGATCCTTGACTTATCACCTTTGGGTCATCAGCCAATGCACTCCAAGGAAGGCAGGATCTCAGTGGTTTATAACGGCGAGATCTACAATTTCCTTGAGCTCAAAAAAGAGCTGAGTGACTATGAGTTTATTTCAAACTGTGATACAGAGGTCATAATCGCAGCTTACCTTAAGTGGGGCATTGACATGGTAAACCACATTCACGGTATGTTTGCCATAGCCCTCTACGACAGAGAAACAGAAGATATTTACCTTATCAGAGACAGAATCGGCAAGAAGCCTCTTTTTTACTGGGTTGACGGCAAGAACCTTGTGTTTGCATCAGAGCTTAAACCCATTATGAAATGTCCCGGTTTTAAGCCTGAGATCAGGAAACAGGTACTTTCAAGATTCCTTCTGCAGCAGTACATCATGGCGCCGGATACGGTGTTTACTGATGTGTACAAGCTGGAGGCAGGATCTTATCTTAAGTTCCATGGCGGAAATATTACCAAGAAGAAATATTGGGACGTCAAGGAAGTATATAAAGAGATGTCTGCTGATCCTGTAAGAAATTATGAGGAGGCCAAAGCAGGTCTTAAAGAGAGGTTAAAAAAGTCTGTTGCCAACAGAATGATCGCAGACGTTCCCCTTGGAACCTTCCTCTCCGGCGGATATGATTCTTCTCTGGTTACAGCTATAGCGCAGGAACTTTCGGATAAGCCCGTAAAGACTTTCTGCATTGGTTTTGACGTACCAAGGTTCAATGAGGCGGAGTATGCCAAAGAGATAGCTAAACACCTTGGAACCGATCATACAGAGGTGTATATCACCGAGAAGGAAATGTTCGATCTTGTCAGCAGCATACCTCAGTACTACGATGAGCCTTTTGCAGACAACTCTCAGATTCCTTCGATGCTTGTAAGTAAAGTTGCCAAGAAAGATGTGACCGTAGCTCTTTCGGGAGACGGCGGTGATGAGTTTTTCTGCGGATACAATATATATGAGAATGTGAGACAGGCACAGCTCCTTGATATTCCGGGAGCAATAGTTCACGGAATAGGACAGATACCTGTTGGGGGCGGTAAGCTCCTTGATAAGATGCCATTTAGAGTTAAGGTGGTTGCCAATAACCGCAATCCCGAGACCAAGACGCAGCTTGTTTCAGAAGGATATATCAGATCCTGCCATGCCTTTATTTCCGGCAGAGAAGAGCTGGATATCCCCATGAGTGCTCTTGAATATATGGGAACTGACTATAACCTTGCTGTCAACAAGCAGCCTATTCTTTTCCCGGTGGAGAGTCTGTACGGAGTAAGGAATTTCCAGACAAGAAGGATGCTCCTTGATATGGACACCTATCTTCCCGAGGATATTCTTGTTAAAATGGACAGAGCTTCCATGAAGTATTCACTTGAGTCAAGATGTCCTATAATGGATACGGAGGTTATGGAGTATTCATTTAGACTTCCTCACAAGTTCAAGTACTACAAGGGAGACAAGAAGCATATCTTAAAAGATATTGCTTATGACTATATACCAAAAGAACTTTTGGATAGACCAAAGACAGGTTTTGGCGTGCCGATGGATCAGTGGCTCAGAGGCCCGTTAAAGGAACAGCTTCTTGAATACAGCAGCACATCGTTCCTTAAGAAACAGGACATTTTTGATGTGGCGTATGTTTCCGACTTTATCAATAATTATGTGATAAACGGAGACGGCGGTCCTGCAACGGGAGCCAACTACAGCAAGATTGCATGGTCCTTCTACATATTCCAGCAGTGGTACAACTACTATATGCTGTGATAACAAAACAGTGAAGATCAAATGGACGCTTCGATGATATTTTAGCGTAATTGCGCTTTGGAGCGGTTTTAAGAAATATCAGGTAAGGAGATAATTATGGATAGAGAAGAAGTTTTTAAGACATTGAATGAAGTTTTCAGAGATGTTTTTGAGGATGAGGATATTGTAGTTACAGATGAAACAACTGCAGATGACATTGAGGATTGGGACTCTCTTGAGCATATCAATCTTATCAATGCGATTGAGCAGGAGTTTGACATTAAGTTCAACATGGGACAGATCGTTGCAATGAAGAACGTTGGTGAGATGGTAGACATTATCATCAGCAAATTACAGGATTGATCGCATGAAGATACATCACGTCGGATACCTTGCAAAGAGCATAGCAAAGACAGAAAAGAAGTTTCTTGAGCTTGGATATGAGGTTGAGCGCCCGGTCAAATTCGATGAGATCAGGAACATCAACATTGAGTTTCTGGTAAACGGAGACTACAGGGTTGAGCTTATCGAGCCCATGGGGGAGGATTCGCCCATGTATCCTTTGCTTGCCCGCTACAAGAATACGCCATATCATTTCTGCTATGAAGTAGAGAATATTGATGCGGCGATCGCTGAGCTTTCGGATAAGCATTACACCATCATTCATGAGCCTAATATAGCACCGTGTATCGATGGTAAGAAGGTGGCTTTTTTGTATAATAACAGCATGGGGATTATAGAGCTTGTTGAATTCTGAGAATGAGAACAAAAAGCATATAGCTATGTATATAGGCTCCCTTCAAAAGGGAGGCGCTGAGAGGGTAATGTCCAATCTTGCGGATTATTTTTTTGAGCAGGGTTATAGGGTTACCCTTGTTACTACGTACCTTGCAGACGATGAGTACGAGGTAAGACATGCTGCATGGAAACGCGTTCCCGCAGGAGCACCCAATGCTATCTGCGTTGCAGACCTTGATGAGAATCCGGTATGGGTTGATCCCGAAGGAGGAGAGCAGGGCGGCATAAAGCGCGTATTTTCCGCACTACTTAAAGAGGAACAGCAAGGACGCATCAAGAACCTTAAGCTTAGACAAGACAAGCTTAGAGGGATCTGGAAAACGCTAAAGCCTGATCTTATCCTTAGTTTTCTTGGCAAAAACAATGTCATGGCACTGTCTACAGGAACTAAAGAGGGCTTTAAGGTTGTGGTTTCCGTGAGGTCTGACCCTGACAGAGAGTACTCATCTGCATCACTTAAGGCTGCTATGCTTACTACATTTCGCAAGGCAGCAGGAGTTGTGGTACAGTCACAGGGTGCCAGGGACAGGTTCCCCAAATATATTCAAAAGAAATGTATCATCCTTCCAAATGCCATCGATCCTTCATTCATAAGACCACGCTACGTTGGAGATCGCGAAAAGAAGATCGTTATGGTAGCAAGGCTCAATGAGAATAAGAACCAGGCGATGGTCATGGAAGCCTTTAAGGAAGCTACAAAGGATAAGTTCTCAGATTATAGGCTTGTATTCTACGGAGACGGGCCTGCCAGATCTCAGCTAAGAAGACTTGCAGAAAGCCTTGGAGTTGAGAAAAGAGTTGAATTTAAGGGTAACGTAACACACGTTGCGGAGCACATAGAAAAGGCATATATGTTTATACTTGCTTCCAACTATGAAGGTATGCCCAATTCCCTGATAGAAGCAATGTCACTGGGACTTGCATGTATCTCAACGGATTGTCCCTGCGGCGGCCCCAGGGATCTTATAGAGGATGGTGTAAATGGCTTACTTGTTCCCATTGGAGATAAGGATGCCATGGCAGCAGCTATGACAAGGATATTGGAGGACTGGGAACTTGCAGACAAGATGGGGGCAGAAGCTTGCAAGATACAGGAAAAGTGCAGCCCTGAAGTTACTAACACCAAGTGGAAAAAGTTTTTTGACAAGATCATTGCATCGGAAGATAGGCAGGAGCTTTAATTATAGGACAATATGATGAAAGAATTGCAATATCCCTTTGATAACAGCTACATAATGAAAAAATCCAAGAGCATAAGGAAGACTCTTCTTTCTGATGGCTCAAGCAGGATCAAGAAGAAAATAGCGGTATTAGGAGGCTCCACGACCCATGACATTATAAGGATACTGGAGCTCTTTTTGCTTAATTACGGGATTGAACCCGAATTCTATGAGTCCGAGTATGGCCAGTATTGGCAGGATGCCATGTTTCCGCCTGAGGAACTCTCTGATTTTGCTCCCGATGTGATCTATATTCACACCTCAAACCGTAACATCATTGACTATCCTGAGATGAATGACAGCAAGGAAGCTGTTGATGCCAAGTTTGAGAGCACCTTTAAGCACTTTGAGACCATGTGGGAGAACCTCGCAGGGCTTTATAAGTGTCCTATAATACAGAACAATTTTGAGGCACCCTTTTACCGACTTCTTGGTAACAGAGATGCCTATGATATGCACGGAAGGCTTAACTTTATTAACAGGTTAAATGCTGCATTCGCTGATTACGCTGCCAAAAAAGCAGATCTTGGCGAAAGCTTTTTTATAAATGACATCAACTATGTGGCAAGCTGCTATGGACTTGATCAGTGGGCAGATCCTCTTGCATGGCACATGTACAAATATGCGCTGTGCATTCAGGCTATTCCGACACTTAGCTTTAATATTGCAAATATCATAAAGTCAATTTATGGCAAGAACAAGAAAGGACTTGTGCTTGATCTTGATAATACCCTTTGGGGCGGCGTTGTTGGAGATGACGGCGTTGACGGCATCGAGATAGGACAGGAGACCAATCTTGGCCAGGTGTATTCCGAATTCCAGCAGTATATTAAGATGCAAAAAGACCTTGGAGTTGTGCTTGCAGTTGATTCCAAGAACGATGAGGAGAACGCTGTTGCGGGACTTAAGCACCCTGACGGCGATCTGTCTCCCGATGATTTTGTTTCCATAAAGGCTAACTGGGAACCAAAGAGTGAGAATATGAAGGCGATAGCTTCAGAACTAAATCTCCTTCCTGAGTCACTTGTATTTGTAGATGATAATCCTGCAGAGAGAGCGATTGTTGAGGGACAGATTCCCGGAGTTGTAGCACCTGAGCTTGATTCCCCCGAGCATTACATCAGACTTATCGATCATTCGGGATTTTTTGAAGCCACTGCAATTTCTGAGGATGACAAGAAGAGAAACGAGATGTACATGGCAAACAAGAAGCGCACGGAGCTGTCTCAGAGCTTTGCCGACTACAGCGAGTATCTTAAGTCTCTTGAGATGGAGGCAGTTATTGCACCTTTTGAAAAGCTCTATATGCCTCGTATTGCACAGCTTACCAATAAGAGTAATCAGTTCAATCTGACAACCAAGCGCTATACGCAGGATGATATTGAGAAAACGGCAGCAGATCCAAGCAACATTACGCTCTACGGAAGGCTTTGTGATAAATTCGGAGATAACGGCATCGTATCTCTTGTAATTGGCGAAGTTAAGAAAGATGAACTTCATATAGGCCTATGGCTTATGAGCTGCAGAGTCCTTAAGAGGGACATGGAATATGCCATGATGGATGAGCTTTGTAAGAAGGCGGAAGAGCGCGGCGTTAAGGTGATCTATGGATATTATTATCCTACTGCCAAGAATAAGATGGTAAAAGATTTTTATTCTTTGCACGGCTTTGATATGATAGAGGAAGATAGTGACGGCAACAGAACTTACAAGCTGGAGCTTTCGGCGTACGAACCCAAGAACAAAGTTATCAAAGTGAGCTGAGTATAGGCACCGGCATAGACATGCGGTGCTTCGGAGACATATATGTGCGGAATTAACGGTCTTATCGGGTATAAGGGTGACAGACATGCGATCATAGCCAAGATGAATGAGCGTATGCTTCACAGAGGCCCCGATGATGAAGGAATCTACATAAGTGATGATATGAAAGTGGCGCTTGGACATAGGCGCCTTTCTATTGTGGACTTATCCAAGAACGGCGCTCAGCCCATGGTTTCACATTCGGGCAAGAGCGTTATTGTATATAACGGCGAGATTTACAATGCAGACAAGGTAAAAGAAAAACTGATAAAAGACGGGAAAGCTACGTCCTTTAGAGGTACTTCCGATACAGAAGTTTTGCTTGAAGCAATAGAGAGCTATGGCATGAAGGAAGCTTTATCTCTCTGCAAAGGAATGTTTGGAATTGCTGTATATGACAAGGATAAGGGTACTGTCACTCTTGCAAGAGACAGAGTAGGCGAAAAGCCCTTGTACTATGGAACTGTAGCAGGCTCTTTTGCCTTTGCTTCTGATATTGGATGTCTTCGTACGATAGAGGGCTTTGATAACGAGATAAACAGAGAAGTTCTTGATATCTATTTTACGGAAGGCTATATACCTGCACCGCACACCATTTATAAGGATATATACAAGCTTGAAGCCGGCACAATAATAACGGTTGATATCGAAAGTTTCAAAACCAGAGAAGAGACCTACTGGTCAATGACAGAGGCAGCTGTTAAGGGACAGAGCAATCTCTTTAAGGGAAGCAGAGAAGAGGCATCTTTTGAGCTTGAGAGGCTGTTAAAAGAGTCAGTAAAGGGCCAGATGGTTTCTGACGTTCCTCTTGGAGCTTTTCTTTCTGCGGGAATAGACAGTAGTACTGTTGTAGCGCTCATGCAGTCTGTGTCAGAGGGACAGGTTCGCACCTTCACCATAGGCATGGAAGATGAGAAGTACAACGAGGCAGTTAAGGCCAAAGAGATAGCAAGACACCTTGGAACAGTACATACGGAAGAATATATTACTGAGAAGGACGCCAAGGCAGTTATACCACAGCTTTCCTTTATGTTTGGAGAGCCTTTTGCGGATTCATCGCAGATACCTACATATCTTGTGAGCAAGATGACCAGAAAACATGTGACGGTTTCTCTATCAGGAGACGGTGGAGATGAGCTCTTTGCAGGTTACAAGTCCTATGAGTCTGTATCAAGAGTCTGGGGCAAGGTGGGAAAACTCCCGTATTTTGTTAGAAAGCCCATAAGTGCAGCTATACTTGCAACCAATCCCCGGGATGAAGTTACGAGAAGCAAGGCGGTATACCTTGGAGCCAAGGGTCCCGGTGAGATTCACAGATTTGAGCACGAGACGGATCCTATAGTTAAAAAGATAGCGCTCAAAAAGGATAAAACTCTTTTATATAAATATGACGACATGGCGAAAGCTCTTTTGACAGAGCCCATTCATAACGCCATGCTTATGGATATGCTTGTGTATCATCCCGATGATATACTGGTTAAGGTGGACAGGACAGCCATGGCGGTTTCTCTGGAGACCAGAGTTCCCATGCTTGACAGAGATCTTCTGGAATTTGCGTGGACGCTTCCTATAGAGTATCTTAGAGAGGGTAATGTAGGTAAGCAGGTTCTTAGAGACGTTCTTTACAGACATGTGCCAAAAGAGCTGATGGAAGGCCCGAAGAAAGGCTTCTCGATACCCATATCCAAGTGGCTTCTTGACGGGGAGATCAGGCAGTGGGCAGAAGACCTCCTTGATAAGGACAAGATCAGGCAGCAGGGCGTTCTGGATGCGGATGTTGTTGAGAAGATCTGGAATGATTTTACCCAGCGCGGGATCTATAGGATACAGATCTGGTATATCCTTATGTTCCAGCAGTGGTATGAAAAAGAATATAAGAAAGATAGTTTATGAGCTTAACTTCGTTTTACTTTTTGTGCTTTGTTGCACTTGTTTTAATAGCGTATTATACGGTGCCTCTTTTGTTTAAGAAAAGAGGTCAGTGGGTGGTGCTTTTAACTGCGAGCATCATCTTCTATTTGTTTTCCACAAAGGGAGACTATGTTCAGATTGTTTTCCCGCTTATAGCATCCTTTACAACCTGGGGGCTTTTAAAGCTTTTAGCAAAGACAGGAGAAGAGGAATTTGCCAAAAGAAGACTGATACTTGGGCTGGAGCTCTTAGTTCTTCTTGGAATACTTATTGTGTTTAAATTCTATAAGTTCATGACAGGAGGCGAAGTTGCGCCACCTGCGGGACTTTCTTTCTATACCTTTATCCTTCTTGGGTATTTTATCGAGGTTTATAACGGCATTGGAGTTAGGAGAGACAGCCTTCTAAAGACTACTCTTATCGGAACATTCTTTCCTCTTACGGTTCAGGGCCCTATCATAAAGACTCGTGAACACAGCGATCAGTTCTTTGAATATCATAAGCCTGATTATAAGAATATTACATTTGGCGCTCAGAGGATGCTCTGGGGCTTCTTTAAGATGCTTGTGATCTCACAGAGGCTTAAGACAATAGTTGATGAGATATACAACAACAATGCGCAGTACCCGGGTGCGTATATTTGGCTGGGCACTGTGTGTTTTGCGTTTCAGTTATATACCAATTTTTCCGGCGGAATAGACATAGTTATCGGCCTTTCGCAGATGCTCGGCATTATTCTGCCGGAGAACTTTACAACACCGTTTTTTGCCAAGAATATCAGCGAGTATTGGAGAAGATGGCACGCTACGCTTGGAATCTGGATGAAGGACAATGTCTTTTATCCGCTTCTGCGCACCAAGATGATAATGGGACTTGGTAAGAAGCTTAAGAATGTATTTGGCAAAAAGAAAGGTAAGCAGATCACTAATTACGTGGCCATGTTTATACTGTGGTTTTCCGTTGGTCTGTGGCACGGAGGAGCTGCAACCTTTGTTATCGGTTCAGGTCTTTTACACTGGGCATATATTGTTCTTGGAGAAGTTACGCTTCCGCTTTTTACATGGCTTTTTGAAAAGAAGCTGCACATAAACATGCAGAGCAGGTTTGCAAACGGATTTAGAGTTGTAAGGACATTTTTCTTTGTCTGTATAGGTGATCTTTTCTTTAGGGCAAAAGACATACCGCATGCCTTAAGTCTTCTTAAGGGGAGCGTCAGTGCTTTTAATCCGGGAATCTTCGTTGACGGAAGTTTGCTGAACCTGGGGCTGAATATTTACGAGTGGGGAATACTGCTTGTATCAATGGCAGTGCTCATTACGGTTTCCACTATTCAGTATAGGATGGAACTTGCGAATGACGGTAAGATCACAGGCAGCAGATTTGAAGGGTATTCTAACCTTAGAGAGTATATTGCATCCAAAAAGCTTGTGATAAGGTGGATCGTGTACCTCGCACTTCTTTTTGCAGTGCTTTTACTTGCTGAGTACGGACCGGGATTTAATCCTGCGGATTCCATATATGATGATTTTTGATTTATAAGGATTTAAGATAAAAAACTATGACTAAGAGACAAATATTCAGGATTATTATTTTCATAGTGATGGTCATGTGGCTTATTCCTCATATCACCTACTGTATCAGGACTAACGGTGATGTGAAGGATAGGTTTGTGGGCTTTTATGCAGAAAAAAGAAATACGATAGATGCTGTTGTTATCGGTTCAAGCCCTGTTCCTTATTGCATCGCAACACCCAGGATCTACGGCGATATGGGGATAACAATGTATCCGCTTTCTACAAATATGCAAAGGCCTGTGGCTGCAAAGTATCTTGTTGAGGAGGCTCTTAAGACTCAGGATCCGGATCTTTTTATCTTTGAGATGAAGATGTGGCAGGCAGAGGATGAGGCTCTTATAAATGCTGATAAAGAAAAGCATATGGGGCATACAAGGGAAGTTACTGATAACATGAAGTATTCCCTTAACAGGATCCGCGCAATAAACGCCATGGTTAAGCCTGAGAATGCTGAGTACGACGAGAACGGCAAGATGGAAGAGGATTATAAGCGCTTTAATTTCTATTTTGACATTTGTAAGCACCATTCCAACTGGAAGACTCTTGCACTGTGGAGTCAGCTTCGCACATTTTTTTACGCATATCCTGATGATCTAAAGGGCTTTGTTGTATCTGACGAGGTTAAACCCGCAGAAAAAGAGAACTTTCACAGTGTATCCGGTGTTGAGAAGATGCCGGCTGAGCAGCAGGAGTACCTTGACGATCTTATCGCATGTCTTAAAAAACACAATAAGGATGCGCTCTTTATCATCACTCCTTTTACAGTAAATGAAGAGGAGCAAAAGAAGATCAATTATATCAGGGATTATGTCACTGAAAAAGGCTACAAGTTCCTTGATATGAACCAGCACCTTGATGAGATAGGTTTTGATGAGACTGCTGATTACAAGGATGGCGGAACGCATACCAATATCGTTGGTGCGGACAAGGTAACTGTGTGGTTTGAAGAATATCTTTCGGAAAATTATGTTAAGACAGGAATCCTTGGTAAACATGACAGAAGGCATGGTATGAAATACAATTCCTGGAAGAAGTCTTACGATCTCTGGATACAAGAGCTTTCAGAGGGAGAAGATACTATCCGCCGCAGCATAGAAGCAGGAACATATAGTGAAACCGCGGCGGATGAGGAGTAATACCGATTAAGAGCAAAGAGTCGCTTGCGACTCTTTATTCATATACGACTAAGCACCCAATGCAGTAATATGGTATAATTAACGGTGTATGCTTATTTAAGTGTTAAACCGGAGGGGATATGATAATAATTCAGCTTAAAGGCGGACTTGGAAATCAGATGTTTCAGTACGCTTTGTACAGAGCTCTCAAGAAAAAAGGAAAGACAGTTAAGATAGATGACGTAACAGGCTTTGTCAACGACAAGCTAAGAGAACCTGTTCTTCAGGGCTACGGAATAGATTATGAGAGAGCCACCAAGGATGAAGTGATTGCACTTACGGATTCCAAGATGGATATCTTCAGCCGCATCAGAAGGAAGCTCACAGGCAGGAAGACCTTCAGAATAGACGAGGAGTCCGGAAGGTTTGATCCTAAAATCCTTGAGCTTGAAAATGCTTATCTTGTTGGATACTGGCAGAGTGAGAAATACTTTGCAGATGAATCTGTACAGAATGAGATCAAAGAGGCTTTTGAGAAGAGACCTCAGGAGCTTATGAACGATACAGTAAGTTGGACGCTGCTTCAGCAGATAGAGTGCTGCGAATCGGTGAGCCTTCATGTGCGTAGGACGGACTATGTGGACGCGGAGCACATCCACATTCACAACATCTGCTCTGAGAAGTATTACAAGAACGCTATAGACAAGATCAGAAAAGAATATCCAAATGCCATGTTCTTTATCTTTACAGATGACAAGGAATGGTGCAAAAAACATTTCAAAGGCCGCTGCTTTAGTGTAGTTGAGCTTGAAGAAGGCTCTAAGACCGATATTGCGGAGATGATGCTTATGAGCAGATGTAAGCACCACATAATCGCCAACAGCTCTTTTAGCTGGTGGGCAGCATGGCTTAACGATGCACCTGAGAAGCTTGTTATCGCACCCAGTAAGTGGATCAACCATAAGGATATGGATGATATTTATACTGAGCGCATGGTAAAGGTGGAAATCTGACGCATTTTGCCAAGAATATATTTGAGCCATATATACCTGGTTTAATATTTTTTGAATATATATAGAAATACAGAGAGATATACATAATATGAGTAATACAGACAACAAGAAAAAAGTAAGTCTTTTTGCAAAGCTAAATTATATTTTTGATAAAAAACAAAAGGGACAGTTAGGAATACTAGCTGTCCTTATAGTCATTGGGGGTATTCTGGAGACAGGCGGTGTTGGAATGGTGGTTCCTGTCATGAAAATGCTTACTAATCCTAAAAGCATATATAAAAAGATTGCTAAGTTTGATTTTTTAAAGGATCTTGTAGAAAGATTTAATCTTGGAATTGAGCATAAGAACAATCTTATTATGCTTATGCTTGTAACGCTGATCATTTTTTTTGTAGTTAAAAATCTATATCTTTTGTTTCTTATCTACAAGCAGAACACGTTCATTACCAGAGCAAGAAATGACATGATCAGCAGGGTTATGAGAGAGTTTCTCAACAGGCCTTATGAGGATTATCTCGGCGCTGATATTCCTACTGTTTTCAGAATTACAGACAGTGATATTCCCAAGACATTTACACTAATGCTGTCAATTCTGTCTTTGACAACAGAGGTAGTTGTAACAGTATGTCTTAGTATTGTGGTACTTATAATCAATTGGAAGATCACTGTCCTTATGGCTATCGTTTTCTTCATCATTACTTTACTTATCACCAAGGTATTAAAGCCAAGACTTAACAGAATCGGACGAGAGAATCAGGAGACTCAGTCGAGGATCGCCAAGTGGAGAATTCAGGCTATTTATGGTCTTAAGGACGTAAAGGTCCTCAACAGGCACGATTTCTTTATCCGCAATTATTATGAGTCCGGTAAGGTTGGCGCGGACATTGCAAGAAATTACACTGTTATGAACAATATTCCCAGACTCCTTATCGAGACTATGTTCATAGTTGTGGTATTTTCATATATTCTTGTTTATATTATGGGAGGCGGACAGACAGACGCTCTTATGACGGAGCTTACTGCAATTGCGGTAGCAGCTCTGAGACTTATGCCCTCAGTAAACAGGATAAATACTTATCTTACAGAGATCGCATATAACCAGTTCAGTCTTGATTTTGTATACAACAATCTGACAGAATCCATGAAGATGGACAAGGCAATGAGGGCTGAGAGAGCAGCAATTGCTGGTCCTGCTCTTCATTTAGAAAAAGAGATTGAGATAAAAGATATTACTTTTGCATATCCCGACGGAGATACCAATATCTTCACCGATGCCAATATGGTTGTTCCTAAGGGCAAATCTGTAGGTATCATGGGACCTTCCGGTGCAGGAAAGTCTACAGTGGTTGATATTATTCTTGGTCTTTTGCATGTTCAGAAGGGTGAGATTCTCTGCGATGGCAGCAATATCTTTAGTAATTACGATTCCTGGCTTGCACAGATAGGATACATACCTCAGTCAATTTATCTGGTTGATGAATCTATAAGGGAGAATATCGCTTTTGGTATTGATGCAGATGAGATAGATGACAATAGGATCTGGGAGGTTATGGAAGAAGCTCAGCTTGCTGACTTTGTTAAGACTCTTCCCGAGGGACTTGATACTAAAATCGGTGACAGAGGCGTAAGGCTCTCCGGCGGTCAGAGACAGCGTATCGGTATTGCAAGAGCTCTTTATCACAACCCTGAGATTCTTGTATTTGACGAAGCTACGAGCGCTCTTGATAACGAGACAGAGGCAGCAGTTATGGAGGCCATCAACAGCTTCCACGGCAAGAAGACTATGATCATAATTGCACATAGACTCAATACAATTGCGGGATGCGACATCATCTATGAAGTTAAGGATGAGAAAATAAAAGAGACTACACTCGATGGTAGAACGATAATACAGTAGAACAAAATATGAGCACTTGATGTTTGATTTGAGAATAATGAGAATATGATAGGAACAGAGTTTATCCCGGGATTTGGCCTGGGCAATCAATTATTTTTTTATATAGTTACGCGATGTATGGCGGCCGAGAAGGGTGTTGATTTTGGTTTTATAAATCCCGGTCAGGTGGGCAATGTCTTTCATTCTCAGAAGGGTATGTACTTCATGGATATTGACATGGGCACTGAGATACCGGCGGAGGATAAGAGCAAATACACCATCTTTAATGAGCAGGATGACAGGCTCTACATGGGTAATTCCAGGCATGATATGAATAACGGCTGTTATGTCAGCGGAGCAGACAAGAGACTTTTTGATATCGAAGACAACACGCTTATATACGGCAATCTTCAGGATGAGAGTTACTTTGAGAAATACAGAGACAGTATTAAGGACTGGCTCAAGGTTAAACCTGAAGCGGAATCCTATGAATATACTGCTGACGATCTGTGTATCATCAATATTCGAGGCGGAGAATATACCAACCATCCGGAGCTCTATCTTGATAGAAAATATTTCCTTAATGCCATTAAGCACATGAAGGAAATAAATAAGAATATGAGATTCATGGTGGTTACTGAGGATGAAGAAGCTGCAAGAAAGGTTCTTCCCGAGTATGAATGCCATCACTTTGATATGGGTAAGGATTATGTGACCATAAAGAATGCCAGATATCTCATTCTTTCAAACTCATCTTTTTCTATCATGCCGGTTCTTTCAAGCACGGAGCTTAAGTATGCGATTGCTCCCAAGTACTGGGCAAGGCACAACATATCCGATGGTTTCTGGTCTTCGGAGCAGAATATATACAGCTTTCTGCATTATCAGGACAGAAAGGGCAGGATCTTTGAAGCGGACGAATGCAGGAAAGAACTTGAGGATTACAAGAAGAGATCAAGGCTTTATGCACGCAGGAATATTAAACCCGGCAAGTTAAGGCTCTTTTGCCAGATTATACGCAGAAAGTGCCTGTACGGTGTCTTTTACCTTAAGAAGATTGTTCGCAGTCTTGAAAAGAGAGTCGGAATAATAAAGAAATTTGAGTATTGAGAAATAGAGAGTTGGACAAAGGAATGTCTTTTGTCCGGTCAGGTGAATAAAATGGAAAAGAAGATAAAGCTCCCGCAGGTTACTCTATGTGCCATGACAAGTGTCAATGTTTATGAGACAGTACAGGCGCTTAAGTACAGCATGAGGGAGATCGAGTTTGGTGATGTGGTTCTGGTATCGGATAAAAAGCCTTTTTACCTTCCGAAGAACATCAGATTCAGCTACACATCCAAGCTTGATAGTATCGATAAATTCAATTACAAAATGGTCTATGAGCTTAAAGACCACATAAATACAGATTTTGTGCTGCTTGTTCACGCAGACGGATTTGTTATTCATCCGGAGAACTGGAATGATGAGTTTCTTAAATATGACTATATCGGTTCTCCATGGCCTCTTCCCAAGAATGATTATGCCTACAGAGACAGCAAGGGGAATATCTGCAGGGTTGGAAACAGTGTATCCATAAGGTCCAAGAGACTTCTGGAATTTCCTGCAAAGCATGATCTTCCGTGGGTTACAGTGGATGATGGCTTTTACAATGAAGATATTTTTATCTGCTGTCATTCCAAGAATGCAATGGAAGAAGAGGGCATGAAGTGGGCGCCTTTTGAGCTAGCGCTTACTTTTGGAAGAGAACATCCACTTCCTGAGAATAAAGGTATCGAACCTTTTGTTTTTCACAAATGGTGGGGCGAAAACGCGAATTATCCAAGGTTCTACAGTCCAAAGAAGAGATTTAAGATGGCGGTCAGACCATTCCTTTTTTGGAGAAAAACAAAGAAATGGAAAGAGGAGCATAATATTACATGATTTTTACCATCATAGTACCGGTGTGCAATGGGGAGAAATTTTTGAAAGAAGCAGTTGACTCTGCTCTTTCTCAAAAAGTGCATAGTGGCGATGAATTTGAGATTATCCTTGTGGAGAACGGATCAACCGATGATACGCCAAGAATCTGTGATGATTATGCAGCTTCATATGATAATGTGAGTGTTATCCATGAAGGCAGGATAGGACTCTATCAGGCCAGACAAGAGGGTATCAAGATCGCGAAGGGAGATTATATCCTTGCACTTGATGCGGATGATAAGTTAAAAGAAAACCTCCTTCAGACCATCGGAACTGTCATCAGGGAGTATTCGGAGAAGGATACAGCATATGGCGGAAACTCACAGCCGGATCTTATTTTCTACAACGCAGCAGCTATGGATGAGCCTGAGCGCAAGCTTAAACCTCTTTATTTTATAGAAGGTAAGCTTTATACCGGAAATGAAATAGATATTTTCAGAAAGATGGTAGTTCAGAGCGATAAGCTTAATGCAATGTGGATCAAATGCATACGTAGGGATATAGCCTATATAGATACCAGGATTGAGGGGCTTAACTACGGAGAAGACTTGTATCAGACTGCTGAGTATGTGGACAGAGCTTCGGGGATAGCTTATATAGACAAGGCACTGTATCTGTACAGAAGGAGCGGTGCTAGCCTTACATCCAGCTATAACAAGGCCTTCCTTGATAATCAAAAGCTTGTCTGGAAAAAAATCGATGGGCTTACTAATAAGTGGCAAGAGGACGTTTCCTATCTCAATGAGAGAAAGGCGCTAACCTGTGCTATTGCCATAGCCAGAATAATCTATTCTTCGCTCTCCTTTAGTGAAAAGAGAACTAAGCTAAAAGAACTTTTTGATGATCCTTTTTACAAAAGATTTTCTGTATTTGAACTTCCGGAGTGGGCACCCATCGAGGATGTACACATACATGAGATGGTATACGGAGGCGGACCGGGAGCGATGCTAAGGATCCTTACCGAAGCAGCCAAACATGATATGAAGGTTGCTATAAAGAAGCTTATCAGAATTTAAAGCAAAGGAAGTCTATAGTTTAATTAGGCGTTTTGCTGACTATAAAGAGGTTATTATGGTATACGATCTCATACCGTTTTTTAATGAACTGGATATTTTAAAGCTTAGGCTGGGCATTCTGTCACCCTACGTAGACCGCTTCATCATCGAGGAATCTACAATGACTTTTTCCGGGGAAAAGAAAGAGCTCTGCTTTGAAAAGAACAAAGAACTGTTCAAGGACTATCTTGATAAGATCACATATATAGTTGTCGATGACACTCCGGTAGATGCCAAGTCTCACGAGAGAGATTATTTCCAAAAGAATCGTCTCATAGAGGGACTTAAGGAAGTAAGAGCTACAGAGGATGATGTGATCATCTTCGGCGATGTGGATGAGATTCCTAATCCTTCGGTTCTTACTAAGATAATAGATAACTTTGATAAAAATAAGGTTTATCATCTTGCACAGAGAAATTTTTATGTGTATATGAACAACGAGGAGAAATCCGGAACACTTAAGTCAATTACAGGAGAGTTTCCTGATGTTCCGCAAGCTGACAGAAAGTGGCTTGGAACCAAAATTACTTCCATTAAGAATATCCCTGAGGAAGGAATTGTAAGGCTTCGCGATCTCATAGCCGTAACTGATGAGAGGTCTGTGAGAGTAGCTGATGGGGGCTGGCACTTCGGATACATGGGAGGCTACAAGGAGAGTAATCCTGCCAAGAGGATCGGCGTCAAAGTCAAAGCTGCTGCTCATCAGGAGTACAACGACAGAGAGGTTCTTGCTGAGACTATGGACCATCTGATATTGGGACAGGATATTTTTGGAAGAAACGCAAGATTTGAGAGGGGAGAAGTGGATGATACTTATCCTACATATCTTCTTGAGCATCTTGATGAATACAGACATCTTGTTATGCCGAGGATCACAGCTCTTTCCAAGTGCTATCACTACGTAGATATCACGGCCGGAAGATTTATGAGAAAGGCCATACATAAGGTAAAGAGAATGATCGGAGCCGGTAGCCGCTGATGAGGCAAGAGGACTTCGGATTAGTAAAGAAAGGATAATTGTAGAGCACAGTGAACTTCCTTAAGATAGATGATGAGAAACGCGCAAAGCTTTGCAATTTAATATTTTATGTAGCTCTGACGATCGAGCTTCTTCTTATGATCTATGAGAAGAGCGATTTTCCGGATCCCGGGAGCTATATTTCTGTTTTTAATGGTTCATTTTACGGATATGTTTTCAGAGGAACCTTTGTTTTGGCTCTTGCCGCTGTACTTCTCATGAAGCATAACAGGCGGGAATGGATCATACTTGCAGCAGTTTTTGTATTTACATTTATCTGTTACAGGATATCAGGCAAGAACGACCTTCTAAGGCTCTTTGCTTTCATGGCGGCAGCCAGAGACATAGATCTTAAGAAAGTGATGAAATACATTTTCTTTGTATCACTGGCGGGTTTTGCGCTGATAGCTCTTTTGTCCGTTATAGGAGTTGTGGGAGATATCAGTCTTACAACAGACTTTGGAAGAGATATTGAAAATGAGCGCAGATATGTGTTTGGCTTTGGCCATCCTAATACACTGTACGGCTGTATTTTTTCACTAAGTGCAATGTGGATGTGGCTTTATGGCAAGAAGTCAGGAATTATAAGATGGCTGTTGGCTTTGATTTTTAACATAGTGATATGTCTTTTATCCAAATCCAAAACAGCCCTTGCCATATGCATTCTCATGTTTGCGACAGGGCTTGTGGTGCGTTATTGGAATAAGATCGCAGAATGTAGGATAATATATATATTGACTGCACTTGTGACACCGGTATTTTGCGTGGCGTTCTCAGTTTGGTCTGCCTGTGTCAGTTACATACCAAGGTATCATCAGGAAATGAAGTGCCATAATTTCATTTCGGCGATCGATGAGCTTTTGACTAACAGGATTCACGATCTTTACAGAGGAAATGAGAGACATGCCGGCGCTATAGAGACCTGGAAACTTTTCTCTGACAGGTTGAGTGAAGAGACTTTTGATATGGGCTGGGTAAGGCTATTTTACTGGTATGGAATAATACCGGCTGTTATTATAAGTCTGTTTGTATTACTTTTAATATACATTTGCTATAAGAAAAAAGACGCTATGACACTCGTGCTTATACTGTCACTTTCAATTTACACGATTGTTGAAGCGACGTTTGTATCAAGATTTATCGGAAGACTATTTATATTCCCGATAGCTGCAGTATATCTGTATGATCTTCTTAAGAAGAAATCTGATATTGAAACGTAAGGATGGGCAATTGTCCATAGAATGAGATGATATGAAGGAGGCCCCAGATGCCTGATAGGAACAGAAAGAGAATATTTTATGCACTTGTATTTCTGGCATTTTTATCTGTAACTGTATATACGTTCCTTACACCTCTTATGGCTGACGACATTATCTATGGTGATAGAGTAGCGCAGGAAGCCAAGAGCTTTTTTGACCTTTTTAAGCTTGAATATGAGCACTATATGACTCACACGGGCCGAAGTGTTGCACATTTTATTCTCAGAGTCTTTCTATATATAGGCTCCAAAGGCTTATTTAACATTATCTGCGGAATTGTATTTGCTATTCAGTCGCTCCTTATATACGTAAATATTGATAACAGAAGAAAGTACGACATCAGGATGTACAGTCTGGTTGTTCTGTTTTTGTGGTTCTTCGATCCCACAATGAGCAACTCTGTATTTTGGATGGACGGCGCCTGCAATTATCTTTTCACGACGACAATAATACTAGCTTTTATTACAATCTACAGGAAAAAGCTACAGCGTGATGTTCCGGAAAAGCCCGTAACAGCAGTATGGATGTTTATCTTTGGACTATTGGCGGGCTGGTGCAATGAGAATACTTCGGGAGGTGCTATTCTCTTTGTGCTGATCATGCTCTATCTTAAATACAGAGAAAACAAGGGCTTTGGATTTATTAAGCCCTGGATGGTCACAGGACTACTTGGTGCTGTATTAGGTCTTGCTATCATGGTGCTTGCGCCGGGCAATTGGAGCAGAGTGGAAGAAACAGGAGAATCTCATACCGGACTTCTTGGTATGGGAGCAAGATTCCTTAAGATTACTCTTAATATAAAAGAACATTATCTTATTCTTATACTTGTGTTTGCAGTTTTGCTGGTTATCATTGCATACATGATGTCTTCCAAGAGCAAGTTTTTTGAGACTACGGCATATATGCGAATTATGGGCCTTATTTCTCTTGTAACAGCTTATGTTCTAATAGCTGTACCTGATTCACCACAACTGCGATCACTTTATGGAGCAAGTATCATATTGATGATTGCTGTACTTAACGGGATAGCAGTTGTCACAAACACCGTTATGCTTGATGACAGAAATGCAGTTCCGCAGGGTATCGTGCAGGTCTTTGTTACATCCTGCGCAGTTGTGATGGGCATATTGTTTGTATTTACTTATATTGAACAGGGTGCTAATCTTGCCAGGATCAAAAGAGAATTTGATGAAAGAGATGCTTATCTGGCAGAGTGTGCACAAAAAGGCGAAGAAGATGTTACTGTACCCATGCTAAGACCCGGGTGGGAGAACAGATTCAGCGCGGCATATGATTTTGACGTAAAAGAGGATGATCCGGAAGATTGGATTAATGAAACCTATAGATGGCACTATGGTTTGGAAAGTGTTAACGGCGTGCCAAGAGAAGGTTGGGACAAATATTGAGTAATAAGAGTGAGATACTTGTCAGCATTATAATACCTGTTTATCAGGCAAAAGACACACTAAAAGAGTGTGTCTTATCTTGTTTGAATCAGAAGGATATTAATGAGGACGAGCTCGAGATCATTCTGATAGATGACGGCTCCACGGACGGAAGTGACAAGATATGTGACGAACTGTCAGAGGAATATTCAGGCAGGGTATGTGCCTATCATATTCCAAACGGCGGAGTATCCAACGCAAGAAATCTTGGCGTGGAGAAAGCAAAGGGAAGATATATCACCTTTGTGGATTCTGATGACAAGGTTTTGGAAGACTACCTTGAAAATATGCTGAGAGTCTTGGATGATGCCACGGTGCTTGTTGATGAAACAGGTTTCGATGTAGGAAGCGGCAAACTTAGCGGTTATCAGTATTTGGAGAACTATCTCATAACGGGAAATTCTCATGTCTGGGGAAAGCTCTTTTTATTAAAGACAATACAGGATAACAGCATTAGATTTAAGGACAGCCTTACCATTGGTGAAGACCTGCTGTTTCTTATGGATCTGGCGCTTTCTCAGGGTAAGGACCATACGATCAAGTGTATTGATAAAAGAGATTATATCTATACAGATAATGAAAACGGCGCCATGAAAACTGCTTTTAAAGAAAGCTTTCTGGACCAGCTCACATGCTGGAAGCTTGCGGAAGAGCGGCTTGTAAGCGCCGGCAAATATGTATCCAGATACGCTCATGTAAGCCTTGGAGTATCGCAGATCCTCACAGCGCTACTAGTCATAGGAAAGGTGGCGGTTCTTGATGAAGCAGAAAGAGACAATGACCTTGCACGGCTTGCAGTAGATGAATCCGGTAAGCAGATCCGACATGCTCTCAAGACAAGAGGCGTATTTGCGGGACTTTCTATGGGGCATAAGCTTAAAGTTATGATCTTCCGCTTTAATCCAGAGCTTTATCTTAAGATATACGGTAGTTACAAGCGCGGTTGATATAAATGAGATTTACTTCAAAAATCAAAATTATAAAAATGCGATGGGAACGGACCGAAGATGACAAGTATGAATTTCAACAGACCTATAATTTTATATATGCATGCAGGGAGCGGTAATCACGGCTGCGAAGCTATCGTTAACACAACAGTTAAGAAGATAGTAGAGGGAAGAAGACAGCAGGGCGCGGATACCAAGCTTCCTTTGTTTGTTGTGACCAACAGTGCCAAAGAGGACAGACAGTATTCTTTGGGCAAATTGGAGCAAGAGGGACTTTGCACCATAGTTGAAGAAAATCATATAGACAGAAACTTTTTTGACCATGTCTTTTACTATATCTACAGAAAGCTCACAGGGGATGAGGAATCTTTTTTACGATACAGATTCAAGGATGCCTTTGAAGCTATGAAAAAGGCTGTTGAAACTTGCCCTGACTGGGATGAGAGGCTAAGACCACTGGCGGTATCAATAGGCGGTGATAACTACTGCTATCCTGAGATGGTCTCGGACCTTATACTTGCCCACAACGTATTTTTGGAGAGGGGCTTTGAGACAATTCTGTGGGGCTGTTCTGTTGAACCTGATTCTCTTGAGGATAAGAACCTTCTGGATGACATGAATGCGTTTGATACCATCTATGCAAGAGAGTCCATTACTTACAATGCGCTTAAGGATGCCGGAGTTGCAAAGGATATGCTTTTTCTTGAAAAGGATCCGGCTTTTGAGCTTGTGACTACTAAGCCTAAGGATTTTGATACAAAGGTAAAAGAGGGATTTAAACCCGGTAAGACCATAGGCATCAACCTTAGTCCCATGGTGCAGGACAGGGAGACTACCCCCGGTATCACCATGAAGAATTACAGGAACTTTATTGATAAAATACTTGAGACTACAGATCTTAATATAGCCTTGATCCCACATGTGGTGTGGCCTTCAAATGATGACAGGAAACCGCTGTCTGAGCTCTTTTCACAGTACAAGGATACCGGAAGAGTTGTCATGATAGATGATTGCCCTGCAGAGGAGCTTAAGGGATATATTTCCAAGTGCTGTTTCTTCATAGGAGCGAGAACACATAGTACTATCGCGGCTTACAGCAGCAATGTGCCAACCCTTGTGATCGGATATTCCGTCAAGAGCAGAGGCATTGCGACAGATCTTTTTGGAAGTTATGATAATTACGTTCTTCCTGTTCAGGAGCTGAAAGAGGAAGATTCACTTATTAAGGCGTATGAGTATTTGAAAGAGAGAATGGCATGATAATCATTCAGATTGCAGGCGGTCTGGGAAACCAGATGCAGCAGTATTCACTATACAGAAAGCTTGTCTCTTTGGGCAAGGAAGTAAAGCTTGATCTTTCCTGGTTTGCGGAAGATATACAGAAGAACATGCTGGCCAAAAGAGAGTTTGAACTTCCTCTTTTTAAGGGACTTCCCTATGAAGTTTGTACAGATGAGGAGAGGGACCGCTTTCTTAAGCTGACGCCATTTCAGAGATTTGCGGGGAAAGTTCAGAAGAAGCTTGGTCAGTCAGACACTTCCAATCCCAATGTGTTTGAAGAGAGCAAGATGTATGACGATAGGGTTTTTGAACTTGAAGATAAGTATGTGACTGGATATTTTGCCTGCCAGAAATACTACGGCGATATAATGCCGGAACTTAGAAAGCTCTTTGTTTTCCCCAAAAGTGATGATGCAGAGCTTGAAAAGAAAAACAGCGAGCTTGCGTCTAAGATGGACAGTGAGAATTCTGTGAGCGTTCATATAAGACGAGGGGATTATCTTGATCCCTCAAATTTTGAGATACTTGGTAATATTGCAACTGATGAGTACTACAAGGGCGCAATGGAATACTTTGAGAAGAAGTATCCGGACGTTCATTTCTATATTTTTACCAGCGACCACGAATATGCAAGAGAGCACTACAGCGATGAGTCCAAATATACTTTGGTTGATTGGAACACAGGCAAGAACAGCCTGTACGATCTTATGCTCATGAGTCATTGCATGGGCAATATCTGTGCCAATTCTACTTTCAGTTTCTGGGGCGCAAGGCTAAACGGAAGGCCGGATCATGAAGTTATCCGCACTTACAAGATGAGAAATAATCAGCCTGTCAATCCGCAGATAATGCATGATTACTGGAAAGACTGGATACTAATGGACAACGAAGGAAATATTATTTAATGGGAAGAGTTCAGGCAGCTAAGAAGAATATAATATTTGGGACTGTGGGAAAGATAGCGACACTTGTCTTACCCTTTATTCTGCGTACTCTTTTCATCGTTGATATGGATAAATTTCTTGGTATAAACAGTCTATATACCGAGATTCTCTCGTTCCTTAATATGGCAGAGCTTGGAATCGGAACGGCGATCAATTTTAGCCTTTACAGACCGGTTGCAAGGGGAGAAAAAGAAAAGATCAAATCCTACATGCAGCTTTATAAGAAGGCGTATTATTACATAGCGCTTGTCGTTACTGTAATGGGCCTTGCGTTGGTGCCTTTTCTTGATAGGATCGTCAATCAGCCTGCAGATATGCAGATTGCCCATAGAGATATCATTCTCTTTTATCTGATCTTTCTCTTTAACACTGTAAGCTCGTATTTTGTGGCATATAAATACAGTCTCGCCAATGCAGAGCAAAAGAACTATATACAGGAGAATGCATATAACGGAACAAAGATAATCTCTGTGATATTCCAGATCATTGTAGTTGCACTTACAAAGAACTTTTATTTTTTCCTTATAACGGATGCAGTGATCCAGCTTATACAGAAGATTATTATTTCCAAATATCTTGATAATAAATATCCTCTTTTAAAAGAAAAAAATGTTGAGAGGCTCAGCAAAGAAGAGGAAGATACTATATGGACCAAGACTAAGGCTCTTATATTGCATAAGGTCGGAGATGTATTTAGGCTTCAGACGGATGCGATCATCATATCCAAGATACTTGGAACGGACAAGGTCGGTTATGTCAGTATGTATACCCTGATCGTGGTGTCTGTTTCGGGAGTTGTTGATACGCTGTTTAATTCTCTTACCACAAGCTTTGGTAATCTTATTGCTACTGAAAACAGTGAAAAGCAGTACAGCATGTTCAAGATATACAGGTTTGTGGCTGCCTGGATTTACGGATTTGCGGGCGTTGGATTCATGCTTTTGTTGACACCGCTTGTTGAGATATGGACTAAAAATGCCAAGGGCACTTTGTGGAATCCGGCCTGGCTGTTGGCGCCGCTTGCGGTCTTTCTTTATATCACGGACTTTTATTTTAAGGGTGAGAGAAAGGTTCTCGTTAACTTTAAGACTGCGGCCGGTGTGTTTGAGCAGGATAAGTACCTTGCGCTTATTCAGGGCATCGTTAACTTAATCCTTTCAATCTGGCTTGCCATAGCGTGGCGTGATATACCGACTATCTCAGGTATAGCCGGTGTCTATGTCGGAACGGTAGTATCCGGACTTATAGCCAATATCACAAAGCCAATAATTATCTACAAGGCGTGCTTTAATAAAAATGCTTGGAGTTACTTCGCTGACTCTTTCAAATATCTTGCATCTTTGATCGCAGTCTTGGCAGCATGTTATGCTATTCAGAGACGTGTTATGCCTGTAAGCAATATACCGGGGTTTATTGCGATGGTATTTATCATCACTGTTTTATTTAATGGCGTATATCTTCTTCTGTACGGAAGAAGTGAAGAGTTTAAGTATCTCGTAGGCAAGATAAAAAACAGAAAGACACCGTAAATATGTGACTGAGGAGGCTGGTTATATGGATAATTCTACATATTTCAAAGCCATAAAAGAAACTGTAAAACAGCTTGAGAACATCATGAAGGTCAGCATAAAAGACAGAGCGAAGGATTCTGTCAAAAAGGCTATGGGACGATCTGTTCGCACGAACGATCCTCTCTTTTGGCCTGCAGGTATGTTGATGTTGGGACTTGTGTCCGCTTCGGAGTATCTGGATACATTTGATGATGCCAAGGTGTTTGGTGATAATAATGCGGAACAACATATTGATGCACAGTTTGCACCGGGGACAGCAAAGGACGCTATTTCTCCGGGATTTCAGGCGGATATGAACAGGGCAGCACAGCTCAATGAAGAAATTGAGAAAGTCCTTTCAAAGCATGCAGACCTCTGGTTTTACAGATATAAGGGACAGATTGAGTATGTAGACGATGCCCTCGCAGGATATTGTTTTCTTAAGATGTACAAAAGAACGGGCAATCAGAAGTTTCTTGTGCCCGCAAGAGCAATCTGCGAATATATTATTAAGACACCCAGAGATGAAGCCGGTTCTGTGATTTATAATGCATCTCGCGGTGGCAAGATAATCTTTGCAGACGGTGTGGGACAGGTTACCATGTTTACATCGGAATATGGCAAATACAATATTCCCAGGAACAATAAATCAGAAGAGTCCATGACAGGAGACGTAGTCAATTCCCTTGCTAATGCCTTTGGCGGAGTGCTTGATAAGGTTGTGGGAAAATCTGAGGAACTGCCAAGTCTAAAGGAACTGGAGACAGCTCTTTTGGCCAATTATTATAAATTTGGCAGGGATGAAAAGAGCGGGCTTATCTATCATGGATATGAGTTAAAAGAGAAGGTGAGCTACGTAGTTGACGGCGATGATAATGAGCAGCAGCGTAGACACATAGAGTGTTATCCTGAAAAGAAGGGACTCATGTGCTGGGGCAGAGCCTTCGGATGGCTCCTCATGGGACTTTCTGCAGCTTCTGATAATAGAGCGTGGTTTGAGGAATTGTGCGACAAAGCGCTGGAATATCAAAGAGATGACGGAGGCTGGAGCTGGCAGCTACAGGCAATTGACGGACATATAGATATGTCAGCAACAGGAATGATCGCGTATTCAATCGCATCAGGGCTTAGGAACAATGCTTTCTCAGAGGATAAGGCAGATGCAATGAAGGCTGCCGTTAAGAAGGCCGAAGCCTGCATGCTTTCTCATATATCAGAGGGACTTGTTACCGATGCACTCAGCTCATGCGACGACTTTGGCGTGCACTATCAGACCTATGGCCAATATCCATGGGGACAGGGCGCCGTGCTTGCAGCGCTGTCGCTGTGGAGAATTGCGGAGTGAAGTATTTATTGGCGTTTGAAAATTCTCATTGCGCTTGATATTGACATAGCCGAACGACTATATTTATAATAAGAATACATAAATATAGCTGTTCGGCTATATTTTTCTTTTCAATAGTTTGTTATAGCCGTACGGCTATGGAAGAGGAATCCGGAATGAAAGTATATGATACAGCTGAATTTGGAAAGATTATAAAAAAACGCCGGAAGGCACTTGGCTATACGCAGAAGTATTTAAGCGACTTTACGGGATTCAGCGCAAGTTTTATTTCCGACCTTGAGAACGGAAAGCCCACCGTTGAATTTGGCAAGGCGCTTAAGATTGCCAATCTGTTGGGAATGGATCTGATCATGGAAGAGAGGGGAAAGACTTGAGAGATGTGGCAAAAAATAAAAAACACTATGGCATTATGATCATATGAAATGCCATAGTGTTATTTTTGATTATAAGAGTATTATTTAGCAACGGCCCATGTAACTCCGTACATCTGCTCCATGAGCTTTCTAAGTTCGTCTTTCATCTTGTCGCAGGCGCTGGCTTCGTCCATAAAGTCTATCTCGCCGATGCGATCTTTTTTATCCTGGAAAAAAACTGCCCATCCGTTCTTGGTCTTATCAAGGCAGATCCTGTTCTTGTGATGTCCGCCGACTTTGTATAATTTAGAAGGAACGAGATGCTCCTTTAAAAACTTTTTAAGCTCTTTGGTATTCATATTTGCCTCCCCATGTTTTCTAAGAAAAACACAACGTAGTTTTTAATACTACATGTAATATAACACATAACTACATAGAAAACAACAGGGATAATAAACATTTATATCAATGTCCGGGGCCTTTTCCCATTACGTGTTCATGGTTTGTTGCATTGACTGAGCTTGCAGTAAGGCTGCCTTCTACATCTTCGCATGTAAAAGTATAGGTCTCACCAAGAACAAGGTCGGATGAAGAATAAATTATGCTATCAGCATTTTTGATCAGTGTAATCTGAGCAACAAGGTTACTCTGGCTGTCAGTTATAGTGACGATGCTGCCTTTTTCAAGAGCTTCGTCAAATACATAGGTAAGAGACTGTTGCTCGGAAGATTCATCAGCAATTTCAAGCATACCGGACAATCCGATAGATGTAAGTGTACCGCCGTTTATAACAAATATTCCGCCGTCTTCGCTGCCAACATCAATAGAGGCGTTTCCATCGTTGGAAGGTCCGTCCACATATACTTCTCCGCCTGATATCGTAATGTTCATGTTGGAGTCCAATCCATCGCCCTCAGAGTTGACATAGAGGGAACCACCACTGATTGAGATATAGGGCTCTATCTTTTTGCTGGATGCATTTAGTCCGTCATCGGTTGAGGTGACACTCACTTCTCCGCCGGAGATATCTATAATAGCTCCTTCAAGACCTTCGCAGCAGTCTGTGATATTAACGATACTTCCTGTGATACTCAAGGTATCATCTGCGTGGATGGCATCATCGCTTGACGAGATCTCAATAGTGCCGCCCTTTAAATTCATATCGCCGTCTGAATGAAGAGCATCATCTGCGCTGTCTATGGTAATGGAGGCATCTCCAATAGTAAGTGTATTTTTGGCCTTGAGAGCCTTTCTGCTCACACCGTCAGACTTTTTGGAGCTGTCAGAAGCAGATGAAGAATCTGCGGCAGAATCCTGAGGAATGTCAGGTTTTTCGCCTGAAGCCCCAAATGCAGCGTCAGGAGGCATATCAGGTTTTTCGCCAGATCCACCAAAGGCTGCGTCTGCAGGCGGCTCTTTTTGCCCATTATCATCTTTAAACCCGGCCATTGACTGCGTCTTTTTTTCCACAGAGGCAGAGCCTTGGCCTGTGGTTATATTAAAGGTTCCTCCATCTATAGTAAGATCACCGTCTGCCTGAACAGCGTCTCCCACAGTTACAAGATCGTACTGACCTGAGGTGATGTTGATGTCATTGGTTGCTTTGATACCGTTGTTAGTAGTTGTAACATTAAGAACGACATCGGAAAGATAGAGGGAATCCCTTGAATGAATACCATTTCTAAGATAACCGAATACGCTTAAAACTCCGTTACCGCTGATTGTCAGATTACATTCTGAAACCAAGGCGCCTTTCTTGGTAACAGCTAGGCTTGCGCTACTTGAAGAACTGTCGCCCGCTTCGTCGGAAGTACTGCCGGGGGCATAAGTTGCAGCTTCAAGTGCGCTTTCATATGTACCGATCTCT
>JAEEGK010006203.1_pt1 | contig 28807 bp, 14 predicted proteins | sample 8958771 | NCBI WGS metagenome assembly JAEEGK01 (sample SAMN16246547, study PRJNA631951) | gut metagenome | biome: gut microbiome; feature: rumen; material: SC-attached | host: Bos | place: Iran: Karaj | collected 2018-10 | reverse complement strand
CCCAATCCCCAATCCCCAATCCCCAATCCCCAATCCCCAATCCCCATAATTATTTCATATATATAATTTTAATATAACTAAAATAAAAACTTTAAATTTAAAATAATAAAATAAGAATAAAAATGAATTGTATAATAACAATAAAAATAATTGATTTCCTTCCTAAAGTAAATTCTATACCTTATGAAAATTATAAATGTATTTTTTTTAATGATGATTTCACAGAAAATATATATTTAAATAAATCTAGTAATAAAATATTTATTCAAGAAACTCCAAAAATTAATTCTGATATTAAATATACAATTCATATTTTAGAATCAAAATCAAATTCATTAATAGGAATAAGCGAATTAATTATTCCTTTGATAGAATTAAAAAAATCAAAGCCACCTTGTACTATAAAAAAAGAGCAAAAAATAAAAATTATAATAGATATTAATACTAAAAGAAAGTTATTCAAAACTTTAATTAATTCTACTGATATGTTTTTCCTGATAAAAACAGAAATTTTTATACCTGATGCAAAACTGCTTGAGGGGGGGTCGAAAATTGAAGTGAAAAAACAAAATTTAAATTCGGATAATAAATCGAAAAAGCTAACTAAAGATATTATTAATAAAAATAAAAGAAAAAAATTGGAAAATGAAATAAAAAAATCATTTATGAAAATAGATGAAATTAATTTAAGTAATAAAAGGACAAAAATATCAAAATTAAATAATAAAAGATCTCCAAAAAAAAGAATATCTATCCTGGAATTAATGGAACAAAAAATGAAGCCTCTTTTACTAAATACAAATGAAGATAATATATCTTCTCAAAATAATGATAATCAAAATAGTTTAATAGCAAAGCCAGATAAAAGAATATCGATAAATTTAGATAAAAAAAATAAAAAATTTATATCTCAGAAATCTTTAGATTCTTCAAAAAAGCAAAGAAAAAATATTATTAATAATAATTCTACTAAAAAAGGAAGAAGTAGTAAATATTTAACTCAAAAAATAAATCAAGAATTAGGAGATCTCGTTCCTGAATTAAATATGAATAATTTAAAGCAAGATAAAGTTAATATCAGTGTAAATATAAATAAAACAAAAATACCTTATGATAATAAGTTAAGAAATATATCTAATGATCATTCTTATTTTGAAAATGATGATATCTATAGTAATAATGGAATTTTATCGACAGAAGAAAGAACAGAATTCGGATTATCAGAAAGTGATAAAATAATTCTAGAAAAAAGTACTGAATTAAGAGATATTTTTCAAGAGCAGCTTAAGCATTCAAATAATTATAAAAAATTCAGTGGTACTTTATATATGACTGAAAAAAATAAAATAAATGAAAATTTGGGTTCTAAAAATAAAAATTTATTTATTAAAAAGCCTTCATATGATAATATTTATAATAACAATTCTAAAGTTATATCTCAAAATGATATAAAAAATAATTTATTATCTTTATTAGATTTATATCATTTATTAAGTCAAAAAATGAATAAAATATATTCCGAAAATGATATATCTTTTCAAAAATTAAAATTAATAAAAGAAGAATATAAATCAGAGAATAAAATATTTTCAAGATTAAAACAGCCAAAAAATAAAATCGATTTTATTTCATTTTTATATAACTACATAAATTATAATTTAAATTCAAAATTGTTTTTATCGATGCTCCATATTAAAAATTTAGAAAGCAATATATATCAAAATATATTCAATTTTTCTTTGGATGATATGGAAATAACACGTCAACAAGAAATTGAACGAGTTAATAAATTAAATGAAGAAAGGATATTAAATTTATTATTAAAGTTAATTAAAAGTAATATTAATAATATGGGAAAAATATCAAAAATTTATCAATTCGAGCCGGATAAACAAAATTTTTTACAAAAAATTTTGGAAAAAAATGGTATAAAAGAAGATGAAATTAATATTGGATTAGAGATGGGAAAATATCCAAATAAAATGAACATAGGGAATACTATTAATAAATTGAAATTTTGTTGGGAGGAAAATTTTGAAAATAAAATAATAAAAGAAGAAAAAAAAGAAATTGAAAAAAAAAATACAGAAAAGAGTATAAAAGAAATTCAAGAAATAAAATCAAATAATTCAAAAGATTCTGAAGAATTAAAAAAAAAAAAAGCATCAAAAAAATTAAGAACTCAAAGTACAAGAGCACCTCCTGGAATGTTAAAGAAAAAAAAAGGAGAAAATAAAGAGAAAAAAAAAAGTGGTTTATTTTTATGTTGTATTCCAAGAAGTTCTGATGACTAATTGTTTGCTATTTATTATTGATTTTCATGTAAAAATAAATTGTCAAAGAGAAAAATTTTTTTGATAAAAAACATTTTGGTAAATGTTTATTTTATTATTCGAATTAATTTTCTATATTGATTTATATATAAAGAATTTTTTTGTTTTAAATTTTACATTTATCATTTATATTTAAATTTTATTAAAATATTTGAATAAAATTTATACTATAATTGTCATTTTTATTTTTTGAATTTATTTTTATATAATATGAAATTTTTAAGTCTCATTTTTTTTTTAAATGTTTATTTTACTTTTCAACAAACATTTAAGATATTAGAAAAGGGAAAACTGTTATTAAATGAAATAAATGATAATGATTATTATATTTTTAAATATATAATTTCAAAAGATGATGAATTAATTATACCAATAAACATTTATTTAAATTTAAATGAAAATTTTAATTATTATACTAAATGTTCAAATGAAGATTCAATTCCTACTTTTAATAATAATGATGAGCGTATATTAAAATATGAAAATATTGATAGTGGAACTGTTCTTTATGAAGATTTTCCTTCCATAAATGAATGTAAATTTTTATTTATAAAAATTAAATTTTTAAAGAATAATCAATTAAACAATTTTAATATATCAATACCACAAAATTATTTCATAATAAAATATAGAGATAATTATGTAAATTTCAAATATGAAGAAATTAATGAAAATGAATCAAAAGAGCCATTTTATTTTATTTTTAATCAAGATATTGCTAATATATTTTTTTTTTCTAAAAATAATTTAATAAAAGTTTATTATGGAAATTCAAACAATATTTTTTCAAGGGAATATAATCAATTTTCATATATTCCTTTATCTGAATCTATAAAATATGATTCAAAAATAATCATTAGGTTATTTAATAATAATAAAATAACATATTCATATCTTATGTCTAATAAATATTTTGGATTTTCAGAATATGATTTTTCAAATTTAAATATATTAACAATTCCATTTAATATTCCTGATTGTGAAGATAATGAAATATTAATTTTTGGAGGATTTAATTCAATAAAAAAAGTTTATTTAATTAATGAACATTTTATAGGTGATTTTAATATATCATATTCAAATATTTTTGGAAATTCATATGCATTTAATTATATAGATTTTAAAGATATTAATTTTAATTATCAAGAATTTAATAGTGAATTTATGGTTTTTAAAATTAAATGTAATAAACCTACTATTTTTAATTTTAAATTAATTCAACCAATGAATAATATTTCATTTTTGAAAATTAAAAATGAAGAATATTTTTATAATATATTTGATTTTAAAAGAGAAAATCAAAAAGAAATTCAAATTAATTCTTCAGATATTTTAGATACAAAAATTACTTTTTATCCAAAATCAAATGATGATAATAATACAGTCACAATAAAATTTAAAGATAACAATTATACACTATCAAATAAAAATAATTCAATTCACCTTAAATTTGAACCACAAATAGTTTTTATAATAGAAGGAAAAGAAAAATCTTTATTATCATTTGAATCAAATAGTTTTAAATCATTTAATCAAATTTTAATTAACAATCATGAAACTTTTTTCTTAACAGATGAATATAATCTTTTTTATATTAATATTTCAAATATTACAAATTCAATATTTAATTTTGAAGTTATAATAAATTTAAATGAGACAAATATTGGTCAAATCAGTTATGAATATTATAAAAAAAAAAATGATGAATTATTTTTTCCAGAAATTCCTTTAGAAACTAAGACACAAATTATTTCAAAAAATTTTCCTTTTAAAATTAATATTTCAAATCCAAATAATTATTATGAAATCGAAAACAATTATTCAATTTATTTTTTAATAAGATTAAGTAATCAGGATAAAAAACAATTTTTAGTAAATACAAAAAGTTATTTTTTAATAAATAATATTACTTCTCTACCTTCAAAAAAAATAAATATAATTAATAAGTCTGAAAATAATGAACTTATTTTTTCATTTCTTCACAATAAAGATTTAAATAATCCTTATATTTGTATTCAAATATATCCATGTAATATAAGTTTAACGTCAAATAATTATTTATTCCAAGATAATAATGGTAATAAATTATCCAATTTTATTTCATCTGATACTTTCATTAAATACTATTTAAATTCATATAAAGATATTCATTTGTTAATTCAAAATAAAGTAAATATTGAAAATTTTTTATTATGGTATGATTATAAAAAGAATATTGATTATATAAAGTATCCAAAAAATAAAATAGCAATATTAAATAATAAAAAATTATTACAAATAGAATTTAATTCTATAAATCCAAAAATTGAATATATATATAATATTTATTATACTGAAACTCCATTATTTGATAAATGTCCTTATATAATTAATGAACAAAAACCATTAGTATCTTTTAAAAACAGTGGAGAAAAATGGATTAAATATACAATTCATGATTTTAATTATTCTAAAGGGTATATCAATGTTGAAGGTGTTAGAATGGATAAATCATTTAAATTTTTTTATGAAACTAAAAATATAGAAGAAATAGGAGAAGTTTATTCAAAAAATGAAAAAAATGATTTTTACGATAATTATTATTTAGGTTCATATTCATATTTAGTTTTTGAATTAATAGTAGTAACAATTTTAATAATAATTTTATTTATATTATGTTCTTGTGTGGTATATAAAAGATGTGTTAAAACTAAAAAAAAAGGATATGAAATACCAAAAACACATGATTCAATGGAATTAAGTGAATTAAAACAAAATAAAACTTAATAATAATTTTTAAATAATAAAATAAAAATAAAATTTAATTTAAATTCATTAATTAATAAATGTCATTTATTCAAAGTGATGAAGAAAATGAAAATTATTCATTATCACAAGATTCTTCTAATAATAATAATGGAATTCCATTTCTTAATAAAGAACAAATTTTAGTAAATTGGTTAAACACAATAAAACAACCTCATTGTCTTTTAATTAATAAATTAACTGATAATGATATTGTAAATAATGGTATTGTTTTTATAGAAATTTTATCTAATTTTTTAAATTATTTTGGAATGGGTGACTTTAATCCTGATAAAAGATTAACTAAATATGAAAAGGTTAATTTAGTTATTTCATCTTTGATTGAATTAAATAAAGGTGATTATTATGATTATAATTTAAAACAAAAAATATTATTTTTTTATAATAGAATTTCTGATATTTTTACAAATAAAAAATTTCTTATTTCTTTTTTAGAATTATTAAAAGAAATTTATGATAAATTTGGGGTTAATTTAACAGAAGGAAATATGGAAAATAATAATATTGTTGTTAATAATAATTATTTAAATGGTATTGAAGAAATAAAAGAATCATCTGAAAATGAAATTCATCAAATTCCACAAATTAATGAAAATTTATCAAAATCATCTAATTCAAATTCAATAACAACAAATCCAAATAATGTTCATCAAAATATATCTAATTTAAATATTAATTTAATTTCTGAAGGTGTTGTTAGTAATGAAAATCAAAATAATATTCAAACACCAAAATATAATAATATAAATGATAAAAATGAAGAAGAAATGTTAGAATATAAATTAAAAAAAGATAAAAATAATAGTTATCAAAAATTAATGACATTAATAAAAGATTCATATGAAAAAAAGAATATAAATCAAAATTCTTATGGTTCAAATGAAAATTTATTATATAAAAATATAATTAATAATCTTAAAACACAAAAAAATTTAAAGCAATCTAAAATCAATTTTTCAAGTCTTTCACCTTCACATAGTATAACTCTCTCAATTTCTCCTGCAAATTATATTAATAAAAATATTACAATGGATGAAATATCAAATAAAAATAATACAAAAGTATTTAATTTTAATAAAAAAAAGGAAAATAATTATATTAATAATTCAGCAAAATTATTAAAAAATGAAGTTTTATTAACAATTGGATTAATAAAAAAAGGTTTGAATAATGTTTTACAGAATAATATACCAATTTATAATTTTAAAAAACCAACAAATCCAATAATTCAAATTAGTCTCAGTAAAGAAAATTTAATAAAATATATTCCAAAAATAAATAAAAATATACAATTAAAAAATGAAAATATATTTCAACCACAACCAATTAAATCTCAATCATCAGAAAAAAAACAAAAAAATAAATTATCAGAAAGTGCAAAAAATTCAATTAAATTATGGTTAACTTCACTAAAAATAATAAATAATTTAAATTCTACAGATTTAGCAATTTTATATCTTTGTCATAATGGAATTTTATTTAATGATATTATAAATAGATGTGGTAGTTCTAATTCAAATATTGTTATTAAAGGAATTATTAGAGAACCTTATACAGTTGCTCAATGCAAAATTAATTTAAAAAAATTTTTTGATTATGTTTTAACAAATTATAAATTATATGAATATTTAAAAAATTATTCTGAATGCATTAATGATATTATAAATAAAGATGAAGACATTTGTTTTGGTATTTTATTTGGTTTATTTAGATATTTTAATAAAGATTATAAAAATATGCAAAATATACAAATTAATATACCTACATTAAGCTTAAATAAAGATGAAAAAAATAATATATTTTTTATAAATCAACCAATATCTACAAAAAGTTTAATAAGAAAATCAACTCCAAAAACACCAAAAAAATATACAATAAGTAAGAAAAAATCAATAAACAATATAAACTTAACAAAAAAATTACTATCATCAAGAAATAATAGTAATGAAAATACTCAAAAATTAATAAAAACAAAAAACAAAAGTTATATAAATAATAAAAAAAAAGAAAAAGAAAATGAAGACTTTAGTAATTTTTTAAATGCATTAAGTATGAATAGTGAATATAATAATATAAATTTAAATGCAAAAAGTTCAAATAATTTATTGATATCAAAAAGTAAAAAACCTTCGACTTTAAATTCACCAACTGTATCTCGTTGTTCAAGTATTATTCATTCTCCTTCAAATAATTCTTCTTTTTTTAATTTTGATGTTTTTAATAATAGATATCATACTGGAATTAATTTTGGAAATTATAGTTATAAAAATAATGCTATTAAAATTAATAATTATTTAAATAATCATGGTCATAGAAATTATCTTATTCCTAATTTAAAGTTAGTTAAAAAGAAAAATAATTCTCAAAGAGAGTTTTTAAATAATAGTAATAATCAAAAATGTTTTTTATTATTTAGAAGTTCTAATATTTCAAAAATGAAAAGTGAAACAAAAAAATTTTTAAATATTAATTAATTTTTTTAACAAAAAAAAAAACAAATCTTTTTATATAAATAGTTATATAAAAAAATACATTTAATATTTTTTTTTCTTAATATTTTTAACAGTATTAGATTTATAATTCAATAATTCATTTCTTTTATTTTGTTTTTCATTATTATTATTATTTAAATTTTTAAAATTTTTTTGATTTTTAATAATCAAATCATCTAATTCATCATAAGTATCATCATTATATCTATTAGTAGAAATTTGTCTATGTTTATTAACATTAGTATTATTTAACATTCTTCTTTGTATAATATCATTATTAGTATTTTCAGCTGAATATTTTGCACTTGTTCTAATACTAATTGCAGTTCCTGGTCTCATTCTATTTTCATTTATATTATTTTTCATTGTATAATTATTATTATAAATTGGAATTTTTCTACCACAAAATTTACATATTCCATTTTCTATTGCTTTATCTGACATTTTTGAATAACAAATACAAGAAACTTTTTTAAATGCAGAATTTAAATTTGTATTATTTATATTTGAAAAATCAATATTATTATTATTATTACTATTATAATAATTATAATTTTTATTATAATTATTTATATTATATGGACTATTTAATAATTGATTATTTTTATCATTGTTATTATTTTTATCTTCTGTCATTGATTTTCTATTATATATTTCAATTGTGTTTTTTTGATTTTTATTTACAATATTACAATTTTGACATTTATATTCATATGCTTTATTTACTCTTTGACAATTTGAACAAACCCAAATTTGAGGAATTGTTACTTTATTTATATTTGTTATATTATTTAATCCAATTGATTTGTGATCTGTTGTTATTTGATATGGTTTTATTCTATCTTCTTTTTCTTCTTTTTCAAATAAATGATTTTGATTTTGAGATTTTGATATTTCAATTTCAACACTTGATAAACCGGAATTAATTCCAAATGTTTTTAAATTATTATTTATTACTGTTTTATTATCTTTTCTATTATGATGAGATGATTTTGGAACTTGATTTAATGTTCTATTATTATTATAATTGTTTTTATCATTTATTTGTAATGGGAAATCTATATAATTATCAGTTGAATTCTTTTCTGATGATGTTCTTTGATTTGTACTATAACTTTTCTTTTCTCTTTTAAATGGATTTTTTTGATGAATTGAATTATTATGATTACTTAATTTATCTTCTTTACTTTCAATATCCTCTTGAAATTTTATATTATCTGCATTTTTAATTACAGTATGATTTACAAATTCATATAATTTTAATCTATTTGATGGAAGATATTTATATTCATCCCATTTAATTGCAAAATTTTCTAAATAATTTAGATCATCTTTAGATATTTTTTCTTCTTTAAATATAATATTTTCATTTTGTATTTGATAATAAATAATATAAGGTATTAAAAAGTTTTTTAAACTAGTTGAAATTATATCAATCCAATTATTTAATATTATATAATTTTCATTATCATCATAATAAACCCAATAATCTTCTTTTTTAAAAGCACATGTAAAACTCTTATTTCTTGTTTTAAATATTATTCCTGAAAAGAAATATTTTAAATTAATACTTATTTCAGAATCTTCAATGTAATCTTTTCCTTGTTCAAAATCAAATATATTTTCAAGTTCAAAAAATGGAGGAATTAAAATTAAACTATGTAATAAATTAAACATTGTTAAATTTAAATTATTATCTGTAATATAATCAAATAAAATATAAGGTATTTTGGAATTATTACTTTCATCTGGATTAATTGAAAATTTACGAATAATTCTATTATAATTACAATCTTCTCCATTTAAAGGACAACTTAATTTTTTTGAATAATTATGTTCTATCATTGATTTGTAAACTGAAATTAATCTATTTTTATTATAGAAAAGAGAAGTAGAATGATTTTCACTTATTTTTAAAATATCATTTAACGGAATATCAAAAATATTTTGAAATTTTTCAATATTATATATTATTGAAGAATTACAATCACATAAATCTTTAATAGTAATATTTTTAAAAACTAAAATTTCATCTAAATTTGCATTTCTAATAATTAAATTTAACAAAGTCAAAGGGTCGTTAATTTCATTTAATTTGAAAGAATTATCTTTATTAAATAAACTACCTTTAATTTTATTTAAATCAATTTTATTATTTTTATCATTATTAGTATTACAAGTAACAATAATATTATGTAAATGAATTGAAAATTTATCACTTTTAGAATTTACATTATTTAAATAATATTTATAAACTTGAGGAATTCTATAAATTAAATGTAAAGTTACACTTATAAAAGAATTATTCATTCCAATTTTATCAACAAATGTACTAATATTATTATTTGAATAAGGAAGATTTCCTTGAGTTGTTTTATTTGAACTATGTAATTGTTGATAACTTTTTCCTTTTGATATTCTATATTTAACTGAATTTGATGGTGTTGCAGAAGTAAAATTATTATTTATATAATTATTTAATGTAAAGTTAAAATTATTCCCTCCTAATTTATCTTTATTATTCATTTTTTTTATTTAATTTTAAAATAAGTATATTTTTATCTTGTATTATAAAAAAATTATATTATATTATATATTCGTTTTTGAATTTATATTTTTATTTGTTTGATTATATTTTTATTCATGTAATATCAATTTTAAATCTTCAACAAGGTCTTTTTCTTTTATTTTATTTATTTTTTCCATTAATTTCATATCTCTTATCCTATCAGTTGTCATTTTAATTTTATTTTGAGTTGGTTTTGATAAGTCTTTAATTTCACCATTATCATCTTTTGATAATTGAAATTTAAATCTACTTGTTTTAATATTTATTATTTCTGGTAATTTTCTTTCTGTTTCATCTTCACTTTCTTTTGAAAAGTTTCTTTCTCTTTCTCTAATTTTACTTTTTTTAATAATATATTTTAAATAATCTTTTAATTTAGGAATTTTATTATACATATTTTCTTTATCAATTATATTTTCTATTTTAGTATATAAATTAGTATCTTTTGTATCGTTATTTTCATTATTTTTTTCTATTTCTAAATTACTAAAATTATTCAAGGCATATCTTTTAATTTTAGAATCTATTATTTTATCAAAAAAATAACTTCTTTTCACCATTCCTCTTATTTGATTATTTTTAAAGAATTTTATACTTGATTCAGAATAAGGATTTTTAAAAGCATTTTTTTCTTCTGATAAAAAACTATTTGAATAATTTTTAGAAATTACTGTATCAGTTGCATTTGTTGAATCATTTAATAAATATGTTGATTTATAATAATTTTTATTTGAACTAGATTTTTTAAATTTAGGATTTAAATGAAAATTTATTAATTTTTTCTTATCAATTGGTTTTTCTGGGTGATTTATTCTAAATATCAATTCACTTGGATTTCTAAATTTATTTAAAAAAATAGGATATAAATAACTATTATTTTTAAATTTTGTTGGATATAATTCTTTCACATCTTCAGAATTTTTACTTGAAGAACTTATTTCATTTAATTTTAATGTATTTGATAAAGAATTTGTTATTTTAATAAAATTTTTCATGTTTAAATTTTTATTTATTTATGAAAAAAACCAATTATACTAAAATCAATAAAAAAAATAATATATTTAATATTATTATTAAATAATAAATCCAAAATTATAATATATAAAAAAAAAAAATTAAATAATCACAAATAATTAATTTTAACAATTTCATCAAGTGGAATTCCTTTACTTTCTGTTTTAAAGAAAAATGAAGCAATAGTACAAAAACATAAAAAAATCCCATAAAGATAATTAGTACTAAATTCTCCATAATTAATAGTTAAATAACTCATAACAAAAGGAGCAAATAAAGAGGAAATTTTTTTCCAAAAATTAAGAATACTAATACCAATTGTTCTAACATTACTATCATAAATTTCACTAGAATAAACAATTAAAACAGTATTAGGAATAGTTAAAAAAAATTTAAGTAAACAAGAAAAAATTAAAACAGAATCACCAACCCAAATAATAATTAAACTAATAATAAAAGTAACAGTAAATCCAATTCTTAAAATATTTAATCTTCCTAATGAAGTATCAATTAATAAAGAAGCAATGAAATTAGAAGGAATTTCCATTCCTTCAAATAAAACCAAATCAAAAAAAGTACTTTTATTTATTTTTGGCGCAGTTGCGGGTAACATAAAAAAAATACCATTAAAAACAAATCCAGAAAAAGAACCAATTAACCAAAATAAAATTGTATAATAAACATATGTTGAATTTAATATATTGTTTATTGAATCTATTAATGTATTTTTTGATGATGATTTTGTTTCTTTTAGTTTATTAAAATATTCTTCTACATTATCTAAACTTATTTTTTTTTTTTCTGTTATTATTGTATTGTATCTATCTAATTTTACTACATTTTGCTTATTTTCTTTATTTTTTTCTAATTCTTCACTATTTTTCCTTTCAATTAATTCTATTTCTTTATTTGGTTTTTGTTCTTTATTAAAATTGAATGTATCTTCTAAAAAATCTTCATTTTTATTAAATATTGATATTTTTTTAATTGCCTCAATACCTTTTAAAAAATCATTTGTACCAAATAAATGTCTTGGACTTTCTTGAAAAAATAATACTAAAATAACTAAAAGAGTAGTAATTAAAAAAGGAATTAATAATAATACTTTATAATTAATTTTATGATCACCTTCAATTAATTGAAAATAACAAATAACACTTAAAAAAAAAGATCCAAGTGGAAAAAATAATTGAATTAAAGATGCGATATATCCTCTTAATTCAGTAGGAGCACTTTCGAATAAATTTAAATAAATTAAAATATCTAAAATTCCAAAACAAAATCCTAAAAAAAATCTATTAAAAGCAGCAAAATAAAAATTATAAGTTGTTAAAGATAAACCAGTAAAAACTAAACTAGAAATAATAGTAATTTGAATTGCACTTTTTCTAGTTAAATAATTAGTAATTATATTAACAATAATAGTTGCAATAGTATAACCTAAATATTCAATTGAATTCATTAATGCTAAATGATAAAAAGTTAAATTATGAGTATCATTTATTATTGATAATAAAATTACGTGAATTATTTCTTGCATTCCAGAACAAAATAAAAAAAAAGCACTTGTTAAAAATAATATAAAATGATATTTTGAAAATCCCATTTTATCTAATAATTTATTTAAATATTGATTAAATTCAATCTGATTATTTTCATTAGAATTTTCTTTATTATATTCTTCATTTTCTTTATTTTCTAAATCTTTTTCAAATAATTCATCACTTAACATTCCTTTACCATGATTAAGTTCTTCTGACATAATATTTAAAAATAAAAAATTAAAATAAAATTTTGTAATAATAAATTAAAATAAAATAAATTAAAATAAAATAAAAAAAAATGGACAACAGACCAATAAAATTTAATCCAAAAGGAAAATATAATTTAGATTTTATAGATTGGAATAATGAATGGGAAAGAGTTGCTGAAGTGACTGCAAAATTAGAAAATGGAGAACCTGTTTCTGATGAAGAAGAAGCTGAAAGAATAAGAAGACATATTGAAATTGATGAAAATAAATTTGGTGTTAATATTAATAATTATGAAAAATTAAAAAAAAATGATATTCCTACTAATAAAGAATGTTATATTTGTTTGAAAAATTTTAAAAAAAATGATATTATTAGAAAATTACCTTGTGGTCATATTTTTTGTGAAAAGTGTCTTAAACCTTGGTTATTAAAAAATTCGATTTGTCCTATTTGTAAATTTGAATTAAAACCTAAACATGATGATGAAGAAAATGATGATGATGTTAATTATGATTTTTAAATTATTATTTTTAATATATTTTTATTATTTATTTGTTGATATTTTTTTTACTTTTTTTTTATATAATTTTAATTTTATATAATATCTATTTTTATTCTATTTTTTTAAATGTCTTTTTAAAATTTTGGTCTTTAATTATAAATGGAAAATAAAAATTTAAAAAAATATATAAAATCAAATTGTATTACAAAAGAAAAAATAAAATTAAATTTATCACAATCGAAAAATAAAATAATTGAATTAAAATTACCTCATTTACAAAATATTTTAAAGAGACATTTTAGAAAAAAAAAGAAAAAAGAATCTAAAAGAAAATCATATAATTTCCCAAATTCAGCAAGAGAATTAAAATCAGAATTAATGCAATTAAAAAATAAAACTTTAAGTGATTCTTCTCTCGGTAATTTAAATTATACATTAGATTATAGTGATTATAATTCATCAAATAATGAAAAGAGTTTAATATATAAAAAATTCGAAAACAATAATTATTCTTTATATCCATTTAATAAAAGTTTAAATAAAACAAAAATAAATAAATCAAATGACTCTTCTTTTTTTAATAATAATTTAAATCTTCATAAACCAAAAAAAACAATAATTAATATTTATAATACTTCAGTAAAAACATCGCCAAAAATTTTTTTATTATCATCATATATTAACTCATCAACTTCATGTCATAATACTACACCATCAAATAGAAAAAGTCCAAGAAATAATGTATTAAATTTAAAGTTAAATTCAAAAAAGAATTTTCCTATTTCCCTAAATTCAAATTATATTAATGTGAATTCTTTTTCAGAAAAAAATAATATTAAACATCATAATAGAAAATTAGAAAGTTTTACAAATTTTCCTATTAATAAAAAATATATGATAGATATAAAAGATAAAGAATTAAGTAGTATTATTAATGATGAAACATTAAATAAAAGTTATCGTAATAGGAGTTTTGAATTGAATAATAACATTAAAGTTATTGAAAATAAAAGTTTGTTAAATAATAAAATTGAAGATATAAATGAAGAATTAAGAAATAAATATATTAATAAATTCTCATTTAAAAATGATAAAATTTCTAAACAAATTGAACTGCAAAAAGATTTAATAATTAATTCATGTAATAAAATAAGAAATAAAATTGATTTAATATTTAAAATGAAAAAGTCAAAAAGTAAAAGTCCAACCATAAAAGAAATACTAAGTAATTTTTATAAAGGATTATTTAAAAAAAGAAAATATTTTAAAAGAGTAGAAGATTATTTAATAAAAAAATTAAAACATCCTGATATGAATAAAATAAATTTAATACCGAAACCAATAAGTGAATATTTATTAAATGATTTAGAGCAATTAACATATGAAATGGCAACTAGTTTTGTTTTAGGAGGAAATATAATAGAAAGACATTATATTAATGGATATGAATTAAAGAAAACAAGTACTATGAAATCAATTAGAAATTTTAAACTATCTCAAGGAAATATATTCTTTTTATTAGAAAAATTTATTAAAAATGATATAATAATTCATGAAAATCATTTTGAAATAGAAAAATTTATAAAAAAAGTGGAAACATCTAAAAATAAAATAAGGAAAAAAAAAGGTAAAAAATTTATAAAACCAACATCAAAAAATTATTCTATATTAAATAATATAAGAACATCAACAAAAATTTTAACTAGAAGATTTTTTTTAACAAATAGAGATAAAGATAACATAACATTTGAAAGAAGAAATTCATATATAAGACAATTAAAATTTGGACCATTAGCAAAAGTATCAAATATAAAATTTAATATAAATGATCAAGAAGAAGTAATGACAAAAGCAAAAGATATGTCAAAAGAACATTTAATATTTAGAACAGAAGAAATAAAATTAGGTATAAAAAAACAATTAAAAACAATAGAAGAAATTTTATTTTTTTTAATAAGAGAAAATAATTTTAGAGAATTTAAAGAAATTCAAGAAAGATATCATGTATCATTAGAATCAATAAATGAAAATAAAGATACTTTTTTAATATATGCAACTCAATGTGGAAATGAGGATTTTGTTCAATTTTAAATTAATAAAGGAGCAAATTTAAATGCACAAAATGAACAATTAAATACTGCTTTACATTATGCAATTAATTTTAAAAAATATAATATTGCTGATTTATTATTAAAAGCTGGTGCTTCTGAAATTATTGTTAATAAATATAATTTAACTCCTTGGGAATTTGAATAGTATTGTAATTTGTTTTATATTAGTAAAAAATAATATTAATATTATGTATGAATATTTTTATTATTATTAATTTTGATTTAAATAAATGTATTTTAAGATACTTTTATTTTTTATTTATAATAATGTATTTTTTTTTAATCATTATTTTCTTTTCCTTCATTTGAATCTTTGTAATTTTCTCTTGTATCAAATTTATCTTTTGAAGCTTTTAATATTAATTTAACTGAATTAATATCATCAAATGTAGTTTCTTTATGAAATAATATTAAAAATGTAATAGAATCAACTTTATAATAATAAAAAGTAAAATTTGAATCATCTTTAACATAAAATTCATCAGTCATTTCTTGTGAATTTTCTTTTAAATTCCCAAATAAAATATTAGAAAAACAATTATTCAAAATAAATTTTTCAAAAATTCCAGTTAAATTTTCATCTAACATAACTTTATAAGTTTTCAAAAGACTATTATAAACAACAATACTTCTAGCACAATTATCAATAATACTATTATGAAAAATAGAAGTATGTTTCATATTAATAATTCTACTAACAAAAAAATCATCAAAAACATTCATATCAATTTTATTAATGGTACATTCATTATCACTTAAAATTAAAATTTTAGTATCTTTAATTAAATTAATTAAAAATAATTTATAAGGAACTTTCCCTAATCCTTCATCTTCTAAAGGAGTACTTGAAAAATAAATTGGAATTTCATTAAAGTCACCATCACCATATAAATCACTTATAATTAAAAATAAAATCCTATCCATAATATCTAAATTTAACCAATCACTTGATGCCCAAATAACAGTATTTTTAACAGTTAAACATATTAAATCTACTTTTAATTTTGATTTTAATCTTTCTAAATAATATTTTACACTATAAATTAAATCTTTATCGATTTCATATTTTTTTTCTGCAAAAAGTAATAAATTTAAATTTGAATGATTATTTAAAATATATTGTATACTAGGAGAAATAATTTCTAAATATCTTCTTAATTTTTCAATATCATTTGAAGTTTTAAAAGAAAATAAATCAGTAATTCCAATATGAATAAGACAAATATGATAAAGATAATCAATTAAATTTTGAATAATAGTATTACATAAATTTTCATCTGCATAATAATTAGGAAAAATTAAAGCAAGTAATAAAATATTATCTTTATAAATATAAGGTTTATAACCTAAACAACCTAATTCTGTTGTTAAACAATGAAAATTACATTTTAAATCTAAAGAAGAAAAAAAAAGTGCATGAATTATTCCTTGCATTGCTCCTATGTCATTAAAATTATTTGCATTATTTTTTGATGTTGCTCTAAATACACATGATCCTGTATCTGTAAATATAAAAAAATTAAAAAATGATGTTGGATTTATTTCTGTTTGATTTATATTTTGATTATTTATATTATTTAATGTTGGTATTGTTTGACTTACTGACATTTTAATAAATATTTTTTTTATTTAAAATTAAAGTTTAGTTAAAATTATTGTTTTTAAAATAAAAATTATTTTTTTTTACCCTAACAATATTTATTTATACTTTTACAATTCTCTTTAATAAAAGTAAAATTTTTTTATATTAATAGAAACACATTAACAAATTAATCAATTAATATACTAATTACAGAATTATCTATATTTGTTTTTATCTTTTTATTTATATTTTCCTCATAATTGTTTGTCAAATTACCAGTAAATATTTTTAAATTATTGTATATTGAAAATGAAAAATAATTTGAAAGAATACCTAAAATATATTGTTCACAATTAAAATATTTTTCTTTTAATAAATTAATGCTATAAATTTTTTTAAAGATTTCATTATCAAAACAATTATAATATTGACAAACAATTTTAATCAAAGAGAAAGCAATAGTATAACTAGTAAAAAATAAAAAAAATTTATCATTAAATATAATATCCAAACAATTAATACAATTATAATAAAGAATAGAAATATCTATACAAATTTGATTAGAAGGAAAAATAAAACCAATAGAAAAAAATAAATCAATATAATCAAAAGAATCATACATTCCTAAATTATAATCTAAGCATTTTAAACAAAGAATTTCTATTTCAGTTCTATTTTTCATATTTTTAATATAAGAATTAAAATGCATTAAATCAATATTTGAATCTATTGTACAACAAGTATTAAATTGAATTGCTAATAATAAACATATCATAGAAATTTTTGGCATTAAATTAAAAGAAATATTATTATTAATATATATTAAATCTAAATATTTGATAGCTTTATAAACTAATTTTTTTGGTATTTGAAATAAACATGATTGTTTGTTCACAAAATTTATTGCATTTTTTCTAATTGATAAATAACTTAAAATATAATTATTTGAATAATCAATTGAAAATTTTGATGATTTAAATTTTAGTAAAAGAGGATCAAATGAAATTGATGTTTTATTTAAAGAAACTACAGATAAAGATGGAATTGATTTATATGATAAAATTCCACATTTTATACAAAAATCAATTTCATTTTTTGATCCTTGAACAAATTTATGTTCGCACATATTGTTTATTAAAAATAATAATTAAAATAAAAATTATTTTAAAAAGAAATATAATTTTAATATCCTTTTTAAATTTATTTAAAATTAGAATATAATTTTAATAAATAATTAATACAAATATTTCAAAATAAAAAAAATTTTTTAATTACAAAAATATTTTCATTATATCAAAAATCTATATATATCATAAGATGAAGTTAAAATATATAATAAAATTTTAAGAGAAATTATAAAAATAAAATTATTTCTTTTTCATATATTATTTATCCATTTTAATATATTTATATATTTTACTATCAAATATTTATTTTTGTTTCATTTACTTTGATAATATAAAATAATAAAATTATATTACTATGATGATAATAATTTATAAATTATTTATTAAAATATATTCTTTTTTTTAAGTGTTATTTAAATAAATAATATTAAATATTTAGATTTAAAGAATAATCAATGTCAATACCAATAAAGCCAATAATAGATAAATCAAAACTTTTAGCAATTGCAAAAAATGTAACTAAATCAAAATTAATAACCAAAAATAATAATATTCCAAATCAACCAATAAAAGTTCATATTAGAACTGATTCAGGTCTTCTTTACAATGATATTTCTCTTTCAAAAGAAAAAACAAAATTAATAAATGCAAGATTACAAAATATAATACAGAAAAATGAATCTTTAAATAACATAAATGAAATGAATGAAAATAATGATAATCATTTATCAATCAAATCTGAATCAAATACTGATAGAACAACAACATTTTCTGAAAATATAAATATGAATAAAATAAATTCAAAAAATTTAAAAGTAGAATTAGATGATAAAAACACTTGTAAAACTGAAAGATATACCGAATTTAATAATAATGAAAACAATTATATACAAGAATATATGAATGAATCTTTTTATAATAAAAATAAATATATAAATTTAGAAATTAATGATAATGATAATAATGAAAATGAATATGTTTATGAAAATCAAATTGAAAATCAAAACACAAATAAATATAGTCATAATCCATTTATAATAAATTATTTAAAAAAAAAGAATTTTGCAATAGAAAAAGAATTTGATGTAAGAAAAAAATTAACTCATAATCATAATACTTCAAATAATATTTTAAATACAAGTATAAATACTAATAATAATAAAATTTTAAAATCTTCATTTTCAAATTCTTCATTTAAAAATGTATATTTAAGTAGAATGAAATCAATAAATGATAGTGAATTAAATAAAACATCTTATAGAGAATTAAGAAAAGTTCCAGGAATTTTTTCAAGTACTCCAAGTATTTTAAAGACTGATAATAGTACTAAATCAATTTATTTTAATACTGAAGAAAATGCATTAAGTCAAAATAATTTTTTTATTGTTTTTAAAATTGAAGAATTAATTGTTTTAGAAGAGAAAATGTCAAGAATTTTAGATAGTTTTAAAATAATTAGAAATATTAGAAAATTTTGTATTGATTGGTATATTTTTTATATTTATTCTTCTTATAAAGGAAATTTTGAAAATTATTTTAAAGATAATCAATCACAAAAAAATATATCACATGAATCTTGTTTTTTGGAATTTTTATCAATAATATTTATTTATGAATCATTTGGACAAGCTACAATAACACAAACTGCAATAAGTAAATTAAAAAATTTATTATTTTATGTACATCAAAATTTTTTAATTATATGTGATTATATAATAAATATAATTTATAATAAAGTAAAAGGTAATATTTGGGTTAATAAATTACAAAATATTATTATATCAAAAAAAGTAAGAAAAATTCAAAAAAATGAACATATAAATATATTAAAAGAAGGTAATTATAATATAACATTAATAATAAAAAGTTTATTAAAAATGTTCCCTCAAAATGATAAAATAAATATAAGTACTTATTCATTTTATTTATCAAAAATTCAATCAACCCAAATAAATACTTTAATAGAATATTACAAAAAAAAGATAAATCAAAATTTATATCAAACAATAAATAATAATAACAAAATATATAAAACTTCAACATATAAACAAAATCAATATTCCAATAAACATAATATAATGAATATTCCATATCTTTCAAATAAAAAAGATCCAAAAAAATATTTTACTTTAGTTCTCGATTTAGATGAAACATTAATAAGTTATCAGAAAGATGAATATGGAAGAGGATTAATAAAAACTCGTCCAAATTTAAATTTATTTTTATCAGAAATAAATAAAATTTATGAATTAATTATTTTCACTGCAGGAACACAAGAATATGCAGATCCAATTTTAAATATTATTGATCAAAAAAATTGTTTTTTTGAAAAAAGATTATATAGACAACATGCAATTATTATTGATAATGGTTTTGTTAAAGATTTAAGTTTACTTGGTAGAGATTTAAAAAAAGTTATTATTATTGATAATAATCCTTTAAATTATGAATTACAAAAAGAAAATGGAATTTTTATTAAAAGTTTTTATGGAGAAAAAGATGATAATGTTTTACTTGAATTAATTCCTATTTTAAAAAAAATTGCTTTGAAAAAAGATAATGATGTTAGAGTTGAGTTATTAAGAATGAAAGATGAAATTTTTACAAAAATAACAACGAATTTAAAAAAATAAATTTAATTGATTTTTTTTTTTAATAGTTATAATAAATAAATATGAAAATGTAAAATAATATTCAAATAAATTAAAAATAATTTATAATAATAAGTCCTAACTAAAAATAATAATAAAAAAATAATATAATTTCTTCTTATTATTTTTAAAAAATTTTATATTTATTAAATAATAAAGAAAAAAAAAAAAAAATTTAAAAAAAAAATAATTTAAAAAAAAACAATTTAAAAATGCTTTCTAATAGTAATACAAATAATAATCATTTTATAACAATTTATTACCTAATCCACTACCTCTTCCTTCAAAAATTTCATCATCTTCACCAGTTAAAAGAGATTCAACTGATTTTTGATTTAAAAATGCATTAGTTTTTCTTTCATTATCTTCAATAATAGATTTCTCATCATCATTTTTTAAATAAGGATCAATGTATTTTTCAAGTGGAATGAATTTAGCAATAACATTAACAGGATAAGTAAATAAACTTAAAACAATACAAATAATCCATTGATTACGTTTTAAACGTAAAGTTGAACAATTTACAAATTGTCCTCCAATTAAAACAATCAAAATTTGACCAACTATTTCTGCAAGTGTAATTATTGGGAAAAGAAAACTATTTCCAATTCTTTTAAATATATTAAAACTATCATCAATTACTCTACAATTTAATTGATTAAATAAAGTATATAATACAAAAATATTAAATATCATTGTTAAATGACGAGTTGAACCATATTCTTTTTCAAATTCATCAAAATATAAATGAAGATTTCTTGGTAAACTAGAACACTTTCCTTCATTTACTTTTAATTTTGATTTAACATTCCAATAATCTCTTTGACCATAAATTATATTTGGAGAGTCAGTTTCATCGTTAAAATTAGGTAAAATTGTATAACAATTTAATATTATTTTGCTTTCTTCATATTCATCATTAATATATTTTGGACCAAATAAATATACTAATAATAATAGAATTAATTGAAATAGTGATTGAATAATAATATGTTTCCACATTCTTCCATTAATTATACTTTCATTTTTATTTGTAGGTTGTCTATTTAATAATTCATCATAAGGTGGTTCAGTTGCTAAAGCTAAACTACCAAGAGAATCCATAATTAAATTAACCCAAAGCATTTGAATAGTAGTTAATGGTGGTTCATTAGCAATACAAGCACAAAGAAAAACTAAAGTACAAGCACAGAAATTAACAGTTAATTGAAATTGTAAAAATTTCCTAATATTATCATAAATATTTCTTCCATAAATAATAGCAACTACAATAGAAGAAAAATTATTATCCATAATAATAATATCACTAGCATCTTTGGCAATATCAGTTCCTGCAAACATAGCAAAACCAACATCACTTTTACTTAAAGCAGGAGCATCATTAGTACCATCACCAGTAACACCAACTACTTTATTCATTGCTTTTAATCCAAGTACTAAAGCATATTTATGTAATGGTTGTGATCTTGCTAAAACTCTCAAATTTAATGTTAATTTCCTAAAACTATCCATATTTCTTATTACATCCTTTTTAATTTCTTCTTTAGGTTTATTTCTTCTTTTTGCTCTATCTTCAGCTTCAGCTTCTGTTTTAGGACAACGACATTTATTACTATCTTTATCACATGTTTCACATTTTAAACCACCAATTGCTTCAAAAAATGTATAACCAGTCATTGCCATTGGCATATTTTCTAATACTTGATTTATATGTTCTGATTTTTTAAATTCATTATTCATTTCTCCTGGATTTTGTTCTATTTCCTTTGGACCTAAATTATCCATTGAAAGTCCACTTGGTAAAATATTACATGCGTATGCTATTGATGTTGCTGTTATTATATTATCACCTGTAACCATTATTACTTTTACATTTGCATGATGACATTTTATTACTGCTTCTTTTACTCCATCTCGAAGAGAATCTCTTAAACCTACTACTGCTATAAATATTAAATCTTTTTGATCTACTAATAATGAATCTCCTTCTTCTTGTTGTTCTGGATTTTCAAATTCTTCTTGTGTTATTTCTTTATAACATAAATATAATGAACGTAATTGATTTTTATTAAATTTATATATTGATTCTTGAATGAAGTTCTTTCTTTCTTCATCTAAATTTTCAATTTCACCATTTTCAGGATTTAAAAATTTACTACAATAATTTATTGCATTCTCAGCTCCTCCTTTAGTATATAAAATATATTCATTATTTTTTTTTAAAAATGTAGTCATTCTTTTTCTTTTTGAATCAAATGGGAATTGTTTTACATTATTTGGATCTTCAAGTAATCCTCTTATATCAGATAATGGAGTTTTAAATCTATATAAAAACTCTATAAATGCTTTATCAGTTTTATTTTTTGTTTCATATGTTTCAGTATCACCATTTTCATTAGGAGATTGCAATTGTTGTAATGTACAATCAACATTTAATGCAATTGACTCTTTTAATGTATTCCAATATACATCATTTGTTGTTATAATATCATGATTATCTTCTCTAATTGATTTTTTTTTTTCTATTTGAGATTTTTTAGCCTTTAATCCAACTTCAATATCTAGATTTACTGTTAATTCAATAACTTTATTTGCATTTAATATTTTAAAAATATTCATTTCATTTTTTGTTAAAGTTCCAGTTTTATCTGTACAAATATAATTAGCTCCTCCCATAGTTTCACATGCATGCATTTTTCTTACTAAATTATTTAAATCCATTAATTTTTTAATAGAAAATGCTAAAGATAAAGTAACAGCAAGTGGTAATCCTTCAGGAATAGCAACAGCAATAATAGCAACACATAATAAAATAATTCTTAAAATATTAAAACCAATATTTTGTTCAGGTCTTTTTGTTCCATCAATAATATTTTTTAAAATAGTAAGAGTAGAATTAATTGAAGATTCTACTTCTGTATTATTAATAATTCCTAAATATATTTCATTAACTACTTTATCAAAATTATATTGAGGATATTCAACCCAAAAGAAATTAAAAATATATCTTATTGTAAGAGCAATCATAGTAACTAAAGCAGCAATCATTCCAAATTTTCCAATATTTTCAGCAATAGAATCTAATTTTTTTTCTAAAGGTGTTTGATTATCTTCTTGTGCATTATCAACATCTCTTTTAATTTTCCCTTTTTGACAATGTGCTCCAACAGCAATAACAATTCCTTTACCACTACCTTCAATACAATCAGTACCACTTAAAATTAAAGGAGAAGAAGCTTTTAATTGATTATTTTTCTGTTGCATACATTTATTAAAATCTTCTTTTTTCATAGAATCACTTTCACCAGTTAAAGCACTTTCATCCATTTTAACTCCATTACCTTCAATTAATAAAATATCACAAGGCATAACTTCACCATAATTAATAAAAATAATATCACCAACTACTAAATCATCACTATTTAATTGAATAGTATTACCATCTCTAATAACTTGATAATGAGTACCTTCTTTTTGAACAGCATTTAATTCATGAAATTTAAGTTCTTTCTTATAATTAGTAATAGAACTAATAATAGTAACAACTAAAACAGCAATAATAACACTAGCACCATCAATCCAATCAGTAGATGGATTTTTTCCAAGGGCCATTCCAAGAACAATTTGAATAACTGCAGAAATGCATAAAATCATTATCATTAAATCACCAAGAGCTTCTAATACAAATGAACAAAATGTTGCTGGTGGTTCTTCAAATACTCTATTACTACCATATCCTTTTATTCTATCTGTTACTTCTGTACTTTTAATTCCTATTGCTTGATTTGTATCTAATTTTGCTATTATACCTCCTGTTCCTTGTAAATTTTCTATTTTTATTAAATCTTGGTATTCTTCTCCTCTTTCTTTATATAAATCCATTAAACCTTCTAATTCATATATGTCTATACCATATTTTGATGAATCGTAATTTGATAATCTAGATTCACGGGAAAGTTTTGTTGCTCGTGATGCTCTAGATACACGAGATTTACGTGTTTCTCCATCTGTTCCTGTTACTGTTGTTGGCTTTAGTGAACGTCTCTGATAATCCATTTGAAATTATTAAATAATTATTTATTTTTTTTATTGAAGATATTATCAATCATATATTATTTTTATTTATTTTTCCATTATTTTTATTTTTTTTTTAATATTTATTTAATTATATTGTGTTGGTTTTAATTTTTTTTATAGAAGATTATAATATTATTCTTTTATTTATGATTAGTTTTAAGATTTTATTTTTAATATTAAATCTCTTAAAATTTTATTATTTAGATTATTAAAAATATATTTAATTGGTAAATAAAAAAATAATTAATGTTAAAAAATCGATTAACTGAATTAATCCATTTTCCAAATCCAAAAAAATATTTCTTTGAAAATAGAAAAACTTCAATAAGTCTTTATTCAAAAAGAAAAAATAAATTTAACTATAAGAGACTAGTAAAATATACTCAATTTATACAGAATATAATAAGATTAACTTTAAGAACATTTAGAACTGAAAAAAAACATTTTCAAATTAATTTGATAAAAACACCTTTAATAATAAAATTAAAAGAAAGAATTTTTGATAAATACATTACATTAGATACAATAATTGAAATATTATCAAAACCAAAAAATTTAAAGAAACAAATTGATTATAAAGTCTTAAGTTACTTTTTTACTGAAAATTTTGAATATTTTACTAAACTAAAAAATAATAATGAAACTGAAAAAATAATTCTTCTTTCTACTGTAATGAATTTAGAAAAATTTAAAGAAGGTGAAACAATAATAAAATATGATACAGAAATAAATAAATTTTATTTTTTACTTTCTGGAAAAGTAAAAATATATCAACCTCATTTTATTATAAAAGAAATGATGATTAAAGATTTTGTACTTTATTTAAATAAAATAAAAAATGAATTAAATGATGAAATAACTTTAGGAAGAATAGAAAGGAAAAATTCTCAAATATACAATATTAATAATATTAAAGATAATAAATATGAATATGATAAATTACCAGATTGTTATTTTATTAAAAAATTTTTTATAGAAGAAAATTTTTTAATAGATGAAAAAAAAAGTGGAAGTCATTTTGGTGAAATTTCACTTATTAATAATGAAAAAACAAATACTTATATAATTGCAAGCAGTGAATGTTATTTAGTTTCTTTAAATAAAAAAGATTATCAACAAATTATTAAAGAATTAGAAGAAAAAAATTTAAATGATTTATCAGAAAAAATTCAAAATAATTTAATAATTTTTAAGAATATTGATAAAGAAATTATTTTGAAATTTTTATCTATTAATACTAAAATTTATTTAGAAAATGGAGAGTATTTATATAAACAAAATGATATTGGTAATTATATTTATTTAATAATGAATGGGGTTTTTGAATGTTCTATTCAATTGAATTTTTCTAATTTTGATAAATTAAGGAAATATTTAAATAAATCTTCAAAAATATTTTTTAATTGGTTATATAAAAAGGAAAAAGAAGAAATTTGCATAAATGATATTAATAAATTTTATGAAGAAAAAATAAAAGAAAATGGTTTAATAAAATATAAAATAATATATGATGAAAATGAGAATAAATTTGATAGTAAAGATAAAATATTAGATATTAAATTAACGGAATTAAAAATGAATAATCCTCAAAAGATTATAAATATAAAATTTAGAACAATAAATTTTAATGATATTTTAGGATTAGAAGAAGCATTTGAATGTAAATATCGTTTTTTTTCAGTTAAATGTATTTCTAATGAAGGTGAAGTAAATAGAATTGATATAGGAAATTTTGTCGATTTTTGCAGAAGAAAAAATATTAATTTTATTGATATTAAAAACTTAATTTCTGAAAGAAAATGTCTTTTAATTAATCAAGTTAGTAAATATATAAATGTTGAACATAGAAATATTAAAAGATTACTTTCATTTGAATATGATAGAATAAAAAATATTAATTTTTCAGAAAATAAATCCCAAAGAAAAGTTAAAAAATCACCAAATCTTCATAATAATATAATAACAATGAAAAATATTAAAAAAAAATTAAAGAACAAAAAATTTAAATTAAAAGAAAATTTAATTAAAAATAAAAAAAAAGTCAATTCAAATATAAATATTATATCAAGTGAAAAATATCCTAATTTACATTCAAGAAATTGTTCAAAAAAAGAAAGTAGAAATCTCTTAAATTTAACTCCTAATTCAACAGCAGCATCTTCAATGAGAAAATTATTAACAGTTAATCCTACAAAACCATCAATTTATAATAAAAATGAAAGTGTAGAAAAAGAAGTTAAATTAAATCAATTTTTAATGAATTTAAAATTAAATGAATATAATTATAATTATCTTAGAAAACAAATAAGAAATGAATGTGGTATTCATAAAGTAAAAAAAAGAAATAAAAGAAATTTTTCAGATATGCCTTTTGATTTGGAATTGGTAAATAGATTAGTTAAAGTTAAAAAGGAAAAATCATTAAAAAATAAAAGTGTAAATGATTTTAGTTTTGTAAGTAGTTATGACTTTTCCTTTAATGATATTTCTTTTTCTCATATTCATATTCCTGTAATTAATAAGAGAAGTAGAAATATTAATAATTTCAATTATACTCATTCAAATAATTTTAATATTAAAAGAAAAAATATCAAAAATTTATAAATTAAATTGTAATTATAAATAAATAATAAAAAACTTTTTTGGTATAGAGTAATAAAACCAAAAAAATAATAAATAAATAAATAATATTACATTATATTTATAATTTATATAAAAATTTAAATAATACAATATCTTATTTTAAATTTTTTTTTTAAAAAATTAAATACAAAAAATCGAATTAAATAAAAAAGAATAAAATTTTCAAACTTTAACAACAATACAACTAACATTATCTTTAGTCCCTTTACTTATGGATAATTTAACAATATCTTGGCAGAATTCCCCAACAGATTTTCCTGCCTTACTCATATTAACTAATGTATCCAAATCAATAACATCCCAAACCCCATCACTTGCCAAAATAACATATTTTATAGAATCAGTTATATCTGTAACACTTATATCCGGAGTATTAATAACTCCAAATTGTTTTACATATAAATCTCCCAAAGTTCTCGTCAATATTAATTGTCCCATAACTCTATTTTTACTAATTTTTCCTCCTGAATTTCTTATCCTCTGTGCTTCATCCTCTATAGTACATTTATGGTCACTACTTATTTGTTTATATGTCTTTTCATATATAATATATGCTTTACTATCTCCAACATTTGCACAATAAATTTTATTATCTTTAAATAATATTATAGTTGCGGTAGTGCCTATATATTCACTATCAAAAAATCTTAATTCTTGATCAACTTTTTCAAAAGATTTTTTAAAAGCTAAATCAACTGGACATAAATCATTTAAATGGTTTTTTATTAATTGGGGAAGTCTATCTTTTACAAATTTTACTACATCATTACCCCCATGTCCATCGAATATGCCGAAAAGAGATACTTTATAATCGGTTGTTAAATCTGGAATCATTATACCTATGTCTTCCATTGCTTGACGATATTTTAAATTTTTATCTTCTTGATAACTAAATGATTTAAATGGTATATTTAAATTTTGAAGAATGGATGTTCCTGCTTTTTTATTATTGATAGAATCTAGTGATAAATATGGTTTGTTTTTTATTATTGATGTACCACTTAAAAAATTAAAAACATCAGAATATGATTTTTTCTCAGAAAACATTTTTATTTTTTAATTTAATTTTATATTAATGAAAATAAAATTATTTATTATTTTATAATTAAAATAAATATTATTCTTAAAACTGATGCATTGGGGATTG
>JAEEGK010006201.1_pt1 | contig 28808 bp, 23 predicted proteins | sample 8958771 | NCBI WGS metagenome assembly JAEEGK01 (sample SAMN16246547, study PRJNA631951) | gut metagenome | biome: gut microbiome; feature: rumen; material: SC-attached | host: Bos | place: Iran: Karaj | collected 2018-10 | reverse complement strand
TTGAGAGCTACGGCATGCGCTGGAGCGTTGTTGAGTCACTCCCCGTCGTTGAGACCATCAAATATGGTGGTCCAGACCGCGACCACCAAATCGAGGTCTATAAGGAATCGTTACGCAATCTGTCTGCCGAAGGCATCCACTGCATCTGCTATAATTTCATGCCCGTTTTGGACTGGGCTCGCACTGACCTGTTCCACAATAATCCCAACGGTGCCACAAACCTCTACTTCAACTATGCCGAGTTCGCCTACTTCGACATCTATATTCTCAAGCGTCCAGGTGCTCGCGAGGAATGGGAGAAGTTTAAGTTCCCCGAGGGTTGGGGTGAAGGCCGCAGTGTCATTGCCGAGTGCGACGAACTAGCCAAGACTATGACGCCAGAGAAGGACCACAAACTGGTCGAAAATATCGTCATTAAGACGCAGGGCTTCGTTAGCGGTAACTTCAGCGAGAACGACGAAGCTCCCGTTCAGAAGTTCCGCGAGTTCCTCGACCTTTACAAAGGTATCGACAAGGCTCAGTTGCGTGCCAATATGAAGTATTTCCTTGAGGCTATCATGCCCGTCTGCGAGGAGTGCAATATGAATATGTGCGTTCACCCCGACGATCCCCCTATCGAGATTCTTGGGTTGCCACGCATCGTCCGCACCGAAGAGGATATCAAGTGGTTCCTCGATGCCGTGCCAAACAAGCACAATGGCCTGACTTTCTGTGCTGGTTCCCTTTCAGCTGGTGCTTACAATAACGTTGTAGAGCTGGCTAAGAAGTTTGCATCACGCACCCATTTTGTCCATCTGCGCTCCTGCCACATCTTCCCCAATGGTGACTTCACTGAGGCTTCACACTTGGGCGGACGTGCTGACCTTATCGAACTGGCCCGCATTTTCGAGAAAGAGAATCCCAACCTGCCCATGCGTGTCGACCACGGCATGACGTTTACTGACGAGCCTGGTGGCATCCTCGACGAGTCGAGCCATGGCCACAATGCAGGCTATACGCTGCTGGGCCGTATGTTCGCCCTCGGTCAGGTGCAGGGCATCCTTGCTACCGTTGACCGCGAACTGGGCATCGAATACAAGCAGCCCGGCTTCTTCGACTAAGAAATAGTAAGGGGTGTGGTCTGTTCCGTCAACAGGCCACATCTACCCTACGCCGCGACTATATAATGAAATAAAAGATGATGAAGATATTCAATATGAATCGAAAGGGACATTTCCTGTTTGCTTTAGTGATTGCAGCTATTACAGTGGCAGCGTGTGGCAACAAGACAGCCAATGCTGCCAGCACAGCCGATTCCCTGTCAGCCGACGATGCTACGGCCCAATCCGAGGATTACACGCCCAAACGTTCCGACTACACGTTCCGTTCTGAGGTGCGTACTATTAATGATGATGGTGAAGTCCGCTGGGATACCATCGTTGTCTATCTGACCGATGCCAAGGGACATACGCAGCAGCTTTATAGTCAGGCACAGCCGCTGGATACGGTTACTTGGAGCAAGGGCAGCATAGGCAAAATTTCTGAGGACGACTGGAATTTCGACGGCATCCCCGACCTTCAGGTTTGTATGGGTCCGATGAATAGCTCTGGCAATTTCACCTACGATGTATGGATTTGGAACGATCAGACTCATCATTTCGACTATGTGGAAACCAAAGATGCCCTCTTCGATCCCGAAATCGATGCCGACAAGAAGACCATTGTCAGCGTCTGGCGCCTCGACGATGAGGTGGAAATCGTCCGTTACAAGTGGAAAGATGGTAAACTGGTGGAAACAGAACGTGAACAGCTGTCGCGCGAGGAATTGGCTGACGACTAAAATGTAAATATAGAATTATTAGTTATGATGAAAGCACTATCGGTATATAGCATTACATTTTTAATTTTGATGCTGTTCGTATTCGGATTGCTGTTGGTCTATCCGAAGTTAGAACTGCACCTACTTCTAAACTCTTATCATACAAGTATTCAGGACATATTTTTTAAGTATTACTCCATGTTGGCTGAGTGGCCATTATATCTCTTGGCATTACTTCCAATATTCTGGAAGAAGAAAGAATTAACCATCTTCTTTGCACTTTGCGAACTGTCTGGAGGTGCCGTACTGCAAATATTAAAACACACCTTCAGTTTCGATCGCCCTATTTGCGCCTTTGAGGATTACCAACAAACGGTTCTGCCTTTAGTTCAAGGCGTCGATATGCACCATGGCAACTCTTTTCCCTCCGGACATGCCTCTACCTTCTTCGTCTTCTGTACATGCTGTGCTCTTTTCCTGGCATACCGTTATAGCAAACACAAGCATCACAGCCGCCAGGAATGGCTTTTGCTGAATCTGACGTTATTGGCACTATTGATACTTGCCGCACTTGGTGCCTATTCACGCGTCTACCTTTCCCAGCACTGGCTGTCGGATGTATGCATGGGAAGCATCATTGGTTTTGTCACCCCATGTCTGATGTTCTATTTTGGCAAAAACAAAATTCTTAAACTTGATAAATTGAAGAGTAGCACACAATTAGAAACTCAAAAGGATGAAACCAAATAAATTACTGAAGTCATTGCGAAAGCCCATTTCGCTTCTCACTTTTTCCTGCATCGTCAGCATAGGAACCCTGTTGTTCTACAACATTCCTTTCTTTAATTATGTAGCAGATAATTCCAATGGAAGCGTAGGAGGAAAGATTTTTCTACTCACATCGCTTGTAGTTCTCATGTTAGCACTAAACTTCATGATGACCTATCTTGTGATGTTCCTCACCAGGATTGTCGGACGTATTCTGCTGGCCATTCTTTCAATCATTAATGCCACGGCAGTTTATTTTGTTTTTACCTATAGCGTAATGATTGATGCCACCACCATCGAGAATGTATTTAACACCCGATACTCAGAGGCTTCCGGATTCTTTACATGGTCGCTGTGGCTGTTCATCTTTGTTTTTGGTGTACTGCCAGCCTTGTATTGTCTGTTCCAACCAATAGTATTTGGTAAAGTGAAGAAACTGGGCATCTATTGCGGCAGTTCATTGGCCATTGTCCTTGTTGTTGCTTTGATGAATTTCAACCAGACGCTGTTTGTCAGCCAGCACGATACAGAATTGGGCGGATTGCTGCAGCCATGGTCCTATATAGCCAATACTTGTCGCATCATCAGCTTTAGTCATGACGAGAATGCTGAGGAGATAAAGCTACCTGACGGTAAGATTGCCGACAATGAGAAGGCTGTCGTGGTGCTCGTCATCGGAGAGTCTGCACGAAAAGCCAACTTCCAGTTGTACGGTTACAAACGCGACACCAATCCACTGCTGTCAAAACAAGAGGGACTCAAGGTTTATCAGGCCACATCGTGTGCAACCTATACCACAGCGGGTACAAAAGCCATTCTTGAACCTATAGACAGCGACGACCTGAATGAGTTGCTGCCCAACTATGCTTTCAGGACTGGTGTAGACGTATCGTGGCGTACGACTAACTGGGGAGAGCCGCCTATCCATATTGACGAATATCTGACGGACGATGAACTGGGCGTTCAATACCCTGACGAAGATGAAAAATACGATGCCATACTCTTTAGGGGACTTCGCGAGCGTATTGAGTCAAGCAAGAAGAACAAGGTACTAATCATCCTGCATACCAGTACCAGTCACGGTCCTAACTATGCCGACAAATATCCCAAGGAGTTTGAGGTGTATAAGCCAGTAGCCAAGAATGTGGAAGAAGGCGAAAAGAATGTTGGCACACTGATTAATGCTTACGACAATACCATCCGCTATACCGACTTCCTGCTGGATGGTCTTATCAACACTTTGCGCTCTATGGAAAACTGGAAAAGAGCTATGATCTTTATTTCCGACCATGGCGAGTCACTTGGCGAGAACAAGATGTTCATGCATGGTATGCCTATGCGACTGGCACCTAAGGTGCAGTATGAAATTCCTTTCTTGGTATGGACATCGGAGAATTTCAGAGATTATAAGACCACATCCACCAAGCAGGAAGCGCCAGAAGGCGAATTGCCTGCAGTACTTGAGCAGCATTACATTTTCCATTCCGTGCTCAACCTGCTGTCAATACAATCGCCAGCCTACAACAAAAACTTTGATATCTTTAAAGAGAACAACAAGCAATAAAAGTAATTGGGCCCGCATTGCTGCGAGCCCAATGTTTTATTTGTTTATCTGAAAGAACTGACCTGCGAGATACGGTTCTTAATCTTATCGACATAAGCATCGATGGTAGCCACAGCTACAATATTGACCACATCGCGAACGGAGGCACCGAAATCGATGAAATGGATAGGCTTGTTCAGTCCCATCTGGATGGGGCCGATGATTTCCACGTCTGCATCGAGCATCTGCAGCATCTTGTAGCTGGAGCGGGCTGATGTCAGGTTAGGGAACACCAGTGTGTTGACGTTCTTGCCAAATACGCGAGTAAAAGGATACTGTTCGTCACGCAGTTCACGGTCTAAGGCAAAGCCTAACTGCATCTCACCATCGATGGGCAGGTCAGGATATTGCTGCTGCATATACTCAACAGCGCGACGTACCTTCAGAGCACCATCACTCTGGCTGGAACCGAAGTTAGAGTGGCTAATCATAGAGACAACAGGCTTCTCGTTGAAGAAGCGTACGCTGGTGGCAGCCAGACGGGCGATGTCAATCAGCACATCGGTATCGGGGTTCTCGTTGACCAAGGTATCAGCAATATACAACGTTCCCTTAGGCGAGTTGATGATGTGCATAGCACCGAAATGCTTGAACTCAGGACGAATACCAATAACCTCCTTGACAACCTTAACCGTGTTCGAATACTTGGTATAGAGACCTGTCACGAAGGCATCGGCCTCACCCGTCTCAACCATCATCATACCGAAGTAGTTACGCTCAAACATCTTGTCGTTAGCCTCCTGGAAGGTGTAGCCGTCTCGCTGACGCTTTTCAGCCAGAATGCGGGCATAACGCTCACGACGTTCCTGTTCAGAAGGATGACGCAGGTTGACAATCTCGATACCATCCAGATTCAGGTCAAGCTTGGCAGCCAACTTGGCAATCACCTCATCGTTACCCAACAGCACTGGCTGACAGATACCTTCAGCCTTGGCCTGAACTGCAGCCTTGAGCATAGTTGGGTGTACAGCCTCGGCAAAGACGACACGCTGCGGATGGGCAGCAGCTGTGGCATACAGCTTTTGTGTGAGCTTAGTCTCTTGACCAAGCAGTACGCTGAGCGAGCGCTTGTACTCATCCCAATCCTCAATTTCTTTGCGGGCAACACCACTCTCGATGGCAGCACGAGCTACAGCTGACGACACCTCAGTAATGAGTCGTGGGTCAACGGGTTTGGGAATGAAATAGTCACGACCAAACGTCAGGTTGTTCACTTTATAGACATCGTTCACCACATCAGGCACAGGCTGCTTGGCCAAATCGGCAATAGCGTTGACAGCAGCCAGTTTCATAGCCTCGTTAATGGCTGTGGCATGAACATCGAGGGCACCACGGAAGATGTAGGGGAAACCAATCACGTTGTTAATCTGGTTAGGATAGTCCGTACGGCCTGTAGACATCAGCACGTCAGGACGGGCGTCCATTGCATCCTCATAAGAAATCTCAGGCACAGGATTGGCCAAAGCGAAGATGACGGGATTGCCAGCCATCGAGCGAACCATATCCTTAGTGAGCACATTACCCTTCGACAAACCTACGAAGACATCAGCACCCTGTACAGCTTCAGCCAGTGTATGGATATCCGTACGCGACGTAGCGAAGAAACGCTTCTGCTCGTTCAAGTCCTGACGATCTGTTGAGATAACACCTTTGGAGTCGAGCATGACAATATTCTCCTTTTTGGCACCGATAGCCATATAGAGTTTGGTACACGAGATAGCGGCAGCACCGGCACCGTTTACCACAATCCTAACTTCAGAGATATTCTTACCAATGACCTCCATCGCATTCTTCAAACCAGCTGCAGAGATAATGGCTGTTCCGTGCTGATCGTCATGCATCACGGGGATGTTGAGTGTACGCTTCAACCGTTCCTCGATATAGAAACACTCAGGAGCCTTAATATCCTCAAGGTTGATACCACCAAAGGTTGGAGCAATACGCTCTACAGCCTCACAGAACTTTTCAGGGTCCTTCTCGTCGACTTCGATATCAAACACGTCGATACCACCGTATATCTTGAAGAGCAATCCCTTACCTTCCATCACGGGTTTACCACTCATGGCACCAATATCGCCCAGTCCCAACACAGCCGTTCCGTTTGAAATGACTGCCACCAGATTACCCTTATCGGTATACTTGTAGGCATCGTCAGGATTTTGCTGAATTTCAAGACAGGGATAAGCTACACCTGGCGAATAAGCCAGCGAGAGATCGGTTTGTGTACGATAAGCCTTCGTAGGCTTTACTTCAATTTTACCAGGGCGCCCAGACTCATGATATTCCAGGGCCGCTTCTTTGGATATTTTTACCATAACAAAGTGGGGTTAAATGAGAATTCTTTCCATTTGAGGCGCAAAATTAATAAAAACTCATGAAAAACGTGACGTTTTTTTAATCTTTTTACTATCTTTGCAGCGAAATTTAATACATTTATGCAAGAAATAAGAGAAACAACAGCATACAAGAAGTCGCTGAAAGGGCGAATCTTGGAAGCAGCCATGAAGGCCTTCGCACAGCGAGGCGTCAAGGCGGTCAAGATGGATGACATAGCGCAAATGCTGAGTATTTCGAAGCGTACGCTCTACGAAATCTACAAGGACAAGGAAGAGCTTTTGTATCAAGGTGTTGTCCAGTACGATCAGAACAACAGGCAGTATCTGGCAGCCTTCGTTGAGCAGGCATCTTCTGTGATGGATATCATCATAGAGTTCTATCAGCGCAGAGTTGTAAGTGTAGGCACAGTGAATCCTCTGTTCTATGAGGATATCCAAAAGTATCCGAAAGTGGTAGAATATTTAAATAAGGAACGCGAGCACGCGTACGACCAGCTTCTGGGCTTCTTGCAACGAGGTGTTCGTGAAGGCTATTTCCGCGAGGATGTTGACTACGAACTGGTAGCCCAATTGTTCAACGCCATTAACACATATGTCATGAATCAACACTTGCTAAGCTGTTACTCCATCCAGCAAGTGTTTGCCAACATGCTATTAATCCCCTTACGAGGTTTCTGTACTAAAAAAGGACTTCAAGTGATAGAAAACTCCGCATTGGCAGGAGGAAACAAGTAAATTAGTTTCTTAGAATTCAGTAAAGGACAGGGGCATTAGCTGTCGGATGCCATCCACTATGAAAATGTGCTTCTTTCCGTACAACAGGATGCGCACGGGTTGTTTGAAGCGTGTCTCTGTCTCAATGATGACCTGACGACATGGACCGCAAGGCGATACCGGTTCATCTTGCAACTCTCCTTTTTCGTTGCGTGCAGCTATAGCCAGCATCATCACAGGCTGGTCAGGATACTGGGCACCAGCAGCAAAAATGGCGCTACGCTCAGCACAAATACCTGACGGGAAAGCAGCATTTTCCTGATTACATCCAATGATGGTGGTGCCATCCTTGAGCAAGATAGCAGCTCCGACATGGAAATGCGAGTAAGGAGCATACGAACGCTTGGTACCCTCAATAGCCAATGCCACAAGATTACGTTCTTCTTCCGTCAACTCATCCATTTGAGCCACTTTTACAGTAGATTTCAGTACCAATTCTTCCATAATTTTAGATTTTTGTTGCAAATATAATTATTTTTCCTTACTTTTGCAAAATAATTGATGATAAAAATACATGAGACGGTATATATTTCTTCTTTTTGGTCTGTTTTTCGCCTTTGAGAAAGCTTCTGCACAGCAAGCTGTGTGGAACCAGCGCTTTCAGGATTATTTTGACACCTACAAGGATGTAGCCATCGAGCAGATGCTTAAATACCATATTCCCGCCAGCATCACGTTGGCGCAGGGTGTGCTGGAATCTGGGGCTGGACGCAGCGAACTGACGCGAAAGGCCAACAACCATTTTGGCATCAAGTGTCATGGATGGACAGGACGGAAGTCGTATCATGACGACGATGAGCTTGGCGAGTGCTTTCGGGCTTACAACAGTGCCTACGAGAGTTATCAGGACCACTCCGTATTCCTTACCAACAGCAAACGCTATAGCAGTTTGTTCCGTCTGAAGCAAACCGACTATAAGGGATGGGCTAAAGGTCTGAAGGCTTGTGGCTACGCAACCAGTCCCACTTACGCTACACGTCTGATTGAGATTATCGAACTCTATAAACTATACCGCTACGACACCAAACATCATGTTGACAAATACCAATTGGATCAGGTACGCCATCAGGGCAGTATTCTGCGCCAAGTACATGAGTTCAACAACAATTATTATGTGATAGCCCGCAAAGGCGACACATTCCGCAGTGTTGCCAACGATGTGGATGTATCGTATCGCAAATTGGCCAAATTCAACGAGCGCGACAAGAACGATGTTCTGGAAGAAGGCGAAATGGTATGGCTACAAAAGAAACGCCGTAAGGCTCCCAAGGAATACAAGGGACATATTCATTACATAGAGAGCGGAGAGTCTATGTACAGTATTTCACAGAAATATGGCATCCGACTGAAGAATCTGTACAAGATGAACCATCTGGATCCTGACTACACCATCCATGTAGGCGACCCACTCAGAGTCAGGTAATGCCTACTCGCTAATCAACTTTGCAAAGAAGTCGTCAAGGTCCTTGTCGAGGCCAGCCATCAGCTCCTCGTCAATGATAACCGTATCGTCATCGACCACATACAGTTCGGCTATCGTTTCCTTGTCGTCATCCTCCAGAACCAACGAGAATGGTTTCAGTATCGACATCTTTTCGATGCTGTCCTTATGTTTCTTGATGGCTGTACGGAATGCCGATGCAGCATCATTGTAGAAGTTGTCATCCTTGTTGTCAATCCATTGCTCTACCACACAACGTGTCAACTCCCGCTCGTCATCGTCAAACGCCATCACTTCACCCGTATCCTGAGTTACCCTGATATGGATGTCGGTCAGTAATGATGCCTCTTCCGTAACGGGAAATTTCTCCGTCACTTTTCGAAGTGCACGTTCCAATTGCTGTAAGGTTTGCTCTGTTGCTTTCATCGTTCTATTTATTTCGTTTGACGATACAAAAGTAAGAAAAAGAATGGAAACCTGCAAACGATTGCGATTTTTTTTTGAAAAAACTTATAATTTATGATTCTTAATTAATAATTCTTTTGTACCTTTGCAAATTGTAAGGTCTACATGACAAATTAATGAGTACTAAAATAAGTCATTCGGGGATTATTGAAAGCATAGACGAAAGATGCATACATGTCAGAATCGTCCAGACGTCAGCCTGTGCTGCCTGCAAGGTGGCAGGTTATTGTAATGCCGCTGAGTCCAAGGAGAAGATTGTCGATGTGTACAAACCTGCCGGTAGTCTGAAAGTGGGCGATGCCGTCACCGTCACCGCATCCTCCCAGATTGCCACGCAGGCTTTGCTCTATGGCTTTGCCTACCCCTTTGTGCTGCTTGTTGCGGTGCTGGTTGTTGTGCTGTGGCTCACAGGCAACGAAGCTACAGCCGGACTGAGTGCACTGGTCTCTCTTCTACCCTACTATGCTGTGCTTTATCTGCTTCGCGACAGACATCGCGAGCGATTTGCCTTCGACATTGAATAAAACTATATAACTATAATAAACAAATAACTTTATGAATTTCATTTTGATTGCAGTATTAGTACTGGGCGCCATCGGACTGATAGCCGCTCTCGTACTGTATGTCTGCTCCAAGAAGTTCTATGTCTACGAAGACCCGCGTATTGCTCAGGTTACTGAGCAGTTGCCTGGTGCCAACTGTGGCGGATGCGGCTTCGCTGGATGTGGTGGCTTGGCTGATGCACTGGTCAAAGGTGCTGATGCTGGTAGCCTTGAAGGACTGATGTGTCCTGTGGGCGGACAAGAAGTGATGGGTAAAGTGGCCGACCTCCTGGGAATGGCCATTGCCAACGGTGAACCGAAGGTTGCCGTTGTGCGTTGTAACGGAACATGTGCTTTGCGCCCTAAGATTGCAGAGTACAGCGGTCTTCGCACCTGTGCTGCGATGAATGCCTGTGGTGCTGGCGAGACGGCTTGTGGCTTTGGCTGTCTGGGTTGTGGCGACTGTGTGGCTGCCTGCCAGTTCGATGCCATCCGCATGAATCCAGAGACGGGTCTGCCTGAGGTCGACGAAGAGAAATGTACCTCTTGTGGTGCTTGTGTGAAGGCTTGTCCTCGCAACATCATCGAGTTGCGCAAGAAGGGTCCGAAGGGACGTCGCGTGTTCGTGTCTTGTGTCAACAAAGACAAAGGCCCTGTAGCCATGAAGGCATGTAAGGCAGCTTGTATCGGTTGTGGCAAATGCGAGAAGGAATGTAAGTTCGAAGCTATCAAGGTCGAGAACAACGTCTGCTACATTGACCACGAGAAGTGCCGTATCTGTCGCAAGTGTGTTGCCGTATGTCCTACGGGCGCTATCCACGCAGTGAATTTCCCTGCCCCCAAGCCCAAACCTGAAACTGCTGAACCTGGTACTACTAGTCAGACTAGTACAACTAGCAACGAAGAAAGAAAGGAGGAACAAGCATGAACGTAAGAACATTCCGTATTGGTGGTGTACACCCAGAAGAGAATAAGCTGACACACGAGGTGGCTACCAAGGTGGCTGCACTTCCTAAGCAGGCCATTTTCCCATTGGGTCAGCATATTGGAGCGCCTGCCAAACCTGTTGTCCAGAAAGGCGACAAGGTAAAGGTTGGCACCATGATTGCTGAGGCTGGCGGCTTTGTGTCTGCTCCTATTTATTCGTCAGTAAGTGGTACCGTCTTCAAGATTGATACTGCCATCGATGCTACCGGCTATCGCAAGCCTGTTATTATTATTAATGTAGAGGGCGATGAATGGGAAGAGAGCATTGACCGCTCAGACAAGTTGGAGCTGGTGAAAGACCATCCTGAACTGACGCCTGAAGAAATCGTCGAACGTATCAAGACGGCAGGTGTCGTCGGTATGGGTGGTGCCTGTTTCCCCACCTTCATCAAACTCTGTCCGCCACCTACAGCCAAAGCCGAATGCGTCATTATCAACGCCGTAGAGTGCGAGCCTTATATCACAGCCGACTACCGTCTGATGATGGAGCATGCCGACGAGATTCTCGTGGGTCTGGAGCTGCTGATGAAGGGTGCCAAAGTCACTAAGGGCTATATTGGTATCGAGACCAACAAGATGCCTGCCATCGAACTGCTCACGCGCAAGTGCGCCGAGGTGTTCGGCACCTCAGAATACCAAGTCGAGGTGGTGCCCCTGAAGCAGCGCTATCCGCAGGGTGGTGAGAAACAGCTGGTCGATGCCGTTATCCGTCGTCAGGTGCCTGCACCTCCCGCTATCCCTGTCAATGTGGGTGCCATTGTCCAGAACGTAGGCACAGCCTTTGCCGTTTACGAGGCTGTCATGAAGCGTAAGCCGCTGTTCGAACGCTACACCACGGTAACAGGTAAGAAGTTGGCTAATCCAGGCAACTTCCTCGTCCGTATGGGTACGCCTATGAAGGACCTCATCGAGGCTTGTGGCGGTATGCCTGAAGGCGACAACAAGCTGTTGGCTGGTGGTCCGATGATGGGTAAGGCACTCACGTCTGTCGAGGTGCCTATCTGTAAGGGTACCAACTCTGTGACCATCATCTCTGGCGAAGAGGCTTTCCGCAAGGAGCCTAACCCCTGCATCCGCTGTGCCAAGTGCGTCAGCGCTTGCCCGATGGGCTTAGAGCCCTATCTGTTGGCCAAGCTTGCTGCTGTAAAGAATTGGGAGCGTGCCGAGCGCGAGGAAGTCGTCAGCTGTATCGAGTGTGGCTCGTGCCAGTTCACCTGTCCTGCCCACCGTCCGCTGCTCGACAACATCCGTCAGGCTAAATCTACCGTCATGGGAATCATCCGCAGCCGTGCTGCCAAAAAGTAAAAAGGTAAAAAAGTAAAAAGGTAAAAATACAATGGGAAAATTAATTGTATCACTTTCGCCTCACGCACACGGAACCGACACCGTCGAGAAGAACATGTATGGCGTCATCATCGCCCTGCTGCCTGCACTTCTTGTGTCGTTCTATTTCTTCGGCATTGGCTCTGCCATTGTCTGTGCTACGAGCGTTGCGGCCTGCGTCTTCTTCGAGTGGGCTATCAATAAGTTTATGATGAAAAACGAGCGCTGCACTGTTTGCGACGGCTCTGCCGTACTGACTGGTCTGCTGCTCGGTTTCAACCTGCCCAGCAACCTTCCTATCTGGATTATCATCATCGGCGCCCTGTTTGCTATCGGTGTGGCTAAGATGACTTTCGGTGGCTTGGGCAATAACCTCTTCAACCCTGCCCTCGTGGGTCGTGCAGCCCTGTTGGTAGCCTTCCCTGCACAGATGACCACTTGGCCTAAGGTCGGTCAGCTCTCCAGTTATCTCGATGCCGAGACTGGTGCTACACCATTGGCTATCATGAAGGATGCCATCAAGACGGGCGATGCCTCGATACTCGACAAGCTGCCTTCGTCGCTCGACCTCTTCCTGGGTAACCATCCTGACGGTGCAGGTGCCATGGGTGAAATTTGTGCCTTGGCTCTGCTGTTAGGTCTGGCCTACATGCTGTGGAAGAAGATTATCACTTGGCACATTCCTGTTAGCATTATCGGTACGGTATTTGTCTTCAGCGGTCTCTGCCATCTGGCCAGCCCCGCCTATGCCGACCCCTTCTCAGTCATCCTGTCCGGTGGTCTGATGCTGGGTGCCATCTTTATGGCTACCGACTATGTCACGAGTCCTATGACCGCTAAAGGTCAGCTTATCTATGGTGTCGCTATTGGTGTACTGACGGTTGTCATCCGTAACTGGGGTGCCTATCCTGAGGGTATGTCGTTCGCTATTTTGATTATGAACGCTTTTACACCTCTTATTAATACGTACGTGAAACCCAAGCGCTTCGGTGAAGTCCCGGCTTCTAAGTAATTGTAAAATTTATGAATTGAAAAATTGAAGTTATGAAGAAGTTAGAATCATCACTGACAAATATGTTACTGGTACTCACCGCAGTAGCAGTCGTAATGGGTGGTATCTTGGCATACGTCAACCACCTGACGGAAGGTCCTATTGCCGAACAGAAGAAACTGACGCTCGACAACGGTATCAAGACCGTCATGGTTTGCAACGATTTAGTTGTTGCCGACCCTGTAGAGGTTAAACAGAATGTCGATGGCAAGGAGCTTACCTATATCATCTATCAGGTCAAGGATGCTCAGGGACAAGACCTCGGAGCAGCTGTCGAAAGTACCACGATGGGCTTTGGCGGCGACCTGAAGGTGCTGGTAGGTTTCAATCCTGAAGGCCAGATTCTGGGCTATACCCTGCTCGAACATGCTGAGACACCAGGTTTGGGTGCTAAGGCCGACCAGTGGTTCCAGAAGGGACAGAAGGGCGACATCATTGGCAAAGACCCCAAAGAGCCTCTTACCGTATCGAAGGACGGCGGACAGGTGGATGCCATCACCGCCTCGACTATCACTTCGCGTGCCTTCCTGAAGGCTGTCAATCAAGCTTACAACGCCTACAAGGCCACGCCTGTAGATGCTGAAAGCGGAGCAACGAAACAAGAAAAAGAAGAGAAGGAGGACAATGTATGAACTATATCAGTATTATTAAGAATGGTATCGTCAAGGAGAACCCCACGTTCGTCTTGATGCTGGGTATGTGTCCTACGCTGGCCACTACCACCTCTGCCATGAACGGTATGTCGATGGGACTGGCTACAATGGCAGTGCTCATCTGCACCAACGTCGTCATTTCATGCCTGAAGTCGGTTACCCCCGACAAGGTTCGCATCCCCGTATTCATCGTGGTTATTGCAGCCTTCGTTACCATGCTGCAGCTTGTCATCAAGGCTTTCCTGCCCGACATTGACGCTGCCCTTGGACTGTTTATTCCCCTGATTGTTGTCAACTGTATCATCCTCGGACGTGCTGAGGGCTTTGCTTCCAAGAACTCTCCCCTCGCCTCGCTCTTCGATGGTATTGGTATCGGTCTTGGTTTCACCATCGGACTGACCCTGCTGGGCATCTGTCGTGAACTGCTGGGTTCTGGCTCCATTTTTGGACTCACCCTGCTGCCCGAGACCTACAACATCCTGCTCTTCGTGCTCCCTCCGGGTGCCTTCATCATGCTGGGATTCCTGATTGCGATTGTCAACAAGTTGCGCAGCAACTAACATGTTGCCATAACGTTATAACGTAATACAGAAAAATTATGGAATACATATTGATTTTTATTAGCGCGATATTCGTCAACAATATCATCCTGTCGCAGTTCCTCGGCATCTGTCCTTTCTTGGGCGTTTCCAAGAAGGTCGACACCTCGCTGGGCATGTCGGCAGCCGTAGCCTTCGTGCTCACGTTAGCCACCATCGTGACCTGGCTTGTACAGAAGTATGTGCTCGATGCCTTTGGCTTGCAGTATCTGCAGACCATCGCCTTCATTCTCGTCATCGCCTCACTGGTACAGATGGTCGAGATTATCCTCAAGAAAGTGTCACCCGCACTCTATCAGGCCCTGGGCATCTTCCTGCCCCTCATCACCACCAACTGTGCTGTGCTTGGTGTAGCCATTCTCTGCATTCAGAAAGACTTCGACCTGCTGCAGAGCGTCGTCTATGCCTTCTCAACAGCCATTGGTTTCGGCCTTGCCCTCACCGTCTTTGCCGGTATGCGCGAACAGCTCGAACTGGTCACCATTCCCAAGGGCATGCGCGGTATGGCCATCGTCATGCTGTCTGCCGGACTGCTCTCGCTGGCCTTCATGGGCTTCTCGGGTGTCGACGGCGGTCTGAAGGTCCTGTTCGGATTGAACTAATCCCCTATCCTATCCAATAGCCCGCTTTTGTTGGCTATTGGTTAATAAATCACGTGAGGGTGTGTCAAGGCACATCCTCACGTGTGTTTGTTAATACTTACTCTGTCATAAGTTCTTATATCTTTCCTAATGCAACTGTGTAACTGCGTAACTGTGTAACTGTGTAACTGTGTAACTGCGTAACTGTGTAACTGCGTAACTGTGTAGCTGCGTTGGCAGGGACGAAGCCCTGCCCGCAGTCATCGTCAAATCATCACAGCCCCAGTCTTCTTGTACTTAGCCTTAGTGGTGCCGTTCTCCACAAACTCATCCACCTTCTCTACCAGCCCATCCTTCAGAGGATAGTAGATCGGCGCATAGCGCAGGATATTGCGAGTACCAGAGCCTAAATCCTCTGCCCAGTGCAGTTCATGGAACACACGTACCAACAGCGGATTCTTGGTATAGTTGCTCAACTGCTGTATGGTCAACTCACCCTCTGGAATCTCAGGCAGCAGGCGCGTGGGGTTCTTCGTCACCACACGATCCTTAAACACATGGAAGAAATAGGCAAAGCCAGAACTGAAATCGGTATGTACGCAGAGGTTGCCGACAATCTCACGGAACAAGTCCCATCGCAAGTTCTGACGCTGGGTCGAAGCCACGCATATTGTCATAACTGCTCGATTCATGAGAGCGAGAGGATGAGGAAGCGGTAGGAGTTGATGGCACCTTCACCTCTTCCTGCCGCTCTTTCACCTCTTCTGTCACAGCCGTATCAGGCAGCTGATATGACTCTTCACTTTGAGCTTCTTTCAATGTAGGCGAATACTCCTGCCTGCTCTGGTTCTGACATGAGAGCAAGAGCAACGATAAGGTTAATATGCCGAGTGATTCTCTCATAATCATCCTCTGTTTTGATATTATTTCGTAATGATATCTCGCAGGTCGTTGTAGTTACGCACTACATCATAAGTAACAGCAGAATCGCCTATGGTGGCAAAATGGCGACGAGCACATTCAATCTTTGATCGCTCCGATTCACGCAGTTGCGATTCCTCCAGAGAGCCTTTCGTCTCAGCCACGAAATATACATGCTTGATGTCTGGCCCTTCCTTGAATACTATTGCCCAGTCTGGATTATAATGGCCTACAGGCGTATTGATATAGAAACCGCCAGGCAATTTCGTATAGACCGCCACCTCGTTGCGCTCTTCCAAGTCTTTGGCGAAGTTCATCTCAATGCCAGCGGAATCAACAACCACCAAATCATACAGCGACTTCTGAGATTCTAATGCATTCACACCCAACTTACCTTTCAGCGTCGTATTGCTGAAAATATCGCTTTCAAACTGCTTATCTAGTTTGTGATACTTCACATGCTCAATCACAGCGATGGCCTTACATTCATTGATGATGTTCGAGGCCTTGATGATAAACTCCTCAGGATTCGTCTTAAACTGATTGAAAGTCGATGGCCGTATCTTCTTCAAGATTGTTACCACAGCCTTTCGCGTCAGTCCTGTATTCTCTACCAGTTTGCCTATCAAGTCATACTTCACCTCCTGTCCTATTTCCTCATGCACAGAGAGTGTCTGCGAGTCCATGATATTCATGGCCGTTCCTTGTTCCAGTTGCTGCTTACTGCCAATACGGTCCAGCGTACCAGTCACCATACGGAGTTGGATATCTGACACCTTCAAGTGGTTATCCAGTTGAACGACAGCCTTGCTGATCAGTTCGTCTGTCTTGAAGTCAACGGTGTAGTAAGTCTGATGATTGATTCTGCGCCAAAGTTCCTGGAACTCCTTGCGTTCAAATTTCTGCGAATCAAACTTCGCCTCGCGTACCTTCCTGCCATTCTCCGGCTTAACGGCATCAGGATTAAAGACGGTTTCAAGTTTCCTTTCCACATCTTTCTTATACTCGTCGTATTCTCCAAAGTCAAGCGTTCCCTCCTGCTTATCTTGATGATACTTGGGGGTCAGTTGGCCTTGTCTGTTTACATAGCCTTGCTTTGCCAATTCTGCAAACAAGAAACTTGCTTCCAATTCGTCTATCTGACGCTGATTTCCTTGGCTATCTGTTACTAACATACCAGCAAAAAGACTCGGTTGAACCTTCTGCGGACGATCGCCCACAGCCTCAGCAATCTCCGTCTGCAGCTTCGATGCAAACGAGTTATACGACTCGCTGGCTATCACTGTCAGTTCGTTCACCTCGAACACACCACCATGCAGCACACTCTCGTCCTGTCGCTCTCCCTGCTGATTTACACAAAGGCGCATACCACGACCCACCTCCTGACGTTTCTTCGTCTGGTTGTCCGAATCTTTTAGCGTACAGATCTGGAACACATTGGGATTGTCCCAACCTTCTTTCAGGGCTGAGTGTGAGAAGATGAAACGTACGGGTGTCTTAAACGACAATAACGCCTCCTTGGCCTTCATAATCAGCTGATAGCCTCGCAGTTCGTTCTCTGACTCTTTTGCTTTCGACTCCACCACATTATTCTTCTTATCACGCGAGAAGTATCCATCGTGAACCTGGTCAGGCGAAAAACTCTTCAGATACTTCACATATTCAGGGTCATCGCTAAACCTAAGTTGCAGTTCACCCACAATCCGCTCGTATTCCTCTTCGAATATCTGCGCATAGATGCCCTTACCACCATCAGCCTCGCGATAATTATCCACATGGTCGATGAAGAACAGCGACAGGCACTTGATTCCTTGACGGAACAGTTTCCTTTCCTTCTCAATATGCGCCAAGATGGTAGCACGTATTTGCGCCTTACGAATCACCTGTTCATTCACAGCACCAATCACCTCACCTTCATAAAGCGTGATGCCGTTTTGCAAATGGATACAGCGATTATAGCCGTCAATCTCTGTCACACGATAGTTATCAGCATACTCCTGCAACTCGCCTGAATTCTGGTAGATATCAAAGCGGTCAGATACAGGCTGTGTCACCTGCTTCACACCATTGCCCACCCGTTTGTCAAAGCCTATTCTGGCACGCGGATTACCCTCTGAGAGTTCGATGCTCTCCAAATAGAGATAGCCATTGGTAGCCGTAGAGCCCTTTTGTTCAATACCCACCACAGAGATCTTCTTCACCAGTTTCTTGTTATAGGCATCCATCGCGTCCAGTCGATAGATCATGTTCACGATGTCATCGGCCCTATGGGTGGCACTATATAATAAGGTGAAGAGCGGGTTAAACTCCTTCAATCGGTTTCGTGTGGCATTCTTCTTGTCAGCACCCAACACACTCTGTGGCTCATCGATAATCAAAATAGGATTGGTAGCAGCTATCACGTCGATGGGTCTACGTGAACGGAAGGCATCCAATTTCATATAGATACGACGTGCATCCTCTCCTCGTGCAGCAAAAGCCTGCGTATTGATAATCATCACATGCATGTTGCTGTCGCTGGCAAACTGGTCTATCTTCGTCAACTGGCTACTATCATATACAAAACTCTGAATACGCTTACCATATTCTGCGGCAAAGTGCTCGCTCATCACCTCGAACGACTTGCAGACACCCTCACGGATAGCGATGCTGGGCACCACGATGATAAACTTACTCCAGCCATAGAGCTTATTCAGTTCAAACATCGTCTTGATATAGGTATAGGTCTTACCTGTACCCGTTTCCATCTCGATGGTCAGTCGCAGGTCTGCTCTGTCGAAACTCTCTGTAGGCTTCAACTGTGCAGCCATCTGTATTTCACGGATATGGTTCAGCACTTCGCTATAGGACACCTCGATGGGCTGGTTCTTATAACCTACGGCATCGAAGAATCCTCCGTTGTCCGTGCCCAAGTCATGCGTAAACTCCAGCAACGCAGCGTTCTTCTGGCCCTGAAACACATCCGTCACAGCCTTCGCTGCATCCGTCTGGAATTGTTGGTTCTTAAATTTCAGCTTCATAGGTTATATCACTCTGACGTTATTCTGCACTTCCTGGTCTGTCCAGCCGCACTTCTGCTTGAACAGTTCGAAGAGGTTCATCTTCTGAGCGGCTTCTGTGAACGAGCTGTCGCGGAAAACCACGCGGAGGGGATGCGTCTCAGCAATGGCATCAATCACAGCACCTGTCACCACACCATCGAAGCAGGCCACGAGGTTGCCATCATCCACATTATAGATGGTACAGCCATCCACCTTCTGTGTCTCGTAGGGTAATGAGAGTTCCAAACCCCAGCGCATCATGCAGTCGAAGAGCAGGTCGAGACCTGTACGCTCCTCCTTGATATTATCCAGAAACATATCGAGCGACTCCTGCGTGTAGTCCTTGGGGGCAAAAGCCACAGGCTTATAGTTCGACTCTTCGCACTTCAACACACGGAAGCCTATATCGAGGTCTTGCGTTGTCAGCGGACTGTCTGCCTTAATCTTCTTCCCTGCACGACGAATACGCTCCTTACCTATTTCGCAGATATTCTTATAGCCAGCCTTGTAAGCTTCGCTGTCTTCTGGTGTTTCTTCTGGCCACTGAACCATGATATACTTTCGGTTGCCATTATCTTCACTATTCAATAGCATAGTTGCATGCGCAGAAGTAGCAGAACCAGAAAAGAAATCCAATATTATAGAATCTTTATCAGATGCAATAATTTCCAAAAAACGTATTAGTTTATATGGCTTAGGATTCGAAAAATAGTCACGATTAAATAAAGCAAAACAGTCTGTTTTACCCGTTCTAGTTCTACCAAATCTATCCTCTAATAAAAGACTTCTTGCAATTGCACCTTCCTTTTTATAATTTTTGGTGTAAACACAACCGTTTTCAAATACCAGTTCATCATAATGATCTTCCACATTTTTCTTACTCCAACGCCATGTTGCATTTGGATGAGCAGGGTCTTTGTGTTTAGGTCTATATACCGTGCCGTCTGGTCCAACAATTTCATAATCCAAAGCTTCCGAATACCTTATACTTTGCTTATCGAGCCTATCAAGTGCATATTCGCCTTTCTCGTCTCTTCTATTATATGATGTCGTAACAGTAGCTTCTTTATCAACATTAAGATTGAACTTTTCTGCAGATTTTGCATATGCCAAGACATACTCATGATCTACAGCAAAATATCTTGAGTCATTTGCGCCTCCGCTTTTGCTTTTCCAAATAAGATTAGCTATGAAATTTGTCTCCCCCATTACCTCGTCACATATTTTTCGCTGATTATCAACTTCATTATCGTCAATTGAGATGAATATAATTCCATCCTCTCTTAAAAGAGAACGCGCTATCATCAGTCGAGAATAAATCATTGAACACCAGTCAGAATGGAATTTACCATTTGAGGTAGTATTCTTCACCATGCGTTCGCCATCTTCATTGATAACTCCTGCAGCCTCATCTTCTTCCTTTTGAGTTCGATGGAAGTCATCATGATACACGAAGTCATTGCCTGTATTGTATGGTGGGTCAATATAGATCATCTTGACTTTGCCCATATAGGAGTTCTGGAGCAATTTCAGCACTTCGAGGTTGTCACCCTCGATATAGAGGTTCTGGGTTGTGTCCCAATCTACGCTCTCTTCCGGGCAAGGGCGCAACGTCTTTCGGCAAGGTGCTGCCGCCTCGCGCTGGGCAGCCCGTTTGCCAACCCAAGTAAAGTCGTACTTCTCAGGCTCGTCACTTTCCACATACTCACCAAGCAGTTCGCGCAACTTACCCCAATCGACTGCGCGATGCATCTTGCCAGTTATGACATCCTGCGCCTCCGTAAAACACGATGGGAACAACTGATAGAGTGCATCCAAATTGCGCACCGTTCCGTCTTTGGTTTCTTTGTTTAAATGTTCTATTTGCATGATTTTATTATTTTTATTTGTTTGTTTCGCATTTTATTTTTATCTTTGCAGCGGAATTATAAGCAGAAGTAATATGACACAGATTGTATTGAATATTGAGGATGTAAGTCTTCTCCCAAGTTTGAAAAAGATTCTTGGGGCAATAAAAGGTGTAACTATTGATAGAATGGTTACATCCTCTACTGATGCTGAAGCAGAGAAAGCCTTTATAACGGAAACTATTACAAAAGGCTACAATGAAGCCCAAGAAGGGCGATTTGCAGGCAAGAATCTGAAATCTCTCGACGCATTGGTTGAGGAACTTAGAGCCGAAGCATAGCAGTCTATGGTAACCTTCAACTATACTGAAGAATTTCTGCGCCAAGCAAAGCGTTTGGCCAAGCGTTACCGTTCTCTTGCCGATGATATAAATGATTTGCAATATGAATTGATGGATAACCCAGAGGCAGGAGTTTCTTTGGGAGGTGGCAAACGCAAAATTCGTCTTGGAGTAAAAAGCAAAGGTGGGGGTAAACGTGGCGGATTGAGAATCATCACTCTCAATGTGGTCGTAGAAACGACAGATACGTGCATAAACCTGCTTACCATTTACGACAAGAAGGAAATAAAGAATGTTTCCGAGGAATATATAGACCAAATTATCCGTAGTCTTAAATAATGGGAATTGCAAGTAATTCATACGCTTAGTTCCTCCATTTTTTGTTTTAAACCAGCCAACTCCTGGCGTTTGGCTTTCACCTGCTTGTTCATCTTGACCTGAACATCGTATTGTGGTTCCTTGCGCATACGCTTTTCTAAGGACTGCAGTTCTGACTCCATCGTAGCAATCCGCTTTTTCAGTTCCACAATCTCAGCGAGTGCTCCAGCCTTATGCTCCCCAATGCCTGAAACCTGCGCCACGAAGTTGTCATAAATACGTGGCAGCGACTGACCTTGGATTGCCAATGACAGTTGGCTTTGGTTCATCCACATTGTGGCAAACGACTTGGTGATCTTGAATTGCGTATGGGTATTGTCCTTCCATTCTTTATAGTTAATCAGTAGCATATACTGCTCTTCGTATTTCAAGATGAAGATAATATGATGCGGCATGTTGGTGTCGATAAACGTAAAAACGTCTGTAGGACAATCCTGCGCCTTTAGCGTCACCACAAACACATCGATTTCTACCAACTCTTCACTCGCAGTTACGTTGATGGTATTGGCAGAGAGTTTATAGAGCCAGCAAATCTGCGCCACATCATTCACAAAGCGCACCTTCATGCGTTGGTTCACTTCCATGAACTTGTAGAACATTGTCTTGGGAACCACCTTATCGACAATGGTGCCTTGTGGATAACCTAATATGTTGTCTGACTCTTTCAATTCTCCGATTCTCTAATTCTTGATAACCAAAAAACAAATTAGTTCGAAATCATCCAGTCCCTTTATGTCACCTTGCAGGGCTGTGGTCTCACCAAAGGAGAACAGGCTTTCAAGATCGCTCTCTTCTTTCTGCGCTACAATCGTCGCAACAGCCTTTTGCAGCAGGTCGCTGTAATGCGACATCCTCCTGCCATTATCCGTTTCCTTGTTAAACTGATGGCAGAGTTCCATGATAGGCTCGTGCTTACCCTTGCAGGCTAAGCGCATAATATCAAGCAGTCGTTTAGGCGCCAAGTGATTGATAATAGTTTCACCCTCGTCAGAGAGATACACCATATAGAACGGATGCAGCAGATTCTGATGGCCGATATTGACTGCATTGTTGCGATTTTTCAGGATGAATATGACACCAGGCTTGGCTGTGGCTGATGCTGGTACGACAGCGCTCATGCCAAAAGGCGTATGCTCAATATCCGGATGCTCTGGCAGATAGGCCAGCAGATCAAGACGGAACTCATTCAGTCCCAAATCCATGATATTGATACCAGTGTCCATATCTTCGAGATCGACTACCTCTTCTTGCAGTCGCATCAGTTGACTCTTGCGATATTCCAGGTCTGTCTGTTCTTCGTTTGAAAGCAGTACGTTGCCACCTCCACCGGCCGTGATATCCATACCTGCCATACGAGCCTCTACTCTACCTTTTAGATAGAGATAGTCGTCGAGTTCTATGTCTGGCCAGTAATTCACTAGTTGGATGACATCGTTCTTAGAGCCGATACGATCTACACGTCCGAATCGCTGGATGATGCGTACTGGATTCCAGTGAATATCGTAGTTAATCAGGTAGTCACAATCCTGCAAGTTCTGACCTTCTGAAATACAGTCTGTTGCTATCAGCACATCTATGACTTCTGACACCTTTGGGAAGAGTTTGTCTTTTTCCTTTGAGATGGGTGAAAAGAGTGTCAGAACACTATTGAAATCAGCAGGAAGTCCTTTGATAGTGCTGCGGATGCCATTACCTGTTACCAAACCAACATGAAGTCCTGTCTTCGACAGTATCATTGCTGCCAGATTATCGTATAGATATTGTGCTGTATCCGAGAAGGCTGTGAAGACAATCACTTTCTTGTTGTCGCCATTGATTGGATGAGCAAACTTCTCACGCAGGTTCTCAATGAGCATCTGTAGTTTACTGTCGTGCTCAGGGTTGATATCTTCAATCATTGTCAGCAGCAGACCTAAGATTTCTTGGTCTTTCAACAGGTCTCGCTTCCACGAACGGCAATCCATATCAGCCAATGCAACCTTAGTCTTCTTGCCACCTATCAGCACATCATCCTCGCTGTCTTCATCGAGCATGTTTTCCAGTTGTTGCACCTCCAAGCGTACATCCTGACGGGTGGTGACAAAGGTATCAATGGCCTCAATCGTCTCGTCAATTATGTCCTTCATACGAAACAGCGTCAGACGGAAACTGTTTACTGAAGATTCTAGGCGTTTCAATAGGTTGATAGCCATCAGTTTCTTCAATCCCTTCTCACGACCGGACATGCCGAGGTGTCCACCTCTGTCGTCTGTATCAATCTCATATTTTGCACGTTTAGAAGGCAAGATATAGTCTGAGGGCGCATAGATTCCCAGATTCAAATCATCGAGCTGGTTGGCTATCTCCTTATAAGTGATGGCATCATTGAGGTCTGTCAGTTTGGGACGTTTGGAAATAGGACGCAGACGCGTTGGGAACTTGCCAATCTCTGTGGTGTCGTAATACTTCTCAATATGCTTACGACTACGGGCAATGGTCACAGCATCCAGCACTTGGAAGAAGTCGAACGAGAGCATGTCGAGCAGTTTCTCTGTTGTACGCTCCTTGGGGTCTTCAATGCGTGACCACGCATTGTATTGGGCTTGTGCAGAACGGAAGATATCCTCGATAGGACGATCTGTATTCAGCTTGTCGTTGATGAGATTCTGGTTACCCTCATAAGCCAGCTGCAACTGGTTCTTCAAGTCGTTAAAGCGGTTGTTGACAGGTGTGGCAGAAAGCATCAGCACTTTTGTTCGCACGCCAGCACGAATCACCTGGTTCATCAATCGCAGATAGCGGTTTTCACGCGGGTTCTCGTCGTCCTCATCAGTCGTCACCTTACCGCCATTGCGGAAATTGTGGCTCTCGTCAATCACGATGAGGTCGTAGTTGCCCCAATTCAAACGTGAAAGGTCGATGCCATTCGACATACCTCGCTCACGGCTCAGGTCTGTATGGAACAGCACATCATAGCGCAGACGGTCTTTTTCTAATGGGTTGTTCTTATAGTTGCCCTTATAGGTATTCCAGTTCTCATAGAGTTTCTTGGGACAGAGCACCAAGACACTCTTATTGCGGTTCTCGTAATACTTGATGACAGAGATGGCCGTAAAGGTCTTTCCCAAACCTACGGAGTCTGCCAAGATACAGCCATTGTAGGTCTCCAACTTGTTGATGATGGCCAGAGCCGCATCGCGCTGGAAATTATAGAGCTTATTCCATATCTGCGAACTCTTGAAGCCAGTCGCCTCGTTGGGCAACACATCCTCGCTAATGTCCTCCAAGAACTCATTGAAGATGTTGTAAAGCGTCACAAAATAGATGAAGTCGGGCGAGTTTTCACGATAGACATTCTCAATATTCTCAATAATGGCATTGGTGACATCCGTGAAGTTTTGGCTATCCTCCCAGAAGTCATTGAAGTTTTTCAAGTAAGCATCACTCATGGGGGACGGCATACGCTGAACCAACTGGAAGATATTGTTGCCTCGTTCACAACCTAACTCTGTGGTAGTGAATTCGTTGAATGGCATATAAGTATAGAGATCTTCCTCGTTTTTCACATTCAGAAAACCTGGCATCGACATCTGCGACACATTAGTTTTGAAACGTACCTTTTGGCGAATCCAGTCGGCACATTCTTTGGCGATGGCCCGCTGGGTAAGGTTGTTACGTAGTTTGATTTCGAAGTCAGAACCATAGAGGGTGCGCTCGCGATTCAGTTTGGGGATATAGAACTCCCGTTTCTGCTTCTTGGCTTGCTCCTTGTTGAACGTTGGCGAGGTAAAAATAAAGCGCAATTCGTCCACCTTCTCCAACTCTTTCTGCAATGCCTCGAAGGCATAGATGGAGAAACTGGCTGCTGCCATCGACACCTTAGAGCCTTGGCGCAGCATCACCTTCAGGTCGTCGATGACATGAGCGGTGATATTATCGAACTGTTTGGGTAGTTCCATGCACTACTATAGTTTTAGTAAGCACCAAAACTATATCTCCAGGCTTGCTTACAGGTAAACACTAAGAGACCTCAGGACACAAAAGAAGCGCAGACAATGGCTCTTCTCTCGTATCGTGGGGTTCTCGCATACCTGTAACACTAGATATAAGTCATGCCCGCGCTATCGCACGGGCATCGGCTGACTTATTCAAAGTGTTACAATCGTTTAATTTGCGAGATTTCACGATACACTGAATAAATAGCTGATGCTATTGTTAACCAACGAAAATCATACCGGCACCTCCACTGAGGCTCAAATACCTGCCGTAGCAGCGCCATGTTATGACGATTAGCCGATACTTAGGTGCAAAGATACGAATAATTTCTGAGATATTTCACAACATAGCACATTTTTACACATTATTTAATAGACAGTGCCTAAACACAGGCACTAATAAACGCGAAAAACAGTTCTTTGACCTAAAGGTGCAAAGTGTGGCGCTGCAATCCTCGAAACAAGGTGCTGGTCATTATGATGGGGAAAAATAGCTGGTTCTCTCTTGATTGTAATCACAAATTCAAGTACACAAAAAGAACCTTTTGTGTGTAAAATTATTGCTGTATGGATGTAACATTCTGCTATTTTTCATACTTATAGGTAGAAAAGAATGATTTTTATGTTGTTTTATTTGGTATTTTACTCATATATTTGTATATTTGCAACGGATTTTTGGCAAATTTGCCACAAATCCGTAATAAAAACGTCGATTGTTGAACGTAAATAGTTGATAGTTATGAAGATAGAAAGACCGATTTATATGCAGCAACTCATTGATTCAAAGGATAATGGGTTGATAAAGATTGTGACGGGTTTGAGGCGCGTTGGCAAGTCGTACCTGTTGAAAACGCTGTTCAAGGAGTATCTGCTGGGCGAGGGCATCAGGAAGGATCATGTGCTCATCATCGACTTGGAGGACAGGCGCAACAAGGCCTTTCGTAACCCTGACTATCTGCTGGATTGGGTGGACGCTCAGATGAAGGACGATGAGCAATATTACATCATCATAGACGAGGTGCAACGGGTGGATGAGTTCGTGGATATGCTGGGCACGCTGGTGGGCAAGGAAAATGCCGACGTGTATGTGACTGGCTCGAACTCACATTTCCTGTCGAGCGACATTGCCACAGAGTTTCGTGGTCGCGGCGACGAGATTCACGTCTGGCCGTTGACTTTCAAGGAGTTTATGACGGCCTACGAGGGCGACATTGTAGATGGTTGGCAGGAGTATTACACCTACGGCGGTCTGCCAAAAATCCTCTCTATCAAGGGCGAAGATAAAAAAGCCACTTACCTGCGCAACCTATATCGCACGGTGTATCTGAGCGACATCTACGAGCGTCACGAGATTGAGAACAAGGCTGAGTTCGAGGAGTTGGTGCGCATCCTGGCGTCGAGCATTGGCAGCCCTGTTAATCCTACCAATCTGGCCAACACCTTTAAGAGCGTGAAGCGGCTGAACAACATCACAGACAAGACTATCGAGACCTATATCGGCTATCTGACAGATGCTTTCCTGATAGAGAAGTCTGAACGATACGACATCAAGGGAAAGAAGTATATTGGCACCACGCCCAAATACTACTTTAAAGACTTGGGGCTAAGGAACGCCATTCTCTCGTTCCGTCAGACGGAGGAGAACCACCTGATGGAGAACGTCATCTACAACGAGATGCGCTATCGTGGATTCTTAGTAGACGTGGGCAACGTCATTATTCGCGTGAAGAACGAGAAGGGCGAATGGCAGCGAGTGACGCTGGAGGTGGATTTTGTCTGCAACCTCGGCTCGCGCCGCTACTACCTGCAGTCGGCCTACCGCCTGCCTGACGAGGAGAAGCAGAAACAGGAGAAACGCTCGTTGGAACAAATCAAGGACTCGTTTAAGAAGATTGTCATTGTGGGTGAGCGCATGAAGTTGCGCAGGGATGACAATGGCATTGTGCTGATGGGTGTATATGAGTTCCTGAAAGACGCGACCTTACTGGATGCATGAACGTGACGCTGTGACGCAGTTACACCGTTGCATTAGGTATTTCACATTGTGGCAGATTCTTGTGGAGTTAATTTTATATTATATAATATATTATAATATATTAATATAATATATATAGAATTCCAGTCTTTATGAAACTTCGACGAGAGCAAATGAAACTGCGTAACTGCGTAACCGCGTCACTGCGCCATGTCTTTCCCTGTATAGTGTTGACTCCCTCAGAGCCTTGATTTGTTACTGTTTTGTTAATTACTGTTTATTATACTGATTTTGTTGACTTATCTCTCTGATTAGGTTGTCTGCTTTCCTGCTTTTGTTGTCTCTTTTCCCGGGTTAGTGGACTTCGTACTGGAAACGTTGACCTTTTCATCTGAGAATATGACTTCATACTGGATTCGTTGACTCGCCTTGGCAAAGCCAACACCATGAAAAACACTCAGGGGGTGCCCTGTGGCAGGGGGCAGACAGCCCCCGAGAACTCTCCGGCGGACTTCCACATCACCTTCTGCGGGCCTGTCTGGGTATGCACCTCTGAGGGTGTCTTCATGCCGATGCTGTAGTGCGGACGGGTGTCATTGTAGAAGAGGATGAAGCCTGAGATGCGATCCAATGCATCCTGATACGTCTTGAAGCGGCGTTCGCGATAGATAACCTCAGTCTTGAGGATACCGTTCACACGCTCTGCTATGGCATTGTCAGTGGGCTTGTAGTCCTCAGTCATGCTGATCTTGACACCGTACTTCTTCAGTTCATCCGTATAGGCGTTGCAGCAGTACTGCACGCCTCTGTCTGAGTGATGGATGAGTCCTTTCAACTCATCTGCCGTAGCCTGCGAGATAGCCATCCTGAGGGCCTCGAGCGTGTGTTCCGACTCCAGCGTCTCGGACAGGCACCAGCCCACGACCTTGTGTGAATAGGCATCCGTCACCAGGTGCAGGTAGCAGCAATCGTCCACCAAATCAATGTATGTAATATCACTGACCCAGAGCTGGTTCGGACGGGTGGGAACAAAGCCGCGGATAAGGTTCTTGTACCTTCGGTAGCGGTGGTTCGAGTTCGTCGTACAGCGTGGCTTGGGACGCTTCTGCATCAGATGGAAGTCGCGCAGCAGCCTCAGGAACGAGTCTCTACCTGGTACCCAACCGCAGAGAAACATGCGGTTCATCATAAGCCAAAGCTTGTAGTAGCCGATGCCAGGATCCTGCTCGCGGATTACCCTGACGGCATCAACGATACGCATCACACGCAACAGATAGTCCTGCTCGCGCTTCTGCTTCTGATAGTACGCCTGTTTTGTGTGGTCAAGCAGGCTGCAAGAGTACTTGACGGTATAGTCTTTCTTCTCACAAAGGCGCTCTACCGCTTGACCCCAGATTTTTTTCTTATCCG
>JAEEGK010006200.1_pt1 | contig 28809 bp, 22 predicted proteins | sample 8958771 | NCBI WGS metagenome assembly JAEEGK01 (sample SAMN16246547, study PRJNA631951) | gut metagenome | biome: gut microbiome; feature: rumen; material: SC-attached | host: Bos | place: Iran: Karaj | collected 2018-10 | reverse complement strand
AATTGGAAACGTCAATCTTAGTAAGATTTTTACAACCCTCAAACATACCCCACAACTCGGTTGCCTTGTCGGTCGTAAAGCCCGAAACATTGAGCGATGTCAACGATTCGCATTCGAAAAACATAAAAGAAAAAACGCTGGCGGAGCTTGTGTTGAACTTGGAAACGTCAAGCGAGGCAAGTTTGGGACAACCAGCGAACATACTCCTAAAATCAACCGCATTGCCGGTCTCGAAGCCTGCAACATTCAACGCGGTGAGCGACAAACACCCACCGAACATACCAGAAAAGTCCAAAACTTTTGCTGTATTGAATTTGGAAACGTCAACGGTTTTGAGATTGTCGCAGCCGTTGAACATACGCTCCATATTGGTAACATTCTCGGTATTGAAACCGCTTACGGCAGCCTCGGTGAGCGTAGTACAGTCTACGAACATATCTTTCATCGTGGTAACATTCTTGGTGTCGAAATTGTCAGTGGCAAGTTTCGTCACCTTGACACAACCGCTGAACATATACGACATATCAGTACAAGCGTCAGTGTGGAATCCCGATACGTCAATTTTTGCTACCTTGAAACAATTGTAGAACATATAACTCATATCCGTAACCAAGTCTGTATTAAACTTGCTTACGTCTATCAATGTGAGCGCGGAACAGTTGTAGAACGCTCCACGCATAGACGTTACCGCGCTGGTATTGAGGTTTTTGATGTTTTTGATTTGTACCAATGTCTGTGCCGATTCGTCGTCGTCGTCATTAGAATTATCAAACCAATACGCAATCGACTTGGGGCTTGCCTCGGCGAATGAAGCATCAAAATTGATAATCTTCACCTTGTCGCACACTGTGGAGTACCACACGGGAGTATTGTCCTTGGGCGAATTTAATACATCGTCGCCAGTCCAAACAGCCGTTACGGGGCTTCCGTTGAAATCTTCGCCGACCACGGGGGCATCTTCCGCCATCAAGAATGTCAATGTGGCGTTGTCAACTGTCCACACCGCGTATGCCTTCTGCGCCGAAATGGTGTAGATGACTGTGGCTGTGCCAGTATAATTGCCCTTGCCGGTGAATGTTACGGTGTAGTCGCCGACGTTGGAATTGCCATCGAGACCGCTTATTTCATAATCGACGCCCTCCACGAGCTTGATGTCGCCATTGCGGAGCACGTATGTTGGAGCTTGAGCCTCGCCAGTGAACGCCAACACCTGACGCTGAGGAGTGATAGTTGCCACGCTGATATTGGCGGGCTTTATGGTGAATGTCTTGGTGATAGTACCGGCGTAATTCTTGACGCCACGTACAATCGCCTTGGCTGTGCCAGCATTGATATTGTCGTCATATTCCACCTTATAATCAGCATCGAGGGAGAGAGCATTGAGATTGTCTTCCACGATAATAGAAGGCGTACATACATTGCCATTGTAAATATAGGAAAGCGGATTTACAGTGATGTCGCAAAGGCTGATGTCGTTGCCCCACTGCGAATAGAGAATCATATTGCCGGGGATTTCGATAATCTCCTCGTCGTTGTAAGATATGCCAGAGCCGTCCTTCTCAGTATTCCAAGAGCCAAACACCTTTACTTTGTTGGGATCGGTGAAGGTATTTGCCAACAGCTGGGTAGTTTTCTGGTTTTTGTCGGGGATTATCTGATATACAAATTCGGAACCGGTGTAGCCCACGAATGTAATCATATATCCAGTAATCGAGGTGAAATAGCCCTTGCCGTTGATACAGGCGTAAGGCATATCCTCGCCAGCCACGTACTTGCAACTCGTGCCGTCCTTGCTGACAGCCAAGAGCTTGGTACATCCGGCAAACATATTGTTGGTATTGTCGATGCCGCGCCAATCGGCATTCTCTGCGGCACGGATGGTGGCGAGAGAATTACACGAAGCAAACATATTGGCGGCGTTGGTCACATTGTCTACCGTGAAATTGGACAAGTCCAATTCTCCGATGGACGAGCAGCCATAAAACATAAACGCCAACGAAGTCGCACTCTTGGTGTCGAACCCGCTAACGTCCAATGTCTCAATCTTTTTGCAGCCGTAAAACATACTGCCAAAATCTGTTACATTCTGGGTATTGAAGCCCGAGAGATCCACCGTCGAGAGCGCGGTACAATATGAGAACATATTGCTCATACTGGTGACGCTGCCGGTATTGAAGCCAGAGAGGTCGAGCTGTTTCAATTTGGTACAGCCCATGAACATATAGCCCATGTCCGTCACATTGGAGGTATTGAACCCGCTGAGATTCAGGCTCTCAAATTCAGCACAACGGAAAAACGCACCGTACATACTCGTTACCTCGCTGGTATTGAGGTATTCAATGCCCTTGATTGTGGTGAGCGTCGATGCCGGGGTGGTGCCGTTTTCGCTATTGTCAAACCAATATGCGATAGACTTTGGGCGCGCACCGGCAAAAGACGGGTCAAACTCTATGGTCTGAACCTTTTTCCTCACCGACGTCCACGCGGGATTGTCGGCAGCCGGAGAATTGAGCACGTCGTCGCCGCTCCACAACTTGGTAATCTGGTAGCCGCTGCGCGACTTGCCGACCTCATACTCATTGTCGGTGTAGAGGAACGTGAGGGTGCCATTGCCCTCCGTCCACAATGCGTAGGCGTTCTTGCCCTGCGCATATAGTGCCGACGGCAAAAGCAGCATTGCCGACAGCAGCATCAATGCACGGAAAACCTTGTGTTTCATGGCAAGAATACTCGTCAATGTTGTTGATTTCATTTTTTTATATGTTTACATTAATTAATATTCTCAAAAATTTTAATGTCGTAAAATTACACATTGTTTTGATATGATATGCAAAAATCGGGCAAAATTTTTAACTTTTTTTTGCATCACTGTCAATAAGTCAATTTTGCAAGCATATCACATCCCGAAAACATATCCTCGCGGTCGCACCTGCGCACCGTGTAGAAATGCCGCGTATCCACAAAAATCAAATTGGTGCAGTCGGCAAACATATTGTTCATATCGGTGACATTGTGGGTGTCAAACTTCTTGACATCCAAGACCGACAGCCCCGAACAGCACGCAAACATCCAGCTCATGTCCTCCACCAAGCCAGTCCTAAACTGCGACACATCAAGCTCCGTAAGCGAATAGCAAAACGAAAACATATTGCTCATGTCGGTGACATTGCCGGTCTTAAAATTATAAACATCCAACTGCCTAAGGTTGTTGCAATCGGAAAACATATAGCTCATGTCGCAGACGTTGCCGGTATCAAACTTATCAACATCAAGCCACAACATGCTCCAGCAACCCTGAAACATGAAAGACATATTGATGACCATCGAGGTCTCGAAGTGCGACACGTCCAACGTCCTCAGCCCACGGCATCCGGCAAACATCCAGCTCATATTGGTGACATTGTGGGTATCAAAATGCGATACATCAAGCTCCGTCAATCCCGAGCATCCGTAAAACATACTGTACATACTCGTAACCTCGCTCGTATTGAGGTACTCCATGCCATATATATGCTTCAACGACGCTCCCTCCGACTCCGCCGCCTGCGTGTCGCAATAATTCTCAAACCACCACGCTGTAGATGTAGGACGCGCCAAGGCAAACGACGGGTCAAACACCACACACTCCACCTGCGACCTGATGGTGGAGCACCACGGCGCGGTATTGTCGGGCGGAGTGTTGAGCACGGCGTCCCCCTTCCACAATTTGGTGATATGCTGGTCGCCATACATATCCCCCGGATAATAATTGAGCACCGACACAAAAAAAGTCAGCGTCTTGTTTCCCTCTGTCCATACGGCGTATGCCCTTGGTGTCTGTCCTGCCACACTTGCCGATACAAGCAATGCCAAAAGCAGAAACACCAACTTAATGGTTCTCATTTTTTAGGTGTATCGTATTTATGTTTTTTACTTGTACATTCTGGCGGTAAAGATAAATATGATTTTTGAAATTACAATATTTTTTCCGCCGATAAAACACTTCAAAAAAAACTGCAAAAAATTTGGCGGATATAATCGTCTATTTTTCAATCACTTTCAAAAAACTAAACATTCCTCTGAAAGAACGATTAACACTAAAAAAAATTACGAGGTAATAGACAAAAAACTGTCTAAAAACCTCGTAATATTTAATAATAATCAGGCAAAAGCGTTTGATTATTATTATGGAAAAATGTAAAGTTTCCCAGTCTTTATTTATTTGAACCAGGAAACTGGAATTATCACCTTATAACAACCTTTTGCGTCATTGCGCCAGCTTTGACGATGTAGATGCCGGGGATGTTGATTTGGATTTCCTTGACATCCTTGCCGGAGAATACGAGCTGCCCTTGCATATTGCAAACACGGACATCGCCGGCGATATTCTCAATTACAACCGTATGATCGTAACTGAAAATGCGACCATTGGAGTCCTGTTGCTCGCTGATAGGTGTCGGGATTTCGGTATTGTCGCCACCTTTGTCACCATTATTATTTTGACGACCATCGTCGTTTTGGGTGTTGTCGCCCGACGGCGTGTTTTCTTCGTCGGTCTTGGTATTGTCGTCTGGCTTTGTATTATCCTCAGTATTTGTATTGTCGTCGGTCTTTGTATTATCCTCAGTATTTGTATTGTCGTCCTCTGACGGAACGGGCTCTTCTTCCTTTTTGTTGACGTTAACCTTAAAAGTTGCCGTCTTGCCTTCGTACTTCACGGTAATGGTTTTGTTACCGGCGGAAGTTGACGAAAAACCCGAACACATTGCGGCGGTGATTGCTACGGTTTTGGCGGTGTTGTCGGAGTATGACACCTTGATTTTGCCGCCCGAAACGTCCAAGGATTCACCAATTTGGTATTCGGTTTTGGTGGGCGCGGTGGAGATTTCTATTTTGGTGATGGTAATGGGGATTACCTCTTCCTTGCCATCTTTGAGAAACGAATTGATGTAAGCCAGCGCGCCCACAAGTCCCGCGTTGTAGTCGATGCCGCCCTCGCCGTTCTGATAATTGTTGATGTCATCGTTGTAGGCGGTGTTGGTCTTGTTGCCGCCGACGAGATAGCCGAGTTGGGCGTATTTGGCGGGCAACGAGCAAGAGTACATATTGTTTTGGTCGTTCATAAAGACATTGCGGTAATGCGGCTTTTGCGGATAATTGTCGCCGAGACCAGTAACGAACGAAAAATTGTGGTTGTTGTCACCGATGATGTAATCGACAGTGCGGAGGGTGTAGGCGTTGACGGTCTTTGCGCCCATCGCCTTGCTGTACAACGCCCAAACGAAGGCTTGATTGGCGGTGTAACGGAGCGGACCCCAAGTGTTGTCGCCAACAGAATTGAGGAAATAGCCGCTGCCCTTGTAACCATTGGCGTAGTTTTGGAGTTGCGACAATGCGCTCGAATTGCCTGAAACAGTGTAATATACATAGTCGGCAATGTCATTGGTATTGTTGTAACAGAGCGACCATCCGTGCGATGCTTTCATCTGTCCGAAATAAGTAGCCGCCTTGGTCTTGTAACTTTCTGTGCCAGTGGCGCGGTACATTTCGGAGTAGAAAATCACCAAATCGGGCGCGTACTCATCTTTGGCAGGATAAAAACCGCCGCCGTATGAACCAGTGTTGCCGAGATTGCCATTGCCAATAAACTCCTCGCAGACCTTTGCCTTGGCGAGACATTTGGCGGCGTAGTCGGCGTCATAATCCTTGTAGAGACGGTACATTGCAGCCAGCGACGCGCCACACAATGCCACCATCGACGTGCCACCACTCGAGAGCGAATATACAGGACGCGAACCATCGGATTCGCCACCTGCCGAAACCGACCTCTTGGCAGATTTGTAGGGCGACGTGCTCCACTCCGAATGGTCGGCATTGCCATCGCCTACTTGATAGTAAAACTGATTTTTGCTACGGACGCATTTTAGGAAAAAGTCGGTGGCGTACTTGCACTCGTCAAGGACATCGGGAATACCATTGGGAACGCCCTTTGCGCCCTCGTAGGTATAATTACCACTACTTGTATATCCGTGATAATCAGCCGAGTAAAGGTCAATATAACCATCAGTAAACTCCGAATATCCAAGCAGAAGCATATAGCAGGCGTAAAATTCGGTCTGACCAAATTTTACGAAGTCGGCGCAGTCAAACCATCCGCCGGTAAGGTCGTAATTTCCGTCGGCATCCTTGATGTAAGATTTGCCGCCCGAGTAGCCGCTGAAGTTCTTGCTGTGGTCGTAGAGGAGCCAGTTGGGGCCATTGCCGCTGCGTTGCGCTCCATAAAAACGGGTCGTCATCCACAACGCCTTTTTATAATAATCTGCATCGAAAGCTGCATCGGCACTTCCAGCGTCAAAACTGCCTGTGCCGCCGTTGGTGCCGCCGCCCGAAGTGTTGCGATAAGCCTCGGGAATGTCGGAGGAGGAGATATAATTGATGTTGTCAACGTAATAGGTAACTTCGTTGGCAAACTTGATATTGAAGCTTGCATAGCTGCCCGACACGCCCGTGAGGTCAAAATAGACCTTGACCCATTTGCCGGTTTCGCTTATATTGGCGGTGCGCTCCAAAGTGTTGCTTGCGTCGGACGCACCCGAACGCAGACCCAGGACTATGTCGCCGATGGCACTCGTGGAATACACCATCAACGTTAGCCCCTGCGAACCGTTGAAAGTGAGGGTGTTCCATTTAGCCAAATAGCCACCATACTGAACGCCCGATTCGGGGACGCATTTAAGGCATTTGGACGAAGTGTTGATGCCGGAAGCCGACACATTGCTGACATTGCTGACGGCAAGCGACCACCCGTCAAGCGTTGCGCCGTCCTCAAAATTGTAAACAGCCGTCTCGCCAGCACTTTTGGCGACCGACGGCGCAGCCCCGCACATGCTCAGAGCAAGCGCGAGGGGCAAAAAACTATTCAATTTTCTCATATTTAATATTTGGGATGTAATCTTTTTATAACGACAAAAATTCGTTTTTATTGCGCAATCACCCAAATATTTATCTTGATGCGCACCAACCTCGCCAAATATTTTATACCACCCCCGTCGATTTCACCAGCAGCACGCACAGCAGCAGCGGCACGACGTACCTAATCATCACTGCATAGAGCTTGCGGCGCATGAATCGCTCGCCGTTGAGGGTGAGCTCGTCAACTATGGAATCAGGGGTAGCCACCCACCCTATCAATATGCACGTGCCAATTTCGAGGACGGGCATCATGATATTGTTGCTGACGTAATCCAACAAGTCCAACACCTGCGCCTTGACACCATTGGGCATATTGACCTCAAAATAAAAAACATTGTATCCGAGACAAACCACCACAGCCACAGCCGTTATCGCCGCAAAAGACAGCCACGTGCATCTGCGCCGCGAAATCTTGTACTTGTCCATATAACTCGACACCACAGCCTCAAGCATGCCCACCGAACTCGTCAACGCCGCAAAGACCACCATCACAAAAAATATGATGCCAACCACGCCGCCAGCCATTCCAAGCGAATCGAACACCTTGGGCAGATTGACAAACATAAGCCCCGGCCCCGACGACTCCAGACCTTCGTAACCGCTGAACACATACACCGCCGGTATCACCATAAAACCCGCCAAAAACGCCACCAATGTATCAAAAAACTCAATCCGATTGATGCCCTGCACGAGATTTTCGTCCTTCCTTACATACGACCCATACGAAACCATAATGCCCGCCGCAAGGCTCAGACTATAAAACAACTGCCCCATTGCGTCGAGAAAAGTAACCCACAATTTTTCGAGCGTCAACCCCGAAAAATCCGGCACAGCAAACACTTTGAGACCATCCAAGCCATTGCGAGTATTGCCATCGGCATCTGTATGGCTAAGCGTCAACGAAAATATCGCAATGCCAATTATCATAAGAAACAAAAGCGGCATAATAGTCTTGGAAAATTTTTCGATGCCACTATTGACACCACGGCTCACAATCAGAGCTGTAATGCACATAAAAACAATCATATACACCAACGGCTCGTACTGTGACGAAATAAAACTGCCAAAATAGCCGTCAGCCACGGTATCCTGTCCGCCGCCGGTCAAAAAGGCAACGGCGTATTTCATCACCCAGCCGCCCACAACGCAATAATACGACAGTAAAATCGCCGGAATAAGGCACGCCACCGTACCCAAATGCCTGAACGACGGATGCAGAGCCTTGTAAGCGAATAGGGCGCATTTTTGGGTACGGCGTCCAATGGCTATCTCGGTAGTGAGCAGCGTGAAACCAAATGTGACCGCCAGCACCAAATACACAAGCAGGAAGAGTCCGCCGCCATCCTTAGCCGCCAGATACGGAAACCTCCAAATATTGCCCAATCCCACCGCGCAGCCCGCCGCCGTAAGCACAAAGCCAAGCTGCCCGCTGAAAGAATTTCTCGATGTCATAATTTGTTTGTACGTTTTACACTTTTTGGGAAACAAATGTACGGAAAAGAAAACTGACAGGCAAATTTTTTTTGAATTTTCATTCTTTGTATTATCTTTGCACCATCAAACATAACTAAAAAACCATCATCATGAACATCAACGTACAAGCACTCTGGGACAAAGTCGTGGACAAAGCCCTTTCATACGGCCCGAAACTCCTGTTGGCAATAGTATTGCTGATAGCGGGCTTCTGGATTATCAAAAAACTCCTGCGCCTCACCGAGACACTGATGGAAAAACGCAACGTGGAGCCATCCCTGCGCAACTTCCTCAAGACACTCATCAACATCACCCTCAAAGTGCTACTGCTAATCTCCGTGCTGCAAATGGCTGGCGTGGAGACCACATCATTCATAGCAATGCTCGGCGCGGCAGGTCTTGCAATCGGCATGGCGTTGCAAGGTTCGCTGTCCAACTTTGCCGGCGGAGTGCTGATACTCCTCTTCAAACCCTACAAAGTGGGCGACCTCATCGAAGCGCAAGGATACACAGGAGTTGTTGAAGACATACAAATATTCTCCACCAAACTCACCACCGCGCAAGGCCTCACTATCATCATCCCAAATAGCGCGCTCAGCAACGGCAACATCGTAAACCACAATGCAATAGGCCGCAAGAGGGTGGACATAGAATTTGGCATCGACTATTCAGCCGACATCGACATCGCCAAAAAAGTGCTCACCGATGTGGCAACATCAGCCCCCGGCGCACTCAAAGACCCCGCCCCGTCGTGCGTGGTATCGGCTCTCGGCGACAATTCAGTTAGCATCAAGCAATCCACATACTGCGACCCCAAAGACTACTGGGCGATATACTATTACAACATGGAAAACGGCAAAAAACAACTCGAGAAAGCCGGCGTCAACATCCCATTCCCGCAATTGGAAGTGTCAATTAAGAAGTAAAGATTTGGAGAGGAACGAGGAGAGATTTGGAGAGGAACGAGGAGAGATTTGGAGAGGAAAGAGGAAAGATTAAAGTAATAAGAGAATAGTCGTTTATTAACATATTGTGACATAAATATTAACAAATCATAAAAACAAAATTTTTATGAAACATTTTTTTTGCGCTTTCGTTATAATGCGTGGATAAGGTGGATTATGCACCCATCTTTCCAAAACAAGTTTACAGTTATTTTTTATGTCTAATCAAAAACGACTATGAGACAGCTAAAAATCACAAAGTCAATCACCAACCGCGAGAGCGCGTCTCTCGACAAGTACCTGCAGGAAATCGGCAAATACGAGCTCATTTCCGTCGAAGAAGAGGTAGAGTTGGCGCAGAGAATCAGAAGAGGCGACCAGTCGGCAATCGAGAAACTCACGAGGGCAAACCTCCGTTTCGTTGTTTCCGTTGCAAAGCAGTATCAGAACCAAGGCCTCAGTCTGCCCGACCTCATCAACGAAGGCAACTTGGGATTGATTAAAGCTGCAGAGAAGTTCGACGAGACCAGAGGTTTCAAGTTCATCTCCTACGCCGTGTGGTGGATCCGCCAGTCGATTATGCAGGCCATCAACGAGCAGTCGCGCATAGTACGCCTCCCCCTCAATCAGGTAAGCTCGCTCAGCAAGTACAACAAGGCAGTGTCCGACTTCGAGCAGCAGCACCAGCGCAAACCGTCGCCGGAGGAGCTCAGCGCGATTCTCGACCTTCCGCAAGAGAAGGTGGTTGACACCATGAGAGTGTCGGGCAAGCATGTCAGCGTGGATGCTCCATTCGTACAGGGCGAGGAAAACAGCCTCCTCGACGTCCTCGAGAACACCGACTCTCAAGTCGCCGACGGCAACCTGATGAACGAATCGCTCAGCAAGGAGATTGAGCGCGCCTTCTCGACACTGACAGAAAGGGAAAGGTCGATACTCAAGTACTCATTCGGCATCGGATGTCAGGAACTCAGCCTCGAAGAAATCGGCGACCAGTACGGTCTCACTCGTGAGCGCGTGCGCCAGATTCGCGAAAAAGCTATCAGGAGGTTGCGCAACACTTCAAGGAGCACGCTCCTTAAGGCATACCTCTAAAAACAACTGACATACAACATTTTGCAAGGATGGCAGGCAGCTGAAGGCTGTTGTAGCCATCCTTTTTTGATAATATCACCGCCAACTTTTTTCGATGTTTTGTAAAATTATTTTTCCATTTTGACAAACTAAGGCAAGGATTTTGATGTAAACGATAGCAAACAACAATAAAACAATTGACCATGAACCAAGGCAACGACACAGCAAACAAGGACTTCCTGACCGAGCTCATGAGATCGACAGGCAAGGAAGACCTCAACTACATATACAGAGGCGAGTTTACGCAAAACCTGCAACAGCACATCCTGTCTCTTGCCGAAAAGAACATCGACAGAGAGAAAATCTCCGGCAAAATCAAGAAGCGCGTGTTCCACATCATGGTGGAAAGCATACAAAACATCTCGCGCCACGGGGACAACAAGGAAAACGACGACCAGGAAAACTCTGCCATGTTCTCTATCCAAAAGGAAAAAAACTGGTACTACATCACCACCAGCAACATAATTGAGAACTCCAAAGTAGATTCGCTGCGCTCCAAGCTCGACCGCATCAACAGCATGGATCAGGCTGACCTCGACAAATTCTACCGCGAAGTGCTTGGCAACGGTCAACTCTCCAAAAAGGGCGGCGCAGGCCTTGGACTCATCGAGATGGTGCGCAAGTCGGGCAACAAGCTCAGCTACGACATCGAGAAGATCAACGACGAACACTCGTTTTTCTACCTCCACAGCAACATCAACACCACCACCCTCGAAGAAGCATCCACCATGATGGACAAAGAGTCGATATTCTCGCTCAACTACATGGTGAAACTCCACAATTTCATCCTGAGCAACTCGATACTTCTGATATACAGCGCGATATTCGACCAGGACAGCCTCCTGAGCCTTGTATCGATTATGAAAAACAGAATAGACAACACCGCCAGCAACAAGAAAAAAATCGTTAGCCTCATGGTGGAAATGCTGCAAAACATCATCCACCACGGCGACAAGGACATCAACGGTTGCAAAGGCTCGCAGGGCATATTCTACATATCGGAGAAAAACCACAAATACTACCTGACGACCATCAATTACATCGCCAATGACAAGAAACAGCCCCTGAAAGAAAAAATCGACTACATCAACAGTCTCGACGACAAGGGGCGCGAACAATTCTACAACTCGCGGCTATTCGACTTCAAATCGTGCACCAACAAGGAATCGGGCCTCGGCCTCATCGAGATGCGCCAAAAAAGCAAAAACCCGATAGAATACGATTTCACGACAATAGACGACCAACACTCGCTGTTCAAAATTTCTACAAGCATCAACTTGTAAAGCCCAAAGTCATGTACGGCAACATTTACATACCAAGAAGAGAAGACACACCCGAAGTGATACTGGATGCCACAAACAAAATATTCAGCATCGCGGGTATGTCGATGCCGGAAGACTCGCTCACATTCTACCGACCCATAATCCTATGGCTCGAAAACTATGTGCAGCAGCCTTTCGACAACCTCTGCCTTGACATCAAGCTGCTGTACTACAACACCGCCAGCGCAAAGGAAATCGCAAGGATACTCGCCACACTCTACGCAAGCGAGCAGCACGACCAAATCACCGTGCGATGGTTTTACGACCAGCACGACCCGGAAAATTTGGACAGCTGCAAGCGTTACGAGCAGATACCGCTCCAATACGAATACTACGAATTCGACTTCTCGTCCATAGAAGAAGCCTACGAACCCGAAGGCACATACCACATCATCAGTTAGACGCGCACATAGCGCAGCAGCCTGTCGCCGCCCACATCTTCTGTATCCACGAGCCTGCCGCCACGAATCTCCGCCGCCTTAGTGCCGCCACCAAGCATCACGTCAGCCACAAAAATCCTCGCCTCATCCCACAGACCAGCCTTAATAAACCTTCGGTGCGTACTTGCGCCGCCCTCAACAATCAGGCTCTGCACCTTCATCTCGTTCAAAGCCGACAATACATTATGCGGCATATCGTCGCCGTGAAAATCCAGCACCACAGTCCGCGCCGAATCGTCGAATATTTTTAGATTTTTGGGCAACAAACCATCCCTGTCCAGCACCACGCGCAGAGGATTTTTGCCAGCCCAAAGCCTGTTGGTAAGGCTCGGATTGTCGCGCAAGGCGGTATTGTAGCCCACCAAAATCGCGTCCTCCTCGCTGCGCCACTTGTGATTGAGTATTTCGGTCTGATGGTTGGAAATACGCACAGGCTTATAATCCTTGTCGATGTAGCCGTCGATGCTCTGCGCCCACTTCAAAATCACATAAGGACGCTTGAGATTAACGCTTGTAAAAAACCGCCGGTTCAAATCCTGGCACTCCTTCTCCAACACGCCGACCACGACCTCAACGCCCGCAGCCCGCAGTTTTTGGATGCCCTTGCCGTCCACCTTGCTGAAAGGGTCGAGACAGCCTACATACACTTTCTTTATCTTTTTTTCGATAATCAAATCGGCGCACGGCGGCGTCTTGCCAAAATGTGCGCACGGTTCGAGGCTCACATAAATTTCGGATTCAGGCAGCAGCGCAGGGTCTTTGACCGAATTGATGGCATTCACCTCGGCATGCGGTCCTCCGCACTTCCGATGATACCCCTCGCCAATGATTTTGCCCTTGTGCACTACCACCGCACCAACCATCGGGTTGGTGCTCACATTCCCCGCACCAAGGCGAGCCAAAGAGATGCAGCGGGACATTATGGATTCTGAGAAGGTCATAATTTTTGCTTGTTGTATATATTATATATGTGTCGCAAAGATAATATCAATGTTTATTTTTCGTTAAGGTTTTAACAAAAATTAAGACACAAGGGATGAAAAGTTTTTGTAATTTGCGGTGTCAAAATAAAGCAAGATAGTATGAGTACAAACAACACATCATATCAAGTTACAAAGACGGTTAGGTTCAAGCTGGAGGCTGTGAACCAAGCCGAACTTCCGAGAATAAAAGCAAACTTGTTGAAAATTAAAAATGGTTCTTCTGACAAAGAAGTATCATTGGAGACAATTATCAACCAAAAAAAGACTATTGATCTTAATGAATTGAACTTAGTAGGTCGCCACTTAAATGAAATAATTGACTTAGTGAAATCTTTAATATTTGTCACTTATTATAATGGTAGAATCGATAATAATCACTGGTCAAATTTGTATATTAAGTATGGTTTCTTAAAGAATTACTTTACAACAGATTTCTATACATTTAAAGAAAGGGTCTATCCTCGACAATCCTATACGAAACCGCCAAAGAGATATAAACTGAATGATGAAAATTTACAGTTTTTCAGAGATGCAATTACAGGTCAAAATGGATTGATAGAACGACTTAAAAAGATAAGCAACAAAATAGAATATTTTAAATTTATTAATCAATCAAATAAGACATTATTTGCAGATATTGCTTTGGTACTTGGCAATATCAACAAACGCAACAATTTAAAATTCCTAAAAGATTTAGTTAATTCATTGGTCGTACCTTATAACGACTTTAGTGGCAACGATTTAATAAAAGACAATCTCAATAAAAAAATTCAAGATTTTGAGATTCTTGTTAACGGTAGACTTACTTATTATGCACCTTTCAATCCATCAATAGGATTTCAAACTAGAGGTGGTTCGTTTAATTATTTCGTTTTCGACAAAAACGAAATGATATTAGAGGAAAAAGGGAAAGAGCTTAGAAAAAAATTAACTGAAATTTATAAAAACAAGGATATTACAATTTTATCGTCTCTCAACATCACATATGAAGTATTTGTAGATTTCTATACATCCTTGCGGAAGTTAACTGACAAATATATCAATAAATCATATCAAGAAGTTAGAGCCGATATAATTAAACAATACAATTTGAAAGATAAAAATTTAAAACAAGTTCTCCAATTGAATATGGAGGAGATGTACAAATTTATCAGATTGTGGAAGAGTAAGCAGAAAATGGACTATATGAACGCATTAATGACTTATTATTCAGACAATGTTGCGAAAGAGTTTGTTGATAATAGTGTGTTATTTAACAATCAAAAGTCAGTTGATAAATTAAAGGAGATGGAGCATCATCTTCAAATGCTTTATAACGAAATAGACAATTATAATACCACTGATGAACGTAAACAAGCATTAATGGTTGAGATACAAAACACAAAAGTAGCAATTAGCAAAATCAACAAGAAATCCGTTTCAAAAAATTACATTAAATTGTGCGATTATTACAATAAATTGGCATTTGAATACAATGGGATTAAAAACCGTCTTACAAATATTGAAAAAGAAAAAGCAGCCGCAAGTTGCTTAGTCTATTGGTGTATAATTATCGAAAATGATAAGGGTGAACAGTTTTTATATTTGATTCCTAAAAAACATGTACAAGAAGTATATAAGAATATAAATCACACATCAATTTCAGCACAAAGATCAGGTGTATCCAAATTATACTATTTAGAATCCTTGACACTTAAAGCTCTGAGAATAATGTGTTTCAAGGAAAACTCCAATACGATTAGAAGACAATTGCCAAAATTTTTTCCAAATAATGAACAATACAAGATAGGAAATGAATACGGTCAACAATACAGAATAGGAAATGAATATAGACACGACTACCTGATAAAAGAAAAGAACACAATACAGGAACGTATTTCCATTTTTCAAAAAGCACTTCGCATTCTAATTAATAATGGGACGATTTCAATTGATGAAAATGCGGAAGTAGTATCAAAATCATACAATACGTTGGATGATTTTGAATTTGAACTCAACAAAAGTTGTTATAAAAAAACATTCATATATGTAAAAAAGTCATACGCAGATACCTTGATTAGATATTACAATGCAATTCGATTCAAGATTACATCCAAAGATCTCGGGAAAGACAAAGTTGGCTGTTTCCCTACAGAAATTTGGAAACATTTTTGGCATCCTACTAATATGGTAAACAATTATCCGATACGTCTCAATCCGGAAGTAAAATTGTATTGGCGTGCTGCAAAACCTTCAAGACTTGTGAAATATATGAACAACGAAAAACGGAGTCAAAATTTCAAAAATAGATATTGTGGCGAACAATTTACAGTTGCATTTACAATGACCGAAAACGCATTGTCTCTCAAACCAAACTACATCTTTGCAGTTGCAAAAAAACAAGAACCCGATGTCATTAAAAATTATGATGCACAAGCAAATATTGATTGTTTCAATGATGAATTGAATAATAAAAGCGATTTCAGGTTTTCTATTGGAATTGATACAGGAACTAAAGGCAGGGCATTTATTTTTGCAGGCATAGTAGATGTTAACAAGAAACCAATTACGATAAATGTACTTAAAATAAAGGACAGTGCCGATCATAACAAGTTGAAATATAGCAAAACTAACGGACGAACAAAAGATTATTTCTATGCTGATAATTACGCTACAAAGCTGTTCTGCAACAAGGATTTATATAATGAAGTTTTTGACGATGGCAAATTTGAAGAAACATCACAATTATTTATTGATGGTAAAGTGAAAGACGCATATAAAAAAGACTTTAAAACAGGTAAACAAATTCGTCGTGTCATTGAGAACCCATCTTATTTCTTGAATAAAAGTTTGTATGACAAAACTTTTGGCGATGGGAAATATATAGAAACTAAAAACGATATTTTTGAAAAGAAGGAAGTTGCAGCAATAGACATGACAACGGCAAAAGTAATAAACGGGGAAATCGTGCTAAATGCAGATTTAACGACATATCAAACGCTGAATTTTTTATGTGCGAAACACAAATTATGTCGAGAACTTAATGTGCGTAGCAATCCAAAGATTGAAAAAAGAGATGATGCCATTTATTTGGTTGATACTAATGAGCAACAAGAAGTGTGCTTGTATCGTAAAATTGAAGATGAATACAATTTTGCCTTGTCATACGACGATATTTTTACTGAATTGAAAAATTTTAAAACAACAGGAACAATTGACTTGGTAAAAATAGAATACCAAATTAACAATTATAAAAAATCTATGGTAGCCAATATTGTTGGTGTATTGAAGGAAATATACCAAAGGTTGCAAAGAGCTTATGACGGGAATGTAGGTTGGATAATATTTGAAGGATTAGAAGATAGTGATATTGCTTATTGTAATAAATCGGAAGAAGATATTCGTATTCCTCTTAGAGAGGCATTGATTAAAAATTTTCAACTTGTCACAAAAACGACTGAAGGGAATGACATATCCTATGTAAATTTAACACCACCACTTGCATTAATAAATAATTTATCGGACAAACAAAAATACTCGGCTAATGGCTTGAAGGTCTTACAAAAACAATTTGGTGTAATGAAATATGTTTCCCCAAAAGAATCGAGACAATGCTGTCCGAAATGTGGAACACAAGGTAATGGCTACCACTATGATGATATACACAACAATAAATTTAAATGTGTTAATCCGTTATGTAATTTCGATACTGAAAATCCTCAAAATAATAATTTCGTAGAAAATGTTATCTACGATTTAGGCATCAACCCTGACAGTAATTTGATAAAACAGATTGGCTTTGCCGAATGCTATATTTTTGTAGAAGGGAAATACGACATTTTAACCTTTCAGCACCTATTAAATATATATAATAAAACTGATAAGCATAAAATTGCATTTATTCCAATGGGTGGTGGTGATAATGTAAAAATGTGGATCGATTGGAAGTTGGTTAAATCGTTGAAACGTCCTTATTTGTTTGTCATAGATTCTGACAATAAAAGCAAATCATTTGACGGATTGGATTCTAAGAATATTCATATACTAAAAAAACGAGAATTTGAAAACTACATTCGTCCCGAATGTTTGGAAAGAATAAGCGTATTATCTCTACAACCTAATAGTTTGCAAAAATATAAAGCGAAATGGAGTTCAATAGATATACCTCTGATTGTTTTTGTAGAAAAAAACAATATCACAATACCTGATAATGAAAATATTAACAATGAAACAGTTGCTAATTATGCAAAAAACGACACCGTGTTTATGAATCGGTTAAAAAGTTGTCAACCAACAGCGAAATGCACGCCTAAGGCGGTGAAACAAATATCTGATAAAATGAAAAGCGAAATAAATTCATATTTGTTTGAAAAAGGAAACGCTGTAGTATCCGATTTGGATTTTACGTATAGCGATGAGAGTGGTACACTAAAAGACGAATTTGAGGAAATGTACAACAAAATTGATATTTTATGTAATCAAACTGATTATTGCGTCTAAAATGCTTGTTTTGCAATATTAAAGGCTGCAATTTTATCTGTATTATCAATAGAATTATAATCATATCCGACGCTCGTTGATTGACGTAGAATTTCTGAAGTTTTTGAATCCTCATATTTGACAATATGGATAATATCATTTTTATCGCAAAGTGATACGATCGTAGGCGAATGTGTAGTAATCATCACTTGATAATTATCTGATAATTTTTTAAGTATTTCATACACTTCTGCTTGTTTAGATGGGTGCAAATGAGATTCTGGCTCTTCAAATGCCAAAATAATCTCACCCGCAGAATCCAATTCTGACAACTTCCTGAATATATCATTTCTAACCGTTAGTTGATAACCTTCACCACGATTATCCAATGGAATCTGTTTGTCACCTTTTTCTGATTTTATGGTTGTGTATATTTGGTTGTTGATAGAAATACTGTCATTACTAAAATGCAAACCACTTCCAAATATATTGAGTTCATTAATTGATTTTGATAATTCATCAAATTGATTTGATAATTTTTGCTTAAAGAACAATTCTTGAATTTCACTTAATGAGGTCGCAGATGTCAAAAACTTGAATTTAGGCAATTTAGAAAATAAAAAAGTCAAATTAAAAGATTCAACAAGTAGAACAGGTATATATACAATATACCCATATTCTTCTATCCGTGTATGATCATCAGGCATTTCTGGTTTCAATAAATTAATATCTCTGTAAATCTCAAGATTAGTCTTTAACTGATTTTCTTCTATAATTGATTCTAATTTGTTGCTTTTAAAAAATGACTTACGCACTCCGAAACTATAAACAAACGTACATTTGTCAGAAGAAGAATTTATTTCATATTTTTTTTTAATTCGTAGAACACCATGTTCTACACCGTTATCACAGAAAGGAAGTAATTTTTTTTCAGAACATTCTATATCAGCCGTTATACTAATCCGATATGTTTCCTTTGATTGGTTCATAGTTCCATCTATTATACCATAGTAATCATACTTATCAATAGTTTTTGAATAGTCAAAGAAACATTCCAACGCCCTAAATATAGTCGTTTTACCAACATCGTTCTTACCAACGATGCAATTGAAGTCGCCGAAATCAACGGTTACATCTTTGTAGCCGCGAAAGTTTTGTATTCTTAATCTCTTAAGTTTCATAATTGTTGTGTTTTAATGCCCCAAAGATAATAATTTTAGTACAATACCACAATATTATTACACTTTTTTACACAATATACTTTTCCATTAAAATTACATAACTAAACGCATTATGCAAATCTTTTGGAGTGCAAAATCTTTGCAATTAACTTTTTTTTGCACTAAAATAAGTCTAATAATTTGATAGGAATGAAACTATTATATATATTTGTATGCCCGTTTAAGACAAAAATTCATAAGCAACCTGACCATGAGACAGGTTTTTAATTTCTACTATTGTAGATAATCATTTCAATACATATTTTTTATTTTTGTCTAATACGGGCTTTTTCATTTACTCCCCCCCTCGTCTGGAAGACGTTATCTCCATAACCCTGTACATCTCGCCACACGGCGCAGATGTGCGGGGTGCACAGGAAGCACTGATGGCTCGAACGGCACGGCTCAACATAAAATTGCGAAATCAATCGTTTTTATTCGATATATTATCCTTGCACGCCAATTCCCCCAAACATCAATTACTATATGAAAACTACTACACATTGCGCTTGCCCTGCTCCTGATATTTGCGGCGGCAAGCCTCAGCGCACAATGCCCTCCTACAACGCAAAAACGGCAACCGATACATATCGGCTGCCGTTTTCTATCTAAATAAAAACCAATCAAAACGTCCTCTCCAATACCTCCTCCACATCTTTGGCGAAGTACGTCATCTCCAATTCGTGTTCCTTCGTGGCGATGTCGTCGGCGGTGTCGGAGGGGAGGACGGGGCAGGAATGTTGCACAATCATCTCGCCGCCGTCGCACACTGACGACACATAATGAACGGTCATACCGGTTTCTGTTTCGCCGGCAGCCTTCACAGCCTCGTGGACGTGATGCCCCCACATACCCTTGCCGCCATATTTGGGCAGGAGCGCGGGATGGAGGTTCACCATACGGCGCGGATATGCATCTATCAGATAATCAGGAACTATCGGCAGAAAACCCGCCAAAACAATGAACTGGATACCGTATTTGGTCATCAACGGAAGAAACTGCTTCGGGTCGTTGAGAATCGCCTTGGGCGTCACAGCCGTCGGGACATTATGGTTTTGTGCGCGGACGAGCGCGTAAGCGTCTGACTTGTTGCTTACAACGAGCGCAACCTTGTATTTGTTGCTTTGTTCAAAATGGCGCATCAGGCTCTCGCAGTTGGTGCCGCCGCCCGACGCAAATATGGCTATTTTTATCATTGTTTTTCTATTAGTTTTCTTATCGGGGGGCAAAGTTACAAAAACTTAGCCGCCCAAACAAATTTTTGCACCCGCTGGTCGAAAAAATTTGCCCATAACCAATAAAATTGTTTCCTTTGCAGACACTAAAACATAAAAATTCACACACTATGAAAAAATATTTAAAAATCTTTTTGATGATGTCGCTGCTGCTTGTGGCGGCGTGCAGCAAGGATGACGACGATAATGTTGTAGTCCCCGACGACCCAAATGGCAATTCTGCCGTAACTCCCGACAACAAAGGCAACTCCACCGAAAATCAGGAGCAAAACTCTAACAATCAGGAAGAACCCACCGAAGACAATCCTGCCGAAAACACCGAAAAAACGCAAAGTGTAATCCCCTCCGACAAAAAAATAGGCCTCGTGCTTGGTGGCGGCGGCGCAAAGGGCGCGGCAGAGATAGGCGTATTGAAGGTAATGGAAGCCAACAACGTTAAATTCGACTACATAGCCGGCACAAGCATTGGCGCATCTGTGGGCGCGTTGTATGCGGCGGGCTACACAGCCGAAGAGTTGGAGGTATTTATGGCGAGCCTCACCAAGGAAGACGGCACCGATTCCGACCGCATCAGGGCGATTCTCAGCAAGGCGTTTGAGGACAAGGGCGTCAAGACTTTTGCCGACCTGAAAATCCCGTTCCGCTGCGTGGCTGCCGACGCCAAGACGCAGACCGAAATTGTGCTTTCTGAGGGCAATTTGCTCGAATCGGTGATGGCGTCGATGGCAATCCCCGTCTTGTACAAAACCGTTGAAATGGACGATATGAGGCTGGTGGACGGCGGTTTTCTCAACAATTTGCCCGTGGACGTCGCCAAAGATATGGGCGCGGAATATACCGTGGTAATCGACCTTCAATCCGAGGGAAGTATGATTGCAGACGCAATGTCAGACGAGGTGGCTACGCTCCTTGCAAATCCCGATATGGCAAAAGAATTGTACGGCGAGGACGTCATCAATTTTGCCGTGATATATTTTATGACGCATCCCGAAAACATCAAATATGACATCAACACCAAGGCGGCTGATTTTTACATTCACCCCGACCTCACGGGCTACGATATGCTGAGTTTCGGCAAGGAAAATTGCGATGCAATGGTTGCCCTCGGCGTACAGGCTGCCGAAGATGCGCTGTCCAAAAAATCAGAGTAGCATCTCCCTCAATCTTACCGTAAAGAGGTCGTAATCCTGACTCAATCTGCGGAATCCAAATCTGCAATCAAGACGCTCCGCCAAATATTCCTGCTCGGTCTGTCCGGGCGTTGGGATGATGACGGCGCGTTTTTTTAGTGCAACTACGTCACAGAGCGTGCTATATCCGGCGCGGCAAATAATAAGTTCGGCAGCCATCAATGCGTCGCGCAATTCGTTGCCGCTCAGCAAGTTGCGGAATGTAATATTTTTTGTATTGGCAATTGTTGGACGCGACTCCCCCACCCCGCGCACAAAGAGTACATTCAACTCCAAACCATCAAGCGCGGCAATTATCTTGTTTTCCAACACCGTCCGCTGGTTTTCCTGCCCAGACATCAGGACGAGAATTGAAAATTGAAAGTTGAAAGTTGAAAGCCTACAATTTGCGTCTTTAAATTTTAAATTTTCAATTTTCAATTGACTAAATCTCGACAAAATTCCTATCCTGACAAATTTTTCGGGCGGGAGGTCGCGGTCGGCGGCGAGACTGCCAGAAAGGTTGTCGCCGTGCTCAAAATCGGGTATCAAAACTTTATTGAACCACGACAAATATTTCTTGAACATCCATCCGCCAAAATTCTCCAAAAATCCGAAGCCACGCGGCATTTTGGGATACACCTGATGAGTGATTATATAACACTCCAACCCCTTGTACAACAGCCCGTAACGATTGTCGGAAACTATGCAATCAATGCCGCGACTACGGATGATTCGTTTCACAAAACGGTGTTCGTGGATGCTGTTGCGGAGCATCACGGGAATCCATCCTAAAATCGTGAAAAAATTGATTTTATGCTTAGGGTAACGGATTCGCCAATCGTCAATTTTGATTATCTCCAAATCGGGCAATTCCTTCTGCAAAAATCCATACGCACTTGGTCCACAGGCGATTATGACATCGTTTTTGGAGCACAATACCCTAATCAACGGTACAGAGCGTGCCGCGTGTCCAAGCCCCCAGTCGAGAGGGGCTACAAGAATTTTTTTGTTGGTTATGTCGCTGATAATCTTCACTTTCCCGGATACTTCACCACCGACGCCACATCGTATTTAGCGAGTTTTTTGCGGCCTTCGAGCCCTTCAAGTTCCACGAGGAAAAGGATTTTCACCACAATGCCGCCGCATTTTTCGATGAGTTTGGCAGCCGCCTCGATAGTGCCGCCAGTGGCTATCAGGTCGTCAACAAGCACCACTTTTTGACCCGGCTTAATGGAATCCTTGTGGATTTCGATGGTAGCCGTGCCGTATTCGAGGTCGTAGGTCTGCGAATAAGTTTCGCGGGGGAGTTTGCCCTTTTTGCGCACCGGCACAAAGGGTTTGCAAGCCTTGTAAGCGAGCGGCATACCGAAAATAAAACCACGCGCCTCGGCTCCGGCAATCACATCAAAATCAACTCCCACGAGCAATTTATAAAGTTCGTCGATAGAGAGTTGCAAGCCCTCGCCGCTGTCCAACACACCCGTAACGTCGCGGAACATAATCCCCGGCTTCGGAAAATCTGGAATTGTAATTATGTAATCTTCAATCTTTTTTGCCATAATAATTCTATTTTAATTGCGGGACAAAGATAATGAAAATAGTTGATAGTAGAAAGATTAATGTATAAAGAAATGTAGTAGCGTTGCTCGTCAACGTCAGTGAAAAATTGCACAAAAAAATATTTCCATATTGCGGAAAAAAATTGTAATTTTGCCACCCGAAAAACAAAGCAAAAAACACAATGTCAATCAACGAGATACAAGACCAGATAATAGAGGAGTTTTCGGTTTATGACGAGTGGCTCGACAAGTACGAGTACCTTATAGAACTCGCCAACACTCTCGATGTCATCGAGGACACCAAGAAAACCCCCGACAACATCATACAGGGTTGCCAAAGCCGTGTATGGCTCGACGCATCCCTCGACGAGGACGGCACTTTGTCGTTCCGCGCCGATAGCGACGCCATCATCACAAAAGGCATCATCGCGCTGCTTATCAGGGTGTTCAACCACCAAAAGCCCGACGACATCATCAACGCCAATCTATATTTCATCGATGAGATTGGTCTGAGCGCGAACCTCTCCCCCACCCGTGCCAACGGTCTGCTCGCTATGATTAAACAAATTAGATATTACGCCTTGGCTTTCAGGGCATTAGAAAAGAAATAACCATCATCAAAAATGGAAGAAAATACAACCAACAATACAGAAAAACCATCGTTGCTCAGCCTTGAAGCCAAGATTATCGACACGCTCCGCACAGTCTATGACCCCGAAATCCCGGTCAACGTCTATGACCTCGGACTTATATATAAGATTGATGTGGACGACGACAACAACGTCGCTATCGATATGACCCTAACCGCGCCCAACTGCCCTATCGCCGACGACATTTTCCTCGACATCAAGACCAAAATCGAAGGCATCAAGGAAATCAAATCCGCAAACATCAACCTCGTCTTCGAACCGGCGTGGAGCACGGATATGATGAGCGAAGAGGCGAGGTCGATTTTGGATATGGATTAATAATTGATTATCCCACAGCACCTTCCAACGTTATTGAAAGCAATTTTCTTGCCTCCACCGCAAATTCCATCGGGAGTTTGCTCAATACGTCTTTGGCAAAACCATTGACGATAAGGCTCACGGCGTTTTCGGTGGAGATGCCGCGCTGACGGCAGTAAAACAACTGTTCGTCGGAGATTTTGGACGTGGTAGCCTCGTGTTCGAGGGTTGCGGTCTTATTGGCGCAATCGATGTACGGGAACGTGTGCGCACCGCATTTGTCGCCTATCAAAAGACTGTCGCACTGCGAATAATTGCGAGCGTTTTGGGCGTTCTTGGCGATTTTTACAAGGCCGCGATACGAGTTTTGACTCTTGCCCAACGAAATGCCCTTGCTGATGATTGTGCTGCGGGTGTTTCTGCCGATGTGAACCATCTTGGTGCCGGTGTCCGCCTGTTGGTAATTGTTGGTAACAGCCACGGAGTAAAACTCTGAGTTTGAGTTGTTTCCCTTCAAAATAGTTGACGGATATTTCCACGTAATAGCCGAGCCGGTCTCCACCTGCGTCCACGAAATTTTGGAGTTGTCGCCCTTGCACATTCCGCGTTTTGTAACGAAATTGTAGATGCCGCCCTTGCCGTCCTTATCGCCGGGATACCAATTTTGGACGGTGGAATATTTGATTTCGGCATTGTCGAGGGCAATGAGTTCCACAACGGCGGCGTGGAGTTGGCTCTCGTCCCTCATCGGGGCGGTGCAGCCTTCCAAATACGATACGTAACTATCTGAATCAGCAATAATTAATGTACGTTCAAACTGTCCCGTCTTTGCGGCGTTGATGCGGAAATATGTTGACAATTCCACGGGACACCTCACGCCTTTGGGGATATACACAAACGAGCCGTCGGTGAAGACCGCCGAATTGAGTGCCGCGTAAAAATTGTCGCCGACGGGCACAACGCTGCCGAGATATTTTTCAATCATTTCGGGATAGTCGCGAATTGCCTCGCTAATCGGGCAGAAGATGATGCCCTTTTCGGCGAGTTGTTTTTTCATCGTGGTATGCACCGATTCCGAATCAAAAACCGCATCGACAGCCACGCCCGCCAATTCTTTTTGCTCCGAAAGCGGGATGCCAAGTTTTTCGTAGGTTTTAAGGAGTTCGGGATCCACCTCGTCAAGAGAATTGAGTTTTGGCTTCTTCTTGGGTGCGGCGTAGTATATTAAATCTTGATAATCAGGCTCTTGGAACGACAAATGCGCCCAATGCGGCATAGTCATAGTTTTCCATTTGGCGTATGCTTTCAGGCGAAAATCGAGCATCTGCGGCGGCTCGTTCCTGAGTGCCGACAGCCGACGGATAATATCTTCGTTGAGGCCTTTCGGAAAGGTCTCCATCTCTATATCAGTAACGAATCCCGCCTCGTAAGTGCTTGATTCAAGTTCGTTTATGATGTTTTTTTCGTTGGTCTCTGACATTTTTTACAGCGTTTTTTCAGGCTGTAAAGGTAGCAAAGATTTTGGAAATGACAAAGAAAATAATCGTGGAGAATTTTACTTGATTGTCACCAACTTATCCCAAAACTCATCAGACAGCATTTGTTTGAAATGGTCCTCGCTCCCTTCGGGAATAATAATTTTTTTCAAGGAATCACAACCATAAAACGGCCATTTCCCAATAACCGTTGACGAATTTGAAATAGTAATTTGTTCCAAAGAATCACATACAACAAAAGCCTCCTGACCAATATTTATTACCGAATTCGGAATTATAATTTGTTGTAAATTAAGACAACAACAAAATGCCTCGTAACAAATCACCTTTGTACCATCCTTTACAATATAAGTTTTCAATTTCAATTCATCATTACACCGCAACAATCTTTTTCCATCCTTACTATATACTACCCCATACTCATCTGCGACACCATTTTCGATGTCGTCTTCGGTAACTTTTGTTGATAACATTTCTTCCTGTTCCATAATCTGATGCACTTGATTGTTATAGATTTTTACACGACTTTCAACCTCCTCTGAAAGGCAAAAGCGATGTACTTTCGCGCTGTGTCGTTGAGATTTCTGAAAGTGGTTTTGCTTTTGAGTGTTTCAAAAGGCATTTCGTAAATCAATTTTGCCAAACATTCGTCAGCAAATGAATTGGTAACGATGTTTACGCCCTCGAAATCCAAAACAAGTTTCTCTGCACCTGTTTCGTTTATCAAGGGTAAAATCACCTCTCTGACTTTCTTGCCCAAAATTCTTGTTGCAAGTTCCTGCCCGTATGTGTTGAATTTAAAAGTGTTCATATTACCACTATATTTTCATTTGCCCCTTCCGGCTTTGACCCTCAGAAAGCATCGCACAAATATATAAAAACTTTTCGATACAGCACAACAGACAATCAAAAAATCATATTTGCGTCAAACATACACCACGAAAAACCATGTTAAAATGTGACATCTCCCACATTTTAACATGGTTTTTCGTGATAATTATCACATTTTACTATGGTTTTTCGTGGAAAAGTTATTATATTTGCATCGTCAATGAAACAAAATAAAGGCTTCAAGCAATGGAAATAGCAAGGGACATAATATCAAAATTGGCGGAGTGGAAATCCTCCAAAACGCGCAAACCGTTGATTCTCAGCGGAGCAAGGCAGATTGGCAAGACGTGGGCTTTGAAAGAGTTCGGCAGGTTGCATTACGACAATGTCGCCTATTTCAATTTCGACAAGAAGTCGGAGTTGCAGAAGGAATTTGAAGCTACCAAAGACCCATGGCGGCTTGTCAAGGCATTGTCGCTGTATGTCGATTGCGAAATCAAGCCCGAAACCACTCTCATAATCTTCGACGAGGTTCAGGAGTGCAACAAGGCTCTCAATTCGTTGAAATATTTTTGCGAGGACGCGCCCGAATATCATATCGTTGTGGCGGGTTCGCTGCTTGGCATTGCGCTCAACGGCGGCACGTCGTTCCCTGTTGGCAAGGTGGATATGATGACGCTTTATCCTATGACGTTCAGCGAATTTGTTATGGCGTTGGGAGAACAAAGATATTTGGATTTTTTGAAGGCAAAGGATTGGGCTACGGTGGAGCCGATGAGGACGCATTACATACAACTTCTGCGGCAATATTATTTCACCGGCGGAATGCCCGAGGCAGTGGCGGCATATATTGACAAAGCAAGTCAAAAGGAAATCCGCACCATACAATCCAACATACTTGCGGCTTATTTCAAGGATATATCCAAACACGCCCCGAAAAACGAAATTCAGCGTATTGAGTTGGTTGTCAATAATATACCGTCACAATTGGCGAAAGAGAACAAGAAATTTATCTTTGGTGCGTTGAAACCTGACGGACGTGCGCGGGAGTTTGAGGTCGCTATACGTTGGCTTCAAGATTGCGGCATTGTCCACAAGGTGTGCCGTGTCAACAAACCTGAAATGCCATTAAGTTATTATGGGGACACCAACGCCTTCAAACTCTATTTCTGTGACTGCGGACTTCTCGGCGCATTGATGAAAACTCCTGTAAGCCAAATTCTTGCCGACGACAGCATTTTTGCCGAATATAAGGGAGCATTTACGGAAAATTTTGTATTGCAACAACTGAAAGCAAACAGCGACCTCGACATTTATTATTATTCCAACGAGAAAAGCACTCTCGAAATCGATTTTTTGCTCCAACAAGATGGCAAAATCATTCCTGTGGAAGTAAAAGCCGAGGAAAATTTGAAATCGAAGTCGCTGAAAAGTTTTGTCGCCAAACATCCCGGCACCCATGGCATCCGTTTTTCGATGAGCGGATATATGGAACACGATTGGCTCACAAATGTGCCGCTGTATGGGGTCGGGGAGTGGTTTTAATTAGCCTTTTGAATTTTAGAATGTGATAGCCAATGTTTTCCTTCCCTTGTTGGGCAGGGTTGTTTGGTAGAATATCGAGGATTCCACGCCGTCGGGGCAGGTGGCAGTTGCCGCATTGTTCAATTCTGCAAGTTCGCTCATCTTCATCGCACTGTCTATCTCAATGTAGAGAAAAATGTGTTGGAAGTTTTGTTCATTGGGCATTTTGATGTCGTCAATGGCGGCATGTACCGATTCTAACGTGTCTGTGGCATCAGCAATGCCAGCATAGCCTATTTTGTCTTTGATGTTGGCTTTCGTGATGGCTTCTGTGAGATGCTTTGCTGCATCTTGAATAGCCGCCCGACGGACGGGCAATTCGGCTTCTGTGCGGAATTGCTCGTCTATCGTTAAGCCATTGGCAAGCGGTATGAGTCTTTTGGGTGTCATGGGATGCAGACTGATTTACTTGTTGTTCGCTTTCCATTTCAGAAATACGCGGTAGTTGTCCATAGCACTGTTATAGACAACCTCATTGCTATATTTCTGCTTGTTTATTTGGCTCGGATGGTATGTGCCTAAGATCAATACGTTAGATCCCTTGTGATACTTGATTCCGAAACGTTCGTCGATGTTCATGAGTTCGCTTGCGGGGTACATGTTTAGTACAAAATCGTAGATAGAACGATGGGTACAAACAATGATTGTCGGGTTGAGAAGTTCAATTTCCTTTTTTAGAAGGTCTCCGTAGGTGTTTAGATGACGTTTCAATACCTTGTTATCACATTCTCCTCCGCCTGACACCTTCTTGCACTCTATCATTGCGAAAGGGCATGTGTTGAAGAATTCTTTGACTTCCTCATGGTGAGCCGCAACATCGTTGTACTGCCAGTCGTTGTCCTTGTCGGCTTTATGCAAGCCCCAAAGCATGTAGGCGATGTTTTTGTAATGGTCAAATTCGAGGTTACGGACTTTGGCTGCATTGGGTGTCCAATCGGTGTCTGTGAGGAAATAGCGGATGTCGCAGCCTCCTCTATCTTTCTCGTTGTTGGATTCGTTCTGTTCCTTCAGAAGAAAAAGAACACGAGTGTCCGATGAAGTCCATTTCTGTTCGGTTTCA
>JAEEGK010006198.1_pt1 | contig 28811 bp, 19 predicted proteins | sample 8958771 | NCBI WGS metagenome assembly JAEEGK01 (sample SAMN16246547, study PRJNA631951) | gut metagenome | biome: gut microbiome; feature: rumen; material: SC-attached | host: Bos | place: Iran: Karaj | collected 2018-10 | reverse complement strand
GTCTTCGATACGATTCCCCGTGGCGTTGACATTCATGGGATGAACACGTCTTGTCTCTTTGTATCTCTTGATGAGCACCTGGTCGCTAGCGTCCATGAAAAGAACTTCAACAGGGATTCCCCTTTCCTTAAGGGAATCGATCATTCCCGCAACCTGGTCAAATCTTTCACCGGCTCTTGCATCAATTCCAAGAACCGCCTTATCTATCTCATTCTCGGGAAGCGTTATAAGCTCCGCAAACTTCTCAATAAGAGAAACGGGAAGATTATCAACACAGTAGAATCCCGCATCCTCAAGCATATGTATCGCGGTAGCTTTTCCGCCGCCGCTCATTCCGGTCACAATAACGAACCTCATAAATTACCCTTCCTTATATATCCTTCAAACAAAAAACTATTAAAACATCAAAGTGCTCAGAACTCACCAAGCATTATTACTTCAGGCTCGAGCTCAACACCTGATTCTTTTTGCACTTTATCTTTTACTTCAGTTATAAGTCTATATATATCGGACGAAGTCGCTCCGCCCTTGTTGATAACAAATCCGCAGTGCTTATCCGAAACCGCGGCGCCGCCGACGCTGTATCCGCGAAGCCCTGCATCCTCGATAAGCTTTCCGGCAAAATATCCTTCGGGTCTTTTAAATGTTGATCCCGCACTTGGATATTCAAGCGGCTGCTTGTCTCTTCTTCTTGCCGCAAGCTCGGCCATCTTTTCGTTTATTGCCGCCTGATCGCCTTTTGTTAATGAAAGCTCGACCGAAAGAACAACATATCCTCGTCCCTTTATCGCGCTGGTCCTGTATCCGAATTCCATGGTTGAATTATCAAGCACCATTATCTCGCCCGAAGGAGAAAGCACCGTAACCTCTTTGGTCACCAGCTTCATCTCACCGTCATAGGCTCCCGCGTTCATGATCATCGCACCGCCTATTGTTCCGGGAATCCCCGCAGCGAATTCAAAGCCCGTAAGAGAATTATCTCTGGCAAAAGAAGCTATGGCTGAATTAAGTGCTCCGGCTCCCGCCACGATCGTTGTGTCATCCTTAAGCGTAACCTCGGAAAATTTCCTAAGTGAAATAACCGCTCCATCAAAGCCCTTGTCCGACACAAGAATATTGCTTCCGTTTCCGAGGATAAAAAAGTCTGCGGAAATACGATCAAGTACTTCGATAACCTTTTTAAGCTGCTCGGTGTCAGCCGGACTTATAAATAAGCTCGCAGGCCCACCCGTTTTAAACGTTGTGTGCCTGCTCATATCTTCGTTCTCTATTACATTTTCGGATGAGACAATCTGTCTCATATACTCAACTACTTCTTTATTCAAAAAAACTTTCACCTCTATAAACGTTCGGTTCAAAACAGTTTAGCCAAAGCCTGTATGTGTATTAATACAGAAGCATCTTGGCTGCGCCAAATACTCCCGCATCGTTTCCAAGCTTTGCAAGAGCAAACTTAGCATCTGCACAGCCTGAGAATACATACTTCTTGAAGCTTGGCATCAAAAGATCAAAGAGCATATCTCCGGCCTTGGAAACCCCGCCGCCGATAACGATGATCTCAGGGTTAACAACAGTTGCAACCGCTGCGATACCTTTTCCGAGATAATAGCCATACTTGTCGGCACAGATCTTTGCGATCTTATCGCCGTTCTTGGCTGCATCGAAAATATCTTTACAAGCAAAGTCCTTGCCGCGAAGAACGCTGTCATCGTCGTACTCTGCGAGAACTCTTTTTGCAATTCTTACTGCACCGGTTGCGCTCGCAAACTGCTCAAAGCAGCCGTGATTACCACATCCGCATGCATCGGGCTCATCATCTACAAGATGGATGTGTCCGATTTCTCCGCCCGATCCTCTTGAACCTGTAAGGATCTTGCCTTCGTTTATGATACCGCCGCCAACTCCGGTTCCGAGTGTAACAAGGAGCATATTGGGATAACCCTGTCCGCCGCCCTTCCACTGCTCGCCGAGAGCCGCAACGTTAGCATCGTTTCCTGCCTTAACGGGAAGCTTAAGTCTTGAATGAAGCTCATTAACAACATTCATCTTTTCCCATCCAAGGTTAACCGCCTGATGGCAGATTCCGTCGACATTAACTGCACCGGGAACACCTACGCCCGCACCGATAACTTCAGAATCGTCAATGCCCTTTTCGTTCATCTTGGCTCTTATGGACTGCGCAACATCGGGAAGAATATTCTCTCCGTGATTCTCAGTTCTTGTGGGAATCTCCCAAACCTCGATCTTCTCGCCTGCCTCAGTGAGAAGTCCGATCTTAACCGTAGTTCCTCCGATATCTACGCCAAATACATATCTGCTCATTTTCTATAATTCTCCTCTATAAATATGATAACGAAGTCAAAAGAAATATTGCCTCCGATTATTTCTGTCTTTCAGATCAGTCGTCGTCTTCCTCTGATCTTCTCTTTGCAAGCGAATTCTGAACTCTGTTGTAGAGCTCCTGTGCCGCATTGTAGCCCATTGCCTTCTGTCTGTGATTAACCGCTGCGGACTCACAGATTACAGCAAGATTTCGTCCGGGACGAATCGGGATGCGATGGCACACGATCTTGTTTCCGAGGTACTCTGTGTACTCTTCTTCAAGACCGAGTCTGTCGTACTCTTTATCTTTATCCCAGTCCTCAAGCTTGATAACAAGGTCGATCGTCTGGGTCTCTCTTACACTCGATACACCGTAGAGGGTTTTAACGTCGATGATTCCGACACCTCTCATCTCGATGAAGTGCTTGGTTATATCAGGCGCCGAACCTATCAGCGTCTCCTCACTTACTCTTCTAAGCTCAACAACATCATCGGATACAAGACGGTGTCCTCTCTTGATAAGCTCTATCGCAGTCTCTGATTTACCGATTCCGCTCTCACCCGTGATAAGAACGCCGACACCGTAAACATCGACAAGAACGCCGTGGATTGAAATGCAGGGCGCAAGCTTAACATTGAGCCATCTGATGATCTCCGCCATAAATGCGGAAGTTGATTTCTTGGTCATAAGTACAGGAACTTTTTCCTGCAATGCGATCTTTATGAATATAGGATCCGGAATGAGCTCTCTGCAGAAGACAACTCCCGGAATATCAAACGATAAGAACTCCTTATACATTTTCTCTTTTTCTTCGTCGGAAAAAGACTCCATGTACGTATACTCAACGAAGCCGATTACCTGAAGTCTGGTCGCTTCAAAGTGCTCGAAGTAACCTGCGAGCTGAAGTGCCGGTCTGTTGATATCAGGCTGGCTGATACGGATCTTCTTGATGTCCAGCTCGGGTGTCAGATTATCGAGCTTCATTTTCTCGATGATGGTTTTAAGACTAACGCTTGCCATAAAGACCTCCCAATAAGCATTAACTATATACGGCTAAATAATATCATAGAAACTATACTTCTTCAATTTGCTTCGCTGTGAAAAAAGCCATAGATGTCTGCCGCAACATTCTCGGGAATCTCGGGAACCGCAGAGAGTTCCTCCACAGTTGCATTCTTGATATCTTCTATCGATCTGAAATGCTTCATCAGCGCTTTTCTTCTTGCCGGTCCTATGCCGGGGATGTTATCCAGAGAGCTCTTGACCTGCGACTTACTGCGAAGAGATCTATGATATTCTATTGCGAATCTGTGCGCCTCATCCTGAATCCTTGTGATGAGCTTAAAGCCCTCGGATCTTGTATCTATCGGAAGTTCCACATTGTTGAAATACAGGCCTCTCGTTCTGTGGTTGTCGTCTTTGACCATTCCGCAGACGGGAATCTTGATCCCAAGCTCATCCAAAACCTGAAGGCAGATATTGACCTGACCTCTACCACCGTCCATAAGTATAAGATCGGGAAACTTGGTAAAGCTTCCGTATTTAGCATCGATATCTCTTACTTCAAGTTCTTGTCTTTCTTCGATTCCGTGAAGGAGACGCCTCGTAAGGACCTCGTGCATGCATGCGTAATCGTCGGGACCCGCGACAGATTTTATCCTAAACTTTCTGTAGTCGCTCTTTTTGGGTTTTCCTTTTTCATAAACGACCATGGAGCCAACGTTGGCAAAGCCACTGATATTCGAGATATCATAGGCTTCCATTCTGTTAAGTCCCTTTATGCCAAGGAGCTTTTCTATCTCTTTTACCGCTCCTATTGTTCTTCCTTCTTCGCGCTTGATGCGCTCTTTATCTTTACTTAAGACAAGCTGCGCGTTCTGCGCCGCGAGCTCCATGAGCTTTTCCTTCTGACCTCTTTCGGGGACGGTGATATACACCCTGCTACCCTTTCTGGTCGAGAGCCATTTTTCAATGATCTCCATGTCTTCTATTGTCTCCGGAAGCATAAGGGTTCTGGGAATAAACGGTGTTCCCGCATAGAATTGTTTTACAAAATCCTGCAGGATCTCAGCCTGCGGATTTTCAGACACGTGTGTCATATAGAAATGCTCTCTGCCGATAAGTCTTCCGTCTCGCACAAAGAACACCTGAACTACCGCATCTTTGTCGTCCGATGCGATCGCGATGATATCTTTATCTTCCATAGAAGAGTCTGTCATTTTCTGCTTCTGCGCAACAACCTTGACGCTCGCAAGAAGATCTCTGTAGCGCGCCGCCGCCTCGAAATCGAGCTCGTCCGACGCATCCTGCATCTTCTGCTCAAGCTCTTTTATAATGACGCCGTAATTGCCGCCCAGAAATTCAAGAGCCTTATCGACTCTTTCCCTGTACTGCTCTTTGGTGACTTCACCTGTGCAGGGGCCGCAACACTGCTTCATATGATAATTAAGACACGGTCTCTCAAGCCCGATATCTCTAGGAAGATTCCTATTGCAGGTCCTGAGCCCGTAGAGTTTGTTTATCAGATCGATAGTGTCTTTTACCGCCGCCGCGCTCGTGAAAGGGCCGAAGTATCTCGATCTGTCTTTTTTCATAAGTCTGGAAAAAAGAACTCTCGGATAATCCTCGGCTACCGTGACTTTAATGTAGGGGTATGTCTTATCGTCTTTTAACAGGGTATTGTATCTTGGGCAGTGCTCCTTGATGAGATTGTTCTCGAGCACAAGTGCCTCAAGCTCGGAATCCGTTACGATGTATTCGAATCTTGCGATCTGCTTGACCATCCTGTCGATCTGTGGTCCTCGACCTATATTTGAACGAAAATAAGACCTGACACGATTGTGCAGGTTTATCGCCTTGCCTACATACATGATGGTGTCGTTGGCATCATGCATGATGTAGACCCCGGGCTTGTTCGGGAGTTTTTTAAGTTCTTCTTTGACATCAAAGTTTGCCATTATAATACTTGCTTATGATCTCACGCTCGATAATGAAATCGGACTTGTTATCCGGCTCGGGCTCTGGATCCTTGATCTCTTCAAGTACCCTAGTAGCATACTCCTCAGCACTTTCAAGGGGCATAGTCTGCTCCAAGTATCTGAGGTCTTTACTATAAAGAAGGTAGTTCTCGTTCTTACCTTCAAAAAAGTTCTCTGCTTTTTTCCAAAGGCTCTCGGAAGTGCCCCATGTAACTACGGCTTTACCGCTGCCTATATGGCCGCTCTGCGCGCCCTGTTCCTGAGCTGCTCGTCTGATCTTCTCAGCACCTTTTCTTGCACTGCTGCCGCTAAGAACCATGATGTAGTGATACATTCCAAGCTTGAACCACATAAGAATGGCAAGCAAAAACATAACTACAGCTATGATGGTTGAAACAGTCGCAACCATATTGAAATATTGAATATTTCCGTCCATATCAATCCTCCGTTATCCCGCAAAAGAGATAACTTCAATCATTTGCCGACGTTGTCCAGCACTTCCAATGCCGAATCAACGATTCTCTGCGTCTCTTCCATTAAGTCTTTCTGCTTCTGCGTAAGCTCATAAGAGATAATAATATCTTTCTCAATATGAGTGTGAATAGCATAAAGCTCGTCTGTCATCTCCTGAAGTCCTACACCGTCTGCATAGAACTTATTGGCATTATTATATACCTGGCTTGCAAGCTCTTTATAGATTACAAGAGCTGTTACTACATTGTCAGCCTTGGCAATATTACCGTCTGCTATGGCTACGAGATCGTTCCAGAAGTCCATGTAGCTAACTTCCTTATCGCCGCTCTTAGACTCTTTTCCTATGATCGAATAGTACTGTGAGATCTTGCCAAGCCTTGTAGCTCTTTCCTGTCTGGACTTGGGAAGTCTTCTCTGACTTGTTGCAAGCTCAAACCACTTGGCAGCCATCTGCTTGTTGCCTGTATCATTATAATTGTAGAAATACGCAAGTCCATATTCATAAGCCACTGCCGCATAAGCATCTTTATCCTGAGAAAGCTTTTTCTCTATGGTGCTGTTATCTACGGGAGTGATCATGATCTGTCTGATCAACTCGTCTTCTTCCTTGGTCAAAACCTCATCTTTAAGGAAGACTTTATTAAGAAGATCGAGGTATCCGTCTTTATTGGTGGGCTGAACCATTATAGCTTTCGTGTACAAAGTGGTCGCCGTCAGTTCATCCTCTGCGGCGTTAGCGGCAGCTTTATATTCGATGTAGCTTTCCTCCACTATGTTTTTAGCCCTGCTGTGTGAATCTATCGCTGTTACAGTCGCAAGGAAACAAATGATAAGGACGGTAACGAAAAGAGAAACGCTGAGCTTAGCCTCTTTTCTGTAGCCCTTATCGAGCTCTAAGTAGTTCTGAAGATCGTACATTACTTCCGCGCAGGAGTTGTATCTGTCCTCGGGATTACTCTGTACGCATTTGTTTATGATGTACTCAAGTCCGGGTGAAAGCGCCGGATTCCAGTCTCTTATCGGCTTGAACTCGTACGGAGGCTCACTCGGGCTGTGTCCGGTAACAAGGTGATACAACGTCGCTCCAAGGCAGTAAATATCTGTTCTTGCGTCGGTCTGTCCCATTCCGCCGAACTGCTCGGGTGCCGCGTAATCACGGGTTCCAAGGTATGAGGTATCGCCGGTATTTTCTTCTTTATACTCACGTGCCGTACCAAAATCGATAAGTGTGATCGTTCCGTTGGGACGAAGCATGATATTGGACGGTTTAAGATCTCTGTATATGATCGCGGGTTCTCTTGTGTGAAGGTACTCGAGAACGTCACAGAGCTGGATTCCCCACTCTATTACGTACTCCTGAGGCTGCGGTCCGATGTAATCAAGCGCTCTCTCAAGAGTGTTGCCCTCGATATAATCCATAACGATAAGGAAGCGACCATCCTCTTCGATAACGTCGACGATGCTCGGTAGATATGGATGAGAAAGAGTCTTCAAAAGCTCAGTCTCCGTTATAAGGCTCTGCTTGACAAGCTGGAAATTGGTCACGGCATCTTCCCTGACCTCTTTGATCGCCCACTGCTTGTTGGCACGCTCGTTCATAGCAAGATAAACCGTGCTCATTCCGCCTTGGCCTATTACATTAAGTACCTTGTACTTCCCTCCGACAATGCTTCCTATTTCTAACATAGCTGCTTCCTATCATTAATATCGCGTATTCGTCATAGCGCAATACTAGTATGCGTATATTTGTATGGCGGAAATGTTATCTTTCTCGCCTTTTGATTTAATAAGTTCCAAAATCTCGTCAAGTTTCTTTTGCATATCATCTTCTGTTACATCGGGCAAAATGTCAAGTCCATCTGTAAATTCTTCTTCGGTGAGTTTGCGCCAAAAGCCGTCAGAACATAGTATTGCTGAGGTGTTGGGGGCAACCTCTCCAAAAATAAATTGTGGCTTGACCGTCTCGGATGCACCGACGCATTGCAAAAGAACACTTCGCTGAGGGCTCTCCTCCGCTTCATCTCTTGTCATGACGCCCTTGTCTATGAGACTTTGGACAACGCTCTGATCATGAGTGATCTGCGTTTTCTCTTTGTCTTTTAACATATATATACGTGAATCGCCGACATTGACGGCAATGAATTCATCGCCGATAAAAAGAATAGCGACAACGGTGGTTCCCAGTTTGGCTCCGTTTGCTCTTCCGAACGCGCCAAGTCTCTTGTTGACGTCGTTAATAAGCTCTGTCCACTGGTACTGAATCTCTGCCCGAACGTCTGCCTGTTCGCCTTCCGATTCATTGTCGAGCCGTTCTGTCTTGTTCTTTCCGGAAAGCGCCGCCGGGAGTCCCTTTTCAAACCACGTCGCGAAAGCCGCAACGAGATCCGAACTTGCGACCTCGCCCTGAGACAATCCGCCCATTCCGTCGCACAAAACGCCCATCAGAACCTTTCCGTATTGACTTGTTCCCGCCACCTTAACCATGATGGCATCCTGATTGACCTGTTTCACCAGGCCCTTGTCAGTGCAAAAGCACACTTTAAATTCCATGTTGTCACCTAAATCATTATTAGCATAGCTATTGGATTATATTATATAAAACTTCATTGGGAGTATCAATTCTTTCTGCTTCTATTTATCAGCTATATCTTGGCTATCATAAAAATAGAATAATCCCAAAAAGACTAGTGTCGGAATCGTTAAAAACAACTGCACACGCAATGATGATATAAAGGACAATATCATATATTTACCAACTATTGCTCCTATAATTTTTACTATGATACTAAAGAATATAAGCAAAGCAGGAGCGATAAATATAAATTCAAACTTTCCTGTAGAAAGTCGCTCTCCCTTTATTCCGTAATGGCTGACAATTCGAAAAAGCAAGACATATGCCAATCCAACCATAAATGCTCCAACTGTGAAAGCAATATAAAAGATGATCTCACCGGATTCCGCCGTAATATTCCTTACCAGTACAACCATCATTCTAACCAGATTAATAACCGAAGACAGAACAAATCCTCCGTACACAAACTGTGAAAACCTATATTTTCTTATCAGCAATATTGATATGACAAGAAGAAGCGGTAATATTCCATCCAATATAAACATTATGGAATACAGTGCCGCCATAACGCTTGAAAAAGCAATTAACCCATCCATTTTTATAGCTTCGAATGATGTGATTAACGATGCAAAAAATCCATAAACCGAAAATATCTCTGCCAGGACATTGAAAAGAACCGCCTTTGACGAAAACTGTCTTTTTGTACTGTCTGTCTTGTCCGGTAGGATATTCGCATGTATCAAAGCTATGATCGGAGTTACTAATCCATAAAAGAAAAATCCGATCTTAGCTCCGTAATAGCCTTTATTGTTCACTATATTCATTGCGATAAAAGCCAGCAGAAAAGCTACTGCCAAGCTTATAAATTTAAGGATCATTAATCTATTTCCTCCAAATAGTTTTCATACAGTAAAAATAATTATTTCTACAGATTATCCCGTAAATAATGCTCATAAACTCGAATCAATTCATCAATATCAACATTCTTCTCTTCAACGTAAGGTTTTGATAACATTTCCCCATCTTTTTTTGTGTATACAACCCTTACCTTCGGCGCTGACACCTCATTTCTATCTAGCTGTTTCCTGCATACATATTGTTCGATTCCTAACCATCCCGGAAGCAATCCCAGTCCATACTCAATTTCAATCTTTCCATCTATAATATTATTAACTAACCACTCTGTAGGAATCTTAGACAATCCGGTGTCATAATCCACATAACACATTACATAGAAAATATCTGTCAATTCTTCTTCATCTACTTTTTTTGCCATATCCCCATAACTATTCGGCTGAAAATCCATTCTATATTTTTGAGGATCACTTGTAATTATATGACTATAATCAGCATGTTCCGCCTTATAGAATCTCCAATCTTCACCGAATTGTACAATCTTACACGTATAGCGGTATTCATTTCCTTTATATTTTGCTATCATATTCATGGCTGTATTATACCTTTTTACTCACACGCATTACGGTTCTTCTTTAAGATGTATACCATTTTAACTTGTCTTGATATATGCTCTCTGCTCTTCTAACCTTCTCCACTAATAAGTCACATGCCTCTTCTTCAGTGGCTACAACTTTAGAATATCTAGGCATTCCTCTTTCAGATTCCGTTATGAAAATGCGATATCTTCCGTCCTCTAACTTATGTATTCCAAATACATCTGTACAGTTATGCCATTCATTATTACTATAAACCACTTCTCCTTTAACATATTCTTTTACGGTACCATCCATGTGTACCTTCAGTAAATCCTCTTTCTTTAACACCTCTTCTAATTCAGGAATATTCATTTTGGATTCCTCTTAACTAATGAATCTTTTTACTTTTTATTTTTTTCTGTATACCATTGCAATGATTTTTTATATATTCTGTCCTTTCTTCTAATCATCTCTAATAAATCTTCACATGCCTCTTCTTCAGTCCCGTACATACTAGTGTAATCAGATATTCCTCTTTCAGAGTCATTTATAAAAGTATAATATAACCCCTCATCAGACTTAACTATTCCGAATACATCTGTATATTTTTGCCATTCGCCATTTTTATATATCACTTCGCCTTTCACATATTTTTTAACGGTACCATCCATATGTATCTCAAGCAAATCTTCTTTCTTTAATGTCTCCTCTAATTCAGAAATAGTCATTCTTAATACCTCCCAACTTCTTTTATCATCTTCATCTCTATCAGTTCATCTGCCTTAAACGGAGTAATAAACTGAGGTGCTCCGCCATCATCTTTTAAAAACATCTGATCAATTACACCCGATTTAACTCCATCAGCTTCATTTGGCAAGCAATCACAATATGCGTCTCCAAAATGATCTTTACTTTTAATATTTGCCGCATCTTTATAATAATCATTTAAATACTGCATTTTATCAGCAACTACATCTGGATCATCATATGTATTTCTTATTGCTTTTTCAAAGTTTTCTCGCGTAAAATCCTGCTGTACTTCATATTGATGATAGGAAGCATTGTCCTGAATCTTTTCTTCAGGTAGGTAATCTCCTATTGCTCTCTCTTTCAAACCATACGGCTCTCCATCCGGTCTCAATGGCGAAAAATAATTACCATTTTCGCCTCCGACTCGATCAATAATCGTCGGATTTCCTTCAGCATTGGTAGCTTTTAAAACTTTCATCTCTCGCGTACCAGCCTTTGCACCGTCCGTATTCAGCTTCCAAGCCTCATCAATCCTAGTACTTCCATCCGGATAGATCTTTATTCCGGCAATCTTTTCCGTTTCCGGTACTCGATAATTTCCACGTTGAACAAGTGGTGTTTCGTCTATCTGGTCTTTTAGCTGATCCGATAAAGCCCTTGCTTCATCCCTGGATAAGGACTTAGAAACGATTCCATCTGCATCTGTAACTACGGGCGCTTTTGCTTGATCAAATGCCTCCCTCGCAATTTCTCCTTGTTCTTTATAAAGTTCAATCTCTCTTGATACTTCAGGTACACTACCAATGTGCTCACGCAGTTCCTGTGTATAAGCCTCATACTCAGGAATCACCTCACGCTGACTCGCATAGATGCCCTCATAGAATGCTTCGCTCTCGGCATCATACATAACATCTCTTGCAATATCATCTGCCTGGCTGGACATCCTTGCCCCTTTACCAAGGTTATATAGTCTGGCAACTTCTCCCCTTCCTGATGCTGTAAGAAGCGTTTTTCCTGCCCTGAATCCGCATGAGAACAAAAGGTTTAGTCCAAACTCTTTTCCGGCCTCTTTCATGACATCTTCAAATGACATGCCATTAAGATAGTTTTCTGCTGCGTTGGGAATAATAAATAGTACTGTGGGCAGCACTTGCTCCATACTTATCTCTGCTATTGTTGTACCTATCTTGGTCGATATTTCGTAAGCTACAAGTTCATCGCCAACGCACTGGGCAACAACAGGTGTTAGCTCCGAAGCTATTCCGTCAGCCATAGCTCCCGTAGCTCCTGCCGCTTCAAGCAACTCTCCGCCAACCCACATAAGAACCAGATCCATTCCGATCTTTCCCATGAGGTATCCGCCTTCAGAGAATCCCTCTGCCTGTGTATACTCTCTTGAAGTGTAACTGTGCTTGTAATCAATATACTCCTGATACGTTTCATCGCCCCAGTTAATCTTCTTTTCTATGATATATCCAATATCTCCAAACGCCTTAAATATGCTGGTCGCGCCATGATATGCGGCATCTAAAGTGTGTATCTCATCGCTCCATGTCGACTGGTCAAGAACATATGCTGTATTCTTAGCTTCTTTTGCGGCTATATATAGCATGTCCTCTTCGTTTCCACGCTTGAAGGCTGCATAGTCAATATCCATGTTCTGATGTCTTGCACCGACTATATATGAAGTATTCTCATAGTATTTAATATAACACTTGGAAACCTCTGAAAGAGCTTCATATTCTTCCTGTGTCATTACCTGATTATAACAGTTTCTGGTTATATATTTCTGAACCTTTTGTTTCTCTTCTTCCGTAAGAGATTCATAAGCTTCTTTTCTGCCCTCAAAGAAATGGTCATCATCATATTTCTTTAACTTGTCAGATATTCTGACCATTTCTGCATTAAAGCCTGTTGCTTCATCTATATAGTAGCTGGCTTCAGCCATGTTAGCTTCGCCAACCCTACCTATCATGTAGTTTCTATGGTCTTCATCAAGAACTATATTCAGCTTTCCGTATGACATATGCTGATCTTTACTCATATCCTGCCAATCAGCATAAAACAGATCCGGATGCTTTGCCTGCATGACCATTAAATAAGCCAATTGATGCTTCTCATCTTTAAACCATGCCTCCCTAACGCTGGAAGGAATAGAATTAGATCCATCAGCCATCTTCTCCGCCATATATAGATCGCTTTCGAAAGCGGGATCATAATCTTCGCTGTTCTGATATGAATAATAAAGAACTTTTGTAGAAAGCTCTTCCAGCGCATCTTCGCACAGAGGCCAGTATCCTGCAAGCATTTTTGAGTTTCCGGAGCCAAATGACGAATAGAGATTGATAAGCTCATTCATACATGCTGCATTACAAGGATTATATGCACTATCAGCTTTTTTCTTAACCAGATCCACATACTCTTTGACATTATCTTTTGCATCTTGAGACAACAGATTAACATCAACAGAAAAAGCTCTATTATAATCACCATATGATGAAATCGTCTCATCAAGACATTCCATGTCATGAGTGTTCTTGGCATCACAAAGAAAAAGAGCAAGTCTTGCATGGCTCATTCCGAGCTCTTCCTGATGCTTATATAAACATGGATTCATCTCAGCGTTTTTATCTATGTAATTAAGACACCTTTTATAATCAACCAGATATGCAAACGACTGTCCGGATACATACTCATTTATTGCATCAAACGAATCTTTATATTGGTCATAATAGTTTTGGTAACTCTTGGTCTGCTTTTCGTCTTTACCTTTAGCGCATGCTAAATTTAGCGACATCGAGGTCGCCGCTCTGTCATGCTCTACTCTTACTTTAAAATAGACTCCACTCTCTCGTGTCCCGTATACGAACTCAAAATCCTTATTACCGTTCGGAGTATGGTTATCTGCAAGATCGTAAAGCTCATATTTCATGCTCGATAATCCGGTAATCATTTTTCCGGCGTAACTATCACTATCCATCATCTTCTGCAGTTCTTTTCCTGCTGCCGACAATGTAAGCGTTCTTGTTCCCTTATCGTCCTGATTCTGTGTGTCCATACTGGTGGCAACTGCAGCCTTATCTTCAACCGCAACACAACCGGTAAGTCCTCTCTCTACGTGATCTCTGTACTGTCTTGCAAGGGGACTTAAGTCGTCATCATAATATTCTTCCCAATGCCTCGCATTGTATTCTATAATATGCTTTACTGCCCACTTTTCATCATCTGAAAGATTCTCCCAATCTTCCATCTTATCTTCATAGACGTATCTATCGGCAGCATCGCTATATACAGTAAATTCCCTTAAAAGAGTATCTTTAGTTGCATCTCCGGTAAAAAAGAAATCATCCTCTTCTCCAAACTCCGTTTTCCAGAGCCAGTCACATAGATGCTGTGGATCCGCTATGTTATACGGAAGATCAAACGGGGTTCCGAGATATGTGATGTTTAAATCCGCATGATCTTTCATGCTCGTACTAAGGGCCTGAAGCTTTTGATAAAACGGTCTGTCTATACGCGCCAATACATCTTCTTGTACTGTGGATGTAAAGTCAACGAGGTTAGTTCTCCTTTCCTCCATATCCGCCACATCAGCTTTTGTATATGCCTTATCAATATGGCCAAGATCAATAAAAGTAATCTCTGAGTTATCTATGGCATCGTTTGCACCATCTACATCCGTTAAAATGCCATTGTAATGCCCTTGAAGTTCCTGCATTCCCTGTGAATTATAGGCATCATTTCTTGTTGTCCACTCGTCTCTATGTGATTTAAAGGTCTGTGATTCACATTCAATGGCATCTGTGCTGGTACTACTTGTATATCCACCACTCTGGTATCCACTTCCGTTATATCCACCGGGATGGTATCCGGTTGCATATCCGTTTCTTGAATGTCCTCCGCCTACATCTGTTCCTTCAACGTTCCCCATTTATTATATTCCTTCTGCTTTCCTTTTTTGATGTTATTATTAGTTCTTCTTCTCGGCTTTTTGGGGCCTTATACTACTAACACATCTCGCATCCTGTTTGTGTTGCACATTTACAACTATTTTTATATTTTTGTACTATTATCTAACCTTCCTTCTATAAAGCAATACACTTGCTCCGGCAACTGAAGCTACTGACGCGCCTGCAAGTATGATGAACAAGATTGTTCGCATTGTATCTGCTACAGGCTTAGGTGTCTTTCCGGGAATGCGGGTGTTTCCGCCAACTCCCTTAACATTGATTGGCTTTGTTGATACCAAAACTCCCGAAATAACTTTAACCTCTTTGTTTCCGGCAAAGTCTTCTGCGATCATTGTGATTGTTCTTGTTTCTTCAGACTCGTCGAGTGTGAAGCTCATGTCCTCGCCGCTGTCGATTGCGAGCTGATCGTAGTTTCCGACTACTTTTCCGTCTACATATACCAAAAGACTTTCAACACCCATGTTGTCGTTAACGTCAACATTAAAGCTGTGTGATGTCTCTTCGTATATACCATTTTCTTCGATACCTGCTGCTACTACGCTTGGTGAAGTCATATCTACAGCGAAAGTAACATCCGCATCTCTTGACTTGTTGTCCTGCTTATTGGAAGCTCTGTCCTGAGTACTGATTGATATTGAGTAAACACCGTCTCTTTCAAAGTTGCTTCTTTTTATTGTGTATGTGAACGTCTTCCAGGATTCATCGTCACCCTGCTTGCTTACTGTGTAATTCTTGCCTTCCTTGAGACTTATCACGTCACTGTTATCTCTTGAAACTGATACATTTTTATCCGTAAGATCATCGATGTTGATCTCAGTGATCTTGACATCCACAGGCTCTTTTACATAGAACATCTCATTGAGCGCTCTTGTTCCTTCGTCGACAACAAAGACTGAACCGTGTCTGTTTACAGAGAATACAAGTTCTTCTTCTGCTGCGTTTCCGGCCTTGTCATACACATACGCTTTAAGAGTGTACATATCATCCATTGACTTATCATGAGCAAAATCGCTGTAGTTAACGATGAATCCGTCTTCTGTCGGTGTGATGCTGTTGCCGACACTTATTACACCGTTATTTGCTCCGGTAAGAACAACGTTTGATTTCTCAAGGTCAATGTACTTATCGCCGTACTTTACGCTGGGAGCAACTTCTGCGTTGTTCGCAGATTTATTCTCTACGCCTGAGAAGGTAACCTCAGGTACGGTCTTATCAATAATAAATACATCTGAAATGTAATTCTCTGCTTTATTACCCGCAAGGTCGGTACAGTTGATCACGTAACCGTAAGTTCCGTCCTCATCAAAGGTGATACTTGCTATGTTCTGGTCATCCGCTGAGCTGAATCCGCCGGTTGCAGGAAGTGTTCCCACTTCATTAAGAGGCTGCGTCGTGATCTCAACGAGCTTGTCGTCAAAAGACATCTCTTTTATATTTACAGATGCTATTCTTGTATCTTTATAGAAGTTGCCGTTCGCAGCTTCTGCGCCGTTATAGTTGACCTGTATCTGCGGCGCTGTCTTATCAATAACAAATTCTGGTTCTGATTTTTCCTCTGACTTGTTATGAGCTTTATCCTCACTCTGGCAAGAAAGCTCGTACTGACCGTCTTTTTCAAAGGTTACCGTACATGTATATGTAAACGCTCCTGACTGAGTCCATCCTCCGATATCTGCTGTGCCGTATTTTTCCTCAACCTTAAGGCCTGCAAGTTCCTCTGAGAATGTGAAGTCTGTAACGGTTACCGTTGCTGTTCTGGTCTCGTTGTAGTACTTCTCGTTCATGGGATCGTTCTTGTCAAAAGTGATCGTTACTTCAGGAACGGTTGCGTCAACTGTGAACTTTGATCCAGTCTTCTCGGAGTGATTACCTGACATATCATAAGCTTCTACATAAACGATGTATTCACCGTCTCCGTCTGTCGTGAATGAGAATGTATGCTCTTCGTCACCGAGCTCTCCGCTAAAGTCATTGAAAGGTCCAAGATCTGTTGTTGCACCGAACTGATCAACCTTCTTGATCTTAACTACCGACTTTGACTTATCAAGCCACTTATCGGTTATCTTTACAGTTACTCCGACGTTAGAATTGTAGAAGGAATCTCCGCCTTCTGAAGGTGTGTCTTTATCGTAAGAAATCTCAATCTCAGGTGCCGTATTATCGAGGACGAGAACGTTACTGTCAAGATCACTGGGGTTACCTTCCGGTTTTGCTAAATCTTTTGCCTCTGTATGGATGAAGTATTCACCCTCCCTGCCGGTACTGAATTCATAAATTGCGGTCTTCACATTTCCGAGTGTCCACATATTATTATTTGTGTCATCAACACCTTTTACCATGGTGATCTTGATGTCTGAAGAAGGGGATCCTGTATGCTTTCCTTCAGATCCTATTTCACCAAGCGTCCTTCCTTCAACCTTTATCGATTCCGGATCAAGATCAAGGTCGGAGATCATAACTGTTCCGTTGAGTTCTCCGGAAAAGAACATCCTCTGTCCTTCTTCCTGTTTAATATCATTATATGTATAAGAAATTTCGGGTTTCTTTTTATCAATAGATAACTTTATTTTGGTTTCCTTCTTTAGCTTAGCGCTATTTCCTGCCGCGTCAGTCAGACCCAAAATATCAATTATAAAGTCTTCTTCGCCGGTTGTATCGAAAGTTTCTTTGAAAACATAGCAACCGTCCTCAATTGTTGCATCTTTTTTCAGTAGTCTTCTCGGCACGGAATTTACTGTACACTCAACAGCATCAAGTCCGCTTACCTTTCCCTCTTCTCCGTCACAATCTACAGGGACCTTAACAAAAACGTCTGTTACGTCTTTAGTTAGCCACAAAAAGCCTTCCTGGTGTGAATTGGTGAAAACTGTTACCTCCGCTTGAGGTGCTTTATTGTCAATCTTTGCTGTTTTGGTTCCGATTGACTTTGCATCTTCTGTCTCGTCGTCACCATCACAAAATACTACTTTCACGTTGTATGTTGTCTGTCCGTCTTCTTCATCTAAATCGATAGTCTGATTTACAACATACACTCCATTATTAAATGATGTTTGAGGAGTTATATCCTTGTCTTCTTCTCCATCATTTATGATAAACTTTTCAATCTTTCTTGCAGTACTTCCATTGATAGTGATAGATTCTTTTCCGTTTAATGCTACCGAGTACCAGTCTTCTGAAGTTATTGATACATTAAGTCTTGTCTCTTCATTGTCCTGATAAAAACAAAGTGTCTTCTCAGGGATATCATAAGTTCTCTCGTTGCCAACATTATCTTTGGCAACGATCTTTGTCATCTTATAATTTCCTTGGTTTCCATAATATGAAGGTACACTCCAAGTATATGCGTCTCCGTTCTTCGTCATCGGAACAGAATTACCCTTGTCGTCAAAAATAATTACTGTTTCAACTCCGGATCCGTTTATCTTCTTTTCAACCGCCTCTCCATTTTCTTCAACTGTTTCGGTTTTATCATCAGTTATATTTGCTGTTATCTTTAACTTTGAAGCATCTGTTGAAAAAGCTGTATTACCGGTCTCTGTACAATTATATGTAGCTACGCCGTCCGCAACCGTAACATCGCTTATTACGGGAGCGTCATTATCTGTCTTAACTACATTACCTGAGATTGTGCAAGTATAATTTCCGTTTTCGATACTGTCAAAATCTATATCTTCGAAAGTGCATTTGATGGTATTTCCTTCTTTTGTACCACCTGAAACATCTGTGAGTTCATAGAAGTTATTTATACTATAGTTAAAAGTAACTTCTGCACTATACTTTTTCTCGTCGCCTTCGCCTTCTACATCAATTTCTCCATCAGAAATAACGCACTTCTTTTCATCGAAATTGAAAGAACCACGATTACAACCTGTGATCGCAAAACCACTGTTTTCATATTCATTTGCGATTGAGAAATTGATAGTGATACTTCTTTGGATCTCAGGCTCTGCTGAGTTTTCCGGATCCGTAGCATCTCCGTTGCTCGTGGCAAGAGGAGCGCCAAACATTGCACGCTGCTGACCCTGAATATCAGAAACAAGATTGGGATCATCTATAGGATTACCATTCTCACCGTCAACGGGTTCTCCATCCGTGGGCTCACCATTTGCAGGATTGCCTTCTACGGGTGTGTTATCTCCGTTCTGAACGGGCGGAACAGAACTATCGTTGTTATTATTCGGATTGCTTTCGTCGTTCTGATCATCATTCTGATCATCACCGTTTTCTTCATCATCCGAATTGTCTTCCTGCTCATCTTCTTCAGGTTCCTGTGTGTGCTCTTCTACTGTGTGCTCATCATCGGGTTCACCTGCGATTACTTGCAGAGAATCAAAATTGGCGAACAATAATGATAAACTTAAGATGATAGGAAGTAGTCTCTTAAGAGCAAGAGACCAAAGGCTAGTCTTTTTCATGCACTTCTCCTCCAACAAAAACTATTCGAAAAACTATTACATAACTATTTTTAAACTACCGACTCGTTCCCCTCAAAACTTATCGGTAATTCACATTATAGACACACTTAACAAATATTGCAATAGTTTTTAACAATTTTATTAAAGATTATCAAGTATTTTTTTGACCGGTCGTCAGATTGTTAATTTTTGGATTCTTTGAAGCGCGCAAGAAGGTGCATGGTTATGGCAAAAAATAAAGGCTATAGCTGTGAAGTTCAGCTATAGCCTTGCCTTTTATTACAGTGTCATTATTATTTGTTGAAAGTATCGGGAACATGGGAGAACAGTCCGCCTGATGTAACAGATTGATCTGTATTATCGTCGGTTTTTGTGCTGTTTTCCGTGTTTTCAGTCTTGTCGGATGAAGGCGCCGCCTCATTTTTTTCGTTTTCGGAAACCAAATCTCCTTTTTTAGTTTCTTCCTTTGTCTTAACAGGAATGTCTTCTCCGACCTTTGCTGATTCAGGTCTCGTTGCATAGAGTCTTTTACTCTTATTGGCTTCCTTCTCTTCTTCCGTAGGTTCGGGAATATTCTCGGCCTCACGGTATATCTTCATGAATTCCGCACCTGTGATGGTTTCTTTTTCAATAAGGAACTGTGCAATCTTATCCATTGTATCAAGGTGCTGACTGAGAATTTCTTTTGCCTTGTCATAGGCCTTTGCCAAAATGTTCTTTACTTCTTCATCGATGAGTGTAGCTGTCTCATCACTGCACTGAAGAACTCTGTTTCCATCAAGATATCTGTTCTGGATTGATTCAAGCTGCATAAGTCCGAATCTCTCGCTCATACCGTAGAGTGTGATCATATTTCTGGCAGTGCTTGTTGCATCCTCAATATCCTGCATTGCACCTGTTGTAACGGTATTAAATATAAGTTCCTCTGCAGCACGTCCGCCCATCGCGATAATGATATCATCCATAAGCTCTTCTTTGGTCTTAAGATGATTCTCATCTTCGGGAAGCTGAAGAACATATCCAAGAGATCCTTTTGTTCTGGGAACAATTGTAATCTTCTGAACAGGCTCTGTGTTGTTGAGTACCGCGCTGACAAGAGCGTGACCGACTTCATGGTAGCTGACGCTCTTTCTTTCCTCTTTGCTGAGGATTGAGCTCTTCTTTTCTTTACCTGCAATAACCTGTTCAAAGGCTTCCATGAGGTCTTTCTGGTTAACGCACTCTCTTCCTGCCTTAACTGCGTTGATTGCAGCTTCGTTGATCATGTTGGCAAGATCGGAACCTACGGCTCCGCCTGTTGCAAGTGCAAGCTCTTTAAGATCAACGGTCTCATCCATCTTGACGTCTTTGGAATGAACCTTAAGGATCTCTTCTCTACCCTTAAGATCGGGTCTGTCAACGATGATTCTTCTGTCAAAACGACCGGGTCTAAGGAGCGCTTTATCAAGGATCTCGGGTCTGTTGGTAGCACCCAGGATAAGCACACCCTTGGATGAATCAAATCCGTCCATTTCGGAAAGTAGCTGGTTAAGTGTCTGCTCACGCTCTTCGTTACCGCCGCCGTACTTGCTGTCACGGCTACGTCCGATCGCATCTATCTCATCTATGAAAATAATACAAGGTGCATTTTTACTTGCTTCGTTAAAGAGGTCTCTTACACGGCTTGCTCCGACACCGACATAAAGCTCGATGAAATCAGAACCTGCAAGTGAATAGAAAGGAACGTGTGCTTCTCCGGCAACAGCCTTGGCAAGAAGTGTCTTACCTGTTCCGGGAGGTCCCACAAGAAGCGCTCCCTTGGGGAGCTTCGCTCCAATCTTGACGTACTTGGAAGGGTTATGAAGGAAATCAACAACCTCTACCAAGGACTCTTTTGCCTCATCCTCACCTGCAACATCCTTGAATGTTACTCCGGTTTCTTTCTGTACGTATACCTTGGCGTTGCTCTTACCGACGCTGAGCGGTCCGCCGCCTCTTCCCATTCTTCTGAAGATAATGGAAAGTATAAGCCACATAAGAAGGATCGGTACAACGTACTGTAATATAACGGAAAGGATTATTCCGGAATTGTCCGGAACTTTGCTGCTGACTTCTACCCCGGCCTTCAGCATTCTTTCCGTAAGGACGCTGTCTTCCTCCGCTTTACCTGTGTAGTAGGTAACGGTTGAATTACCTGTCCAATATGAATATCCTGCGCCAAGCTTATCCTCGTCTTTGGATTCCTTGGGATATATGTCTATCTTGTCATAATCAATGACGATCTTCTCCACCTTACCGTCATCAACCATTTGGATGAATTCGCTATAGGTTATTTCTTTGTTGGTATTATCTGAGAATGCCCTGAGGAAATAGGACATGCAGACCATCGTGACAAGAGCTGCCACCAAAAGAAGAATTATGTTCTGTCTTCTCGGTGAATTGGATCCGCCTCCGAGCGGATTGTTATTTCTTTGATTCTGATTATTATCCATTGTATTTATTCCTTATATTAATATGCTATACTATGTATTGTATAGTGTACAATTTGATATTTCAATTGCAGAACCTAAAAGTTTTATTAAATAATTTGGATTAGCATCTAGATTTTCACCCGTTAAATCTATATAATAATAACTTGTTTTTATATATAAATATTGTCTCGTCAAGAAATCAGGAGGAAGTTAAGAAATGGCTGTAAAGTATATTTTTGTGACAGGTGGTGTCGTATCAGGACTCGGTAAGGGAATCACCGCCGCATCACTCGGAAGATTGTTGAAGGCTCGTGGTTACAAGGTAACCATGCAGAAGTTTGACCCCTATATCAACATCGACCCCGGAACGATGAACCCCGTTCAGCACGGTGAGGTTTTCGTAACCGAAGACGGCACTGAAACTGACCTCGACCTTGGTCACTATGAAAGATTTATTGACGAGAATCTTGATAAAAATTCCAACGTTACAACCGGTAAGATTTACTGGTCTGTTCTTCAGAAGGAGCGTCGCGGCGACTATGGCGGACGCACTGTACAGGTTATCCCGCACATTACCAATGAGATAAAGAGTAAGTTCTACAGGAACTTTACAGATGATGAGACGCATATCGCGATTATCGAGGTCGGCGGAACAGTCGGAGATATCGAGAGCCAGCCTTTCCTTGAAGCAATCAGACAGTTCCAGCATGAAGTAGGACGCGAGAATGCAATGCTCATCCTCGTTTCACTTATCCCTTACCTTCGAGTTTCTCAGGAGATCAAGACCAAGCCCACACAGTCAGCTGTTAAGACTATGCAGGGAATGGGACTTCAGCCCGATGTTATCGTATGTCGTTCCGAGATTGCTCTTGACCAGGATACCAAGGACAAGATTGCTCTTTTCTGTAACGTACCCAGCAATCACGTTCTTCAGAATCTCGATCTTGAGTACCTCTACGAGGCTCCTCTTGCTATGGAAAAAGAGCGTTTGGCTCACGTTGCATGTGAATGCCTGAACCTTGATTGTCCCGAGCCCGATCTTACCGATTGGAAGGCAATGGTTGATACTCTTTACTCATTAAGTCATGAGGTTAAGATCGCACTTGTAGGTAAATACACTCAGCTCCACGATGCTTACATCAGTGTTGTTGAAGCTCTTAAGCACGGCGGTATTTCCAATCAGACTGCTGTTGATATTAAGTGGGTAGATTCAGAAGAGGTTACGGAAGAGAATGTTGCTTCCATTCTTTCGGATGTAGACGGTATCCTTGTTCCCGGTGGTTTCGGAGACCGCGGTATCGAGGGTATGATCCACGCCATCAAGTATGCCCGTGAGAACAATGTTCCTTACCTTGGTCTTTGCCTTGGTATGCAGCTTGCGATCATTGAGTTTGCAAGAAATGTTATAGGATATAAGGATGCTCATTCAATTGAGTTTGATCCCAATACAACACATCCTATGATAGCTCTTTTACCCGATCAGAACGGTGTTGAGGATATCGGCGGAACACTTCGTCTCGGTTCATATCCTTGCGTACTTGATAAGGATTCCAAGGCGTTTGAGCTCTTTGGTTCAACAGATATCACAGAGCGTCACCGTCACAGATATGAGGTTAACAATGACTACAGAAACGTACTTGTTTCAAACGGCATGAAGCTTTGCGGTATGTCACCCGACGGAAGGATTGTTGAGATGATCGAGCTTCCTTCCAACGATTTCCATATGGCAACACAGGCTCATCCGGAACTTAAGTCTCGTCCCAACAGACCTCATCCTCTTTTCTCAGGATTTGTTAAGGCATCTCTTGAGCACGAGAAAAAGCGCTAATTGATTATTGCCTGCACGCCTTCATTCATTGCTGTAATGGCTTCATCGATCCCGGTTTCTTCATTCATAAGCAGATCGTGTTGCTTATTCAGAACCGCTTCGATCTCTGAGGATTTGTCGATCGCAGGCATTTCGAGATATGTGTGACTTGTTACAAGAGCTTCTTTTGAAGCTTCATCATTAGGAAAACCATCCATCCCTGCGATGATCTCAACGATTTTTTCGTTTGTCATTGCGGGGATGTTTCCTGTCCGGGCCATTATTTCTGCGCCCTTTTCTCCGCTTACAAATCTGACAAAATCCCAGGCTGCTTCTTTGTTGTCTGCTGCCTTTGGGATTGCGAGCGCGGTTATCGTAGACAGAGTCGAACCGGGCTCAACGCCTTCTGCGTGAGGATACTTTACTATTCCCCAGTTCGCGCACTGTGTATATTCTCCCTCTTTTATCTTATTAATAAGTGTTGATATGAACCAGGAACCCATATTCATCGTCGCAACATTCCCTTGCGCAAACGCCGCGGAATAATGAAGTCCTCTGGTTTTAAGCGTAGCGTAGTCCATGCATACTTTGTCTTTTTGCTGCGAAAGGACCATCTCGTAATAGGGTTTTGTAAACTCGTAATGACCGTCTACAATAGTGTTTTTTCCGTCAAGAATCCCGTCAAGCTGTACCGTGGATCTCCATGTGTGATAATGAGCACCGTAAACCTGTCTCCCTTCGTAGGTTCCCGTCACCTTCCTACAAAGCTTGTCGTACTGTTTCCAAGTCATATCATTGGTCGGATACGGAACTCCTGCTTGGTCAAAAATATCCTTGTTGTAGTAGATTATCCATATATCTGAGCGAAACGGTAGCTCATAAAGCTTACCGCTCATCAAAAGCTGATCTGTCACTCCGCTGTAACACGAAAGATCGATCCCGTCTTTTTCAATATAACTATCCAACGGTTCGAGGACACCCTTATTTACAAGTGTCACATATCCCGGAACGTCTTTTATCGTAACAACATCATAGTCCGCATTTTCTCCGGCAAGCTGAGTTCCTAGAGCAGTGCTGTAATCTGCGGATCCAAGGTCTACCATTTCTATGTTTACTTCGGGATGTTCATCCATAAACGCATCAGCAAGTACTTTATAGCACTCGTTGTTTGAAGCATCCCAAAGCGCCCACTTAAGTGTGATCTTATCTTCAGCTTTGTTGTCACTTTCCTGCGCCGTATTATTAAGTTGTTCGGCGCTTTCGTTTGTACCCTTTGCGCCGGTACATCCCGTCATCTCGAGAATTATCAATGTAACAGTAAGCAATAACCCTAAGACTTTGTTTCTCATGTCTTGCCTCCACCCTCTAAGTTCCCCATAAACATGCTGCTTTAGATATCGCTTTTACTTCTTATGTATTCACGCGGGCTGTGTCCATCCACTTTTTTAAAGACTTTTGAAAAATAATAGGCTGATTCAAAACCAAGTGCATCGGCAACTTCGTAGATCTTCATGTCCCCCGAAAGAAGCATCTCTTTTGCCTTTTCAATCTTCTTGGTATATACATATTCGGAAAAGCCGGTCTCCATGGCCTTTTTAAAGAGCACCGACAGATATGCGGGTGAGAGCCCGAATGCTTCCGCAACTTCGTTGAGCTGCACTCTTCCGTTAAGATTATCATCAATGTATTCCTGGATTGTCTGAATGAGCTTATCCTTGCCGGATCTTCTGTTGTTTCCGACTATTATGTCATATCGGCTTATCGGTGTTTCTTCGTCAGAAGAAGAAAGAGCTGTCATCGCCTCATCACAAGATACCGATATGTCGGTGACTTTCGAAACGGCAGATCCTATTCCGAAGGTTATTGCGCTTTTAAAGTATCCCGCCACCATCTTTCCGGCGTTTTCAAGCGCATCACTGATCTCATCCATTGTAGTTGAGACATCAGTGTCTTCCGCAAAAAAGAAAACGACAACAAAATGTCTTAGATCAACCGACACCACTCGGCATTGGTTATTATATTTTGAAAGAATCTCTTTTGCCATGTTAAGGCTTGAAGTATAAATATCCAAGGTGTCGGTCGAAGCCTCTCCCTGAGTATCGTCTACCGCTATCTCACCGTAAACAACTGTGTATTTTTTAAATTCCAGATCGACTCCGAGCTCTTTAGCTTCTTTTTTGATATCATCTTCTCCTAGATGAGAGCTGTTAAATATAAGTCTTAAAAGGAACTTCTGTCTGAGATCATCGAGCGATGAAGTCGCTCCGACGTTTGCTCTTTGGGGCGCGGGTGCAGAGCCTTCTATTCTCTTTATTGCTTTGGAAAGAGCTGCGTTTAGTGTCTTGGGTGTAAGTTCTATTTTGACAAGATAGTCTACCGCATCTCCCGACAGCGCTTCTCTTACCATGTCGAATTCTTCATATGCGGTAAGGATGATAAATGCCGGAATGTTCCCGAATTTCTCGTATGATTTTTGGAGCAGCTCAAGACCTGTCATGACGGGCATTCTTATATCCGCTATGACAATATCGGGTTTTTCTTTTTCAATTATCTCCCACGCTTCCTTGCCGTTGGACGCCGTCGCTATTATCTCGATGTCATTTGAATGCTCTTTTGAAAGCATTGTTTTAAGTCCTATCTGCACGAGCGGTTCATCGTCCACTATCAGTAGTCTGTACATTTATCGCATCTCCTTCGAAACGATAGTTACTTTTTATCCTCTTCGTAGTCCATGGGAAGTACGAATCTCATTGTCGTATATTCCCCGAGCTTACTGGTTATTTCTATTCCATACGCTTCACCGAAGGTGTACTTGATCCTTTGGTTAACGTTATAGGTTCCCACCTGTTTAAAGAACTCCGTCGAAGTATTGCTCTCGCCGCTTAAAACAGATTTTATGGTTTCTTCACTCATTCCGATTCCGTTGTCTGTTACCTCGATCATGAGCTTATCTTCTTTTTGATAGGTATGTATTACAATCTTTCCCGAAGTTCCCTTGGGCTCTATACCATGAAATATCGCATTCTCAACTATGGGCTGAAGTGAGAATCTATTGATCTTTTTATCTAAAAGAGCTTCATCATCAGTGATGTATTCCAGTGATATCGTTCCGCCGTATCTGTATTTCATGATGGTAAAATAGTCATCTACAAGCGCAAATTCATCCCTTAGTGTAATGAGATTCTCCGTGCCCTTTGCTATGTTTTTCATTAGTCTTGAAAGCGCGGTCGACATGTCTGCGATTCCGTCTGAACCTTGTATTGTCGCCATCCATTTGATGGTATTAAGCGTGTTATAAAGAAAGTGCGGATTGATCTGAGATTGCAGAACTCTGTATTCCAGATCCTGTTTGGCCTTCTCATCAAGGAGTCTTTTTTCCATGAGTGCGGAAACATTGGCGGCGAGATTATTGATTCCCGTTCCTATATCACCAAGCTCATTGTCCCACTCTATCTTTTCATCTCTCGAAAAATCTCCGGCGCCGATCAGATCAAGTCTGTCTACAATCTGTGAAACGGGTCCCGTTATTGTCTTGTGAAGGATGACCGAGAGCAACGCTCCTGCAAGCACAATGATCTGCACGATCATAAAGATCACAAGCCCGTAATAATTCATTCTGTTTTGGAGCGCTTTCGCTGACGGAAGATAAGATATTTCCCATCCGGAATTTGGAAGAATATAAGAGATCACATCTCCCTGCTTGTCTGCTCTGACAAGGTTTTCGCCGTCAAATTTAAAAGTGTTTCCTTCGCTAAAGGTGATAAAAAGAGCTTCATCTTCTTCCATGTTAAAGCTCTTAATCTTAGAGGTTAAGCGGCTTACCGGAATATCCATATAGATCCATCCGATCATCTCATATGATGAAGCGCTCTGCACACTCTTTATGATAGGGATAATAAGCTCGTTTCCGCTGTTCATAAGCGGGTTCTGTATAGGTCCGATCCATGTATAGCCTTTTCCGTTTAACAGTTCCGAGAAATGTTCGGATTCCATTATCTTGTGGCTTATATCCGCTACGCTCTGAGTATCGCCTCCCGACAATGACTGAAGATACTGATCTCCGCTGGGTGTGGATACTATTGTCCTGTTAACTATATCTCTTATTCCTACAATATTATATTCATTGTTTAGGTGGTCCCATGTTGTGACAGAGAGCCTACGACCGGCCTGTTCGTTGGCATTGTAGTAGTTCTCAATATTTTGAAGATATCCTCCGAGCGTAGTATCCAGACAGATCCAGTTGGTAAAAGTCATTGCCGTTTTGATCTCATCGTCTATCTCGCTTCCGAGGAGCTGTATATTTGTCATGGCGGATTGATGCTGATTACGTTTAAGATAACGAAAAGAAAGGCTGAAACTAGCCGCAGCAACAGCCAGCGCAAGAATCAGCGCGAATCCAAGTGCCCATATAATTATCTTATTTCTAAGTGTATGTTTTTTCGTGCGCATATAAGCATTATAACACGTCAATAGCGAGCTTTACAGCGCCCATGATTCCCTGATCACCGTTAAGTGATGCTGGGACAATATAGTTATCTATATCCTCAAGTTCCTTGGTATTTATATAACCGGCGAGCTGCTTTAAAGTCTTTTCTCTTATAAGAGGAAATAGCTGTTCCTGATTCATGACACCGCCCCCGAGTATGATGATCTCGGGGCTTAGCGTAACTATGAAATCGCAAAGTGCCTGCGCTATATAATAGCTTTCAAGCTCCCATACTTCTTCCTTGTTCGCCAATTCAATTGCTTTTTTGCCCCAGCGATCTTCTATCGCAGGACCCGATGCCATTCCCTCAAAGCAGGTTCCGTGGTAAGGGCATTTTCCTTTGTAAGTATCTCCTGCTGCCGGTTGCATCCTTACATGACCGAGCTCCGGATGTAACATTCCGTGAAGGAGCTTTCCGTTTGTCATTACACCGCCGCCTATGCCAGTTCCGATGGTGATGTATAGTGCATTTTTCTTATCGCGTGCGCATCCCCAGGTTATCTCACCAAGGAGCGAACCGTTTACATCGGTATCAAAACCTATGGGAATATTGAGCTCTTTTTTGAAAGCTCCGACAATATCATAATTTCTCCACTCCTGTTTGGGTGTGGAAGTGATAAAGCCGTAGGTATCTGAGTCTTTATTTAGATCGATCGGTCCAAAACAAGCTATTCCGAGCGATGCAATGTCTTTTCCTTTAAAAAAATCTACCATTGCCGGAATTGTTTCTTCAGGACTTTTTGTTGGTATCGTAACCCTTTCAAGGATCTCGCCGTTCTCGTTTCCGATGACGCAGATCATCTTTGTTCCGCCCGCTTCTATTCCTCCGTATAACATATGCTTACCCCTTTTTTTCTTATATTATAGCAAGTTCTCTGCTCTTGGGATATGTACTAAATTCGTTAAAACCTCTTTAAGTACATCCCCATGGCTCGCACTAGCCTCGTTCAATACCTCGGCAAGTGCTCTGCTCAAAAAACGGCGCCGAGATCTCTCTCGACACCGTTTATTAAAGTCTTATGTTTAAACTTCAGATTAAAGCTGAGGGCCTGCAGCAACAAGTGCCTTGCCGTCTGCGTTTCCTTCGTACTTCTTGAAGTTCTTGTTGAATCTCTGTGCAAGATCCTTAGCCTTAGCTTCCCACTCAGAAGC
>JAEEGK010006196.1_pt1 | contig 28812 bp, 23 predicted proteins | sample 8958771 | NCBI WGS metagenome assembly JAEEGK01 (sample SAMN16246547, study PRJNA631951) | gut metagenome | biome: gut microbiome; feature: rumen; material: SC-attached | host: Bos | place: Iran: Karaj | collected 2018-10 | reverse complement strand
GAACACCACCTACACTCAAAAACCAGAAACCGCACAGCGCGTCACCAACAACAACGCAGCCAACCTCATGGACACCTCGTTGCAAAATGCAAGCCTGCAACGCAAAGCAGACCTTGTAGATAGCGCCATGCAGCGAGCCTCCCTCGAAGAAGAGGAAGAACCCGTCCAAGGCAAGTCAATCCAACGAGAAGCCATCCCCGAAGAAGAGGAACTCGCATAACCCCTCTTGTCATCCCTAATTAATTAAGGAGAAAACTCATGTCCACCACTTACGCACAAAAACAATCCCCCGCACAAAAGAAGGACGCACCCACCGCAGCATCCATTCTTGACACATCTTCGCAAAGCGAATCCCTCCAGCGTAAAGCGGACTTGGCAAATAGTATGAAATTAAGACCAATAAACTTTAGCGATAATTACGTGATTCAGCAAGTGGCAACGATTACAAAACATCACTACAAGCCAACCAAACCATTTTGTAGAGCAGGGAAGAAGGAACGCCTTAGGAGATACAAACTTTTCACTAGAATCAATTTTCTAGAACCTTATACACCTGAATTTAAAAAAAGACATATAAGTAATTCAGAAGAAAATGCAAAAAAATGTTCAGAAAAAAGGTTATGTCAAGAAAATATACCACAAAACAATGTTATTTATCCTGAAAATAAAGTAAAAGATGAATTAGCAATGGAATTGATACCTGTTATATGCAATAATCGTAAAAATACATATAAATCAAAAAAAGCATACCCTATGATTGAAAGCTCATTTGACAAGAAGAAAAATGATTTTCAGCACATTCCAACCAAAAAACAATTTGTATTCGGTGTAAAAAACCATATTAAAATAAACAACACAGGTATAAAACCAGCTGTAAAAATATGTCATTTCGAAAAAGCCGTTTAAACTAAATAAATTTTACAACACACACATTTATTTTTTATGTCCATCACATACGCACAAAAGCAAGAGCACACACAAAAGAAGGACGTTACTACCGCATTCTCCATCATTGACGCATCCTCCCAAAGCGAGATTCTTCAACGCAAGGCTGACATGGCAAACAATACTGCCCTGCATGCAGAAACTCCGCGACCGAACAATACGGGAATGCCTGATAACTTGAAGGCTGGCATCGAGAGTCTTTCAGGCTTCTCAATGGACGATGTGCGAGTGCATTACAACAGCAGCAAGCCCGCTACCGTACAAGCTCAGGCATACACGCAGGGAACCGATATTCATGTTGCTCCCGGACAAGAAAAACATCTCCCTCACGAAGCATGGCATGTCGCCCAGCAAATGGCCGGCCGCGTTGCGCCTACAACAAATATCAACGGCATGCCTGTGAACGATAATGCAGGGCTAGAGCATGAAGCCGATGTGATGGGAGCGAAAGCAGTAACGCAAAAGAAACGAACACACAATATTCCAACAATGAAATTAAAAAATGAAGTACTTCAAATGGCCAATGAACGTATAGTGACCACAAGTAAGAAAGGAAAATGGTATATGCAAATTATAGAATCAACATCACCTTTTTCATACATTCATTTATCTCGAACAGTTGTAGATAAAGATATTCCAAATATGACTCGCTATGTTGGCACCAAAATTACGCCTCGAGAAAAAAAAGAAGACGATGAACTTGTAGCTTTGGCCAAAACAAACTTATTCACCCTCGATGAAGATGTAAGAATTCATGTTACTTTAGATGCAAAGTTTTTCTTAGCACTAGATTATTTAAGTGATGAAAGTCTAGCCCCCAATCAATTAGAGGCTTTACTAAGAACTTTAAAAGACACTGGTAGTAAATGTGAATCTACAAATATAAAAGATATTAACTTTTATTATTATAAAGACACTACAGATGGTGTGAATCTACGAAGTTATATAGAAGAACATGTCGAAAATAAGATTCGAAATTTAAAGAATATTCCAGGAAAGTCTGCTCGACAATACTATCTAACACAACTAAAAACGACCACTGCAAATTATGCAGATACATTAAAAGAACTTTTAGAAGCAAAAGCGAAAATTATAGACTCGAAAGAGAAAACGGATGCCAAAAGAAAAGGAGTGACCGCAAGTAAAAAAGATATGAAAAAATCGAAATTGGAGCTCAAATGGGGTTTTCATATTGAATAAGTAATGTTAATCAAGAAGCAAACTACTGAATATGTCATTTATTTTCGATAAAACGAAGCTACAGCATCCTTTTTTCAACACTGTCTAAAATAGACCTTTCAAAACCACCAATAACAAACCAAAAAGAAAAAATGTCCACCACTTACGCTCAAAAACAATCCCCTGCACAAAAGAAGGATGCTTCCTCCGCATCCTCTGTCCTTGACAATTCTTCTCAAAGCGAGTCCCTCCAGCGCAAGGCGGACATGGCAAATAATGCCGCCCAGCGAGAAGATGCGCCTCGCACAAACAATACTGGAATGCCGGACAACTTGAAGGCTGGCATCGAGAGCCTTTCAGGCTTCTCAATGGACGACGTACGTGTCCATTACAACAGTTCTAAACCAGCCACCGTACAAGCTCTGGCATACACACAGGGAACCGATATTCATGTTGCTCCCGGACAAGAAAAGCATCTCCCTCACGAAGCATGGCATGTAGCCCAACAAATGGCGGGTCGCGTATCTCCCACCACAAACATCAACGGCATGCCCGTAAATGACAATGCTGGGCTTGAACATGAAGCCGACGTGATGGGAGAGAAGGCTACGATACAAAAGAAAAATAATGAAAAAAAAATGTCCTATTCACCATTAACAAAAATAACTCAATGTGAATTTGACGAACATTCAATCACAACATATACTCAAAATAAAGAAAACTGGACTGAAAAAATGAGAATGATTGAATCAACCTCTCCTTCTACCTATGTTCATGCATCAAGAGATGGCGACAGTAAGTTTACATCTAAAAATCTTAGCAAAACTTTTAATAACGTAAATTATATCGGCGGCGATTTAGCAAGTAGAACAACAGCAACAAATCCCACTGAAAAAGATCAAATAAATGAAACCAATAATGGTCATATTACCCTTGAGGGGCGTTATATGTATTTAATGAACCAACTTGTACACGAAGCTTTTTCTCTCCAATTGGACGCCATAAAAAAAGGACCTCCAGTGATAAGCGGCTACGACAACCTAAATTTCAGTGATTATAACGAAAAGAAAATTCAAATATCACCTTACAGCATCCAACAAATAATTGAAAACATTGCTGAAGATGCAGAAGACTTCATAAGAACAAATAAAAATGATACTGACGATATGGATTATCCTATTAGCATAATAAAACACGTGAGCGAAGACACTTTAAATTACACAAACCACTTAATTGATTCTATCCCCTACTTAAAAGATGCTGACAAAAATAATAATTTAGTTCACTATCATGGAGGCCCCTGGCCCAAAATACGGAGCTGATTAAAATCAACAATTCAACTAATTTCGTATATCAACAGCCCTTAAAATTATTGAAACACCAATAATATTCTCCTCAACATAATGAAATCCCCCCACTTTTTTACTAATTTATCCATATCCCACACAAAATAAACTATAAGGAGAAAATATGACCGAAAACAACAACTGCCAAGATAAAAAGAAGTGGCTTGACACCTGCGGGCGCTTGATAAGCCTGTTGCTCGCCATTTGCGGTACGGCTACAGCCATATTCGCCTACCACGCCTCGCTGAATGCAAACGAGATTTCTAGGCGTTCCTTCGAAAATGCAGAGCTGAGCGCCCAGCCAATCATCTCGGGTTACATCGATGCGGACTCCAGCCTAACGATAAACATCCAAAAGGAATACCGCGGCATCAACTTCGTGAACGCGACTCCGGTAATCACACTTATGGAAGGGATTATTAACGACAAATCTCTCGAATCCATGAAAAAGTCCGTCTTTGCATACAAAAGCAAAAGGATAGGTTCCTGCCACTCAGACGAAGCGAACAACATAAAGTGCGATAACCGAGATTTCAGATTTTTCATCAAAAAAATGGCTTTGCTTTTGAGCAACAACAGCGTCAATAGCGACACCACAGAGTATTCATTCAGAAACCTTTATTTCGCATATATTTTCACCATTTCTTACAACGACATTTACAACAAAAGGCAAACCCAGCATTTTATAGTAAGCCTGCGCGGTCGCCAGCATCAAATTTCCGATTCACTCTTTAAAGAAAAATTCACCGATACAGAGTACTTGACCATATCAGACGCCACCGAAGAAGGCCTCAACAAGATTCTGTCTAAATTGAGCCAGACAGAAGACCAAACAATACCGCGCAAAAAAGATTAAAATTTGCCAACAACCAATATTTTACTAAATTTGGGGCATGAAAAATTTTTACGTTACTACCCCGATTTATTACGTGAATGACGCCCCGCATATTGGGCATTCCTACACCACGGTTTTGGCCGATATTCTCACCCGTTTCCACAAGATCCTGGGCTACCAGACGTTCTTCTTGACCGGTACCGACGAACACGGCCAGAAGGTGCAGCGCGCCGCCGACAAGCGCGGCGTGACTCCGCAGGAACACGTGGATGAATACTACCACCGTTTCGAAGACCTGTGGAAGAAGATGGGTATCGGTAACGACTTCTTTATCCGCACCACGATGCCCGAACACAAGGCCTTTGTGCAGGAATGCCTGCAGAAGCTCTGGGACAAGGGCGAAATCTACTCGAAGGAATACGAAGGTTGGTACTCTGTCGGCGAAGAACGCTTCTTCAGCGAAGACGAACTCGACGAAAACAAGTGCGACCCCATCAGCCACCGCCCGGTGGAATGGCTCAAGGAAAAGAACTACTTCTTCAAGATGGGTTCTTACCAGCAGAAGCTGATTGACTTCCTCGAAAGCCACAAGGACTGGATCGTGCCGGACTACCGCTGGAACGAAATCCGCGGATTCCTGCGCCAGCCGCTGAACGACCTGTGCATCAGCCGCCCGAAGGCACGCCTCAGCTGGGGCATTCCGCTGCCGTTCGACACCGACTACGTGACCTACGTTTGGTTCGACGCTTTGCTCAACTACGTGAGCGCCTCCACCGCCTTCCACAAGACTTATGCCGACGGCACGCCGATCTGGCCCGCCACTTACCACCTGATTGGTAAGGACATCTTGACGACTCACAGCGTGTACTGGCCGACCATGCTCATGGCTCTCGACATTCCGCTTCCGCAGCACATTCTGGCCCACGGCTGGTGGCTCGTGAACGGTGGCGAAAAGATGAGTAAGTCCGCAGGTAACGTTGTGAACCCGATGGACTACATGGAAAAGTACGGCATCGACGCGTTCCGCTATTTTCTCGCTCGTGAAATGGTCGTCGGTCAGGATGCCAACTTCACTCACGAAGCATTCGTGCGCCGCATCAACAGCGACCTCGCTAACGACCTCGGTAACGTGCTGAACCGCGTGCACCGCCTGGTCATCACGAATTTCGAAGGCAAGCTCCCCGCCGCCACCGCAATCGGCGACGCCGAAAATGAAGTCATCAATCTTGCAAACAAGGTGATTGCCGAAATCAAGGAAGGCCTGCCGCAGGCTCGCCTCTCCCAGTCTATCGAAACCATCATGCAGCTCGTGCGTAGCATCAACCGCTACCTCGAAGTCAAGGCTCCGTGGAAACTCGCGAAGGACCCCGCCCTCAAGGACGAACTCGCAACGGTTCTTTACGTATCTGCAGAAGCCGTACGTCTCTCGCTCTGCTTGCTGTGGCCGGTAATCCCCGCCAAGGCAGAAGAAGGCCTCGCCATGATCGGTTCCAAGTTCCAGAGTGCCGACGACCTCGCTTGGGGTATCCTCAAGGGTGGCGAAGCATTCGGCGAAGGCAAGCCGCTCTTCCCGCGTATCGAAGAAGAAGTCAAGAAGCAGGAACCGCAGCAGAAGCCCAAGCAGAACAAGCCGCTGATGGCAGCCGACGTGCCCGCCGCCATGGACATGCGCGTGGCCCAGATCAAGGAAGTGGCCGACCATCCGGATGCCACGAGCCTCTACGTGCTCAAGGTAGACGCCGGCGAAGGCGAACTCCGCACCATCTGCAGCGGCCTCAAGAGCAGCTACAAGGCCGAAGAACTTCAGGACCGCAAGATTCTGTTGTTTGCAAACCTGAAGCCGAGCGCCCTCCGCGGTATCATGAGCCAAGGTATGCTCTTTGCGGGCGACCTCGACGCCGAAGCACACACCTGCCGACTCGTTTCTGTACCTGAAGACGCCAAGCCCGGTGACCGTGCCCTCTTCAAGGGTGTGGCACCCAGCGAACCGCGTGAACTCAAGGTGAAGGACTTCGAGAAGATTGCGCTCTCCGTAAAGGGTGGCGCCGTGTTCTGCGACGCCCTCGCGCTCGAAGTGAACGGGAAGCCGGTCACTTGCGACGTCGCCGACGGAAATGGAGTCCACTAGTCTATATTGACCATTTCAACGTGGAGATGTTCCATCTCCCCTTTTTCCCAAAGAACCTTGAAGCGATGGCCCAGTTTATCCTGGGCCATTTCTACAATTTTACGGCGTTTGTTCAGGGGAACATCTACAATACGGAAATCCATGGCAGCATTCTGGTAGTGCTTTGACTCACGCAGGTGGTAAGGGTAATCGTTACCGCTAGTTATCACGGGCACGTAATCGTCGCCCATCACCACATGGTAGCAATGAATGATTTCAATCCCTGCCGTATCCATGGCCGGGAGCAGGCTTTCCAGATAAACTCCCGGTTTTTGACGGGTGCGCTTGAGCAACAGTTTGTGGACTTCACCCTGGTTGAAGGGTTTCAAGTTCAAATGACGCACGTATTCTTCGGCAGACCAGGTTTCTTCGACCTGCTTGGGTTCGTACTTCGGAATGGGCCTGTCATTCGCTTTTATGAGCAAATAGACGCCACCCAAGATGGCGATTGCAAAAATCGGAGCCAACAAGTACAAATGTTTAACAAAAAATTGCATTTTTACGCCATCAAAAATACTATTTTAAAGGCATGAAAAAAGCAATTCTTATCTCTGCCTCTCTTATTTCTTCGATGTTCCTTTTCGGCTGCGGCGACAACGCCAACTATACTGGTTGCTGGAAGGGCGAAGCCAATATGATTTTTGAAGTCCTGACCGAAAACAACCAGGATTATACGATTCGTAACGTGAACGGCGACCTCTCCGCCACCATCCAAGAAGGCAAGCTTTGCGGTAAGAATTCTCTGGACATGCCCTACTGCATGAACGTCAAGGGCGACTCCGCTTACTATGAATTCGGCGGCATCACCACCGGTTACGCCCGCATCAGCAAAGAGGAATACGAAGACATCTTCGCATCCCAGAAAAAAGCAGCGATTGAATAACAACCGCCGCTACGTCTAGTCAATTACATCTTTGAGGATTTGCTCAATCATATACTCAGTCGGAGCACCGCTCCAGACTCGTTTGATGTAGCCATCCTTATCTAACAGCATTAGTGTCGGAACAGCGTGGATGCCGTAGCGCATCCACATTTCTTTTTTAGCATCACGATAAAGCGGATACGGCGACGCGTGTTGGTGAGCGTAGAAATCATTCAAAGTTTCGACCGGTTCGTCAGCGATACCGATGATTTCGACACCTTTGGAACTGTACTTGTTGTAAATGTTCGCCAGCACGGGGAGCGTCTTGCGGCAAGGGCCGCACCAAGTGGCCCAGAAATCCAGGAGCGTTGCCTTCGGTTTTTCTTTGCGCTTTTCGCCGTTCTTGTAAAAGTTCTCGCCGAACTTTGCAATCTTACTGCCGATAGCGGAACCCGTCAGGCTGCTGATGTCGTCGGGGCGTTCGGTCAAGGCCACATTCAAGGTCTGCTTTTTACCGTCGCGGGCGATTTCGATTTTCACCTTCTGCCCCGCCTTGTGATTCTTAATTGCAGCCTGAATTTGACTCATGTCCGTAAGCGGACTCCCCTGCACGCCAACAATCTGGTCGCCAGCCACCATGCCCGCCGTAAAGCAACCCGATTCCGGATGGACGCCGATAACGTTCAGGGCAAGGTGATTTTCATAAGTCGCCTTTTTAAAGGTGACTCCCAACCAGGGGACAGCAAATGAAGCGCCTGTTGCAACAAGAAGCGCGAGAGCAAAAGTGCGAATACCCATGATTAAACAGCCTTGTTTTGCTTCGGATTATGATCGTCGTAATCCGCAAGCGTCTTGTAACCCGTTTCAAAGAGGGCCGCTTCCAATTCCTTACGCATGGCGTGTGCAGCCATCCAGCGGAAAGCCACCACCGAGTAGCATTCCACGGCATCGACACCCAGCTTGATCAGGTCGAAAATCTTGAAACCGTGGTCAATGCCACCGCAGGCAATCACGCTAATCTGGGGATAATGCTTGCGAATGTAAGTCACGTTCCACATCATGTTTTCATAAAGGGGGCGGCCAGACATGCCACCGCAATCGCCGTCTGCGCGGAGCGGGGTCAAGTCCTCGAATTTGGTTTCAACCGGAAGTTCGCTAATCTTCTTGGTGGGGTAAGTATTGCCCACCACCACGCCGTTCACGCCCGTACGCACAATCATGTCCATGACATTCACCAAGTGGCGTTCCGACAGGTCGGGGCTAATCTTGGCATACACCGCCTTGCGAATTGCCTGGGCATTGCGGTACTTCATGATTTCGCCGAAAATGCGTTCGGTCAGCGACAAGTCCATGTCTACACGGGATTCGCCAGTATTGGGGCAGCTCAAATTGATTTCGATAAAGTCGCCGGCCTTGTAAGCGATGGCGAAACTTTCCAGCAAGTCCTTCAACTTTTCTTCGTCGTCGGTGAGCCCCGGAGTCTCAGCCACGGACACACCTACGCAAAGTCCTACCTTGTGGGCCTTGGTCAACTGTTGGTCAGCACGACGGGCAATGACTTCGACACCTTCGTTGTTCAAGCCCATGCTGTTATGGATGGCCCGGTCTTTCTCCAAAAAACCGATACGCGGGCGGTGCGTGTTACCTTCACGGAACTTACGGGTAGCGGTTCCGACGCTGATGCCGCCAAAGCCCATATTGGCGTAGTCGCAAATGCGCTTTGCTGTCTTGTTGGCACCGGCGGCCAAAATGATGGGGCAACCCAGGTACAGGGAATTGCTGTGGTCCGGGAAGGTGATAACACGCTTGAGAGTCTTGCTCAAATCCGGGCGTCCGCCCATGAAAGGGATATACGGGGCAAACCTGGCCACATGCTTAAAGGAATCGTGGCGGAATTCGGGATACTTGTGAAAAATGCGGCGAATTAGCGCCAAAACGCGGTCGCCGAAATTCAGGTAATACTCGTGGTTTACACAATTAAAAGACATGGGTATTCCTTTTGCCTAAACTTATACTCTAAAAAATAGAAAATATACCCCGCCTGGGACAATTTTACCATTCGTTTTCTATTTTGTTTAACGAATATGGAACAGAAAACAATTGATTTAGTCGTCAAGGCCATCCACGAAAAGATGCCCGCCTATATCCAGACCCTGAGCGATCTGGTGAAAATTCCGTCTATCAGTTTCGACAACTTTGACCAGAAATACGTGCTGGAATCCGCCGAAAAGGTGAAGGAGCTCTTTTTGCAGGCAGGGCTCACCAACGTACAGTTTTTGCTACCACCGAGTGGACGCCCCTCGGTCTACGGCGAAAGCCTGACTAGCCCCGACAAGCCCACGGTGCTTTTGTACGCCCATCACGACGTGCAGCCCCCCATGCGCGAAACCCTCTGGAACACCAAGCCCTTTGAAGCGAGCCTCCAGGGAGACCGACTCTATGGCCGCGGCACCGCCGACGACAAGGCCGGCATCGTGACCCACTTGGCCGCCTTGGAACAGGTGCGGGCCCTCAAGAAAAACGACGGTCCCAACCTGAAATTCTTGATTGAAGGAGAAGAAGAATCCGGAAGCGCCGGTTTTGAAACCATCCTCAAGAAGAACGCCGAACTCCTGAAATGCGACGCCGTAATCGTGGCAGACCTGGGCAACTTCGCCAAGGGTACGCCCTCCATTACCACCACGCTCCGAGGCATGAGCGCCGTGAACGTGGAACTGAAGGCCACCAAGGCTCCCCTCCATTCGGGCAGCTGGTCGGGCCCCATTCCTGACCCGGGTCAGGTTCTCTGCCGCATGATTACAAGTCTTTCGGACGGCAAGGGCAACATTCTGATTCCTCATTTCGAAGATACCCTGGTGCCCCCCACCGAAGCGGAACTGGCCTCTTACAAGAGCCTTGGCATGACCGAGAAAATCTTCCGCAACGATGGCGGAATCTTGGACAGCGTCAAGCTGAAAGTTCCCGAAGACGAAATCCTACTTTCCCTGTGGCGCAGGCCCTCGATTGTGGTGACCACCATGGAAGTGGGCAACCGACTGAACGCCGGTAACGTTCTGCAGAACTGCGCCTACGCACGCATCGGCATTCGCCTCGCCCCCGGCATGGATGCCGACGTGGCCACTCAGCAACTAGTGGAATTCCTGCAAGCGCAGGTACCCTACGGCCTGCAATGCAACATTACCACCGAAGATGGCGCGAACCCCTTCGTCACCGATACCACTCACCCCTTCTTCCAGAAGATGAGCGAATCCATGGCAAAGGCCTACGGTGCCGAAACCAAGTTTATCGGCTGCGGCGCAAGCATTCCCGGAGCAGAACTGTTCCGCAACACCTTCGGCGACATTCCCATTTTGCTCACGGGCCTCGAAGACCCCGAATGTAACGCTCACGGCGAAAACGAAAGCCTTTACCTGCCCGACTTCGAACACGGCATCGTGGCAGAAACCCTGTTCTTTGGAGGAATCTGCTAATGAGTACTACCAAATTTCCTAGACTCGTTGTACTGACCGGTGCCGGTATCAGTGCAGAATCGGGACTTCGCACATTCCGCGGCAACGATGGCATGTGGGAACACGAAAACATCGACGACGTTTGCACCCCCGAAGGCTACTACCGCGACAAAAAGCGCGTCAAGGACTTCTACAACTTCTTGCGCAAGGGTCTCAAGGAACACGAACCCAACGCCGCCCACTTCGCCCTGGCCGAACTAGAAAAGCGCCTGGGCGATGATTTTCTGCTGGTGACTCAAAACGTGGATAACCTGCACGAACGTGCCGGTTCCAAGCGCGTGCTGCACATGCACGGCGACTTGATGCGCCTGACCTGCGAACACAATCCGAAGCACGAATTCATTTTCGACGGTGAAGAAACATTAGAAACCCGCTGCCCTTTCTGCGGAGCCATGAGCCGCCCTGACATCGTATTCTTTGGCGAACAGCCGCTATACATGGAAGAAATCCAAGATGCCTTAAGGCATTGCAAGGAATTTGTCTACATCGGTACCAGCAGCGTGGTGTACCCTGCCGCAGGATTCAAGAGCTTCGCCAAGAGTTTCGGCGCCAAGGTAACTTGCTTGAATCTGGAAGTGCCCACCAGCGACCCCTACACCGATGTGTTCGTAGAAGGCAAGGCTACGGATATCGTACCCAAGTGGTGCGAAGAATTTAAGTGATGTGAACTTATAACGTCATTGCGAGACTCGCAGAGTCGAAGCTATCCATAGTGAACTCACATCGCTAAAAAACAATTTGCTTCGTGATTCTCTGAATCCGGAGCTTTTTGTTTTGGCGGCAATTCGTCGCTACGGCATTGTTCGGTGCATTTTTCGCAACGATCTGCAAAACGGCAACCCTTTGCAAAATCCCGGGGATGCGGTACGGAGCCAGGAATCGACTTCATGGTACGCATGTCGCTGTGGTTCTCGGGAATAGCAGCAAGCAACCCCTGCGTATACGGGTGCATCGGATGGTCAATCACATCGCGAACACCGCCCATTTCTACAATGCGGCCCGCATACATCACCGCCACACGATCTGCATACTGCGACACGATTCCCATGTTGTGGGTAATCAAGAGCACCGCCGTTCCCATGCGGCTAGCCATATCCTTCAGCACCGCGAGCACCTGGGCCTGCACCGTCACATCCAGCGCCGTCGTCGGTTCATCAGCGATAATGAGCCTGGGTTTAGAAAGCAACGCCATCACAATGCATACGCGCTGCAGCATACCGCCCGAAAGTTCGTGAGGGTAAGATTCCAGGACGCGGTTCACATCTTTAAAGCCAGCAAGGGCAAGCATGTCGCGAATAACCGTCATGAAGCCGCCCTTGGAATGCTTGCAGAACTTGAACACTTCCATCAACTGCTTCTTGATGGTCACCACCGGATTCAAGGCCTGCATGGGTTCCTGGAAAATGCACGCAATTTCTGCACCACGAACCTTCTGCAAATCGGCCAAAGGCAGCGTCGCCAAATCAATGGGAGCGGCATCTTCACTGGCGCGATACAGCACCGAGCCCTCAACAATCCGGGCGCTGGGCTGAGGCAACAGCCTTAAAATGCTCATGGCAGTGACGCTCTTTCCGCAACCCGATTCCCCCACCAGCGCAAAGAATTCACCGGAATGGATGTCGAAGGATACGCGATCAGTCACCTGCAACGGCTTGATGCCATCGCGGGGATTGCCCTTCTTGTCGAATCCGAAAGCCACCGAGAGGTCGCGCACCTGCAAAACCGGCAAAGAATTAGACATATCTATCTCCCGACTTCGGATCCATTGCATCACGAACGCCTTCGCCCACGAAGGTCGTGAGGAGTAGCGTTACAAAGAGAGCGGCCACCGTGCTTACAGAAATCCACGGGGCATAAAGGTTATTGAGGCCCTGGCTCATGAGTTCACCCCAGCTAGGAGTGGGCGGCTGCAAACCAAAACCCAAAAAGTCCAGCGAAGTCAAGCTACCGATTCCGCCAATCAGCGTAAAGGGGAAAAGCGTCACCACAGGCGTCATGGCGTTGGGCAAAATTTCCTTGAAAAAGATATGGCGGTGTCCCATTCCCAGCACCTTTGCCGACTGCACGTAGGTCATGCCGCGCAGCTTCAGGAATTCCGCACGCATGTAATAACTCAGCGAAATCCAGTTGAAGGCAGCCATAATCAAAATCAGGAGCCAGAAACTGCGACCGTAAATACTGCCAATCAAAATCACCACGTAAAGCATGGGCAGCGACGACCAGATTTCAATAAAGCGCTGCATACCCGTGTCCCAGAACTTGCCCAGGTAACCTTGAATACCGCCAATCACGATGCCCAGGAAAGTTCCGAGCACCGTCAAAAGCAAGCTGAAGCTAATGCAGATTCTAAAGCCATGAATCAAGCGGGCCAGCACATCGCGGCCATTGCTGTCTGTTCCAAGCCAATGCCTTGCGCTAGGTGCAAAAGGCGGCGTTCCCTCTTCGCTCAAGTCAGCCTTTAAAGGGTCATGAGCAATGGGAGGCATAATCGCCCAAATTTCGGGGCAGCCACCGGCACGGGTAAAACCTTCGGCTGCATCTTCTTCGCATTCCTGCACCACGGCAAAGAGCTTCCCGTAATCCTGCTCCGTCTGGTATTCTCCGCCAAAATCTTTTTCGCTGTAACGTACGAAAGCCGGAAAATAAGACTTGCCTTCGTAGCTTAAGTATAGCGGTTCGTCGTTTACCGTCCAGGGGCTGGTCAGCGACAACAGATACGCCACCACAAGTACTACCAACGACCAAAACGCCCGCTTATTTTTACGGAAGCGTTTAAGCCGATTCAAGGTTTCTTGTGTCAGGCGGATTTTCATGGGCAAATACTACTTAAGCAGTTTCGATATCAAATCTAGCAATTCGCCAAAATCAATGGGTTTGGCGATATGCCCATTTACTCCGGCTTCGTAGGCGGCCTTCTTTTCTTCTTCAAAGGCACTAGCAGACAAGGCCACAATGGGAATTCTCGACTTACGGGGGCTATCCAACTTGCGGATCAAGGCCGTCGTTTCAAAGCCATCGCCTCGCGGCATTTTCAGATCCATCAAAATCAAGTCGAAGGATCCGGCAGGCGCCATATCTACCTTGCGGTAGCATTCATTGCCGTTTTCCACACAAACAATATCGGCGCCAAGACTCTTCAGCAAATTCGAAACAATTTCGCAAGTCTGGGGATCGTCATCGGCCAGCAAGATGTTCTTGCCAGAAAGGTTTTTCTTAAACGGTTGCACGCTGGCCGGAGCTGCCGCGAAATCTTCTTCAGCAACTCGGTGCGGCGTCACGACGATTACACGAGTACCTTCACCCACACGGCTGGTGATATTGATTGTACCATGCATCAAGTCCACCTGTTTCTTTACGATACTGAGGCCAAGGCCAGTACCTTCAATTCCGCGGGTAAGTGCAGTCTGTTCGCGTTCAAAGACATCATATACCTTGGGCAAAAATTCCTCAGAAATGCCCACGCCCGTGTCTTCAACCACCATTTCAATATTGCACTTGTCCGGACTTTCATGAGGCAAATCACGCAGGGAAATACGCACAAGTCCGCCACTTCGGGTATACTTGATAGCGTTGCTCACCACGTTCATCAATATCTGGTGGTACTTTACCTTGTCCACATACACGCAACGGGTCTTGATGTTTCTTGAAATCTGCAACATGACATTCTTTTGTCTTGCAGACTGTTCAAAAGTCGTCACCAAGTCTTCGCTCAGGGCTGCCGTCAGCACCGCCGTTTCTTCAAGTTTTTCATAACCCGATTCAATGGAGGTAATGCACAGAACCGAATTGATCACATTGAGCAAGAGCGTTCCCGCAGACTGAATCCCGTTCAAGTAGTAACTCAGCAAAGAGGTTTCCGCTTCAGCCAGATTCAGGTTCTGCAAATACTTTTGAGCCAAAGCATCATAACCCAGAATCGCATTCATGGGAGTACGGATATCGTGGCTGATGCTGAACAAGAAGTTGGATTTCGCCTTGTCGGCACGCTGGGCGCGGTCCAGGGCCTTCACAAGGGCGACACGCTGGTCATTCAATTCCTTGCGTTTATCAAGCTCGGCATTCATGGATTCATCCACAACCTTGATACCCATGACAATTTCGGGGCGGTCCTTCGAGGGTTTCACGAAGTGAATCTGCATGTAATGAATCGCGCCGCCCTTAGAAATACGGTAAATGAATTCAAAGCGGCTACGCTTCAAGAATTCCCGGTTCAACCTTTCCAAGGTCAGCACCTTGTCAAACAGCGGACGGTCTTCAAGAAGCACCACACGGTTCACGTACAAAGACGTGATTTGATCGTAATGAGGAGCGTTGTCAAAAGCATCTTGCATATAGCGCGAAGCCATGGGATCAATGCTATAGCTTTCGCTGAGGCCTGTCCTGGAATCAATCACAAAGGCACTGCCATAAGAATCCGTCAAGGCGTTAATGACATTCAGATGCTTGCCTTCCATTTCGTCCCGCAAGCGACTGTTCGTACGGTAAACAGAATGGATGTAAATCACAAAGAAAAGCACCACCAGGAACAGCGCCAAAACAGCCTTGAGGGCCACAAGCCTCGTCACGTTAATCAGCACATGATACGGAACCATTTGCACCACGTACCAGCCCAAATCTTCGACGGACATGATGCATGCAATAGAGGTTCCCACATCAGAAACGACCCTGAAAGCGCTAAGTTCCTTGAGAATGGCGTTCTTCTTGAACACGCTCACAATTTCGGGCGGAAAAAACTCCTGGGCACGCTGTTCAAAGGATTCTCCAAAATCGCTATCCACAAAGCTGGATGCGACAATGTTCAATTCCCTATCGCACAAAAGGCCTATCGTCTGTTCCCCATTGACCATATACTGGAGCATGGGCGCAATATCCGTTTTGCCCCCCAAGATTCCCGTAATCACGCCAACGACTTTATCTCCGTAATACAAGGGAGTATAGATGATAATACGGGCTTCACCATACTTTTTCCCCGTATAGTCTATCCAGATACCGGACTTACCGGACATTCCCTGTCGAAAAAAGGCACTCTCCGAAACATCTACCGGTTCTTCGTCATAAGAAAGTTTCAAGCCGTCTTTACGGATATATTCAATCTTCGAAAAGGGAACATCGTCCATCATCGAAAGGAACAGGGCCTCCGACCGGCGCAATTCGGGGCCATCCATCTTTTTCGACACCGATTGGGACACCAGCTTGATGCTGCTCTTCCCGTAATTCACCGTTTTGACCAAATCGGCGGCAAGGCGCTGGGTTTCTTGGGCAATCGCCTCTTCTATCTGTTTAAAATACGATTCTCTCGCCCAAAGAGAATACACCACAACAAGCACCACAACCGCTGCTGCGACCCCAAAGACGGCAGGGTTCAAAGGCATCCAACGTTTTAATTTAATCTTTTTCATAACTATTTAAAATATACAGCGCAATAATAAAAAAAACATTTTCTAATATGTAGCTCGTATGAAAGATTTTGCTATTGAACACAAGCCAAAGAAGGAACGATGCATTCTCGTGGGTATTTCGACACCCAAAGTACGTCCCTGGCTTGCCACCGAACAACTCGCTGAATTAGGCAGGCTTGCAGAAACCGCAGGCGCCGAAGTGGTACAGAGTTTTTTGCAACGGGTACAGAACTTCAGTCCGGCCACGCTCATTGGCGAGGGCAAGGTCAACGAGGTCAAACGCGCCCTGGAAGACCTGGACGCCAAAATGGTGGTTTTTGACGACGATCTTTCAGGTTCCCAAGTCAGGAACCTGGAACAGCGACTCCCGGGAATCAAGGTTTTGGACCGAACGGGGCTTATCCTGGACATTTTCGCGAAGCACGCCGTAACAGCCGAAAGCCGCCTCATGGTAGAAGTAGCGCAGTTGCAATACATGATGCCCCGCCTGACAGGTGCCTGGACCCACCTTTGCCGCCAGCACAACGGCGGTATCGGAACCAAGGGTCCCGGCGAAACCCAGCTAGAAACAGACCGTCGCATGATCCGCAAGCGAATCCAGGAACTGAAAAAGAAACTGGAAAAGATTGAAGACGCTAGGGAAAGCCAGGCCGAAAACCGAAACGACATTTTCCACATCGGTATCGTCGGCTACACCAACGCAGGCAAATCCACGCTGACCAACCGCCTGACCGGCGCCGACGTGTACGTAGAAGACAAGCTTTTTGCGACACTAGACAGTACCACCCGAAAACTCTACCTGGACGGCGAAAACATCATCCTGTCCGACACCGTGGGCTTTATTCGCAAGCTCCCCCACAACCTGATCGAGACCTTCAAGAGCACACTGGGTGTGGCAGCCCATGCCGACTGCATCTTGGAGGTGGTAGACGGATCAGCCCCCGACTACCGGGAACACCTGGAAGTGACCCATAAAACCCTGGAAGGCATTATAAGCCCCGAAACCCCGAGAATCCGAGTTTTCAACAAGGCCGAAATCTGCGACGAAGCCCGCCGTACCGAGCTCCACGAGAATTACCCCGAAGCGATCCAGGTAAGCGCCCGCGAAAACATCGGCATGGAACTTCTGCGCAAGACTTTCAAGGAACAACTTACCATCTGGCATGAAAAACGTGACATTCATCAGCAAAAGGTGAAAGAACTTGCCGAAGCCCCCTGGAAAGACCAATAGCTTTTCTAAATTTGTCCCCAACATGGAAGGAAGTACAATCACACTCCCCGCTGCCCTCACGGCTACAACCAGCAGAGACCTGCTGCGGGAATGCCGGCGCACGCTCAAAAACGGGCCTCTTTGCCTGGACGGTTCTTCCCTCGAACGCATGGATTACAGTGGCGACGCCTTTTTCGCCCTTCTCGCCGATTTAAGCGAAAAGACAGGCAACAAGCTCACCCTCGCCCACTTTAACGAAGAAATCAAGGCACAGCTCAGGGCCCTGAAAAAAGAAAAAATCCCGGAAAAGCCCAAGCACGGCTACAACAGCACCCTGGAAGCCATCGGCGCGAAGACTATCGTGGTGGCCAAGGGCTTTGCCGAAGTGTTCATCCTCTTGAACATGTGCATTTACTGGATGATTTGCGGACCTTTCGACAAGGGCAGGAGCAAATTCGGCGGTACGGCCAAGCAGGTCTACATGCTGGGAACCGAAGCGACCGGCATTTGCTTCTTGATGGTGGCCCTCATCTGCTTTACCATGGCCCTCCAGAGTTCCTTCATGCTCAAGGCCGTGGGTGGCGGCATTTACCTGGCCTCGGGTCTGGGCTACCTGATTTTCGCCGAAATCAGCCCTCTTTTGACAACGATTATTCTGGCAGGCCGTTCCGGCAGTTCCATTGCCGCCGAAATCGCCAACATGTCCGTCTGCGAAGAAATCAAGGCCATCAAGACCATGGCCATTTCGCCGGTGCAGTACCTGGTGGTTCCCCGCTTTATCGCCATGACCATCTGCACCCCCATCCTTTCGTTCTGCGCAGCTATCGCCGGCTGCCTCGCCGGATTCCTGATCGCGTTCTTCTTTTTCGACATTTCTTTCGCCAACTACTTCCAGTCTATCCGTGACGGGATTCCGCCCATACTCTTCCTCAAGAGTACCGTGAAATCCGTCGTATTCGGCTGGCTTGTAACGCTGATTTCTTGCAACAAGGGCTTAAACGCCGAAGGCGGTGCCGAGGCCGTGGGCCTAGCGACCACTTCTAGCGTCGTGATTTCTATTTCGGCCATCATCATCGCGGACTGCGCGTTCAGTTTCATTTTCTACTAGGAGCAACATGGAAGACATCACACTCAAAGTAGATCACCTGAAAGCCGGTTACGACGGAAAGACCGTGTTGAACGATATTTCCTTCGATGTCAAGAAGGGCGAAATCCGCATGATTCTTGGAAGCTCGGGATGCGGCAAATCAACGCTGATGAACAACATCCTCAAGCTTTACAAGTCCGAAAGCGGAACTATCACCTTCTTTGGCAAGCAATTCGGTGCCAAGGAAGGCCTCGATTTCGAGACCCGCCTCCGTACGGGAGTGTTGTTCCAGAACGGAGCGCTTCTGTCCGATTTGACGGTTGCCGAAAACGCCATGCTCCCGCTGATCCGCAGCATGCCCTACATGCCCAAGAGCCAGATGGAAGCCATCGTTGCAGACCGACTGGAAAAAGTCCACCTGTTGCACGCCTTCCACAAGTACCCCTCGGAACTTTCGGGCGGCATGAAGCGCCGCGCAGCACTGGCCCGCGCCATCGCACTGAAGCCGGAACTGCTCTTTTGCGACGAACCCTCCACCGGCCTCGACCCGGTAACGGCCCGTTCCCTCGACGAACTGTTGCTGGAGCTCCGCGATACCCTGGGAGTGTCCATGGTGATCGTGAGCCATGAACTGGAAAGCATCAAAATCGTCTGCGACCGGTTTATCTACCTCAAAGACGGATACGTGCTGATGGACGGAACGCTGAAGCAGGGCATGGAAAGCGAAGACCCCATTTTGAAACACTTCTTTAACAGGCAATGTCCCAAAGAAGAAGACAACAAAGAATATTACCAATTCGACTTTATTGATTGATCTGGAGAAAATATGGAAACCACACGAGCCGAACGTATCAAGATAGGCGCATTCATGCTCCTTTGCGGAGTGATGATTTGCGTATTCTTGGGCTATGTGCTTTCGCGTTTTTTGAACAAGGAGTACGACAACTATTACACGGTGTTCAGCGAATCGGTCATCGGCCTTTACAACGATGCACAGGTCAAGCTGAACGGCATTGACGTGGGCAATGTGACCGGGATAGAAATCGATTCCGCCAACCTGAACCAGGTGATTGTTCGTTTTCGCGTCAACAAGGGAACTCCCATCAAGATCGGCACCCGCGCCGGCATGACCCACGGCATTTCGCTCACCGGCGAAAAGCAGATTGTCCTTTCGGGCGGACGTTTTGACGAACCCGACGTACAAGAGGGCGGATTCGTGCCAGCCGAAAAAACGGCCTTCGATGCCATTGCCAACAAGGCTACGGATATCATCGGTCACGTGGATTCCCTCATGACCAACCTGAACCGCGTTTTCTCCGAAGAAAATGCCAGCAGCATCAGCAATTCCCTCAAGAATTTCGAAAGCGCCACAAACAACTTGAACAGGTTGACTCAGAACCTGAACAAGCCTGTCGACAACATCTCTAACGCAGCCTCTTCCATGAAGAACGTGCTGGCAGAAATCGAAGAGGCGAAGATTGCGGCCAAGGCCGGCGAAAACATGGACGTGCTCAAGGAAAAGCTAGAAGCCATCGACACGAAGGCCATGAATGAAAACTTAACCCAGGCCATGGAATCCATCAAGCAGCTGACCCAGCGGCTTGACCAGGTAGTCTACAAGAATCAGGACCAGCTGGGCGAAGCCGTGGTGGAACTCAACGCCGTACTTGAAAACCTCGAAGAATTCTCGCAGAAGATTAAGAACAACCCGTCGGCGCTGATTCACGCCGAAAACAAGAGCCGGAGAAAATAATATGATTAAGAAGAAAATCGCCCTTATTGCATTTGCAACCTTATTGGCGTTTTCCCTCACGGCATGCCTAGGCGGTGGTTCCAGCGAACCCACCCGCTACTACACCATTGCAGTCGAAAACATCAGTTTGCCTTCGGCAGGGGCATTTGCCGACAAACGTCTGCAGGTTCGCAAGTTCACCATCGAGCCCGCTTACCAGCGCACCAACATCGTTTACCGCGAATCCGCCTACGACTTCATGTTCTACGATCTGGATCTCTGGGCCAGCCGTCCCGAACACATGCTCGCCCAAGTGGCAAGCGAATACATCACCAAGAGCGGTCTTTTCAAGTCTGTCGAAACAAAATCTTCCGGCAAGCCCGACTATGAACTTTTGGGCAATGTTGTCGCTATCGAAGAAGTTGACGAAGGAAGTTCCCAGTACGCCCGCCTTGCGGTGCAGCTCTCTTTCCGCAAGACCGAAAACGACCAGGCCATTTGGGAAAAGACCTTCGACCAGAAAATGAGCATGGACAACCGCGAACCGAGAACCACCGCCGAAACCATTTCCAAGCTTTTCGGCAAGTTCATACAAGAAGCGCTCCAGGAAATATCCGCCCAGAACTAAATTCATAGCAAAAAAATGCTAGAAAATATAAAAGAACGCCTCAAAAGGCGTTTTTTTTCATTTCATTTGTCAAAAAGCGTTTACATTTTTAAATTAAGAAAAAAACATTCATAAAGGAGTACCAATGAAATCCATGAAACTCTCTGCAATCGTACTCGGCCTCGCCGCCGCAGGCGCACTTGCACAGACGGCTCCCGCAGCAGCCCCTGCCGCCGCCGAAGCCGCTGCACAGCCAGCCGCCCAACCGGTCGCCGAAGCCCCCGCCGCTCAGCCCGCTGCCGAAGCACCTGCCAAGGCCGAAGAAGCACAGCCGGCTGCCGCTCCCGCCGCCGAACCCGCAGCAGTAGCAGCCCCGAAGGCTGAAGAAGCCAAGGTCGCCGAAGAACCGAAAAAGGAAGAAGCTGTCAAGGCCGAAGAACCTAAGGCAGAAGAAAAGAAAGAAGAAGTAGCCAAGGCTGAAGAACCCAAGGTAGAAGAAAAGAAGGAAGAAGCCAAGGCCGAAGAAGCTGCCGGCCTCTCTATCACAGAACGTTTGAACATTTCCAAGGCCGACGCCGAACCCGAAGCCAAGAAGGCCATGGAATTCAAGATTTCCGGCCAGGCAGAATTCGATACCTACGCCGACTGGAGGAACGACAGTGAACAGGACCTCTATCATCATTTCCAGTCTACCTTTGACCTCGATTTCCAGGTAAACTTTAACGAAAACTGGTCTGCCCAGGTCGAAATTGAAGCAGACGGCGACGGTTCCTCGCCCAGCGTTTATTACAACGGTGCATTCGTACAATACCAGAAGAACGAAAATTTCGCCATCAAATTTGGTGACTTGACCTATGCAGAAGGTGCATTCAACTACTACGGCTACGACGATCCGGCTATTAACGCCGCCGGCATGGCCGAACACGATGTTCGCGGTATCGAGTTTGACCTCTACGGCCTGGAGCTCGCCATCGGTTTGACCAGGAACTCTATGGACTTCGCCTGCAGCCGTCAGTATTACTATTCAACCGGAGAACCGGTACAGCCTCAGGATGTCTGCAGAAGCTACGACATTCACGGTGCCTACCAGCTTGAATTCGCCGGTCAGACACTGCGTCCGTTCGTTCATTACCAGAACTGGCAGCATGGCGAACAAAACGAATTCCACGCCGGTTTGGACGCAGCCCTTGAATTCGGCCCCATCGCCATTCACGCCGTCTATGGTTTGCATAAAGACGACATCTCCAAGAGCAGTCCCGAAATCACTCACGCCTTCTTGGCAGAGCCCTCCTTCAAGGTTGCTAACGTGACAGTCAAGGGCGGATTCTTCTACGCCAAAATTGAAGAAAGCAAAGACGATGCAACGATTCACATCCCCGAAATTCCTGAATACATGTTCGGTTACGGTGAAGGCATCATCAAGTTCTGCGACGCAATCGCCCTTGGCGCAGTTGGCGAATTGCACACGAACTCTCTTGACGTGAATACCGACCTCGGTTCCTTGAACTTCGGTCTGCGTTCCTACTTTACCCCGGTCGACGGTCTCGAAGTAACGGGATTCATCATGGCAATTCTCCCCATGGGCGACGACTGGGAAAAGGACTTCCACAGTTCTTACGTTTCTACGGTTGATTACGGCGAAGACTTGAACCTCAACTTCGGCGTTGAAGCCATCTTCAGCTTCTAATCGGCCATCTTTGCCCCTTTGTGCAGTAGTGTCAATTTTTTGACACTACTTTTTTTTATATTGTGTCCGTACGTTGAAATTTAAGCCTTAAAACGCAATTTTTGAATATGAGCGAAGAAACTAAAGATTCGACCCTTGGACTTTCGAACGTTAACCACCTTGAAAAACTCTACGACGGGTGGTTCCTGGACTACGCGAGCTATGTAATCTTGGACCGTGCCGTTCCGTACTACGAAGACGGACTTAAGCCGGTGCAACGTCGCATTTTGCACTCCCTTTTCGAAAACCACGACGGTCGCTACCAGAAGGTGGCCACCATCGTCGGTCGAACCATGGCCTACCACCCGCACGGCGACGCCTCCATTGGCGATGCTCTCGTGGGCCTCGGCCAGAAGAATTTGTTGATTGACACCCAGGGTAACTGGGGTAACCCCTTCACGGGCGACCGCGCAGCAGCCCCCCGTTATATCGAAGGCCGCCTCACGCCGTTCGCTGTGGACGTGGTATTCAACCCCGAAACCACCGAATGGATTCCGAGCTACGACGGTCGTAGCCAGGAACCGGTGACCCTCCCGGTCAAGTTCCCGCTGCTCTTGGCCCAAGGTGTGGACGGCATTGCCGTGGGTCTTTCCACCTCGATCCTCCCCCACAACTTCCGCGAACTCTGCGAAGCTAGCATCGCCATCCTCAAGGGCAAAAAGTTTACGCTGTACCCGGATTTCTTTACCGGCGGCATCATCGACGTGAGCGACTACAACGACGGCCAGCGCGGCGGTAAGGTCCGCGTGCGCGCCAAGATCGAAAAGGTCGACAACAAGACCCTCGCCATCCGCGAAATCCCGTACGGCACCACCACCGTAAGCCTGATCGAAAGCATCGTGAAGGCAAACGACAAGGGCAAAATCAAGATCAAGCACGTCGACGACAACACGAGTAAAGAAGTCGAAATTCTCGTGCACCTGCAGCCGGGCACCGACCCGCAGGTCGCCATCGACGCCCTCTACACCTTTACCGACTGCGAAAAGTCCATTTCTCCCTGCACCTGCGTGATTGTCGACAAGCACCCGAAATTCCTCGGCGTCTCCGACATCCTGCGCATGAACACGGAGCACACGGTCAAGCTTTTGGAATGGGAACTCGCCAACGAACTCAAGCACCTCGAAGACAAGTGGCACATGACCACCCTCGAAAAGATCTTCATCGAAAAAGAAGTCTACGAGGTCATCAAGAAGGCGAAGGACCGCGAACAGATTATCAGCCTCGTGCGCGAAGGCCTCACGCCTTACCTCAAGCGCCTGCACCGCAAGGAAGTCACGGACGAAGAAATCGGAAAACTCATCGAAATTCCGATCCGCCGCATAAGCCACTACGACCGCGAAAAGGCCGACCAGCTTTTGAAGGAACTGGAAGAAAGTATCGCGACCTGCAAATACAACCAGGAGCACATTACCGACTACACCATCGAGCACTTCAAGAACATCTTGAAGAAGTACGGCGAAGGCAAGGAACGCCGCACGCAGATTGCGGAATTCGGCAAGGTGGAAGCCGTGCACGTGGCTCTTGCCAACCAGAAGCTTTACGTGAACCGCAAGGAAGGCTTCGTAGGCACCGGCATGAAGAAGGAAGAATACCTCTTCGACGTGTCCGAATACGACGATCTGATCGTGTTCAAGGCCGACGGCAGCTTCAAGGTCGTCAAGGTCAGCGACAAGGACTTTGTGGGCAAGAACATCTTGCTCGTCGAAAAGTTCAAGAAGGACGACGACCGCCACATTTACAACGTGATTCACCAGGACGGCAAGGACGGCGCCTACTACATCAAGCGATTCAACGTGGGTGGCGTCACCCGCGACAAGGATTACTTTATGGGTAAGGGCAAGCCCGGCAGCAAGATTCTGTACATGTCGAGCAACCTGAACGGCGAAGCCGAAGTCGTAGAAGTCACGCTGAAGCCGCGTCCGCGCACCAAGCTCAACTTCGAGGTGGATTTCAGCACCATCGACGTGAAGGGCCGCGGCGCCATGGGTAACATTGTGACCAAGTACCCGGTCAAGAGCATCAAGCGCGTCCGTAAGGGCGTGAGCACCTTGGGCGCCCGCGTTCTCTACTTTGACTCCCTCGCCGGCATCATCAGCACCCAGAAGAAGGGCGACCGCATCGGCGAATTCGGCGAAAAGGACAAGATTCTTATTGTCAAGGAAAATGGTACGGCCCGCGTTCACGACATGGCCGACCCGATTCTCGTGGGTACGGGCATCAAGTACATCCACAAGTTCGATCCGGAACAGGTCTTTACAATTCTCTACTTCGAAGGCGGCAACTTCAACTACATGGTCAAGCGCTTCAACCTGGAAGGCTGCCCGATGACCACGGAATTCAGCCTCGTGTCTGACCACAAGGATACGCAGATGATTGAATTCTTCGCCACAGACGACGCTCGCGAACTCATGGAATACCAGGTGGGTCGCGAAGTCCAGAAGGAAGAACTCGACTTGACCGAAGTCGCCGAAATCAAGGGCTACAAGGCCTTGGGCAGCAAGTTTACCGCCAAGAAGGTGAAGCGCGCCACCCGAATCACCCCGCCCGACAGTTTTGACGACGGTTCTAGCGACGACGAAGGCTCCGACGAATCCGACCCGGAACTGTTTGACTAAGTAAAAATCCCGGACTAAGTCCGGGATTTTTTATATTCAGTCGAGGAGGACAGCATGACTGATAAGATGAAAGGTCGGCTATATACATGGTTAGTCTTTACAGGTTTTTACCTTGTAATGACATTATTCCTTTTATGTATAGGAGCCGATTTTTTTCTAATGATCATCCTATTTATCTTTTGGGCCGTCATCACCGGAATAACATGTTTAGTTTTCGGATTTATTCCCGGTAGGGGTAATTCATTTTTTGTAGACAATTATTTGAACGAAGAACCCGTAGATTATCGTGATTCATCCGATATCTTTGACGAAGCTTTAGGTCTAAAGAAGCCTGAAGAACGCGAAAAAACGTTCGACGAGCTTATCGCCAAGAAGCCTACATCCAATCGCTGAAGCTTGAGTCACTGGGCATGCGCCAGTCGGCTCGCGGCGACAGGGAGATTGTACCGACCTTCGGGCCGTCAGGAATGCAGCTGCGCTTGAACTGTTGCGTAAAGAATCGGCGCACGAATACGGCTAAGGCCTTCTCCAGTTCTTCGTCGCTGAACTTGCCGGCAAAGGCATACTTCGCGAGGAACAGGAGCTTTTGCGGAGCAGCGCCGTACTTTGCGAAATGGTACAAGTAGAAATCGTGGATTTCGTAGGCGCCCAAGATACTTTCGGTCTTCTGAGCAATCTGGCCATTCGCATCGGCAGGCAAAAGTTCCGGAGACACCGGCGTATCCAAGATATCGCGAAGCACGTCGGCAAGTTCCTTTGCAGTCTTCTTGTCGGCAGTAAAGCTTTCGGCATGGTCGGCATACCAGCCCACCACATGGCGCACCAGCGTTTTCGGAATATCGCAGTTCACTGCATACATGGACATATGGTCGGCGTTATAGGTGCTCCAGCCGAGAGCGATTTCAGAGAGGTCGCCCGTACCGATAACGATTCCGCCTACGCTGTTGGCGATGTCCATCAAAATCTGGGTACGTTCGCGGGCCTGCACATTTTCGTAAGTCACGTTAAGCGTTTTCGGGTCGTGACCGATATCTGCAAAATGCTGCAGGCAAGCCTTCTGGATGTCGACCGTGCGCAATTCTACGCCCAAGAGTTCCGCCATCGTGACGGCGTTGTTCTTGGTGCGCTTGGTCGTACCGAATCCAGGCATCGTGAGCACCAGAATTTCAGAAGCAGGGCGCTTCAGGAGCTTGAATGTTTCTGCGACCACGAGCAAGGCAAGCGTAGAATCCAAACCGCCGCTAAGGCCGATGACGGCGCGGGCGGAATGCGACGCTTCGAGTCGCTTCGCAAGTCCTGCGCATTGAATATTGAAAATTTCCGTGCAGGACTTGTCGCGAGTTTCGATGTTGCCCGGCACAAACGGCATCGGAGCCACAAAGCGATACTTCAACGAATCAATCGGACGCAGGCCATCGAAACTCGCCGCCCGCGCGTAGAAGCTGCGGCTATCGAAATCCTGGAACGAACCTTCACTCAAGCGCTGCATATTCAGACGCTCTACGTCGACATCCGCATAAACAATTTCAGATTTGCGGCTGAACGGTTTACTTTCAGCAATCATGCTGCCGTTCTCGGCAATCATCAGGTGACCGCTGAACACCATGTCCGTCGTAGATTCATGAACACCGGCAGAAGCATACACATAAGCAGCCATGCAACGTGCCGACTGGTTCATCACCAAGTTACGGCGGTAATCGCGCTTGCCCACCAAGGCATCGCTTGCCGACAGGTTCACAATCACGTTCGCACCGGCCAATGCAAGTTCGCCGCTCGGCGGCACCGCGGTCCACAAGTCTTCGCAAAGTTCCACACCCACGCGGACCTCGGAGCCAGACTTCCCGGCAACCGTAAAGAAATTTGTCACTGGAACATCGCCAAAGCCTTCCACCGGGCAAAGCGTTCTTTCGCGCAGCAAATCGCGCCCGCTCGAGAAATGGCGCTTTTCATAAAATTCACGCTGGTTCGGCAAATGAATCTTGGGCGTCACCGCCACAAGCTTGCCACGCTGCAAGAATGCAGCGCAGTTGTAAAGGCAACCGAACATACGCAACGGAAGCCCCACCGCGATTACCGCATTGCAATCCGCAAAAGCCCTCGCAATCTTCTGAAGAGACTCCACGCTCTTCTTGAGCAACAGTTCCTGATGGAACAAGTCACTGCAAGTGTAACCTGTAATGCAAAGTTCCGGGAAAACAACAACCGCAGCGCCATTCTCAACGGCAAGGGAAGCACAGCGGATGATTTCATCCGTGTTATAGGCGGTATCGGCGACCTTCAGGGTCGGGCAAACAGATGCGAAGCGGTAAAATCCAAACATAACCTAAATATAGATTAGTTTGGCCCCTGTCAACGCCCGGACTTGATTCCGAGTTTATTCATACGGTAATTCATCATGCGCGGAGACACGCCCAAGTCGCGGCCTGCGGCAGAAAGGTTACCGTTATTGCGCTTGATTGCCTCGGTAATGATTTCACGTTCGTAATTGTTCATCATCACTTCGAGCGGAGCAGTCTTGGTCGTCACGGCGCCAGAAGGTCCGACGCTAAGGCTTGTCTGCAGCGAAGGCGGCAAATTGTAGCTGTGAACGCAGTCATCGCTTGCGGTAAGAACCGCGCGTTCCATGCAGTTTTCCAGTTCACGCACGTTACCCGGCCAATGATAGCTCATGAGCAAGTTGATCGCCGTCGTCGAAAGGCGGGCCACCTTCTTGTTGTACTTCAGGTTGAACTTCTCGATGAAATGCTCGGCCAGCAGGATGATGTCGCTCTTGCGCTTGCGGAGGTCCGGCATGGAGATCGGGAAGATGTTCAGCCGGTAGAAGAGGTCCTCGCGGAAGAGTTTTTTCGCCATCAGTTCCTCCAGATTCCGGCTGGTGGCGGCGAGGAAGCGGACGTCGGCGTGGAGTTCCTCGTTGCTGCCGACGCGCGAGAAGGTCCGCTCCTGCAAAAAGCGGAGGAGTTTCACCTGCGTCTGCATGGTGAGGTCGCCGATCTCGTCCAGAAAGAGCGTCCCGCCGTCGGCGGCCTCCGCCCGCCCGATGCGGCGGCTGACGGCCCCCGTGAAGGCCCCTTTCTCGTGCCCGAAAAGTTCGCTCTCCACCAGATTCTCCGGCAGCGCCGCGCAGTTCAGCGTGATGAAGGGCTTGTCCTTGCGGGCGGAAAGTTCCACGATCGCGTGGGCCAGCAATTCCTTGCCGGTGCCGCTGGCGCCCCGGATCAGCACCGTGGCGTCGGTGGGGGCCACCTGCCGGAGTTCGGCGTAGACCTGCCGCATCTCGCGGCAGTTGCCGATGAGTTCGCCCGGCGCGTTCCGCAGCATGTCGCGGAGTTTCCGGTTCTCCTCGATCAGGCTCTGCTTCTCCTGATGGAGCAGCAGACACTCGGAGGCGGAATCCGCCGTGATGCCCGCGAGGATCTCCAGAAACGCCACGTCGCCGGCCAGATTCGTCTCCGGCGTGATCGGCCGGTCCACCGAAAGCGTGCCGATCAGCGTTTCGTGGTGAAAGAGCGGCACGCAGATGAAGGCCGCGGGGCCGTCGTAGCGGTGCGTCCCCGTGCGGTTCAGGAAGCGGGGATCCTTGCGGAGGTCCG
>JAEEGK010006195.1_pt1 | contig 28816 bp, 29 predicted proteins | sample 8958771 | NCBI WGS metagenome assembly JAEEGK01 (sample SAMN16246547, study PRJNA631951) | gut metagenome | biome: gut microbiome; feature: rumen; material: SC-attached | host: Bos | place: Iran: Karaj | collected 2018-10 | reverse complement strand
CATGCGTGCCTGGAAGTCGTGGCGCATATCGTCTTGCTTCTTCTCGTCGCGGGAGAAGATACGTATCTCGCCTATGTCTGTGCGGAGGAACCTGTTCAGCACTGCGTTGCCGAAACTGCCCGTGCCACCAGTAATCAGAAGCACTTTGTCTTTGAAAATACTCATATCGTTATTGATGTTGTTATTTCTTTGTATTGTACCTTGGATATCCCTTGCAAGCATTCTCCCCCTCGACTATTACGCCACTAATGGCAAAAAACAGATGACTGGCATGATGGCAGCTCCTATTGTGATAGAGGATGATTCTTTTATCTGCGTTGTAGTAGTGATTTACAATCTTAAGGAACGCCGTCTGTACCTTCACGAATCCTTCTTAACTGAAAAAATCCCGGAGATTGCTGCATCTAGCTTGGTTCGTGGCAGCAGTGCTGCGTCACCGCAATCTCGGGGAAGTATTGCAAAGATACTCCAGAGATTCCTAATAACCAAATTTGTTATTAGTAAAATCGTTTTCTCTCTTCCCTACCCCGTTCTGCGGTTCATTCGGTTCTCTCGCCCTGTAGGGCTTATGCTCGCGGCTATCGCTGGGGTTATCCTCATCCGATACAAGGACACCCAAGGATAATCCCCAAGTAAGGGGTCAGGCCCCCGACCCACTATTATTCCCTCGACCATTCCCATCGCCACCACCCATCACCTACTGGATGGCTTCAAGGCTTTGGTAACGCTGCCGCCTTTCTTCGCCACCTTGGCACTTTGGCTGAAACCCAGCGGATGCTGAGTCTACCTAAATAGTAAAGATTACTTTTATCAGTTCTTTTGTTATCTCATTGTATAAGTCTCGGTTCACCTCGGCCTTATGACGGTCCAGCTCATTCTGAACATCCTGTAACTGCCGGATAGCTACCATCTCATCGGATGTAAAATACCCCCTGATGGCTCTGTTCTTCGCAAGGGCATTTGCCCACGAATTAATCTCGAGTTGCCTACCTATGAGAAAGCCCATCTTCCTACCCAGATCCATCTTTGACCACTCAGAATGAAACTGCTCAATCTGACTAACTATATTATTGTCCTGTGTCATAAAACTCATACGTTTACAAGCAGCGAGTTTGTTTTAGGTTAATTCTTATCTATCACCAACACACACTCTCTCAGTTTTCCAATTTTTTTGCTTTGCTGAGGACTCGTTTTCAAATCACGAGCCTTGCGTATCTCTCTTACAGAAAAGCCACACTCTTCAGCGATGTCGCCTATGATATAATCAACAGGAATCTCAACACCAAAATAACAAGAGTTAGCGACATTGAAATAAATGACGCCTCCCTTACGCACCTTTTGAGCAAACGCAGTAAAGAGCAACTTCATATCTTCAAAATAGCCGCAAATCATATTGATAATATCAGGGCTCCAACTCTCTACTTCCGTTTTTTGCATTGCTCTCAGACATGCCTGCAAACGCTCGTTATCAATTGGTTTTACTTGGTTATAGGCAACCTGGACATGAGAGCGCAGGGTACTGCTTCGTAATGCCCGAAGTTCTTCATGACTATTCACAAGCTGGAGAACTTTTAATTCCAACATATAGATGTCGGTATAGTCACGAGAATTCAAATATGGCGGTGAAGTAATTATCAAATCCAGGCTCTCGTCAGGCACTTTTTTTATATTCTTACGAACATCACCAAAAAAACAATACTCAGAATTGTGCACCAAAGGAGATTCTTTCGCAATGGCATTAACATCTTCCGTTATGATGGTATTCAATTTCTCCAAGAAGAGGTTGTGTACGTCTTCTCTGCTGCATACTCTATCTTTCCATCCTTTCTTGTACGAGAGGCATTTACCATTGCGGAAGAGGTTACTGCATTGTAGGATGATAGAAGCAAGGGCAATGGAAAACAAATTCTTATATCTATCATCATCCACCCTATTGCGTATAGCATTCCGGATATCTAAGAGCCCGTCAAGAGCACTGTCATGAAAATTCCATTTCTTCATACCATCCCGATACACTACTGTGTCACCGAATGGAACTCTTTCGACACAGCGAATGTCATCTCTCGGATAGGCCAATTCTGCGCTTACTGACTTGATATAGCTCTCAAGCGTATCCACATCATATGTCCGTTCCAACTTTACCTTCGCCAACAGATACATAAAGGGACTGACCTCAAATGAATAACAACGTATCTGGTGGTTTTGAAGTTCGACCGGGGTTGTTCCACTTCCGCAGAAAGGTTCCAGTGCGCACTGCGGCGAAAAAGGAAGTTCCTTCAATATGTCTTCTATAAACTCCTTGGAATAGCCTTCAACAAAAGGATACCAGCGGTGAACGCGGACATTCTTATTCTTGTCGAACTGCATCACGGACATGTATTTCTCCGTACAATCTATCAGTGGATACTCTCGCATGGCGATTCCTTTATCTGGGGTTGATATTCTTTACGCGGAAGTCGGGCAGTTTTACAAAACGATGGAAATGCTGGCGAAGATTCTCTGGCACATCGTCCTCAGAAATCCCTGTTCCTGTATCTTCAAGATCTTCTTTACGAGCATCAAATACAGCTAGATAACCGATTTTTACATTTTTATCTTCCTTAAGCAATTCATCAATATAGCCTACTACTTGTTTTACCGCATCTGGTTTAATCCGAGGCTGAGCCTTGTATTCTGTCCCCATCTTCTGCCCGCTATTGTGAATACTTTCTCCAACCCATTTAACCTCAATAAAGTATAAATCGCTGCCCATCTCATCAGTTAACTTGATATCCAGACGATCCAAGTCTTCTAACATAACTTCCCTAGAAACAACAACACGCATATGCTGACTGATATACTCTCGCATATCTTCCCTAAACAACTCCTCTGGTTTATTGTTCAAAAGATGCCGATTATTATTCAAAAACGTATCTTCAGAAACAACAGGTTTCATCGCTGCGTATAATGCTCTTAACCCCGATTTATTGACGAAGAATTTGAGGTAAGTATCTTGATACGATAATCTGATCCGATATTCGTTTAGGACATCCTCCAACTGCTCAATCGGCTTCAATTCTTCATATCGGGTGAGTGTAGCTCTTGTGTAGAAAATGCCGTCACCATAATCATTGCCGTCTATAAAAAAGTTGACTGTTGCATTTGGAGCGACATGGAACACAACCATATCGCCTGTTGTAAGGGAGGCAAAATAACGACGGGCGTCATTATCGCCATCAGGAAACGGATCGTTATTGCTATTCTGTATCGCTAGGTCAGAATCAACAAGTACTATCCTATTAGTGAGAAAAATAGCGTTGCGGAACAGGTTCATCGCCTTTGTATCGGCATCATAACATAGTCTTGAAAGGTCTTCCTTGCTAATAAGAATTAGGCGAAAATCTTGTTCCTCAACCTTGCGACGGCATTGAGCCAGTATCGACAATAGACGCTGGAATGATTCTGTTTCCTGTACACCATCACTGGTACGCTGGTAGATGTCCTGCTTTTTTGTGCAAGATATCCCTTGAACTGAGGATTATCTGAAAACTTCATAACATCTACTTCTTTCCAATAATCTGACCAAAGAGATAATCAAAATAAAGGCTGATATATTCTTCTTTACTGATTGTTGATGTATCAGTCAGTGTCTCCTCAAAAGCCTTTTTAAAATCATTCAGCACCTTGAGCGTGACATTTTCTAAATCAGTATTGATTTCGGAATTGATGTTTGCCTTAACGGCCTGATCATATTGCGGGTCGTTGACAATAAAGCTGAAAACCTTGCTCTCTCCATATTTGCCAAGGATAAGCAATATCACATCCATCCACCTCTTTTTCTCATCACTAATAGAGTCAATTCCATCGGAAGAATTGAGACGAACTTCGCCATCCAAATCACCCAGAAGTCGCTGGGAAGACAGCAGAAATGCCAAACTCTTATATACCAAATCGGAATAAGGCCCGAATACAGTAACACTGAAATGATACTGTACGAATTCATTCTCATCAGAATGGCAGAAGGAATAGAGAACCTTCATAAGGTAAACCACACGCTGTAACGTGTTTGTGCTGACAGAATCACATCCTATTCTTTTGGCATGGGCAATAACTGTCATGATGTCGGCATTTGCCAGCATCAGTTCTTCCTTGTTACTCATATTTCTATTCGCTTTTTTATTTCGTTATACAATACTTTTATACGCTCATTGCTTCCTTGTATCGTCGATTGTTTGGCTATATCCAACAGGCCGACCATAGACAATTCAATTCCGAATGCGGAAGTAAGATGTTCTATGAACGTACTATTGTTGAGATTGGAGGTAACAATGACAATATTGGGGTTCTGAAGGAACTGAAGAAAGACCTCGGCGGCATTTTTCTCGTATGACAGATCCAAACTGCTATCAGGAGTTTCGACGATATAGAAACTCGGCGACTGGTAGAAAAAAGTCAATATGCTCATACGGAAAGAGTGATCAACAAAGAATCGCTGCGACTCAGACATGGATTCTTCCTGCTTACGAATCTTACCGTCAATAACCGGATAAAAACGTTTGGGGCGATCGTCATAACTATTGTACTCCAGAGAACAACTGACTCCAAGGAAATGCTCCGCATAGCTGGCGAAAATAGCAGAGAATCGAGCCACATTTGATAAGATTTCTTCTTCTATACGGCTAGTAAGCTCCAATGCCTTACTTTCATATTCCTCGCTCTGTTTCTGGTATTCGGCTTTTTCGCGAGCATATTTGTTATATTCGTCGTCAAGAGCTTGGAGTTTGTCAGGTTCTGATGAACCCGCACGCCTGTATTCCTGCTCGCGCAACTGCTGCAACAAAGTACGACGGTATAAGTCTTTCTCGCGATAATCATTGTCAAAGCGGCTTTGCGTTTCCTCAATTGCTTTGATTTTCCGCTGTTTGTTAGCAATGCCCTGATAGATGGCTTTGTGTGCTGAGACAATTGCACGGTATTTTGCAGATAGACCCTCATTCACTGACTGGTGAATCTCATTCCCACAAACAAAGCAACGGGTAGGGTTATCATTCACCTGAGCCACCAAGCCCTCGGCATCTTGACTACATATTGGGCAAAGGTGGTTTAGCTGGATATTCTTGACAAAAGCATTATACATAGGATGTAATGTCTCCCACATACTCGCATTCATCTCCTTTTCTATCTGTATTTTTTCTTTATCGAGTTTATTAGCCTGAAGACTGTCACGATTTATCTCGCCTTGGAGAATGCCTATTTCGCGAGTCAATTCACTTTGACTTGCCTGGATAGACGAAAGTTCTCCGGCTATTGTCTCTATTTGCCCTTTAAGTTCAATAATATCCACTATGGGCGACGTCTCGGCGTTCGAGTCAGAATTTGAATTCTTTATCTTATCAAGCAGTTTTGTGATGACTCGCATATCTTCGGACTTATGGCGAGACAAGCTGTCAAAATACTTTGCTTGCCGTTGCATTTCCTGACGCTCACGGTCCAAACTGGGTTCATTGAAATACTTGTTAAACAATTCGTTCTGGACATCTGTTCTTCCGTCAATTCCATCATTCCACAAAACAGTAGTGTGGTTCTCGCCAAAAAATAAGATCTCATTCACGAAGAATATCAAGTCGTCGAATGTCAGATTGCTAAATTGCTCTATCTTTTTCTCATATTGACAGAGAAGGTATTGCTCCTGAGTTTTTTCATCAAGCCGCTCGTACCGTTCTTCAGTTATAATTGCTCCCTTTAGTGGATTTCCACCAATCTTGACGGCTTGTAATGATCCATCTTCGAGGCTACGACAAACTTCAAACAACGTATCATGTATCTTAAAAATGAGGGTAACCATCGCCTCATCTGGTGCCTGAACCGAATCATCTTTTCTGGCAGAAAAAAAATCGGATGGATAAAGAAGTCTTTTTACAATAGCCCTCTCCTTATAAGTGCGTGTCAAATCCTTTGCTTTTCGATATAACCCAATGAGTCCGAATTTGATGATATTGACAAAGGTAGTCTTACCCATACCATTGCCACCTAGAATCAGATTAACACCTTTGACAAAATCATAGGTATAATCCAATCCATTAGGATACAGAGTATAATTCTTGATGTTTACACTCAGAAGCTCAGGTAAATATATCTGCCGACTCATATATTTGTCTTTTTGCAAAATTACAACTTTTCTTTCAGGTAGCAGGAATGTAGAACCCTCGTTAACAATTATTTCTTTTAGACACCCAGCTTGTTTATTTCGTTTCTCTCTCTTCCCTACCCCGCTCCGCGGGTCATTCGGGTTCTCTCGCCCTTTTGGGCTCGTGCTCTACTTCGTCCTCTCCCTCCTAGCACGGCTCGGCTTTCGCACGTTTGTCAGCTTGCGGCTTCCGTCGCTGCGCGGTGGACTCAACTCCAAGGAAGAGTTACACCTCATACGTCTCCACAAACCGCAGTGTTCCGATGGCTCTTGCTGTGTGGAACGACAGCTGGTCATAGGTTTTATAGGCCTTCAACTGCAGGATGGCGGCTTCAGCGCTCAAAACTCCGCTCTCGAACAAATTGACAGTCGTGAAAACTTTATCATTTGCAACGGGGCCGAGCACGAGGTCATAGTCGTGACCACGAGACTTACGGCAATCTGTCACGAAGTAAAGCCACGGCTCATCGGCACCGTCAAAGTAACGGATATTCCAATCGGGATTACCAAGTAGCTTCTCGTCAAATTCATAGACACTTACAACAGCACGAGAGGCTCCTTCACGTTCCTGCTTGATGTGCGCCCAACGTTCTGCCTGCTCAGGATTAGTGGTTGTATAAAACCCTTTTCCGAAGTCGGCATTCGACCGGCCAGGCCTGAGAGAGGGCTTTCGAACAGCCACCGTTGATCCGTGATATAGTTTCATTACTTTTTTCTCTTATTGATAAACCGTTGGATATCATCCAAGATATAGTCCATTCCTTGCGTATGAAGGATATCGTAATTGTCGATGACAAAATCATCGGCCCCCGTCTCCTTGAAGAGTACCCACGCCTGCATTCCGCTAATCCGCTTAAGCGTTGCATAGTTTTCCAAACAATAGGTGTAAAACTCGAAAGCGGGCTTAGATACTTCAATACTCTGCCGACTGCGCCTAATTTCAAACTCCTCGTAAAGAGCTTCTGTACTCAGATACCACCACTTGGCCTCTTCGTCATATAAACGCTTGTACATGGGATTGACGTAAATGTACACAAGCGCATCGTCCAAGGAAATACGTTTTACCTTGGAGACATACTCAGCCAAATGGGCTATCTTAATCGGTATGATGTTTTCTTCGTAGACGCTCATACTAGTATATTTTGGTGCAAGTGCCTTATTTCAAAAATGGATAATTTCTAAGTATCCCTAATCCCTCTTAAAAATATCCCTCGTATAAACCTTCCCTGCCACATCGTCCAAGGCGGTGTCGTAGCGGTTGGCGATGATGGCGTCGGCCTGGGACTTGAAGTCGGCCAGGTTGTTGACGACGCGGGAGCCGAAGAAGGTGATACCGTCCTCCAGCGTGGGTTCGTACACTATGACCTTGGCGCCCTTGGCCTTGATGCGCTTCATGATGCCCTGGATGGCGCTCTGGCGGAAGTTGTCGGAGCCGGTCTTCATGGTGAGGCGGTACACGCCCACGGTGACTTCACGCTCCTTGACGGCATCGTACGCGGACGAGGCAGTGTAGTATCCGGCGCGCTCCAGCACACGGTCGGCGATGTAGTCTTTGCGTGTGCGGTTGCTGTCCACGATGGCCTTGATGAGGTTCTCGGGCACGTCGTTGAAATTAGCGAGCAGCTGCTTGGTGTCTTTGGGGAGGCAGTAGCCGCCGTAGCCGAAGCTGGGGTTGTTGTAGTGCGTGCCTATGCGCGGGTCGAGGCACACGCCCTCTATGATGGCCTGCGTGTCGAGGCCTTTCATCTCGGCGTAGGTGTCGAGCTCGTTGAAGTAACTCACGCGGAGGGCCAGGTAGGTATTGGCAAAGAGTTTGACGGCTTCGGCCTCGGTGCTGCCCATAAAGAGTACGGGCACGTCCTGCTTGATGGCGCCTTGCTTGATGATGGCGCCGAAGGTGTGGGCGGCTTGGGACAGAGATTCTCCATCATAGCCGACGATGATGCGGCTGGGGTAGAGGTTGTCGTACAGCGCCTTGCTCTCGCGGAGGAACTCCGGGGCGAAGATGATGCGGGGCACTACCACCCTGAAGCTGCCGTCGGCCTGGCGCTCGCGGTAGCTGAACTTCTCGCGCACGTGGGCGGTGTAGCCTACGGGCACGGTGGACTTGATGACCATGGTGGCGTCGGGGTTGACTTCCAGCACCAGCTCGATGACTTCCTCTACGTGGCTCGTGTCGAAGAAGTTCTTCTTGGGGTCGTAATTGGTGGGGGCCGCTATGACCACGAACTCGGCATCTCTGTAGGCTGCACGCCCGTCGAGGGTAGCGGTGAGAGTCAGCGGCTTTTCCGCCAGGTATTTCTCGATGTATTCGTCGGCTATGGGGCTGACTTTACGGTTGATCTTCTCTACTTTCTCGGGGATTACGTCAACTGCCGTCACCTCGTGATGCTGAGACAGCAGCGTGGCAATGCTCATGCCCACATATCCCGTTCCTGCTACTGCGATTTTCATAAATAATTGTTTTGCCTATTTGAAAAAATCACTATATTTGCATCAGCATGTTTGAGCTCCTTAAGCAAGAGCGGATAACTATATAGGCATTACCCTGTGAAGGATAGTGCCTTTTTTGTCTTCTATCGGATGCGTAGTTCTTTCATCCTGAAGCCAATGGTATTGCATTACTGATAGAATTCTTTGTACCACTGGGCGAACTTGCGCAGGCCCTCGCGAAGGGTGATGCGTGGGGTGAAACCGAAGTCACGCTCCAGGGCGGAAGCGTCGGCATAGGTGGTGGGCACGTCGCCGGCCTGCATGGGCACGAGCTCTTTGTGCGCCTCAAAGTCAAAATCGGCCGGGAGCACGCCGGCACGCACCAGCTCTTCCTGGAGTATGGTCACGAAGTCCAGCAGGTTCTCGGGCTGGCCGCCGCCGATGTTGTAGATGGCATAAGGCACACCATTCTCATCCGCGGCAGGCGCCTTGAACATCACGCGCACGATGCCTTCTACGATGTCATCGACGTAAGTAAAGTCACGGCGGCAGTTGCCATAGTTGAATATCTGGATGGTCTGCCCCTTGAGGAGCTTGTTGGTGAAACCGAAGTAGGCCATGTCGGGACGGCCGGCGGGGCCGTACACCGTAAAGAACCTCAGGCCCGTGGTGGGGATGCCGTAGAGCTTGCTGTAGCAATGGGCGAAGAGTTCGTTGCTCTTTTTGGTGGCGGCGTACAGGCTCACGGGGTTATCCACGCGGTCGTCGGTGCTGAACGGGATCTTCTTGTTGCCGCCGTACACCGAGCTGCTGCTGGCGTACACCAGATGCTTGACCGGATTGTGTCGGCAGGCCTCCAGGATATTGTAGAAGCCTATCATGTTGCTCTGGATGTATGCGTCGGGATTTTCGATGCTGTAGCGCACACCCGCCTGCGCGGCGAGGTTGACCACGATGTCGGGCTTGAATTCTTCGAATATCTTGTTGATGAGCGCCCTGTCGGAGAGGTCCCCTTTGACGAAGGTGTATTTGTGCTCCGGGTGCGCCGCTGCCTTGGCTTCGATCAGGCCTAGCCTGTACTCTTTCAGCGACGGGTCGTAGTAGTCGTTGAGATTGTCGATGTTGATTATTTGCAGCGGTTCTGCGCTCTCGAGAAGGCGGAGCACAAGGTTGGCTCCTATGAATCCGGCAGCTCCGGTGACGAGTATTTTCATTGGATTTTGGGTATTTCTCCCCCTGTCCAGAGCTCAGTTAAAAACTGAACCTGGTGAGCAGTAAGCCCTTAGAGAATTTGCCGTCTCTTGCCGGTCCTTCTCCTATCCAAGAGAGGCGCCGCGGGCCCTGAATTCCAAGTGGGAATAAACGTACAAATATACTAATATTTTATTATATTTGGGGTAGTTTGTTCTAATGAAGTAATATGAACCGTTTTTTCATCTTGATCGTCGCTGCTTTTGCGGCCTTAGCCCCGCTTCCGGCTCACTCTCAGGAAATACTCACTCCCCCGGCTCCCGACTCGCCCCGTATCAACGGGCCCAAGGTGTACGGAGCCCGCCCCAAGGCCGACTTCATCTTCCGCATCCCCACAACCGGAGTGCGTCCCATCCACTTCGAGGCCAAGGGATTGCCGCGGGGCCTCAAACTGGACGCCTCCAAGGGCATCATCACCGGGCGCGCACGCAAGGCGGGCACTTACCGGGTGAAGCTGCGTGCCAGCAATGCCGCGGGCAGTTGCGAGCGTGAATTGCGCATCGTCATCGGGCAGCGCATCGCCCTCACTCCCCCTATGGGATGGAACTCCTGGAACTGCTGGGGCAACAGCGTCAGCCAGGAAAAGGTGATGAGCTCAGCGCGCGCTATGCTGGAGAAGGGTCTGGCCGACTATGGCTGGAGCTACATCAATATCGACGACGGCTGGCAGGGGCTGCGGGGCGGCAAGTACAACGCCATCCAGCCCAACTCCAAGTTCCCTTCCATCAAGAAGTTGGCCGACTTCCTCCACTCCGAGGGGCTCAAGCTGGGCATCTATTCGGGGCCTTGGTGCGGCACCTACGCAGGGCACATCGGGAGCTCGGCGCCCAATCCCGAGGGAGTGTATCCCTGGGTAGAGGCGGGCATCGTAGACAGCGTGTACAAGGTGGACCGGAGCCGCATGAAGCGCGACTCGGTGTGGTTCTTCGGCGGGTATTCGTTTGCTGCCGCCGATGCGCGCCAGTGGGCCGACTGGGGCGTGGATTATCTGAAGTACGACTGGAACAACAACGATATCTGGTGGCTGAAGGATATGCGCAGCGCTCTGCTCGCCACGGGGCGCGACATCGTGTATTCCATCTCCAATTCGTCCAAAGTGGTGCTGGGGCCCTATCTGCGGGAGTATGCCGAGTGCTGGCGTTCTACCGGCGACATCCGCGACAATTGGGACAGTATCTTCAAGATCGGATTCGGCGGGCAGGACCGCTGGGCCGGATTCAAGGGGCCCGGCAATTGGCCCGATGCCGATATGCTGGTGGTGGGCAAGGTTGGCTGGGGGCCCAAGACTCACTGGACGGGGCTTACTCCCGACGAGCAGTACACGCACATAACTCTTTGGTCTATACTGGCTTCGCCGCTGCTGATAGGTTGCGATATGGCGGATATGGACGCCTTTACCGTGAGTCTGTTGTGCAACAGCGAGGTGATTGACGTGAACCAGGATCCGCTGGGTGTGCAGGGCGTGAAGCAGTATGGCGACGACTCTTACGCAACCTATGTCAAGCCTCTTGAGGACGGCTCGCTGGCGGTGGCTATGTTTAATCTTTCGGATAAGCCCAAGATGATCGGATTCGTGCCGCATTCGCTGGGGCTTATGGCCACGCAGACCGTGCGCGACATCTGGCGGCAGAAGGACCTTGGCACCGTGGAGCGCAAAGAGCGCTGGGAGACCGAGGTCGCCCCTCACGGCGTGGTGTTCGTCCGCCTCTCCCCCGGCCTCACCCCCGACAAGCTCCTCGGCTTCTGGCGGTAGGCGCCCGGGCGGAGAGCGAGCGGCGAGCGGCGACGGGCGGCGGCGGGCGGCGGAAGCTACTTGATCAGGACGATGTTGGGGACGCGGCGTTGGCCGGCGTGGTCGAAGCGGTGGTTGTCGCAGGGGTTAGAGACGACGCCGTGGGCGCGCGTCCAGAGCGTGCTGGAGCCGCCGCCGTCGAGGTTCAGGGCATTTTCGAGGCCAAGCAGGCGGGCAATCAGAGCCGTCTCATGGATCGTAGCCCCGTCGGCTTTGCCGGGAGTACGCCCGTCAATCACCACCAGGTACACCCAGCCGTCGGAAGTTGTGCCGATAAAAGTACGGGGATGCCGCGTTGTGTAGAACGAAGTCGAAGGCCACTCGTCACGGGCCTCCCATCCGCCCAGGAGCAGCACCGGGCCGGAGGCAAGCACATCGGGACATTGCTTGGTAGCCAGCTCGTAAGTAAGTGTATCGCAACGGATTATATCCACCTTGTGCCCGCGCACGGCAAGCAGCCCGTCGGTACGGAACACCTCGTCAGCACTCGTGCGTCCCTCCACCTTGCGGCGCTCCTTTACGTAGGTCACGGGATAGAGCGTACGCATATTGAAATAGCTCCCGTTGACAGCCGCCAGGCCATTGTGCCTGAGAGCCATGGCGCCGGTGCTGTCGGCCAAATGGCCAGGGTCGTTGATCACCTTGAGTCGCAGGCGCCGCTCGGGATAGCGGATCACCGAGATACTCTGCGTGGTGCCGAACAATTGTGCCTGAATATAAGCCACTTGCGCTCCCTTCCCAAGATCCTGCCACTGCACTCCCTTGGGCATAATGCTACCACTTTGGGCACCCGCCCCGAGGGAGCAGAGAACAAATAAAGCAGCCGTCAATAAAAACCTCATTTTCATATCACAAAAATAAGAATTATTGCTTACATTTGTAAACGACACTAATTGAAAAATTATATGGCAAACAAGTATTCAGGCACCCAGACCGAAAAGAATCTGGAAGCAGCGTTCGCCGGCGAATCTCAGGCGAGAAACAAGTACACCTATTTTGCATCCGTAGCCAAAAAAGAGGGCTTCGAGCAGATGGCAGCCATCTTCCTGCAGACCGCAGAGAACGAGAAGGAGCACGCCAAACTCTGGTTCAAGGAGCTTGAGGGCATAGGCAACACCGCACAGAATCTGGCCGCAGCAGCTGACGGCGAGAACTATGAGTGGACCGATATGTACGAGGGCTTTGCCAAGACCGCCGAGGAGGAAGGATTCAAGGCCCTGGCCGCCAGGTTCCGCATGGTAGCCGCCATCGAAAAGAGGCACGAAGAGCGCTACAGGGCACTTCTGCACAATATCGAGGCGCAGGAGGTATTTGCCAAGAGCGAGGTCAAAGTATGGGAGTGCCGCAACTGCGGTCACATCGTGGTAGGCAAGGCCGCACCTCAGGTTTGCCCCGTGTGCGCCCATCCCCAGAGCTTCTTCGAAATCTGCGCGGAGAACTTCTAGCCGTTATATCCGTAATCCCAGAACAGGTATTCGAAACGGGTGGCCTCGATGTATGCCGAGGTCATCCGTTCTCTTATATCTTCGGGGGCGGCGGCAGCATAGCTGTCGGCAAGCTCGAGCACCTGCGCCACGCCGGCGGTAAATGCCTCGTTGCCGTACTCCTGAATCCACTCGCGGTACGGATTGCCCTCCACGGCTGCAGTGCGCAGGATGTGCAGGCCGACCTCGTTGTAAACCCACATGCAAGGCAGCATTGCGGCGAGCCCGATCTCTTTGGAGCCGCTGCGGATGGCGGCCTCGGTGTGGGCGTTGTATGCAGCGGTGACTTGTGATGGTTGCACCTGAGTATCAATGCCAAAGCGGTCGATGAGCAGAGCGTGCATTGCCTTCTCCCCTTCTATCCCCTCCTTGGCGAAGGCATAGAACATGTCGTGCTGCACAGGGTCGGGGATAAGCTCGGCGAGCTCGAACATCTGGCGCCCGTAATTGCCCACGTACAGCTCGTCCTGGGCGAGATAACGGTCGAATTTGTCGGGAGCGAGGGTGCCGGCGGCGAGTTCTTTTATGAAGGGATGATCGAGAATCTGATTGTAGATTGGAAGCGCGGCGTCCCACGCCTGACGGGTCCAGGATGATGTATTTGCCATAACACAAAAATAAGCAAAATTTTTGATTTTTTGCGGAGAATCGTTACATTAGCGGATAGCTTGCAAATTAACCAAATCCAATACATTATGGCAACTCAAAAGCTCCAGATCAAAAAGACCATCATGGATGCTATCCAGTATGGTCTGAAGAACGTAGGACCCCTCATTCTGATGGTGATCCTGTATGTAGTAACCATTTGGATCCCCTACCTCAACGTGGGCACGACCATCGGTTTCTACAAATCCATTATCAAGATCGGCAAGGGCGAGGTTATCAACCCGCTTGCCATCTTCGACAAAGAGAACTTCAAGGTCAATCTCGGCGAGTTCTTCCTGCTTATCGGCCTGCTGAGCGTGGGCATTTCCGCAGCATTATGCTTCATGTTCATTCCCGGTATCGTGATGGCACTGGCCTGGGGCTTTGCCGTCTACTTCTTCCTGGACAAGGGTCTCTCGCCCGTGAAGGCTATGAAGGTGAGCTACAAGGTTACCGACGGAGAGAAATGGACTATCTTCTGGATTATTCTCATTATCGCGCTCTGCTTTAGCATCCTCTCGGCTATCTTTGCGATGATACCTAAGGTAGGTATGATTTTCGTCGTTCTTTTGTACATTATCTATATGGCTGTTTTTGTGGCAGTTGAGGGTGTGATGTACGCTCACTTCTCCGCCAAGGCCGACGAGATTTTCGCCGACAAGATCGGCTGCTGCCACGGCGCTCCCAAGGCCCCCGAGGCTCCGGCTCCGGCACCCGCTCCGGCACCCGCTCCTGCCCCGGCACCTGAAGCTCCCAAGGCCCCTGAAGCACCGGCACCTGAGGCCCCTGAGGCTCCCGAGGCACCGGCACCCGAGCCCCCGGCCGCTGAATAAAGCACTCCCTTCAAACAAAATAACAGAGTCACGGCATACCCCGTGGCTCTGTTTTGTTTATCTTCCGCCGGGACACCAGCGGGCAAGGTCTAGTTTCAATGACCACACCTTGCCCGCCAATATGGCTCCTACGGGCCTGGAATGGCTATTCTCGGGCAAGGTCCCGCCTCTCAAATTAGACCTTGCCCGCTCAGAGTGCCCTGAGTACTGCCGCAGCGGCCCTGGGGGCAGGTGTCCGCTCAGAGTGCCCTGAGTACTGCCGCAGCGGCCCTGGAATCCTAAACCGCTCAGATCGCCCTAATTGCTGCCGCAGCGGCACGGGGGGTCAGAGGCCGTTCAGAGCGCCCTGAGTGCAGCCGCAGCGGCACGGGGGTCCGGGGCCGAGCAGATGGCGCTGACCACAGCTACACCGTCAATCCCGGTAGCTAGCACTGCCGGAACCGTATCCGCATTCATCCCCCCTATCGCCACATCGGGGTGCCGCGACAAAGCCACCGCTTGCCGCAGACCCTCCAGACCGAAGGGAGGCGCCGTATCGGTCTTGGTGGGAGTCGAGTACACAGGCGATACCGCTATGTAGTCAACATCCAGCAAGTTAGCCTCCTTCACCTGATCCAGCGTCTCAACCGACAGGCCTATTATCTTATCGGGCCCCAGGAGGCGCCGCGCCACATCGTACGGCATATCCGACTGCCCGATGTGCACCCCGTCTGCATCGACCGCAAGCGCCACATCCACCCTGTCGTTGATAATCAGGGGCACTCCCAGCGGAGAGAGCAACGCCTTGAGCCTGAGCCCCAAAGCCACGAACTCACGGGTGTCGATATCTTTCTCCCTCAGTTGCACGATAGTAACGCCGCCGGCAACCGCCTCGCCCACTATCCACTCTATATCGCGGCCGAGAGACAGCCCCCGGTCGGTCACCAAATAAAGTCTCAGCTGCTCCGGAGTCATTGTGCAAGGCTTAATTCGTCGATGAAATTAACCGCCAGGCTTCCGGTGCCACGGGAGCGCGCTGCCGCAGCTTCGCCGGCCGTACCCATTATATCCATTCCTGCCACAGCCGCCTCGAACGGAGGCAGCACTGCGGCAAAAGCGGCGCAAATAGCTGAAGCACAGCACCCCATGGTGGTCACTTTGGCCATGAGCGGACTCCCCTTGTGGACCTCGGCCTCACGCGTGCCGTCGGTGATATAGTCCACCGCACCGCTCACAGCCACCACGGTCCCGTGCTGCAGGGCGAACTCCCGGGCGCATCCACGCGCCTTCTCCACAGGCTCCACGCTATCGACTCCGCGCGTCTGGCAGGCCGTTCCGTGCAGCACCATTATCTCCGATGCATTGCAGCGGACGATGGCCGGATGATACTTGGTGATGAGTTCCACTGCGGTATCGGTGCGTGCGCTGCTGGCCCCAACGCCCACCGGGTCGATGACCCAAGGTTTGCCGTACTTGAGCGCCGCAGCGGCCGCCGCGTGCATGCCTGCAATCTCATCGTCGTCCAGGCAACCTATGTTGATCACCAGCGAGTCGGCGATGCGGAGCAGGTCGTCCATCTCTTTGTGATAGAAGGACATAATGGGAGATGCGCCTATCGCAAGCAGAGCGTTGGCATTAAAATTCATTGCCAGGTAATTGGTGATGTTCACCACCACCGGCGTCTTGTCGCTAATTATCTTCATATCGATGATTTTTGATTACTTACGTGCCACATTAACGCTAATGGGCTGAAACGGTGTCATTTACGTGTACGGTAAAAATGGTCCACCGGGCCGTGGCCGTGGCCGATGCTGTAAGCGGCGCCTGAGGCGATGGCCCCGGAAATGTAGTCGATGGCGGCACCCACGGCGTCATCGAGCGGGAGCCCCTGCGCGAGGTAGGATGCGAGCGCCGACGAGAGGGTGCAGCCGGTGCCGTGCGTATTTGGAGTGTCGATGCGGGGATGCGAGAACACGGAGATCCGGTCTTCCTCGGCGTTGTAAAAGAGGTCCGAGGCGTCGCTGCCGCCAAGGTGCCCGGCCTTCATAAGCACCGACACGCGGCCCCCTGCCGAGAGGGCGCGCGCCACCGAGGGGAAGTCTTCGCCGGACTTGATTGAGCGTCCCGCAAGTACTTCTGCCTCAGGCACATTGGGCGTGATGACCCGAGCCATGGGAAGAAGTTCCCGTTGCAGCACTTCCACCGCCGAATCTTCAATCAGACGGTGCCCCGACGTGGACACCATGACTGGATCGAGAACGATGTTGGAGAGCCAGGGGGACGCAGCCGCAGAAGCAACACCCTCAGAGGTAGCTGCGGCAGAAGCGGCCGTGTCCTTGAGCGCCGCCACCACCGCCAGCACCACCTCGGCGCTGTGAAGCATACCTATCTTGATGGCGTCTGCGCCTATATCTGATAGCACGCAGCGGATCTGCGCGGCAATAATGTCAACAGGGACTGGATGGACCGCTTCTACGCCCAGGGTGTTCTGGACCGTAACCGCGGTGATGGCGCTGGCTGCGTAACTCCCGGTGACCGATATGGCCTTGATGTCGGCCTGAATGCCGGCGCCGCCGCCGGAGTCGCTGCCCGCGATGGTAAGTACTCTTGAATATTGCATGCTAGAAATGTGTAAATCCTTGATAATCTTTATGTAATCCTCCCTCCCAACGGATACCGGGCCCCTTGGTGATACGGCCTATGACGGTTAGGCTAGGGGCAGCTTCGGTTGGGGCGGAGGAGGGCGCAGCTGAAGTGCCGGCCTCCGCCTGTGCGTGCAAAGAGGCCAGAGCTTTCCGGACCTCTTCCAGAGCCTCCGGGGCGATGGTGAAGAGGAGTTCGTAATCCTCGCCGCCGCTCACTGCCAGCTCATACGGATCCCAGCCGCGGGCGCTGCAGACCCTACGGAGTTCGTCGGATAGAGGCAGACTCTTCAGGTCGATTATGGCGCCCAAGGTGTCGCCTGAGGTGCCGGACATTGGACCTCCGACAGCATTTTGGGCCGTTTTTGCTGCCGGAGGTGCCTGGAATTGGACCTCCGACGACGCTTGTCCACCATTCTGCCCGGATTCGGAAGCCACGCCCGCCCCTTCGCCACCGGTCTGCCCGGATTCTGAGGCCACGCCCGCCCCTTCGCCACCGGTCTGCCCGGATTCTGAAGCTTTAAGGATGTGGCGAAGGTCGGAGGCAATGCCGTCGGATATGTCCATCATGGCGTGGACACCGCCGCACTCGCGTAGAGCGATGCCTTCCGCCACACGCGGCACCGGCTCATAGTGGCGGCGGATCAAGGTCTGTTCCTGGAGGGAAAAGATTCCTCGGCTACGTTCGGAATGACAAGAAGCCTGGCCGCCAGATGCATCAGAGCCATCCGGACTGGCGGCACGGTCGAGAATGAGTTTAAGTCCGGCGCCGGCATCTCCCAAAGGACCGGTGACGCAAACCAGGTCACCCGCCTTGGCTCCGGAGCGCAGAATGGCAGCACCGTGCGGGCAGGAGCCCAGCACCGTGACGTTAATAAAAAGCTTGTCGGGCGATGCCGACGTGTCGCCTCCGAGAAGCGGCACTCCAAAGCGATCCGACAGGGCTTTGAATCCGCCGATAAATTCATCCACCCAATCGGCAAGCGGCACGGCATCGGCACATTCAGCACCTGAAGAACGCACCTTAGAGGGGAACTTCTTGGGCAGGGCGATGGAGAGGAAAGTAGCCTCGGGGCGCCCTCCCATTGCCGCTATGTCGCTGATATTCACGGCAGCGGACTTCCAGCCGAGCTGCCAGGGGCTGATGTCGGAGAGTAAAAAATGCCGCTCTTCGATGAGCAGGTCGGTGGTGACCAGAGTGTCCAGGCCCTCGCGCTGGGGCAGCACGGCACAATCGTCCCCAATGCCGAGCGTCCCGGCACCATTAGCCTGATAATCACGGAATTGCGCACTTATGCGCTCAATGAGATCGAATTCTCCTATATTTGACATTTCCTTACGACGGTATGGACCGTATCAAGTTCAACGGGACTCTCTCAACCGGCGGCTTGCGGCCGGTACCCCGAACAATGCAAATATAAGAATTCCGCCGCGAAATGTCAAATTTCGTGCACGCGAAGAATGTCGGCGCCGTTGGCGATGGCCAGCCGGTGCGCCTCGGCGGTGCCGTCGGCAAAGCGTTCCGTCCGCGTAAAGCGCTTATCTGCAGCGCCTATCAATATGGGCCGGCCGAAACGCTTAAGCTCCCCGAGCTTCTCAAGTATCTCCCAGCACTGAGCGGGAGTCTTGGCAAATCCGAGGCCCGGATCGAGTATCCAGTCTTGGATGCCGAGCGCCGATGCCTTGGCCGCAAAAGAGCCAAAGTAGCTGAGCAGCTCCGGCATAATGCCCTGCGGGTAATAACACATTGAGCCCATTGTGCGCGGATTGCCGCGCTTGTGCATGGCAATGTAGGTAAGGCCCAGGCGGGCCACCAGCGGGAGCATGAACGGGTCATCCTCACCGGACGAAATGTCGTTCACTACAAACGGGCCTATTAGTTCATAGACGCGGCGCACGATCTCGGAGCGGGTAGTATCGATGGAGTAGCACACTTGGCCCCCTATGAGGGGAATCTGCCGCAGAGCGGGCTCCAGGCGGGCCCATTCTTCTGCCACCGTGATGTCCTTGGCTCCGGGGCGGGTGGATACGGCACCTATATCGATGAAGGACGCTCCGGCGGCGATAAAGCTCCTCACGCGGGAAACGAAGCCGCCTGCATCTACCCTGCTCGGCTCATGAAAAGAGTCGGGAGTCAGGTTGATTATTCCCATCCATTGCACCATAAGTACAAATATCACAATTTATTTTCAATCCCAAGAATATTTTTGCAACTTTGCTCCGTTATGCTACGCGAACAAACTGTATTCGGTCCTATCCGCAGCCGCCGGCTCGGTAACTCCCTGGGTATCAACCTACTGCCTATTAACGGAAAAATCTGCAACTTCGACTGCATCTACTGCGAATGTGGATGGAATGCCGACGGAAGGGACGACACCGCTCTGCCCACCGCGGCGCAGGTGCGTAACGCCCTGGAAGACAAGCTGATGAACCTGATGCTCGAAGGCACTCCCATAGACTCCATAACCTTCAGCGGCGACGGCGAGCCAACGCTCAATCCTGAGTTTCCGCGCATCATCGACGACACTCTGATGCTTCGCGACGCATACTACCCCGGCGCCAAGGTGTCGGTGCTGTCGAACGCCACGCGGGTGCATCTCGACAGCGTGTTCGAGGCCCTTCGCAAGGTTGACAATCCCATCATGAAGATTGATGCGCCCACCGACGATCTGGCCGCCCGCATCAATCATCCCGCTCCCGGCTACATCGTGCGCCGCACCGTAGAGGCGCTCAAGCGCTTTGAGGGGGACTTTATCCTCCAGACTATGTTCCTGAAATCGAGCGACTTTGACTCCGCCTCGCCCGAGGTGCTGTTGCCTTGGATGGACATAGTAAGGGAACTGCGGCCGCGCCTGGTGCAGGTGTACAGCATCGACCGCCCCACTCCCGCCGCGGGCCTTCAGAAGTACAGCACGGAGCAAATGAAAGCCCTCGTGGAGCCGCTGCTCGACGAAGGCTTCAATATCCAGTTCCGTTAACTCCCTTATTTACGTATGATTATGCGCTCGATGCGTCGCGGCACCGAGGTTAGAATCTCATAGGGGATTGTGCCAAGTATGCCGGCAATCTCGGACACGGTGGGGTCGGCGCCGAAGATGGTGACCGTGTCGCCCGGCTGGCAATCTATTCCGGTAACGTCAAGCATACACATATCCATGCAGATATTGCCTATGGTGGGAGCCCTGCGGCCGCACACGCTGAAGCTGGCGTTGCCGCACCCCAGGTGGCGGTTGATTCCGTCGGCGTAGCCTACCGGAATAGTGGCTATACGGGTGCCCTCGGCAGATGCGTGCCCGTGCCTTCCGTAACCTATGGTGCAAGAGGTCAAAGTCTTGATCTGCAGAATTTTAACCTTTAGGCTCGCTACTGGCTGCAAGTGCACGTCGGGAAGGGCGCTGATGCCATAGATGCCTATTCCCAGGCGCACCATATCGTGCTGGAACTGTGGGAAACGCTCTATGCCGGCGGAGTTGAGCACGTGCCACATGGGCTTGTACCCGAGTGCCTGCGAAAGTGCTTCCGCGCCCTGCTCGAAAAGGTGTATCTGGCCGAGCGTGAACTCGTCCTCGGCAGGGTCTTCGGCGGCGGCAAGATGAGAATAAACCGACCGCACACGCACCTGGTGGTGGGTGAGCAGGAAGTCGATGAGCTCAGGGATTTCTTCGGGCACGAAGCCCAGGCGGTGCATTCCGCTGTCGAGCTTGATGTGTATGGGGAAGCCGCTGATGCCCCGCGAGTCGAGAGTGTCGCAGAGCGCCTTGAGGGTGTACAGATTGGGAATGCCGGGCTCGAGGCGGTAGTCGATGATTTCCGGGAAGAAGTCGGTGCCGGCGGTGAGCACGAGCACCGGCAGGGAGATACCGGCGCGCCTTAGCTCAATGCCCTCAACGGGAAGGGCAACGGCCAGATAGTCAGCGCCTTCCGCCTGCATCATGGACGCAAACTCCACAGCTCCGTGCCCGTAGGCATTGGCCTTTACGAGCACCAGCAGCTTGGTGGATGGGCGCAGCAGGGAGCGGAAGTAACGGTAGTTCTTCCTGGCAGCCGGCAGGCTCAACTCAAGCCTCGAAAAATCGTTCTCTCCCATCATAAGCGTCTATGAGCGGCTTTCTATCAGCAGGTCCCCGAGTTCCGCTATGTCACGGACTATGAAGTCGGGGGCGTAAAATTCAGGGGTCTCGCCTCTTGCCTCGCAGGCCTTCTGGTCAGCGGCCACGTCGAGGGCGGTCTGCAGGGTGGTCTCGCCGCTGAGCACCAGGCACCCCACGGCGGCAGCGTTGTGCGCCATGGCGGTATCGGTGTAGATGCGGTCGCCCGCCATAAGTATCTCTTCGGGCTGCAGGCCGTGGCGCAGGCGTATGCCGTCAAGCATGGTAGGATCGGGCTTGCCGAGCACTATGTCGGGCCTTCGGCCGGTGGCGTGCTCGATGCACTTTTGGAGCGATCCGCAATCGACCAGTATGGTAGGCAGGTCGGTGGGGCAAACGCGGTCGGGATTGGTGGCTACGTAGGGCACTCCCTGGGCCGCCCACCAGCTGGCCCGGCACAGGCGCGAATACACCAGAGTGGGGTCAAAGGCCACTACAAGCACGTCGGGGCGGTCTTCGGCGCTCTCTTCGCACGACTCGAAACCGGCCTTTTCGAACTGGGTTATCATCGACGGCGTGCCCAGCATGAAGAGGCGCTTGGCCTCGGGCCAGGTGCGTTTGATATAGTCGATCGCAGCAAGCGAAGTGGTGTACATATTGTCCTCCCCCGCCTCTATTCCCATACCGGCGAGTTTCTTAAGATAGTCCGCCACCGACTTGGTGGGATTGTTGGTAAGGAAGGAATATCCTATGCCTGCGCCCTCCAGCCTCCGAAGGAACTCGAGAGTATAAGGGAAGATATTGTTACCCAGATAGATAGTGCCGTCCATATCGAGGGCTACATGCTTAACCTTCGAGAGTTTGGAACGCTGGCCGGGGGTGAGGGTCTTATTGTAATTGTCGGTCATTGCGCGAATGCTATTATTTCTCCTTTCACTACATCCTTGCCCTGGGCGGCGGGTACGGCTACGATACGGCCGTCTGCCGCGCTGATGACCGGTTCAAGTCCGTAGCGGGTCTGCACGTATCCGCAGGGCTTACCGGCACTCACGGGAGTGCCTGCGACCGGGGCCTTGGATACATCTACCACATCTATCTCCCATAGCAACTTGCCGGCGGCGGGAGCCTGCAGAGGGAAGGCGCCGGGATACTTATCGGTGTACTGCTCAATGCTATACGCGGGCATCTCCACCACGGGGCGCTTGACTACAATTGGCGCTCCGGCCTTGGCCTTGAGCTCCTCCAGATCGTGCTCGAAGCGCTCTTTGGCTATGCCGCTGCGGTAGTCGCGGTACTGCCTTTCGTGCATCGCCATCTCGAAGAGTTCCTCGTCGTCTTGCCCGAAGTCCCATCCCTCTTCCTTCATCATGGCGCGGAACTTAGGCAGCTCGTCGGGATATTCGTCCTGAGGATTGCCGGTGTAGAATTCGAAGCCCTTCTCTTTGGCGAGTTCTACGATCTCGGGCGCGAGAGGCCCGGGAAGGCGTCCCATACGGCCGAGAATCATGCCCCAGGTGTCTTTGTCGATGGTGCTGAAGCGGGGCTTGCCCTGCGCCATGGCAAAGAGGTTCATAAGGGCGGTGTTTTTGACATACTGGCTGAACGGGGTCACCAGAGGCGGGTAGCCGAGGCGCGGCCATACGTACTCAACTTCCGAGAACAGTTGCACCATCAGGGAATCGATGTTGCTCTCGGGTTTGCCGGAAGCCCTTTCAGCTGCGTTGATGGCCGCCTGGAAGCCCTTGAGGTCCGCCATCATGGAGCCCATCATGCCGCCGGGAAGGCCGCAGCCCACCAGGAGCGAGGTCATTTTGGAGTTGGACGGGTTGATCCAGTAGCCCAGGAAATCGTCGATGAATTCCTGTGTGAGGGCGCGCACCTGCATGTATGCATCCATGTTGATGTCCTTCACCAAGAATCCGTCGGCGCGGAGCATCTGCTGAATGGTTATCACGTCAGGATGCACCTTGCCCCACGACAGGGGTTCTACCGCAACGTCCAGATAATCAGCGCCTGCGCGGGCTACTTCCAGCATCGAGGCGGTAGAGAATCCGGGGCCGCTGTGGCCGTGGTACTGCACCTTTATATGGGGATACTTTGTTTTAATCTCTTTAACCAGCTCGCCAAGTACGCTCGGGCGGCCTACGCCTGCCATATCCTTGAGGCATATCTCGTCGGTGCCGTAATCTACCAGGTGTTTGACCACATCCATGTAGTAAGCCACCGTATGCACCGGAGAATGGGTTATGGAGAGCGCCGCCTGGGATATCATTCCGGCCTTCTTGGCGTATTCTACGCTGAGTTTAAGGTTCCGATGGTCGTTCAGGCCGCAGAAAGATCGGGCGATATCGGTGCCCTGGGCCTTTTTGACCTTGAACATAAGTTCGCGGACATCGGCAGGTACCGGGTTCATCCTGAGGGCGTTAAGCCCCCTTTCGAGCATATGGGTCTGGATGCCGGCCTTATGGAACGGGGCCGTCCACACTCGCACGGACCGGTTGGGATTCTCGCCGTAGAGGAGATTGACCTGCTCGAATGCGCCGCCGTTGGTCTCGACTCTGTCGAAGCATCCCATGTCTATAATGGCGGGGGCCACGCGGACAAGCTGGTCAGCCCTTGGCTGATATTTGCCGGAAGACTGCCACATATCGCGGTAAACGAGCGAAAATTTTATTTCTCTACCCATAGTGTCTTTAAAAATTCGAATCACAAATATAATAATATTTGCCGGATTCTTAAAAAAAGGTAAATAAGTGCAAGGGGCTCCGCCCGGGGCGGCGGGAGGCACAGCGAGACGCTGTAATTTTGCATCGTTATGACAATTAAAGAAATGCACATTGACGAGCGTCCGCGCGAGAAGCTGCTCGCTCGTGGGCCTTCGGCCCTTGCCGACGGAGAACTGTTGGCCATTTTGCTGCGCACGGGAAGGCGCGGAGAGAGTGTACTTGAACTTGCCCAAAGGCTGCTGTCGCTTACCAGCGGCCGGCTCACAGGGCTCTTTGAATGCGACGCGCAGTATCTGGCATCGCTGGACGGTGTCGGCGGCCCCAAGGCGGCTACCCTGCTTGCCGCATTTGAGCTGGGCCGGCGTTTTATGACCGAGCAGAGCAGCGGGAACGAGCCTATCGCCGATGCCTCGCAGGTTTATTCGCTTATGCTTCCCCGGCTCAAAGGCATCAAACGCGAAGAGTGCTGGATACTGCTCCTGGACCGCAAGAATTGCGTCACCACCGTCAAATGCCTCACCATCGGAGGCCGCAAAGGGACGATCTTCGACATTCCGCTTATAATCAAAACGGCCCTGGAAGAAGCGGCGTCGGGCATCATACTGGTGCACAACCATCCCGGAGGCGACCCGCGCCCCAGCAGCGCCGACATACGCGAAACCCGCGCCCTCAAAGACGCCTGCATCACCTGCGGTCTCTCAATGATAGACCACATAGTAATAGCGGACGAGCATTTTTATAGCTTTAGTGAAGAAAAAATGTTTTGAATTAAAAAAAAGTTACTATATTTGCAGTCCGCAATGGGGTATTAGCTCAGTTGGTAGAGCGTTTGAATGGCATTCAAAAGGTCAGGAGTTCGATTCTCCTATGCTCCACGGAACAGACTGAAAATCAGTCACTTAAGGCACTTACGCATAAATTTACGCATAAAACTTGCTGAATTTATGCGTAATTTCTTTTACTATCCTCCCCTATACTTTGATTGCTTTTGGGCAGGTCCGACCGGTGAACTATCCGGGAACCCGCCACGCCATACGTCTGGAAATACACAAAAAAATCCTGCCCCCCGAAAGGAAGGCAGGAAACTTTTTTCAGAATCGGCCCGAGGGCCTGACAGTCACCCGGACTACTCGCCCGCGACCCACTTGGTCTCAGCCAGCATGGTGCCGGACTTTTCGCCGGTGCTGGAGTTGACGTAGTAGTAGCGGAAGAAGATCTTCGGCGCAGCTGCGTTCGGAGTTCCGTTCTTGGCCACGTAATCGGCACGGATGTCGATAGCGACCGCGGTGGGCTCTTCCACCATCTTGATGGCAACGGCCTTGCTGTGGGCGCGGCTTACGCCATTGGACTGACCTTCGGTGGCCTCAATGACCAGGAAGATGCCGCCGTTGTCGGCGAGAGCCTGGTCCAGCTTGAAGGTAAAGGTATTGCCCTGGCACACGATGGTGGCGCTGGACGGATTCTCCACACCCAGGAGCGTGGGAGGGGTCACCTCAGGAGAACCGCCGCAAGCGACGATCCAGTAATTGAGGCGGGTGAACAGGTTGGAGCCGGAGATCTTGGCACCGGTTCCCAGGACAGAACGGCCCTGCTGGCTCAGGGCAAGCTTGTTCCACGCGAGGATCTGCTCGTTGGTGAGCGTTTTCCACATCGTGGTCAGGCGCTTGAAAATGCCCTTGACCTTGGCCTGGTCGGAAGTGCGGACGCTGCCGCCGTATCCGCGGTTGCGGATGTACTTCCGGTTCTTCATTTTAGCGGCAGTCACGCCCTTGGCGGATCCGCTCATCTCCTCGAAGGCGATGGAAGGAATGTACTTCATAGTCAGAAGAGTTTAAGGTTAATAAATTGAGTAATAAGGAAATAAAGTCCAATCAAAATCACAGCAAAGAAGCAGAAGCCCCCTACCCTCAGCTTAGCCTGCTGCCAGCCGGTCAACTTGCGCTCCACTTCAACCGTCACGGTCTGCACCCGGTCCTTATATATTAAGGAATCCCGATACACAATCTGTTTGTCAACAACCGCCGGCATCTTCACGGGCTTCGTCTCCAGGCTGTGCTTCAGGACTCCGCCGGAAACCACGGCCGATGAAGCCGCATAGGCGTTCTCCAGATGCGAGACCGTATCCAGGACTGCGACCCGCTCCACAACAAGCGGCAGCTCCACAAAGACAGTATCCTTCTGGAACACCGTCTCCGTCCGGACCTCCACCTTGGTACTGTCCGTCGATGGAAGCTGGCGGACAGTACTGCAGGCAGAAGCGAGCACGAGGAAAAGCAGTGGCAGAACGTATCTCATAGGTAGGTTTAGGAATTCAGTTTCTTTTCGTTTTCTATTACATCCCGGAGCTCGGCTTCGAACTTCCGGAACTTGACATCGTAAGAGGCCTTGACGCCCAGGATCGCACCGCAGAGGACCAGCAGCTCGCTCACAATCGAAATGGCCGAAGAAGCAATCTCTCCCAGGGGCGGAATGAAGAACAGGCACACGGCCGCGATAATCACCCCGCTGCTGAAGCTGGCCACAGCGATGATGCCCTGAAGGCGAGTAAGTTCTATTTTCTTCTTCTGCGTCATGGCCCTTACTCATTATTATCTCTTACAAGGAAGGCATACACAAACGGGTCGTGGCCAGTGTCCCAGAATCCCATCACACGGCGCTGGTTGCTGAACACCCGGTTCTCGATGTGGGCTTCTGCCATTCCATCGCACTCGGGGTGGAACTGGTTGCCACCTCCGCAAATAGGGACATCTGCCGTGATGTCTGCAGGCAGCTCTTCCAGGGTTGCCTCCCAGAGAGATTCCCTGTAAGCATAGGTGCATCCGGAAATCAACATGTGGATGAACGCCCAGTGTTCGAACACCACCACAAAGGTCTCGTATCCGAAACGGAGGTAATCACCCTCTGTCGTGACAGTCAGACGCTGTTGGGTTCCCTTGATGGTGTTGACCCCCTGGTTCAGCTGCGGGTAGAGCGTCAGGATGTAGATGATGAGAGGACCGTTCTGGTCAAACCAGGGCTGCTTCTCAATCACGATGGTATTCTTGTCCTTCACCCAAGACTTGAGGATAGAGCCTCCGTCATAGACGGAATCTCCCCAAGACCAGTGCTGGTCTTCAACAAAGCGGATGAATACTGCACCCACCGCACTGCGGTCTATGCTGAGGTCCGGCACATAAATCTCCAGCTGCTCACAGGCCTGGTAGTCTGCGTTCGTGGGGTCAAAAGAGAACTTGGAATTCAGTACTACGTAGTTCTCTGCCTGGTAATCCTTGAAGGAGATCTGGCCGGCACCGAAGTTATTTCCTGTACTGTTGAACATAGCAATCCAAATTGAGGGTTAATACATGACGCCGGCACCGAAGCACTCCGTTTTTGCTACGTAATAGCCGCCACGATGAGCAAAGGTCATATCCGCTTTGCCGTAGTAGTTGCGAACCCATACCATATAGGACTGGGCAACAATCTTTCCATCAGGACCGTTTGCGCGGCCAAGGCAGATGCCGGTACCAATAACTTCAGTAGGCAGTTCCCGATCCAGGTAGACTATGGAGGAAGCGACATTGCTGTGCCCCAGGCACACTGCATTGAATTGCGCCACAGGTGCCCCGGTGGAGAAGTCCACATCAATGGCCGTTACATTGTTGTCCTCCGTGGGGTCAAGAGTGTCCATGGTCACTCTCACACGGCGGCCGTGAGGGGCCTCGCCGGTCACGATGACGGAGTCCTGGACAGGCTGGCCGGAGAATCCAGTGGAGGTATCCATCCAGTAGGATTCAACGAAGACTTTCTGGCCAGGCACCGGCTCCACGCCGATAGTCTTCAGGTAAAGGGTGGTCACGTCTGCCTCGCCCCAGTCATCCTCGATACCAGGAGTGATGATGACCGTCTTGCTCCAGCCATTGGAGATACCGGCCGACTGGCCTGCAGACATCTTCACCACCAGCTTGTAGGGGCTGGCCTGGTGTTTAATGCCGGTGATGGCCACCAGCTCAGGAGTAACCGCAATCTGGGAGTATTCGACGTTAGGAACGGCAACCGTTCCTGCAGGGGCAGAGGAGAGGAGGGCCTCTCCAGCCATCGCCCTGTTCACATTGAGCCGGATATAGAGGTTCATGCCGGAAATCTCGGCCTTCTGGCCGAAGGCGGACTGCCCGGAGGTGTGCTCCGCGAGGCGGTCCCATTCCCGCATCTGATCATTTGAAAGAAGCTTCCAGGACTTCGAGATCTTGGACATCGAGGTCCGGCGGGCCACTTGGGCGTTGGTGGTTTGACCGGTGGGCCAGCTTTTCACCGAAAGGATGGTACGGCCCGCAACTTGGCGAGCCGTAACACCCTTGGCTGAACCGGAGAAGCCCCCGAAAGCAATGGAAGGAAGCGCTTGCATAGGTTTAAGTTTAGGTTCAAGTTAGCTACACAACCCCTTGTGCACTTCAAATATAGTGTATTTCTTTCTAATTGCAAAACAATATATTACACATTTTTAACGAAAGTATTGCTTTAGATATAATAGACTATAAAGGGGCGTAATAGCGTGTAGCCCGGCACGAAGAAATTTCGAGCCCTGTCATACAATTCGCTCTGCTATTCCCATGGCGCCTCCTTTTTGATGTCCCGCAAAATCAGTAACTTTGTTTCGCTAAATCGTAATTATTCAGAATTTGATAGATGAAGTATCGCATTGTGGATAATGTAGCCGTAGTAACCGGCCTTGCTGAAAGAATAGCCGATGCTGAATCGGCAATGGACAGAGTGCTTTCACTCAAGTATGAGAGCGGAG
>JAEEGK010006193.1_pt1 | contig 28818 bp, 12 predicted proteins | sample 8958771 | NCBI WGS metagenome assembly JAEEGK01 (sample SAMN16246547, study PRJNA631951) | gut metagenome | biome: gut microbiome; feature: rumen; material: SC-attached | host: Bos | place: Iran: Karaj | collected 2018-10 | reverse complement strand
GAAAAACTAAAAGAAAAAATTGAAAAACAAAATGAAAAAATAGTTAAATTAGAAAAAGAGAATGAAAAACTAAAAGAAAAAATTGAAAAACAAAATGAAAAAATAGTTAAATTAAAAAAAGAGAATGAAGAACTAAAAGAAAAAAATTAAAAAACAAAATGAAAAAATAGTTAAATTAGAAAAAGAGAATGAAGAACTAAAAGAAAAAATAATTAAATTTGAAGAAAAAATATCAAAAATAGAAGAAAAATTAAACAAATAATTTTTAATTTAAAAATATTCATTATTATTAGTAAAACAATTAAGAACCTTTCTCATTAATATTTTTTTTTTAATATACGAAAAAGATTGAGGATTATCAAAAATTCTTTTTCCTTCTTTAACAATTTTTGAACTAAGAACTCCATCAATGTTTCTATAATCTAAGAAAAATTAACTGGTAAAAATTCTTTTTCGATAAAAGAACCATCGTAATTTGAAAATTTTTTTTTTCAATTTCTCAATTAGCAAAAACACCAGCAGTTTGAGTAAAAAGACATAAAGGTACATAAACATTTTTTAAATGAAAACCACCTAATGAATAAGTAATACAGAACCATATTAATTTTAACAAATCTAAAATTAATTTTTATTTACTTCTAAAGATTTACAATTAATTCCTATTGTTGATAAAATTCCATCTAGTTCAAGTAATATTTTAAATTTTTTAATAAATTTAATGAAATTAATTTTTGAAAAATATAGATGGTTATTTATAAATTAACTTACTTTATTTTAATTTTAATTTCATACATATTGTTCATATAAAAAAATCTTTTTAAACAGAATTAAAAAAAAAATATATATATTAGATTAATTTTCTTCAATTATATTTTTTATTGAACTCAAAGCATCATTAAACTCTTTTAAATCTCCTCCTTTTCTTCGAATAATCATAATATATTTATCATTTTCATCTATTCTCATTAATTTAATTTCAATTATTAAAATTTTGAATTCAATAGTTTCATAATCTTCTTCTTCATCATCATCATTACTAAATTTAATAATAGCTTTTAAATTATCAGGAGAACAATCAATTTCAATTTTATTATATATCTCATCATCTTTTTCAATATCATTTAAAATAATATTCATAAATTCAATTGGTTGAATATTATTTAATATAATCAAATTTTTATCAAAAACATTTTTATCTTCTTTATATTGTTTAATAGGAATATCATGTTTAAAAAATGTTTTAATTTCTTCAGTACATCTAAATATATCTTTCTTAATTCCTTCTTTTTTCATTTGTTTATTTAAATTTAATATTTCTTTTTCTTGATGTACATGATTTTCTCTAGAAGAAAGTTCATTTAAAACATCTAATAAATTACTACAATCATTATTTAACCAAGGATCTTTTAATATTTCTTCAATATTATTATATCTATCATCAGGATTTAAAGAAATCATTTTAAAACATAAATTAAAAAAATAATCAGATAAATTTAAATCATTTAAACTTTCTTTATAAAACTTTAATTTACTATTATAACTTCTTGTCTTAATTGCATCTAATAAAGAATTTTTTTTTGGAAAAGGAATACCACCAGTTACTAAAGCAAATAAAGTAATTCCTAAAGAATAAATATCACTTTTAATTCCATTATAAGTTTTTTGTGTTATAAATTCAGGAGGAAAATAACCAATAGTTCCTTTTTTTTCTATTAATTTCCCATCTCCATTTTTTCCTTTTAATTCTTGAGAAAAAGAAAAATCTGAAAGTTTAATGTTAGAATCTCTATCAAGTAAAATATTATCTAATTTAATATCTGAATGTGAATAACCATTTTCATGTAATGAATTAATACCATATAATATTTCTTTAAAAATATATTTTGATATATTTTCATCAAAACCTTTTTTAACACTACTTACAAAATAAAATAATTCTCCTTTTTCTGCATTTTCTAAAACTATATAATCTAATTTATTTGATTTAAATCCATGTTTTAATTTTGAACCTGTACCATTTGATATATATTTTATTATATTTTTATTTTGTATTTTTTGTAAAATTTTTAATTCTCTTTCATATTCATCTATACATTTTTCGTTAAATATTTTTATTGCATATTTTTGATGAGAAACAATTTCTTCACTTAAATATACTTTTCCACTTGTACCTTCTCCTATTTTATCTAATAAAATGTATTTATCATCTAATATTCCTTTATTTTCTTTATTGTTTGGAGAATCCATTTAAAAAATAATTTTCTTTTATATTTTATATATGAATTACTTTTGTTGAAATTATATTACTAAATGTTTTATAATATTTTTAAATATCAATAAAATTTATTATTTTTTATAAATTAATACATTTATACTAATTTATATAAATTTTATATAAAAAATGTTTTAAATTTTTTTTTTAATTTGAACAGCAATAATAAATTATAATTGAATTATTTGAATACTATAATTATTTATATTTTCAAAATCGTTAAATTCTTCTTCATTATTTTTTAATTCAATTTCTAAATTTCTTTTCCCAGTTGAAAATAAAAGATAATCATCTAAAGTATCAATTGAAGAAATGTTATCTCTAAAATTTAATTCCTTTATCTTTTTATAATTATTTAAATTATATAAAGTTATTTTACCATTCATATCACCTGAATATAAAATATTATTTTTTAAATCAATTGAAAAATTTGTTTTTTGTTGAGTAAAATTTATTCTTTCAAAATTAGTAATTTCTTGATTTAAATTCCTAATATCAAATAATGAAATTTTGTTACTATTTCTATATCCAATAAGAATTTGATTTTTATTAATTAATTGAATTTGATTAATAGAGTAGTTAAGCTTAATTTTATTTTCAATTTGGTCTGTTTTAAAGTCACAAAATAATAAATTTTTATTATATGACCCAAGTAAATAAAAAGAATGTTCAAAATAATAATCAAAACAATTTAAAAGATTATAATTTTTATTGTGTTTTGGATATAAAATTTTATTTGTAATTAAATCTATTTTTGACAAAAAATTTCCTCCAGTAAATAAATTTAAACTATAAGGTTCTACTTTGACAAAAATTGGATCATATATTTTTTCTTTTGTTCTATCTTCAAAGAAAAATGATTTTTTTAGATTTAAATTTATATCAAATAATCTTATTGGATTTTGATGGGAACATTCAAAAATTAATGCATCATAATTTTTTTCTACTAAAATATCAAAATCATTTATAAAATTATTTTCTTTAAAATTTCTTATTGAAGTATTATTTAAATGTCTTATTTGTATATTGCATTTATCATCTATCAAAATGAAAGATAATTTATCAATAAATTTTACTTTTTTTACAAAATTGTTTTTTTCTGGAATATAATTGAAATATAAAAATTTATCCATTTTTTTTTAAAATATATATTTTTATCAATTTTTTTTATTTATTTGTTTTGTATTATTCTGTTAATAAATTAATAATGAAAAAAGTGTTGGTTTTTTTTAAATATTTTTTACAATTATATAATTCAATTATTAATTATAAAGTATATATTTTTTACATCTACTTTTCTTATTAAATATTGATCATAAATTAATTTATAATTAAATTCAGAATTTATCAACAAATTATCTTATAAATAATTGTTTATAATGATTTATTAATTTTAAAAACAGAAAAAATGTAAGAAATATTTATAAGACAAAATTCAGATTTAATAAAAGAAGATTCAGAAGAAACAAAAAGATTAGTTGAAAAATATGGATATCTAAATAGAGATCCTTATACATCAGCAAGTTGTTTATCAAATACATTTATTTATTGGGCATATAAAATAATAAAATTAGGAAACTTAATAAAATTAAAACCAGAATATTTAGGAAAATTAACAGGAAAAAATAGAAGAGAAGAATATTTAAAAGACTTTAAAGAAATATGGGAAAAAAAAAGATATAAATATAAAAAAAGATTAGCTTTAATTAGAGCAGGATTTAACCAAATATAAAATTTGTTATTTTTATGTTATTTTTCACTTTATTTCGTTCAATATTAAATATAATTCAAATAACAATATTTAGAGAATTTATAAGTAGATTTAATAGAAAGCAACAAACAAATGGAGGTTTTTATAAAAATTTTTCTCATTGGAATGTTGGGATAACATATTTAACATTAAGAGTTATTGAAGTTTTTACAATGAGAAAATGTTGTGAATATCAAACTTTTTTAGGATTTAAAAATGGAACTGAATTAACTTGTATTATTTATGAAAAATTATTAAAAGTTTCTCCTGCTTCTTTAAAAGAAAAATCTAAAAGTGGTGAAGTTATAAATTATATTCAAGTTGATGCACATAGATTAACTTTTTTAATGTTAAGTTCACCCGATTTATTAACTATGCCTTTACAAATTATTGTTTTTTCATATATGCTTTTTAAATTTTTTGGATGGAATTTTATTTTTGGATTAATTACTTTAATTTTTTTTTTATATCTCAATTTTAAATTACAAACAAAAATGAAAAAACTAATGGTTAATCAAATGAAAGTAAAAGATAAAAGAATGAAAATAATAACAGAAACATTTAATAATATAAAAATATTAAAATTATATTCATGGGAAGATGAATTTTTAAATAGAATAAATGAAGCAAGAAGAAATGAATTAAGTTCATTATTAAATATAATGAAAAATGGAAATATTGCAGAATCAATTGGTTGGTTAGCACCAGTAGCAACAAGTATTATAAGTATTGGTGCTTATCAATTTTTTCATGATGTTTTAAAAATTGAAGATATTTTTACTTGTTTAGGTATTTTTGCTCAGTTACAATTTCCTATTAGAATGTTACCTGGTGTTATTAATAATTTTTATCAAACTTCTATTTCTATGGGAAGAATTGAGAAATATTTAGGTGAAACTGAAATTAATGATAATATAGTTATAAAGTATGATAAGGATACTGAAAGTAATGGAATTGATATTAAAATTGAAAATGGTAAATTTACTTGGGGTGGTGATTTAAATTCTGAGAATAAAGAAGGTAAAAAGAATTATGGTGAAATGGAAAAAAAAGTAAGAGAAGGAAAAAATATTTTTGATATTGATAAAACAAAAGATATTAAAAATATTGATCAAATAGAATTATCATCAGATATTCCATTTGATGACATAATAGATACAAGTAAAAAAATTAAAACAAAAACCAAAACAAAATTTCATTCAAAATACAGTGCAATTGGTGAAGATATAGAAAACAAAATAAATGAAATAGGATTATTAGATATAAATAAAGAAAACAATTTAAAACCAGTATTAAACAATATAAATTTAGAAATAAAAAAAGGAGAATTTGTATGTGTAATAGGAGAAGTTGGAAGTGGTAAAAGTTCCCTTCTTCAATCAATATTAAATAACATGATATCATTATCAAATCAATCTAGAATAATAGTAAATGGAACAATATCATATGTTTCTCAAATTCCATGGATTAGAAATGCAACAGTAAAAGATAATATATTATTCTTTAATAAATATGATGAAGAAAAATATAATAAATCAATAGAATTAAGTGAATTAAAACAAGATTTAGATATTTTAGAAGGAGGAGATTTAACTGAAATAGGAGAAAAAGGAGTAAATTTATCAGGTGGTCAAAAAGCAAGAGTTACATTAGCAAGAGCAATTTATTCAGATAAAGATATTTATTTATTTGATGATCCAATTAGTGCCCTTGATGCAAATGTTGGAATGAAAGTAATGAAAAATTGTATAATTAAATATTTAAAAGGTAAAACTAGAATTTTAGTAACTCATGCTTTACAATATGTATCATTTGCAGATAAAATAATTTATATGAAAGATGGTGAAATTAACTGGAGTGGTACATATAATGAAATTAAAGAACAGGAATTTTTTAAAATTTTTTATGATAAAATGAATGAGAGAATTGATGGTTTAAAAAAGAAAAGTTCAAGTGAAATGAGAGAAGAATTTTTAAAAGATGGACCCAGTCCAAAAAGAGGTCCACCTGGAGGATTTAAATTTGGAGGAATGAGTGGAATTCCTGGACAAGGAAGTAGTGGGCAAATGAATTTTGATGATGATGAAGGAGGAAGTTTTAAAGGTAAAGGTAAAGGAAAAATTAAAAGAATTACTAAAGATGAAATGAAAGATGAAGGTAAAGTAAAGATGGGTGTTTATAAAGAATATATTAATTATATTGGAGGTTTTATTATGATTATTATTTTTATTGGATTTTTACTTTTGTCAAATGCTTTTAAAGGAGCTTCTGATATATGGTTAGGATATTGGAGTGAAAATCAAAATAAAAAAAAGAATAATTTTTATTTTTTGATTTATTCACTTTTAGGAATAACAAGTTGTATTATTAATTATTTTTCAATTAAGCAAAGTTCAAATTGTTCTATTAAAGCATCAAAAATAATTCATGAAAAAATGGTTGATAATTTAATAAAAGCACCAATATGTACTTTTCATGAAACAACACCAAAAGGTCAAATTTTTAATAGATTATCAAAAGATATTGATAATGTTGATGGTAGAAGTATGAGAGAAATAAATGGATTTTTTTCTTGTATAATATCATTTTTATCATCATTTATTATTTGTACAATTTATCAACCATATTCAATATTATTTTTACCTTTTATGGGAATAATTCTATATAAAATATCTCAATTTTATTCAAATTGTTCAAGAGAAATGTTTCGATTAGAAGGAATAGTAAGAAGCCCAGTATTAAATTTATTAAATGAAACAATACCAGGAACAACAACAATAAGAGCATTTCAATATTAAAAAAAATATTTATCGTTTCAAGATAAAAGTGATGATACATTAAAAATGAGAATGGTAATAAATGGAACAGGAAATATTTTGTTTTGTTTTTGCTCTTAAAAAATATTAGAATTAAAATTATATCAATAATAAATTTTTGATAGATATTTTATCCTATTTTAGAATAAGAAAATTTAGGTCTTTCATTATTTTTAATTTATTTTTTAGGAATATTTTTTCATTCATATTATTCGATTTAGAACTGATATTAGCCCTATTCAATTTTTTAACAATTTAATTTTTTGTTTAACATTTTATCTTTCTTCATTTTAATTTAATTAAATAAATTCAATTAAAAAAATAAAAACAAAATAATTTAAACATGCATTAATTTTGAAAGAATAAAAAGGCTAAATATATATTTAATTGTATATTTAAAACAAAATCAAAATCAAAAAGATAATTATAGTGGGAGTCATTTTAATAAAATTTTGTCCAGCTTTTCCAATTGTAATTTCAAATTCATTCACATTTTCATCACCATCAATAACTTTCAAAAGATAAACACTTCCTCCTTCAACATCAGAACATTGAAAAGTACAATTTAATTTTCTTCCATCTTCTTTATATCTATCACAATCACCAACAACATCACTTTTTGATTCTTTCTTTAATGAAACTGAAGATGTAGTTGCAACTTCCTTATTACATATTATAATAGAATTTTGGGACTCTTTATTATCAAAATAAGTTTTCATAGAAACGCATACAAAACCAAAGTTAATGACTTCCTCTTTGTCTATTATTTTATTTGTTGTGTCATAATAAACAAGTAATTTATATGTCTCTTCTGGAGTCACAGTACTTAAATCAAAGGTACAATTAGCTTGATTTTTTTTGCCTTTTACATCGTAACATGATCCTGTTATTTGTGTTATTGAATCTCTTTTTATTATAGGGTTGATTTTTGATAATGAAATTTCTTCTGTATCAAATGTTATTATAATATATTGCTCTTTCATTGCATATAATTTATCATTCGGTATTTCATAATCTACGCCAAGTTGGTTTGATGGAAAAATAATGGATAAGAAAATTACGACTGAATATAAGAAATATTTGTACATTTTTTTATAATTAAAATTATAATTCATTTTAATAGTTTTTTTATGTCATCAAAAAAAAAAATTTTTATAAAAATAAAAATTGTTCAAAAATAAAATTAATTTTGAGATATTATTACCAAATGTTATAAAATTAAAGAAAAATAAACTTAAAGACGTTGTTTCTTCTATCTTACAAAATATTAATAGTATTATTAGTTTGAGAAAGAAGGAACTGAATCATCTTTTAAAATGATAAAATATAAATTATATCTTTATGATCTGTTTTAATTGTTTTAATTTATTATCAATTTTCAGATTTATTAATCCTATTTTCTTCATTTTTTCCTCCAATTAAGCTATTTTTTCTACAATTCTAGTTTAGAATAGAATTTTTTTAGCAATAATTGTTTAAATAATAACATTAATAATAATATCTATAATTTCAATTTATATAATTTTATGTGTTTTTTTATAAGACAATATTATAAAAGGATATATTTTATTTTTTTAAGATTAAATTTATTTTTAATTCAAATGTTTTTTAAATAATAAATAAAAGTTATAAATTTAGAAATTCATGAATGATAATAAAGATGAAAACTCAGAAAATCAATTACCACAAAAAATTTCTCGTAATCCTAATAAAAAAAGGTCAATTAGAAGACTAAAAAAAATAATAATATCTGATTCAAAAGAGAATGAATCAGAGCAAAAACCAATAATAACCAATTTATTAAAAAATTCTAATGTATTAAAAGAATCAATAGATAACTTAAATGACGATAATATAATATCAACAAATAAAAAACAATTAATAAGAACTAAATTAATTAATTTGAAGGAAAACGTTGAAAATAATACAAAAATAAAATATTTAGAATTATTAACTAGTTTTAGAAAAGCAACAGCAATAACAGCAGAAAGTATTAATTTAACAGAAGAAGACGATGAAAAAAGAAATATAATTCACAGAGCATGTTTTCAATTAAAATATGATATAATAAACAGTATAAAAGATCGTTTGAATATAAAATTAGTAAATCAATTAGATATATATGGTAATTCTCCATTAATATTATCATGTAAAAATCAGACAAAAAATACAAAAAATAGAGCAAAAATAATAAAAATATTATTAAATAATGGAGCTGATGTAAATATAATAGAACCAGTAAATGGATGGACTGCTTTACATTGGCTTTGTTATAATGGAGATTTAGATTCATTAAAATTATTAATGAAAAATGGAATAATAGATTTTCAACCAACTTTTAATGGTTGGTTTTCTATTGATTTAGCTGGTAATAGATTATCTTATTCAGTTGTTAAATTTTTAATTGAATGTAATATTAAATTTTTAGAAAAAATAGGAGATTATGAATTATTAGAATCTTCATTATATGATTATGCTCCTGATTTTAATGTCAATGAATTTTTTTGGCGTTTAGGGAATCATTTGAAGAAAAATCAAACTTATCAATCACAAGGAACTTTAAATGTAAATCAAAATTTATCTTCAAATGATGAAAAGAATGAAGATGAGAATAATGATAATTTTGAAATAAATATAAATTTAACAAAACTTCCACCTTTTGTTCAAACTGTTTATTTAAGATTATATACTGAACATTGTTTATTTTGGGCAAGTTTTTTTGATTTACCAGGTAAAATAATAAATAAATATTTAATTTCTTTTCATGCTAATCCAACATTTTTAATTTTTAGTCAAAAAAATCAAAGTGCAATTCATGCTGCTTGTTGTGCAGGAAGTATTACTTCTTTTCAATTAATTATGAATAAATATTTAGATTTAGTTAAAAATTATGACAAAAAAAAAGAAGGTAAAGTTGTTATGATGTCAGGTAATGATAATCATCGTGTTATAAATATTGCTTATCCTAATGAATTTCATAAATTTCAGTCTTCATTATCTAAAAATGAACATTTTAGTAAAATGAGTGAAAATTTTCAAGATTTTGTATATTCTCAATTAAAATATATTATTTATCCTAAAACTATTAGAAAAATTCCAAATTTAGAAGATTTGAAAGATTATGATGGAAATATTCCAATTAATTTAGCTGCTAAATATTCTAAATATAGATTTTTAAAAAAAATCATTTATGATTCAAAAAAATATGTCCAAGATATTGATAAGACTTTCTCTTTAACTAATAAAGAAGGATTAAGTGGTTATTATTATTTAAAAGATGATGAAATCCAAGAAGATTTTTTAATTAAATCAGGAAAGAAAATTTATCCTTTACCAAATGTTGTTTTGGAATTAAATAAAAATGATAAAACAAAATCGAGTATAAATTTAATAATGAAAATTGGATTAAGTGAAAATTTAAAAGTTAGTTTAATGGAACATTTTAAAGAAGATAAGGTTTATTTATGTGTTAATATAGGAGAAAAAGAATTTTGTATTGCTGCAGAACAAGAAAAATTAGAAATGAGATTATTAGATAAATATTTAAAATTACCTTTTTTAAATCAACCACAATATATTGAAGTAGTTGAGCCTTTTCTTTCTAGACATTATCAATATATAATATCAAAAATATTATATAATTTAATAGATACAGATATGTTAAAAAATCAGAAAATTATAAGAAAAATGTTTTTCACTCATAAACCAAATGTTACTCAAAAAATATATAATACAATTATAAATCATCATTTTTGGTGGCCTAATCCAATGTGTTATTTAGGAACTTATATTTATGAAGGAAAAGAAATAATATATGCATCAAATAATTTGTTATGGAGATATTTTGGTGAATCAATTGCAATGTATTATACATTTTATGCTTATTTCACTATTATGTATTCAACAATAGGATTAATTGGTTTTATATATATAGGAATTTATACAACAGATCTTTTCTTAAGTGATAGTTTATATCCAACTTATTTTTTAATATATACAGTTTGGCATTTTGTTTTTATGTATAAATGGAGAAGAAAATGTTCAGAAATTGAATTAAAATGGGGAATGAAAATTTCAAGATATAAACAAGAAGTAAGACCAGAATTTAACGGAGATGAATTTTATAGAGATTTAGATTCAAAATTAGAAAAACATGTTGAAAAATATTCTTCAGTTAAGGCATTTGTGTTATTATTACCAGTAATTATAGGACTTTTAATTGCTGATATTATTATTTTTTACTATACTACAAAATGGGAAGATAAGATTGAATTCCATAAAAATTTTTTATATAGATATATTCCTTCAATTATTCGTTCAATTGGTTTAACTGCAATTTCTTATGTTTATGATTATTATGCTTGGTGGTCTAATTATAGAGAAAATTATAAACAAAAAATTGTATTTGAAAATGTTCTTATTGTAAAAATTATGGCTTTTAGATTAGTTTCTGATTTAACTGCTGTTCTTTATAATGCTCTTGTTACTAAAGAAATTGATAGAGTTAAAACTTTATTATATACTAATATTTTTATTAAATATTTGACTGAAATTGGTTTAAAATTTTTTTATCCAATTGTTGTTTATAGGATTAGAAGGAAGTATTATTTTAAAAAAATTTCAATGTCAAAAAAAATGTTTTATGAAAAAGAAATTAAAGAGCTAACACCTTTATTAGATAAAATAATAAAATTTAATAGTGATGAAGGAGAATTATTACATTTAAAAAATAAAAACCAAAATCAAGAAGAAAAAGAAGAAATAGAATCTGAAGGAAATAAAAAAATAAAATCACCAAAAGAAGAAAATGGATTAAACACACCAAAAAAAGATGATATTAACCAAAATGATATCAATGATGATTTGAATCAAAATAATTTTAATCCAAATAATAATCATAATTTCTTAATAGAAAGAGATTTAAATCCTGGTGATACAGTATTTTTAAAGCAGAAAAAATTAATAGAAAAAATCCCATATAGAAGGGTATCATTTATAACAGGAAAAATAAAAGTAAAGAAAAATAAAGAACTTCAATTATTTAATATAAATCCAGATTATATAGAAATAGAAAATATGCTTTTAGAAAGAGCAGATTTAATATATGATTACGCAGATATAGTATCAATTCATGCAACTTGTGCTCTTTTTGCTCTTTTAATTCCATTTGCTCCAATTATAGTTTTTGTCTTTTCAATTTTATCTCAAAATGCAAGATTATATGTCGATATTTATTATAGGAAAAGACCTGCTTCTCAAGAATGTCAAGGTATTGGTCTTTGGTTATATATCATTCAATTTATTGAAATTTTAAGTGTTATTTTTAATGGCTTTATGATTTATTTTTATAATTGTAATATGATTAATCCAGACACTTATCATGTTGGAAATGAAATTGATATTGGTTCAGGAGAAAAAAGCTTAGTTATTGTTACTATAAGTGAACATATTATAATTTTTTTAATTTTCATTTTAAATTTTGCTGTCCCTGATGTTCCCACTTGGGTTAAAAAAGAAAAAGAAAATTTAATGAGTTATTATCAAGTTTCTGAATCACAAAAAACTAATCTTTATGATGAAATTACAAAAAAAGAAGTTAAAAATGTTGAAAATGAATTTGAAAAAAAACTTTCTCAAATGAAAGAACAATTAAACGAAAGAATTGAAAAAATAAATGATTATGAAAATAAAGTATTTAAAATAAAATCTGAGTTATTAAACAGTGAAGATATTTTAAATAAGAATGATAATACAATAAAAAACTTATTAAATAATTTAAATCAATTAAATTCTAAAAGAAATGCAAAAGAATATCCAAGAATAAGACATTTATTAAAAAATGAAAAAAGAGAAAGTGATATTTTAATACCTCAAAATATAATAAATAATAATTATTTACAAGATGATATTTTTATGAATATCTTTCAATCATCAAATAATATAGAGTTAGAATTTGATGACATTTTACAAAAAGCATCAAATGATTTTATAATAAATAAAAAAGTACTTTTACCAAGTGAAATTAGAGAAGATAATAAAAATATTTTAAAAACTTATTTTTACTTTTTATTAACAAATACTTTTGATTCAATTGAAAAATGTATTCTTTCAAAAAAAATGAATGTTATTTTAAATAATGTTAAACATCCAATGATTTTATGTGATTTATGTCTTAAAGAAAGAGTAGTTTTTATTTGTAATAATTGTAATGAATTATATTGTGAGAAATGTAAAAAAATGCATTTATCAAATGAAATGTGGAAACATCATGACATTCAAAAATTTAATATTCCTGAAATAAAAAATCGAAATATTATTATTAAAAATAGTAATATTGAAGAAGAAAATGAAAATAGTGAAGAAAACGATGAATATGATTATGTTAAAATGGAAGAATATGTATTTCCTACTCATATGACTCACAATTTAGGTTATGACAATTTAGAAGAATTCTTTAATCAATTATATAATGAATATATTACTCAGAATGGAATATTAGAAAATAATGTTATTAGTGCAAAGATTTATATCCAATTTAAAATGGAATTTGTTACAAAATTACAAGTAGTTCCTGAAAAAACCCTTGAAGAAGCATTTGATAATATTATTACAAATACTCCTTTTAATTTACTAGAAATATTTATTATTAATAGAGTTTGCTATAAAATTTTTAAATTTTATGGTTCAAAAGGAAAAATTTCTCAACTTTTTTTCACTTTAAGAGCTCTTCAAAATTCCACCTTTGATGATAGATTAAAAATATTATTAAATATTTTAGATATATATGATAATAATTTAATTATCAAATCAGAATTAGAAAAATTATTAGTTTTTTTTTCATATCAATCTTATCGTGATTATTTATCAATAAATAATATATTATCATCAATCTATGCAAGTGATAATGATTATGTTCCATTAGATAAACTTTACACATCGATTTTAACAAACATTACTCTAAAAAAATTATTTGAATATTTACTTCAATATGAAGATGAAAATGAAGAAGAATAAAAAAATTATAAAAAATATTTTTTTTCCAAACATAAAATTTTATATAAAAAAATAAACTTAAATATAAACACATCCTATAATTACAATTTAAAAATCTATTTAATTTAAAAAAAAATTTAAAAAAAAAAAAAATAAAACAAAAATAATCCAAAAATGATTTTAATAATAATATATAAAAAAAAATGTTAGAAGCATTACTTCTCCAAACAGCACAAAATCAAAATTCTTATTTCTTCGGATACATGGGAATAGCAACAGCATTAGTATTCGCAAACTTAGGAGCAGCATATGGAACAGCAAAAAGTGGAGTAGGAATATGTTCAATGGGAGTATTAAAGCCTGATTTAATAATAAAAAGTGTAATTCCAGTAATTATGGCAGGTATATTGGGAATATATGGTTTAATAGTTGCTGTAATTTTACAAGGAAAAATATCAAGTAATCAAAACTATTCTTTTAAAGAAGGATTTGCACATTTATCTTCTGGTTTATGTTGTGGGTTAAGTTCACTTGGAGCAGGTATTGCTATTGGAATTGGAGGAGATGCTGGAGTTAGAGCTCTTGGACAACAGGATAGAATTTTTGTTGGAATGATGCTTATTTTAATCTTTGCTGAAGCTCTTGGTCTTTATGGTCTTATTGTTGCTCTTATTATGGCTGCGTAGTTGTTATTTATTTTTTTTAGTTTTTTTTAATTTTTTTTAAAGTTCTTTTTTTTTTAAAATATTTTGTCCTTTTGAGGTTATTATTTTAAAATAAAATTATTATTTAAATAAAAAATATATGAGCAATAATATAAATGGAAATAATTGCAATATTATTTTAGATAGTTTAATAATTAAAAATTTAGAAGAGATTGAATTTATTGAAAAAGAATTAAAAAAAATTGATCCATTATTATATAAAGATAAAAACTTAAGATTAAAATTATTTTATAGACTGACCAAGGAAGGCAAAGAGCCACAAAATTTTTATAATAAATGTACTGGTATTATAGACAATTTAATTCTCATAAAAACTAATAAAGGTTTGAGATTTGGAGGTATATCTTCTTCTCCATGGCATAGCGGAGTTTACACTCGTCAATATAAAAGTTTTTGTTTTTCAATAGATTTAAAAAAAATATATAATGCAATAGAAAATAGTATTACACATATGACTAGAGGATTGCCTTATTTTTATGGCAACTGTGGGGGCCATCCTGATCAAATGATTCAAATAATATATGAAAATCAAATTCTCTATGGCAAATGTGGAATAAAAGATAATGGGTCTTTTAGAGGACAAGAAAAAGATTATGAAATAAATGGAGGATATTGTGGTTTTAATATTTTAGAATGGGAAGCTTTTGAAATGATTTGGGTTTAAAAATTAATTATCAATTTTTAATATTTATATTAAATAAATACTAAAAATTATTTAATATTTAAAATTTTATTTTTTTTTTTGAAAACATGATTATTATTATAATTATATAACATAATAAATGATAATAAAAATAAATCAAATGAAAGTGTTATTAATAAAAATAAAGAATGTAAAAAAATTGTTATATTAAATAAAAGTATAAGTTTTAAGAAAAAATTTGATGTAAATAATAAAAAGAATAATGATGATATAAAATAAAAATAAAAGTTTTTCAATTTTATTTAATAAATTCTGCTTTAAGTAGAATTGCTGATATAAAAATTTTGCAAAAAATATTCAATCAAAAATAACTTTAGTTTACTATAATGGTTCAAATTAAAATTTTTATGAATATGTTTAATAATTTGAAAATTATAAGTAATATTAAATTAAAAAATACTGAAAGTGAATAGTTAATAAATAAAGGAAATAAAAGTTGTTATATTATAAAACTTATATTATTATAAAAATAATTGTTATTTATTCAAAAAAAAATTTTAAATTTTTATAATAAAATAAATAATAATTTTAATCATATTTATGAATTTACTCATTACATATTATTTTCATTATTTTTTAATTATTATTTTAAATTTTTAAAATAGAATTACTATTTAAATTAATATTAAATTTTAAGATATAAAAAAGAATCCAGTCATACAATGTCTTCTAAACCATAAATCAATCAGAAAATTTAAGGACACCCCAATCGAACCCGAAAAATTAGATCTCATTATTTTGTTTTTTTGTTTTTCTTTTTTTTTGGTTTTTTTTAAATTTATGACATAATTTTTTAAATTGAAAATTAATTTGTTTTAAAATATTTTTATTTTTTTTTAATGTTAATTAAATTATTTTTTTAGGTTTTTTTTAAATTTTTTTTCAAGCACAAAATGTCTTTTTCTTTATATGGGTTTAATTCTGGTTTTTATGGAAATTCATCTCATAATTCAAGAAACAATGGGTATTATAATAATTTTTTAAATAACGACCCAAAAAAAAAAGAAAATACCTCATCTCAATTTAATAATATTGGAAAAATAGCAATGACAAAAACAAATTATCATTTTATAAAATCGCCTCAAAATCAAAACAATCAAACATTTAAAACAAATAATAATATATCTCAATCAATAATTCAACAAGAATCAAAGAATAATATAACAGATGCAATAAATAGAAATTTTTTAAATATAAATTATAAATCACCAACAACAAGAACAAATGAAAATAAATCAACGTATAATACTGGATTATATTTATCATCTAATATTCAAAAAGTTCAAAATAATAATATATTAGATTTAAAAAAAGATGATGAAGATATGAATAAATTAACAAATCAATTAGATAAAATGAAAATAACCCAAAAACAAACTTATCAACAAAATAATCCTTCAATATATAATCCTCCATTAACATATAGAAGTTACATAAATAATAGTAATCAAACAAAGCAATTTTTTAATCCTTTCTCATCATCAAATTCTCCTTTTTCAAATTATTACTCAAATAATAATTCCACAAATTTCTTCAATAATCAAAATAATAATTCATCAAATAATAATATTCAAAATCAAAATAATAATAATAACATAAATAATAATAATAATATTATAAATAATAATAACAATAATAGCAATAATACATTTTCTTCCTCATTAAAAAATAATAGTTATTGTTCTCAAATGGATATAGAATCTGAAAATTCTCTTCAATTACCATCATTATATACAATAGTAAAATATTCTTTTTATTCTCGTGGAGGATGTAATAGAGAAGGTCAACCTAAGACAAATCAAGATTCATGTATATCAAGAGAAGAAGAAATAAATTCATCAAAAGAATATATATTTGGAGTATTTGATGGACATGGTTTAGATGGTCATTTAATTAGTCAATCAATAAAAAATTTTTTTGAAAACATAAATTTCCAAAAATTAACTCCTAAAGAAAATATATTATCAACATATAAATCCTTATCAACATATATTCAAACTCAGAATAATTTTGATGTATTATGTAGTGGATCAACGTGTTTAATATTATATATAACAAGTTCAAAAATAATAAGTGCAAATTTAGGAGATTCTCGTAGTATATTAATAACAACAGATGATAAAATAATAGAATTAAGTAAAGATCAAAAGCCAGAAAATCCAAATGAAAAAAAGAGAATAGAACAAAATGGAGGAAGAGTATCTCAAGCTTATGGAATGGGACCATATAGAGTTTGGTTAAAAACAGAAAATTATCCTGGTTTAGCAATGAGTAGATCAATTGGAGATAAAATTGCTCATTCAGTTGGAGTAAGTGATATTCCTGAAATTTTAGAATTTAATTTTGAGGAATATAAACCTAAAGCTTTTGTTGTTGCTTCAGATGGAATTTGGGAATTTTTATCTAATGAAAATGTAAGAGATTTTGTACTTAGTTTTTATCATAATTTCGATGCTGATAATTGTGCTAGAGAATTATGTCAGAAAGCTAGAGATATTTGGGATAATAGTGGATTTGCTGTTGATGATATTACTGCTGTGGTTGGGTTTTTTAAAGAAAAATAGTTTTTGACTTTTTTTTTTGATTGGGTTTTTAAATAAAATTTTTTTATTTTATATATGTATGAATTACATTTTTTTATTTTTTTAATTTTTTTAATTTTTTTTCTTTTTTTGTCAGATTTTTTTTTTATTTTTTTGTCCTTTTTTTTATAGGGTTTTATTATGTTTTTTTACTATTTTTTATTTTTTTGAAATTCACATTATTTATGAATAATAATAATTTTTTATGAGTTATATTTTTAATATTTGGATATTAATTTGTAATGTTATTATTAATTTTTTTTTTAACATATTTAATACGTCAAAATGATATAATCTTGAATATAAATATATAAAATGAAAATTGAAAAGGTTATATTCTCCTTATTTTTAGAATTTTTAATTAACCAAATCAAAGTTAAAGCAAATAATTTGAGAAAATTACATAAAAGATATAATACAGAAGTTAAAACATCAGAAAAGCAATGTATTAACTCAAATATTCCATGTTTTGAATGTAATTCTCCTTTAAATTCTTGTTTTTATAATAAAGATCAATGTATATATTCTTCTTCAATAACAGAATCAACTGAAAATTTTTGGTATACTAAATTAATGACATGTAAAGATAATGAATCTAAAACTAAAATGGAACAATATTGTGGAAAATTAATTAATGATAATTCCGAAAGAAAAGTAATTATCGAAGGAAGTGAATTATATGGAAGTAATTCAATAAATAATTTATTTTGTTCTTGGGAAATTACTAATTCGAAAAAATTAGGAAATATTAAAATATCTTTTAACAATATTAATTCAAATACTTATTTAGGTTTTTTCATTGTTGATTCTGATACTCATACTTATTATGAAATTGATTCTAATTTTTCCAAAAAAATTTCTAAAAAAGATTATAATATAATTCAAATAATTTATTTTCATTCAGATAAACCTAATAAATCACCTTTTACCATGGATTTTAAAACTAATATTGGAATTAAATTTTCTGATATTGCTTTATATTTTATAATTGCTTTTGGATTTATTTTTATTGTTATTTCAATGATTACTTTAATTTTATTTATAAAGAAATTTTCACAAAATCAAAAAATAAAGCAAAAAAGGTTTGAAATAGAAAAATTAAGCACAATTAAATATTCAAATGATTTAAATATTTACAATCAAACATGTCCTATTTGTTTAGATGAAATAAAAAAAGATATTGAAATTATATTATTAATTTGTAACCATGGTTTTCATGTTGAATGTATTATGAATTGGATAAAAAATGATATTACTAAAAATCGCCATTGTCCTATTTGCAATACTAATTTTACGGAAAATCAAAAAGAAACAAATTAATTTGAGTGAAAATTTGTTAAAATCTTTTGCCATTTTTTAACTAATAAATGAAACATTATTTGTAAATTTATAATATATATAATAAATAATGAGAAAAAATACTCAGTTTAAAGTTTAATGTGTTATCTTTATACCTAAAATCAAAATGTTCAATTGTAAAATAAATTTATGAATTTTTATTTATTTATAATTAAATTTGTTTTTTTTTTAAATAATAAAAAAATATTAATGAATTATTCTTTTGAAAGTTTATCATAAAGGAAATGATATTAGAGAATTATTCTATTTAGAGATTAATGGATAAAATACATTTAAATGAAATGATTGTAGAAAAATAATGATAAATATTACCCTTCAAAATAATTTAATTTTAATATCCAACAAAAAATCACTATTTTTATTAACAAAAATAAGTTAAGAAAAAATATGAAATCTATATAGGGCAACAAATGAAAACTATTATTCAATTAAAGTAGAAAGAGATCTTTATTCAGGAAAAAAATAAAATATTTTTTGAAAATAGAATCATTTAAACAGAAAAATTCAAAAGAAAATTAGAAATAAAAAAGAAAGAAGAAATAATATTTAAAAAAAGAATTAATTAAAGTTAAGGAAGAAAATAAATTATTAAATAGTAACAATTAATTGATATTATAAAAAAATTTCAAAAAAAGAAATAGATATTCTTTAAAAAATGCATAATAAAGAAATAAGACATAAAGATTCAACGAGCAATTAAAGAATAAATAAAAATATTAATAATGGAAAACTAGTATAAAAATGGATTTTTAAAAGAAATGTTGAATTAAACATTAATTATACTGATATCACATATAATATTATATTATTCTAATTAATGGCAAAGAATAGTAAAAGGAAAAAAATATAGAAAATACTTCTTCCATTTTTTTAAAAACAATCAGAAAGTTTCAAGAGATTAATTCTCTTTTCCTTGAAAAGAGAATGATAATAAAAATATTATATGAATAAAAAAAGAAAATATTAAATAAAGGAAATAATATCTATTCATTTATAAATAATAATAATTCAAATTATGATTTCTACTGAAATGTCTAAATTAATAAAATGAACTAAATTAAAAAACAACTTGCAATTCTATTTTTCATCAATATTTAAAATAAGTGTTTTTAAAAATGATAAGAAAACAAATTTTAATTATGAAGTAATGAATAATTAAAAGTTTTTATTTTAAAGAATAAAAAAATTGCAAAGTATTATTGTTTTATTTAATAATCAAATATTTTATTAATTAATATTAACTATGATATATAATTTAATATTTATTAATAACTTAAAAAATGAATATTATTACTTCAAAAAAGAATTGAAATACCGTAATTTTACAATATTAAATTATAAAAATAAATAAATTTATTTAACAATATTAAAGATTATCTTAATCAAAAAATCAAAAATACTATAAATTAGATATCTAATTAGATATAATATATCAATATTCTTAAAAACCTTAAAAAAAACTCAAAAAAAAATAATACAAATTTCTTTATTCTGATAAAATAAAAAAATTCTTTAATTCCCTTTCCATTCCCAAATTTTATTTGAAAAACAAAAAAACGAAAAAAAATATAAAAATAAGTAAAAAAAAAAAAAATTAGCAACTGCATTTGTCATTGAATAATATAAAAAATTAATTATTTTTTTAATTGAACAGGACTATCAAAAAAGTATAAAATTGGGAACAAAAAGTTAAAAAATAATAAAAAAAAGCAATGTCAAAGAACATCCAAGATTACTGCTCAGGATTAAATCATATGGGAATCCCAACTCTTGACTACAATAAATCAGTAGCTTTTTATGAGAGTTTAGGATTTAAAAAAGCACATACTAAAGTAAATCCAAATGGACAACAAGTTGCATTTATGCAATGCGGTAATTTAATTGTTGAAACATATGATAAGGAAGGTGCTGCTATGGAAACTGGTGCTATTAATCATATTGCTGTTGATGTTCATGATATTGATGAATTACATAAAATTATCAAAGCTAAAGGATTCAAATTCATTCAAGATAAAGTCACTCCTCTTCCTTATTGGGAAAAAGGTATCAAATATTTCTCTATTGAAGGACCAAATAAAGAAACTATTGAATTCTGTGAAAGATTAAAGTAAATGGGTGTTCTTAGTTTAAATTTATTATGAGTTAAGTTAAAAAAATTTATTAAAATGGGGTTTTTTGAAAGTTTTTTTTTTTTTTCATATTTTTTTTTTTAGTTTTATTTACATTTTTTTATTATATTTTTAATTTTTTTGTGAATGTCATTTTTGTATTATTATAATTTTTATTATAATATTCAATAAATAAATAAATATTTAATTCAGTATTAATAAAAATGTATATATATAAAAAAATATATACAAAATATTAAAAAATATATTAATAATTAATACTTATAAAAATAATTTATATAAAATAATAACATTAGTAAAACTTATATTACTTAATTATTTACATACTTCTATATATAATGAATTTTGCAAATATTTTGTATAATATATAGAAAAACATTATTTTGAACCTCCACTATTTGACATATAACTAGCAGTACTTAAATTTCCAGAATATCTACTATTAAAAATATTAGTAGTTTTTTTTTGTGCATTATAATCCAAAAAATTTGTTAAACCATCATCTTCATCATCATATTCACTTCCATCATCTCTTTTTTCTAACATTTGAAGCAAAATTCCATTTTTTCCATATTGAGGATGAGTTTCTACTGTTTTTGTTATTTCATTTATTTTTATAATTGTTTCATCTGATAAATAATAATATAACATATTAAATTTTAGAATTATTTTATAAATTAATAGTTGCATTTTTTTAAAAGCATATTTTGAATTATCTCCTTCTATTTTAAATAAAAATTTCCTCATTCCTCTTATTAAAACTTTAGTATTTAAATATTTTAAACATTGTAAAAAACTATAAGTATATTTTACTCTGTATGGAAGAATAATTAAAGCTCTTTCTAAATCAATAAATCCTTCTGTATCAACTAATTTATCTAATAATACTTTTAATTTATATTTAATGGTTTCTTTAATAACTTTATTATTTTCAATGTTTTTATTATTTATTTGAAAGCAAGAATTTTTTCTCACTTTTTTTATATGTTCATTTTCTGAAAAATTATCTCCATTTTCTGTAAAATTTTGGCTCATATCATCATTTGTATTTATAGATATATCAGTTACTGAACTTTTATTTGAAAAAAGTCCTCTTGTATTTTTTTTTCTATTAAATAAATGTAGTCTTTCATACATTTCATATAATGTTACTACCTTTTTTTTGTCCCTGAACCTTAATTGAGAAAAGATTTTTCTTAATTCTATTATATATTCTTTTGAAAAAAATGACTTTTCTTTTGTTTCATTATTTATAACTTTTTCTTTATAACATAATTTCCAAAACATTATTAAATCTTCAAAATGAAAAAGCATTAATTTGAAAGGAAATAATAATAAATCATATATTAAGTGAAAAATAAAATTCTTCTCTAATTTTCCATTTTCATTATAAGTTTTTTTATATATATAATCAAAAATAATATGATAATAACCTTTAACTAAAGATAAAGGATAACATATAATACCAATTATAACACTAAAAAAAAAATATATAATTGCTATAAAAATATAAAAGACTTTACTCATAATATGGTTAATTTTTTCAGTATTACCATATTTTTCATTATAAAACAAAAGAAAAATATTACAAAAAAAACTAAAAAAATTTAAAGGAGAAGGTAAAAGAATTAATAATCCAAATTTATCATCCCACCTTAATCTTTCATGGGTTAAAACTAACATTGCTCTACTTTCAGCATCAGCATCATCAACAGAATTTTCAAATAAATTATTAATTATACCTACAATTAAATTAAATAACATTATATTAGATAAAGTAGTAAATAACATTAAACAAACATATCCAAATACATTTAAATGTGTAAAATCATCAAATTCTACTTGTCCAAAACCTGTTCCAAAAAGTACTAAAAAACTATTATAAAAAGAATCAAAATTAGAATTTGAAGAACGAAAAAATAAAGTAAATATTTGTGCAAATAAAAATGTAATACAAATATCAATTAACATAAAAGCAAAAACATGCCAAAAAACACTCATTAATATTCTTATAAAAAGACCATATGCTAAAGTTTCCATTAATATATAAAACACTTTCATCCAACACATTACTAAAATAAGAGATACTATAATTGCTTCCACAAATTCAGATTCTTTTGTAATGAAATCACTTTCAATGTTAGGATATATTATTTTTGGAATGTTTATATATAACAAAAAAATTCCAACTGTGATCATAGAAATCATTAGAATTTCTAATATTTTTACTTTAATTGTTCTACCTGTTTTATATACGTATATAGAAGTAAAAACAAAATTAACAAAATATGTTAATAAAAGACCATTTGCAATTTTTTCATGTTTTAATAACAATTCATGATTTTTCCCAATATTCTTAGGTAAAATATAAGCAATATATTCATAATAAATAGTAATTAAAATTATAGAAATACTATCAAAATAATATCTAGAACTGCAATTTTCTTTATAACATTGAAATTGGAAAGTAAATATAGAATCAGGAGGAAAATAATTTTTAGAAATAACAAAATCATAATTTTCATAAATAACTTGAGTAGTAAGTAATCTTGTAATTCTTAAATATTCAAAAACATTAAATTCATGTCCTGAACCATACCATAATTTAGAAATAATACCTCCGACATTAGCATTACTTAATAAATTAAAAAATTTATTTTCAGCATAAATTTCAATAGTATTTCTTTTTCTATGATCATATTGTTCTTTTAAAAAATAATTTAACATATCTTCATCTTGAATTGATGATTGTAATTTTTCTCCTAAATCTAATATTTCATCTGCAACTGCTTGAGCTTTATATAAAAATTTTTTATTTAAATTTCCTATTTTTAATAAAAATTCAGCAGCTAAAGCAATAAATAATAAAGGTTCTTTACATTTAGTAATTGCTTCTTCATGAGAAGTAAAAACTAATATATATGAAAATATTTTTTGACAATAATTTAAATTTAAACATTTATCTTCAATACAACTTAATAAACATAATGCATCACAAGCATATTCTCCATTTCTTAATTCATCAATTAATACTAATTGAACATTAATTTTAAGTCTTCCTTTTTTAAAAGAACGAATAATATCTCTTTCTAATAATTTCCTTTTTTTATTTTTTTTAAAAGGTTTTTGTACTTTTGAAGTTTTACATTTTTCCATTTGAAAATCTTTATTCGGTGAATTAGTATTCTTATTATTATTTTTTTTTTCTTTAATTTCACTTGAACATTCACTTTCACTTTCTTCACTTTCATTTTCATTTTTCTCAACAATAATAAGATCATTTTTACTTTTATTAGCAGAAGAATTCATATCTTTACTATTTTCTTCAGTAATAGGTTTATTTGATATTAATGAAAGGTTTCCTGTAGGAGTTGGACTTTCAAAAAGAGTAGGAATAAAGAAACTTTTTCTTCTTTGTCTATTTATTTTTATTGATGCTTGTGATTTTGGAGTTCCAAAATTTCCTTTTGAAAAATTTGGTAACATTATTGAACTTCTTCTTTTATTATATGAATTAAATGATATTATGTTTATTTTAGGGAGTTCATTCTTTTTTTCAACTTTTATAATGTTACTTACTTTTTTTTTTATTTTGCTTAATAGAGAATCTTTATTTTTACCATTTTTATTATATAATGATGACAAATTATCTTTTTGATTTTCTAAAAAATTAACTTCTGAAGAATCATTATATATGGGTGATTTATATGATACACTTCCTCTTTTCATTAAAATTTTTAAAGATTTTTTATTTTTAGGAGTAAATGAAGAAGATATTTTATTTAAATTATTTGATATTTTTCCATTTTCAAATTCATTTGGATTTTTTATTATTGATTCTTCTTTATCAGTAATGTTTGTTCTTTTATTTTTATTAAAAGTTGAATTTTTTGAATATTTGATAGAATTATCTCTTTTTATATTTGAACCTTTACTAAAAATTGAATCATCTTCATAATTATTATTTGTTGTTGTTGCATCATCAGAAATATTATCATCATTTGATTCAATTGTTTGAACTTCTCTTAAAAAATTTATTAAATTAGCATCATTTTTAGGATGTTTAAAAGTTATTTCATCTATTTGTTTTGATTTATTTCCTACTTGTAATTTTGACATTATACCTATATATTCATCTGTATCAGGAGGAGGTGAATTTAAATATTCTTTACATTTTCTAAATTTTAATAATAATCTTGCTAATTTAAAATACTTTTTTACTAAACAAATTCCCATATATGATGGTTTTACATTTATATGATTTATTGCTCTATCTAATATATCTATTGTTATATCTTCATCATATTCTAATGATATTTCAAATATATCTAAAGGAATAAAAGGAGTTTTTCTATCAATTTTATATTGGTCAAAAAAATACATTACTAATTCTTTTAAATCACATTTATAAAAAATATGAATTAACTCTTTTAATGATGTTACGAAATATAAATGAATTTCATTTATTAATTTATCAATATCATGTTTTATTCTTCCCATAATAATATTATAATTTGCTTCTTTATCAGTAGCATTTAAATTTGAATTCAATGCAGGATTTTTTTTATTATTATCTTTAAAAAATTGATATAATTTTCTTTCTCCATTTAATGAATTAAGTTTATTTTTATATTCATGTCCAATAGTTTCTTTTAAATCAACTTGTTTTATTTCTTCAATATTTTCTTCAAAAATTCCCCAAAGATTATAAACTTGTTCTTCAGTCATTTTTTTTCCTATGTTTTTCCAAATTCTTCCTTCACTGACAAGATAACAAAATTCCACATTTCTCATAATAAATTCAAATCCAAAATAAAACTTCCTTCTAGCAGTATTATTTAATATTTTTCTAAAAACTAAAACTTCATTAGTAGTTAATGAAGAAAAGGATTTTTTTTCAACTGTAACAGTTAAAAAATCATCAAAATTAAATCCTTCAGTGATGTCACAATCAGATAAAAAATTTTTAAAATAATCATTATGTTTTTGTTTAATTATTTTAGCTTTATCTTTATAACCAAGTAAAGCTAAAAAAAGTACTTCAACGTCATATTCAATATTAAATATATTTTCATTTTCAACAACTAAAGCTTTAAATTGCTCAATAGTTGCTTTTAAAAAAGATAAATCTCCAAAAAGTAAATCATTTTCATTATAATTTGGTTGATTATATTCATTTTCACTTATAACTTTTGAAAATTCTAATTCTCCTTCAAATTCTCTTAAATGAATATCCGTTGCTATAACTAGTAAATTTAATATAATATTATTTCTTGTTATTATCATTAATTTCTGTTCTCTCTTTTTTTGTTCTGATAAATCATGAACATTTAAATCGATATTTAAATTCATATAATCTAAAATGGAAAATTCAGGAAATTCTCTCATTATAAATATTATATCTGCATATCCACCTGTTAAGTAGTTTATATATTTTTTTTTAAATTTTTCTATTTTATTTCTATCATGATAATTAGAAAAAAAAAATGAAATTAATATTATAAGATTGTCAGATAATGCTTCAATTTCTGAAAGAGTTGTTATTGATTTTGGTATATATTGACCATAAGTGGAGGAAAAAAAAATATTATTAGATGATAAATGTATATTGCTTTCTTTGTCATTCATTGAATTTGAACTTTTATTTCTTTTTGATCTATTATAATTGGAATGAATGCTGTCCGAAGTTTTTTTTTCCTCATGGTGAATAAATGTATTAATCATTTTTTACTTATTTAAATTTATATAAAGAAAGGAAAAATAATATTTTTTATTATATAATAATAATAAAATATTCTCTAAATGTTTCACAAAGAACTAAAAAATAATCTAATATAATTTGAAGAAATTTTTAATTTTAAAATAATAACAAAAAACCCATTTAATTATAATAAAAAATATGTTAATAAAAAAGAAAAAGATTATAATCTTTTGTTTTAATTAATTTAGAATATTCTTTTGTGATATAATCAATTTTTAATCCTTTTAAAATACTAAATCTCCTAGTTTATTAATACAAATAAATTTATTTTATATTATTACATCATTATATTTAAAAATTTTACAATCATCATATAAAATTTGTTTACTTTTACTTCTATAAAAAAAATGATTATAATTTGTTTTACTAAAATTAATTGGATATTTAGAATGAACTTTAATTGTTCTTTTAATTGGATTAACTTTATAAATTTTATTATTAGTATTATTTTGAAGAGGTAAAAAAGAAATATAAGAATGAGCCCTTATCATTTCATTTTTTTTATTTCTTAAATCTTTAATAAAAAAGTGAGTCTTACTGACTTTAGGATAAATTACATTAATTGTATTAATAATAAAATCAGATTTTCTAATTGAATCATATAATATTTTTCCATATGAATTCATAAAAGGTTCAAGATTAACTTGACTTGTTACATCATCACATATTTCTCCATTTGCATTTTTATTTTTTAAATTTCTTGATTTTAATCTATCAAATAATATTCCATTTACCATTTTTTCTTCTTGTCTATTTAATTTATTTTTTTTACTTATTAATTTATGAGATTTGGTTTTAATCATTTTTAAATTATTGTCATTACTTTTATTCCTTGTTTTTCCAATTAAATTTTTTAAAAAAGATATTCTTTGATTGTCATTAGTATTTTCAATTGAAGAAGATTCATTTCTAATTCCATTTGAAAATATGGTTTTATTTCCCCAAAATTGTTTAATAATAGAATAATTTGGAAATATAGTTTTTTGGAATAAATTAGAAGATGAAGTTGTTTTAGATAATAAAAAAGGATTATTTGTATTTGAAGTTTTTAAAGAAGTAGTGCTTTGAAAAAGATTCGTTATATTACTATCGTTAGAATTTCTAAAACTTTTATTATATAAATTTATTCTTTTTAAATTTCTATATTTTGGTGAAAAAACTCTTAAAGATCCTTTTGATTCAAAAGATTCTTTTTCAACTAATTCATTAATTGTGAAAATATTCTGAAATTTTTCTTTTATCTTTTCGATTGAAAACTTTTTTTTATTTTTCATTTAATTTAAAATATTAATTAATATTTTTTATTCAATTTTTTTTTTTTATATATTTTTAAAATATTATCTCAAAATTCAAAAAACAATGGAGAATAATTTAGAATCAAATTTTTTAAAAAATAAAAAAACGAGAGAATGTGTTTTTTCTCCTTTAGGATGTAAAATAAATTTTTTTGATGATACTGAATCATATAATCATAATATTAATTATCATAATGAACACATGAAATTATTAATTGATAAAATAAATGAAATAATTGAAGAAAATAAAGAAATTAAAAAGCAAAATCATAGAATAGAAAAAATAATATCTAATCTTCAAGCATTTCGTTCTTATCCAATTCCAATAAAAAAAAAATTTAAAAAATATATTCAAGATGAAAATGGTGAAATTCATAAAACTAATTATTTAAAGCAATTAAAAGAAAAAGAAAAAGAAGAAGAAAAAATAAAA
>JAEEGK010006187.1_pt1 | contig 28827 bp, 27 predicted proteins | sample 8958771 | NCBI WGS metagenome assembly JAEEGK01 (sample SAMN16246547, study PRJNA631951) | gut metagenome | biome: gut microbiome; feature: rumen; material: SC-attached | host: Bos | place: Iran: Karaj | collected 2018-10 | reverse complement strand
GCTCAGCAAAGGGGACCACCATCGAAGGTGTTGCAGCTCTTACTGAAGGCGGTTTCGGAGCCACTTTGATCAACGCTGTGACGGCCGCGGCAAGAAAATCCGAGGAACTGGAGAAAAAGGCCTGAATCATGGATAAACTTTTTGAATCTTTCGGTTTTGTGAGAAAATCGGCCACTGTTCTTGCCTCCTCATCCAACAAGGAAAGACAGGATACGCTTAAGGGCATAGCTGATGCGCTCATCTTAAGGAAAGATGAGATACAGGCCCAGAACAGCCTTGACATCGAAGGCGCCAAGAAGGCGGGGATCCCCGACTCAATCCTTCACAGGCTCCTGTTCTCCGATGACAAGCTCAAGGCCGTGACAACAGGCCTCTGTGAGCTTGCCACCCTGAAGGACCCGATCGGAATCGCCAGGGAGAAGCGTGAGCTGGACCCGGGCTTCATCCTTGAGAAGAGAACCTTTCCCATCGGAGTCATAGGCATGATCTTCGAGGCACGTCCTGATGCTCTTGTGCAGATCGCCGGTCTTGCCCTGAGATCCGGTAACGGAGTGATCCTCAAGGGCGGAAAGGAAGCAAGGCTTACAAACAGGAAACTCATTGAGGTGATAAAGGACGCCACAAAGGACTTCTCCTTCGGAAGCTCCTGGATAATGGGAATCGAGAGCCATGAGGACGTGGATGTCCTTCTCAAGGCAGAAGGCTATGTTGACCTCCTTATTCCAAGGGGCTCGAATGCCTTTGTCAGACATGTCATGGACAACACCAGGATTCCTGTCATAGGACATGCAGACGGAATCTGCTCAACCTATGTGGACAAGGACGCGGATCTGGACATGGCTGTTCCCGTCTGCGTCGATGCAAAGATCAACTACCCTGCGGCCTGCAATGCAACGGAGACCTTCCTCATTCACAAGGACATTGCGCAGCAATTCCTGCCGCGCCTGAACAAGGCACTGACAGAGAAAGGCGTGAAAATCCATGCGGACAGCACCGCACTGCCCCTGATGCCCGGCTCTGCTCCTGCATCAGAAACGGATTTTCATACAGAATTCCTGTCTCTTGAATGCGCAGTCAAGGTCGTCTCCTCCATTGAGGAGGCAGTAAATCACATCCAGGGCCACGGCTCACACCATACGGATGCGATAATCACAGAAAACAAGAAGGCTTCCGACTACTTCATCGCCAACGTGGACAGCGCTGATGTCTTTGTCAACTGCTCAACAAGGTTCGCGGACGGTTTCAGGTTCGGCCTGGGAGCCGAGGTGGGAATCTCAACATCCAAGCTCCATGCCCGCGGGCCTGTGGGACTTGAGGGCCTGATGACCACAAGATGGATCCTCACCGGAAACGGACAGACCGTTGCCGAGTACTCAGGCAAGGACGGAAAGCCTTTCCATCACAGGGAGCTGATCTGATGAGGGCGCTTTCAAACATCAAGACCATTGTGGTGAAGGTGGGAACCAACCTGCTCTCCTCAAAGACCGGAATTGACAACGACAGGATCCGGGACATAGCAGATCAGGTGGCAAGACTCAGGGCCCAGGGCTACAATGTGATCCTGGTCTCATCCGGAGCAATCGGAATGGGCGCCAAGGCACTCAGGCATGACAACCCGGTCAAGCACATCCCCCTCAGACAGGCATGCGCGGCAATAGGAAACCCGCTGCTCATGACGGCCTATCAGCACGCCTTTGCCAAGCACAACATGCTCTGCGGCCAGGTCCTGATCACCCGCAACGTGCTGAACAACCGCACCGGCTACAACAACATGAGGGCCGCAGTCTCCACACTGCTCCAGCTCGGGGTTGTCCCCGTGTTCAACGAGAACGACGTGGTCTCCACATCCGAGATCAACAACGTGTTCGGTGACAACGACAGGATGAGCGCCTATGTGGCATCAAAGATCGATGCCGACCTCCTGGTCCTCCTCACTGACATTGACGGAGTTTACACCGGAAACCCCAAGACCGATTCCTCGGCGGTCAGGCTTACGGAGATAGATGAGATCACCGATGAGATATTCGGCTACGCCAAGGGCGCCGGAAGCACCTTCTCCACAGGCGGGATGAGGACCAAGCTCCTTGCCGCGCAGATAGCACAGAAAGGCGGATGCGGCACTTTGATAATCTCCGGCTATGAGAAGGACAGCCTGGTGAGGGCAATCTCAGGAGAGGAGATCGGAACCTACATCCTTCCGGAGAAGCGCCTTGCCCAGAGACAGCGCTGGATACTGAACACAGCATCGTCCGGATCTGTGACCGTGGACAGAGGAGCCGAGGACGCGCTGACAGTCGGACATAAGTCGCTGCTGCCCTCCGGAATCACGAATGTGACTGGAGTATTCAACGAGGGTGATGTCATTGATGTGGTCAGTACAAACGGAAACGTTATCCTGAAAGCCGTGACAAGCTTCAATTCTTCTGACCTTCTTAGGATTATGGGCCATAAAACAAAGGACATCTCCAAGATTCTGGGAGATGTCCCTAAGGTTGTCTTCCGTCCTGAGGACGCAATTTATATCTGACCTGAATCACTTAACCCCGGCGATTCTGACCTCTCTTTCCAGTCTTCTGAGAAGAGCCGGGAACGCGCTCTCGAAGTCAACGCCATAGGTGTTGTAATCCTCATGTGAGATTGTCTTCTTGATGGACTCAACCACAAAGTCTCCGGCAAGGGCATAAGCCTTCTCAAGGCTCAGTCCTCTGACAAGAGCACCGGTGAGGACGCTTGCGAAGATGTCGCCTGTTCCGTGGAAGCTGACCTTCATCTTGCGGTGGAAGTACCAGGAGATCCTGCCTGTCTCAGCGTTGTATGACGCTATTCCGATCTTGCCCCTAACTCCCACAAGACTCTTCTGGTCTGCCTTGAACTCAATTCCCTTCAGCACGACCTGCTTCGCGCCAAGACCTGCGAGCTTTTTCAGAAGATCCACGATGTAGGCCTCGTCATAACCGCTTCCCACATAGGGGATGCCCAGCATGTAGCTTGCCTCAGTGAGATTGGGGACAATGATGTCTGCATCTGCGCAAAGGCCTGCCATTGCACGTGCGAACTCCTCCGTGAAGCCGGGATAAAGCTTTCCGTTGTCAGCCATGCACGGGTCCACAATGACCTTGGTGTCCTTGCCGCGGAAGGTTCCGATGAGCTTGTGCATCAGGTTCAGCTGCTCAAAGGACCCGAGGTATCCGGTGTAGATGGCATCGAACCTGAAGCCCTCCTTCTTCCAGTGGTCCATGATGGGATCAATGTCAGATGTCAGGTCCCTGAATGTAAAGCCCTTGAACATGGTGTGAGTTGAGAGGACCGCAGTAGGGATGATCGCGGTCTCAACGCCCATTGCCGAGATGATCGGAAGAGCCACTGTGAGCGAGCATTTTCCGACGCATGAGATGTCCTGGATTGTCACTATTCTTTTCATGCCTCAAAATGTAGCGACAATCTGTAATCATAAAAAGTAACAGAATACACTATTTTTATGGGTACAGATTTGATAGAATGAAACCCATGAGGGAGACACTCACAGAGAAGCTATACTCACGAATCGCCTCTGATATCAGATCCGGCCGTCTTGCGGCAGGGACCAAGCTGCCATCACTCAGAAAGGAGGCTGAGGAATCGGGGATGAGCATCAACACCGTCATAGGCGCATACAACCTGCTTCTGTCAGAAGGTTATGTGACAGCCAGGGAGAAAAGCGGCTTCTATGTGGCGGAGTTCGAGTCACTGATTCCTCAGATGCCGGTGCAGGACAACAGGAAAAAAGCCGAAGAGGAGCCACGGATAAAGGAGGACTTCACCGACCTGTCATCAAATCTTGTGGACAGCTCTCTCTTCCCGTTCAGCACGCTCAGGCAGCTTTACAGGGAGACCTTGAGTGCCCGCAACAGGCACATACTAGAGCAAAGCGGACCGTTTACCGGAGAAGAGGACCTCAGGCAGGCAATAGCCTTCTATCTGATGGAGCACAAGGAGATCTCCTGCAGCCCAAGGCAGGTAGTCATAGGCAACGGAACGACATTCCACCTGCAGCTTCTGCCCTCCCTGCTCCCCTCCAGACCTGTCTTCCTGATGGAGAAGCCCGGCTTTGAGAGCACAAGGGAGATCATCAGGGACACCGGGTGCAGGATAATCGACATACCCGTCGACAATGAGGGGGCATCCATAAGCCGGATCAGGGAAAGCACGGAAAAGATAAAGGACAGGCCCGTGTTCCTCCATGTCTCCCCGTCACACCAGTTCCCGCTCGGAACCACAATGACCGCGCCAAGGCGTGCATCCATCATCGAATGGGCGAATATGGGGAGCCAGAGATACATAATAGAGGATGATTATGACTCTGAGTTCAGGTACAACGGCCGCCCCATAGCGCCGCTCTGCAATATGGACAAGAGCGGAAGGGTCATCTATCTGGGCACATTCTCCAGGACGCTCACCCCGTCTATCAGAATCAGCTACATGATTCTTCCGCCGGAGCTTGTGGACATCTATATGGAGAAGTTCTCAAGATATCCGTGCCCCGTATCCAGGATAGACCAGAAGGCTGTTGCCCTGTTCATCAGCGGAGGTTACTTCAGCCGCCATATCAGCAGGATGAGGAGGATCTACAAGAGCAGGCGCAACGAGATGATCCGCCTGATCCGGGAGGCTCTGCCGTCCGCGCAGATCAAGGGAGAGGAAGCCGGGCTCCACTTCATAATGAGATGCCCCACCGATGAGAGGTCATTCACCGAGAAGGCAAGACAGGGCGGCCTGAGAATCCAGGGAACAGGAACAGGGTGGCTTGTGATAGGTTATGCCCACCTCTCTGAGGAGGAGATGCAAAGGTTCTCCTCTTTTCTCAGGCATATTGAACAATGACCGACTCTGGTTTATTCTGAAGACGTCTAGGGGTGGCCATGTGGCCTGAGAGCATACCCTCGAACCTGATCCGGGTAATTCCGGCGTAGGGAACGACGTCATACTTTTAATTTTCCCCAGGACAAATCATTTTTTTATGGAGGCCTTTCATGAAAAAGGTATTGTCCGTCATTGCAGTTCTGACAGTTGCTGCAAGCTGTATTTTCGCACAGGCTGTCCAGGAGCAGAAGCCACAGCAGAAGACCCTCACGGTCTATGCCTACGACACCTTCTGCGGAGACTGGGGAGCAGCCGGCTCAGTCATCCCGGCCTTCGAGGAGGCCACCGGAATCAAGGTCAACCTTGTGGCATCCGGAGCGGCCATCGAGGTTATCAACAAGGTCCGCCTTGAGGGGAAGAACACCGAATGTGATGTCATCCTGGGAATTTCCGATGACATAGCCGACAAGGCATATGACCTTTTGGAAAGCTATGATTCACCCTACATCCAGACAATTGATGAGAGATACAGATTCGATGCCCAGAATCGTCTGATACCTTATGATTATGGTGCATTTGCCTTTGTTTATGACACCGAATCCAAGATTGAGATTCCTACCTGCCTTGCTGATCTGACCAAGGAGCAGTACAAGGACAAGGTCATTCTGATTGACCCAAGGACCAGCTCTGTGGGAACAGGACTGATGATGTGGACATACAACGCACTGGGTGACCAGTGGCTCTCCTGGTGGAAGACAATGACGGAGAACGCCCTGACCACAGCATCAGGCTGGTCATCGGGCTACGGGCTTTTCACCGAGGGTGAGGCTCCGATTGTCATAAGCTACACCACCAGTCCCGTCTACCATGTCATGTGGGAGGACACCACCCGTTATCAGGCACTTCTGTTCACCGACGGCCATGAGGCCACAATCGAGGCCGTGGGCATTGTCAAGGGAACAAAGCACAGGTCTGAGGCTGAGGCATTCATTGACTTCTTGCTCTCAAACGCCCAGGTGGACCTTGCAAACGCCAACTCAATGTATCCCGTGAACTCGGCCATAACACTGCCTGCAGCATATGATTATGCTCCTGTTCCTGAGAAGATCTACACAGGATCCTCAGAGAAAGCCTCTGAGCTTCTCAAGCTCTGGACAGACGCGATTGTGAAGTAAAATGAAAAGACACGACGGCTACTACAGGAGAATGGCTCTGCCTGCCCTCATTATCACAACCGTCGTGTTCATCATGCCCGTGGGAGCTGTGCTGCTGCGGGCATTCTCTTCAGGAAGCGGCCTTCTTGAGACATTCACCGACTCATATACATGGAGGCTTCTGGCCTTCACGGTTTGGGAGTCCTTTCTGAGTGCCCTCCTGTCCGTTCTCCTGGCAATTCCCTTTGCGGTGTTCTTCTCCCGGTACACGTTTTTCGGACGCAAGGTGATCCTGACCATGAGCGACGCCGCATTCGCCCTTCCCGCGATCCTTGCGGTCCTGGGCTTTGTCATCTACTACGGAAACAACGGCATGGTGAACAATGCCCTCAGGACAGTAAGCGGCGGCAGATGGTCCCTGAAGGTGCTCTACTCCTTCAAGGCGATAATCCTCGCCCATGTGTATCTGAACTTTCCCGTGGCATTCTCATTGATAACCTCATCATTGAGCTCTATGCCGGATGCAGAGGAGAAGGCATCACGACTTCTGGGGGCATCAGATATAAAGACATTTCTGAGGATCACTGTACCCAAGATCAGGGGCACGATCCTTGCCACATTCACATTGATCTTCCTCTTCTGCTTCCCTTCGTTCCTGATTGTCATGAGTCTTGGGGGAAACCCCAGGTTCTTCACCATGGAGGCGGAGATATACAAGCGGACATACACTGACGTCAATCCCTCAGGGTCCGCATCACTTGCCCTCTTCTCCTTCCTGGTCATGGCGCTCCTTTTGGTTCTGACAGGATATGGGAGACAGGAGAAGCGCCTCTCAAGAAGCAGGCATACCCTCATCAAGGCAACTGGCGGGAAGCTCGCCAAAGCAGTTGTCCTCTGCATCATCATCTTCCTCTTCATAGCTCCGCCGATGCTGTCCATCCTCTACAGGGCGTTCTTCACAAAGGACGGGGTCTTCACGCTCAAGGCATGGACGGATATCGCCGCACGTGCCAGAAGCGGAACCGGAACCAGCCTCAATGCGATTGTCAACAGCATCGTCATAGCATCAGGCTCGGCCATGATTGCCGTTAGCATGGCAAGTGCCATAGCGATCGGCTCCGTCAGGACGGGCTCCAGGTTCGCCACACTTCTTACTTCACTTCCCATGGCGATGGGATCGGTCTCCATGGGACTTGGATTCTCATTCATAGCCGCAAGGATGCCATTCAGGAACACTGTCACATCATATGTGATTGTCCTTGCAGCCCACACTGTTGTGATCATGCCGTTTGCGGTCAGGACAATCCTTCCCGGAGCAAGACGCATCCCGGAGAGGCTCTCCTTGGCGGCCAAGACACTTGGAGGAGACTCCAGGGAGGCCTACCGCCTGATAGAGCGCCCCATGCTCAAGCCATACCGCAGGAGAGCCTTCGCGTTTGCCTTTGCCCTGTCACTCGGAGAGGTCAACGCAACCCTTGCCCTGAGCGAAGGCCGGGTGACGACAATACCCATTCTCATCTACAAGATGATCAACCAGTACAATTACCAGGGAGCCTCGGCACTTGCCGTGATACTGCTCCTCATAGCAATAACAATGTTCGCCATAGGCGAGACAGGAGGAGATGAATATGCCGTATCTTGAATGCAGGAACCTCAAGAGGGTCTTCCACCACTTCACACTGGATATCTCATTCTCCATGGAGAAGGGAGAGCTCCTGTGCATCCTCGGGCCCTCCGGAAGCGGCAAGTCAACGCTGCTGTCCGCCATAGCAGGCATAGACAGCTCAGTATCCGGACAGTTCCTGCTGGACGGCAAGGACATAACATCCATGCCGGTTCAGAAGCGCAGGATCGGGATGGTATTCCAGGATTTCTCCCTGTTCCCTTCGATGAACGTCGAGAAGAACATCCAGTACGGCATGAGGGATGTCCCTGCAGAGGAAAGGGAGAGCATTACCGAGAGACTGCTTGAGATGGTCAGCCTCCCCGGTTATGGAAAGCGCAGGGTCAACGAGCTCTCAGGCGGAGAGGCCCAGCGCATAGCCCTTGCTCGAGCGGTAGCGGCAAAGCCGAGCATCCTTCTTCTTGACGAGCCGATGTCAGCCCTGGACGCACCGCTGAGAAAGCGTCTGAGAAGCACCATCAGACAGATCCACGACCAGACCGGAATAACCATGCTCTATGTCACCCACGACAGGGAGGAGGCCTTTGCCATAGCCGACAGGATCATGATCATGAGAAGCGGAAAGCTCGAGGCCATAGGAACGCCTCAGGAGCTTTATCATAATCCACCGAGCATGTTCGTGGCAGGCTTCACAGGAGACGGCTCATCAATTCCGATGTCTTATTTATCAGATAAAGTTACAGAAAGCACAGCTTTTATAAGACCTGAGGACATCATAATCAATAAAGACAATCCTGAAGATGATGATATTGTCCTTCACGATGCAACGGTGACCGGTTATGAATACACCGGAAGCGGATACGAGATAACCTTGAGGTTCAGGGATCTTCAGCTGAAGGCTTTCTCCTCCGAGAGACCAGAGCTTGTTTCCGTTGATGCCTTTGTAAGCAGAAAGAGAATCATCGAATTCAACAGCTGAGGAAGTCAGAACCTGATCTTCTTGTAGAGGTCCCTGACGCTAGGATAAATAAGCTTGAACTGCTGGTACCTGGCCTCATAACGCTCTGAGATCTCGGGGTCTATACTCTCCGTCCCCTTGATCATGCACACAGACTCAATGCACTGCCCCACATTCTCATAGGCTCCGTCTCCGACCATGGCAAGCATCGCCGCTCCCATGCCCGGTCCTGCCTCTGTCTTTGGCAGGTCAAAGTCCACCTTGAGCACGTTGCAGATTATCTTGCGCCAGAGATCGCTCTTGGCACCTCCGCCGCAGATGAAGCTGCGGTAGATGTCAAGTCCTATTCCCCTGGCCACCTCAAGGCTGTCGCGAAGCGCGAACGCCACTCCCTCAAGTACAGCCAGGGCCATGTCATATTTTGTTGTGGCCAGGGACAGGCCAACGAATGTCCCGCGGACATCGGTGTCGTTGATCGGGCTGCGCTCACCCATCATGTACGGCAGGAAGAACACGGTGTTCCTTCCCAGCTTCTCACGGTCAATCTTCTTCCAAACATCCTTGTACTCGGTTGTCCCGAGGATATCCTCATAGAGCCACTTGTTGCATGAGGCTGCGCTGAGCATGCAACCCATCAGATGATAGCCGCCGTCCGCATGAGCAAAGGCATGAAGGGCGTTTCCGGGAGATGCGCGGAACACATCGGATGAGATGAAGATAGTGCCGCTGGTTCCCAGGGATATGTTGCACAGTCCGTTTCCCACAACACCTGTGCCTATTGCGGCAGCCGCATTGTCCCCTGCCCCTGCCACGACCTTGATCCCATGCGGAAGGCCAAGCTCATCGGATACGGCGTTTCTTATCTTTCCTATCACCTCGAAGCTCTCGTGAAGGACAGGAAGCCTGTCATAGGTGACCTGACATATCTCCATCATCTTCTCAGACCACTTCTTGTTCTCCACATCCAGAAGCAAGGTCCCGCTGGCATCGGAATAATCGGTGACGTGAGATCCTGTGAGACGGAAGTTGAGGTAGTCCTTGGGAAGCATGATCTTCCTGATATTGTAGAAGTTGTCGTGCTCATGCTTTCTCATCCAGAGAAGCTTCGGGGCGGTGAAGCCCGCAAACGCGATGTTTGCAGTATATTCGGATATCTTGTCGGCGCCGATCTCATTGTTCAGGTAATCGACCTCGGCATCGGTGCGGCTGTCATTCCAGAGGATTGCCGGCCTTATGACCTTGTCATCCTTGTCCAGCGCCACAAGACCGTGCATCTGCCCTGCCACTCCCAGGGCCGCGATCTGGGAGACATCGGTGTCCTTGATCAGCTCAGCCAGCGCCTTCTTGAATGAGGACCACCAGAGCTCTGGATCCTGCTCGCTCCAGCCCGGCTGAGGGAAAGAGATCGGATATTCTTCAGATGCGGTTTTCTCGATATGCCCGTCCTGGGAGACAAGCAGTAGCTTGATTGATGATGTGCCCAGATCAACACCGATGTATTTCTTCATACCCAAATAGTAACACCCAACAGCGTTTTGAATCTATCAAAGTTTTCAGTTTTTCACTACAATGGCGGCATGAGCACCGATATACTGACAATCCTTGATTTCATAGGTGTCATCTCATTCACGATCTCCGGATCACTTGTTGCAGCACGTAAGGACATGGACTATCTGGGAGTTTGCATCCTGGGAATAGTAACCGCCGTGGGCGGAGGCGCCACAAGAGACATAATCATAGGCAGGACCCCTCCTGTGATGTTCCGCAATCCCTCTTATGTGGCTGTGGCGTTCCTTGTTGCCAACATCGTCTTCTTCTTCCTGTATTTCCACCTCAGCGGAAAGGCAAAGCCGAAAATGAGCCACTTATTCGGGAACACACTGTTCTGGTTCGATACAATCGGGCTTGCATCATTTACTGTAAACGGTGTGATTGTAGGACAGACAATGACTGACGGCGGGCTGTTTCTCTGCGCGTTTCTGGGAGTCATAACCGGAGTCGGTGGCGGCGTTCTCAGGGACATGCTTGCAAATGATGTCCCGGCGATATTCGTCAGGCACATCTATGCCGTTGCCTCAACGGCCGGTGCGATTCTAACATGCCTTCTCTGGAAGACATCACAGTATGCGGCCATAGCCGCGGGTCTTGCCTCAGTGATCCTGATACGCTTTCTGGCAAAGACCTACGAGTGGAACCTTCCTCACATCCACAAGAGCTGATCAGACCATCTGCTCAGGCTTGAATACCCTGTCAAACTCCTTCTCTGTCATGAAGCCAAGTCCAAGACAAGCCTCTTTCAGTGAGAGATTCTCAGCATAGGCCTTCTTGGCGACCTGCGCCGCCTTCTCATAACCGATGTACGGATTCAGGGCTGTCACAAGCATCAATGAGTTATGGAGGTTTGATCTCATCTTCTCCCTGTTGGCCCTGATGCCCGAAACGCAGTTTTTGTCAAAAGAGACTATGGCCTCGGAGAGGAGCCTGGCCGACTGCAGGAAGTTGTAGGCGCACACGGGCATGAAGACGTTGAGCTCGAAGTTGCCTTGGCTTGCAGCCATGCCCACGGCAACATCGTTTCCCATCACCTGGACTGCCACCATGGTCACTGCCTCGCATTGGGTGGGATTCACCTTGCCCGGCATTATTGAGGATCCCGGCTCATTGGCGGGAATTGTAATCTCCCCAAGACCGAGCCTCGGACCGCTTGCAAGCCAGCGTACGTCATTTGCGATCTTCATCATGTCACAGGCAAGTGCCTTTATTGCCCCGTGTGCAAACACAATCTCATCCTTTGATGTAAGGGCATGGAACTTGTTCGGCGCACTAACGAAGTCCTTATTTGTGAGTATACTTATGTTTTTTGCAACATTATCAGCAAATCCAGCAGGTGCATTGAGTCCTGTTCCTACTGCCGTGCCGCCAAGAGCAAGCTCTCCCAGGCCCTTAAGCGAAGCTTTCAGAAGCTCGATGTCTCTCTCAAGGCTGCTTCTCCAGCCGGATATCTCCTGGCTGAATGTCACAGGCGTCGCATCCTGAAGATGTGTCCTTCCGCTCTTGACCACGCCTTTGTTCTCAGCCTCAAGCCTTCTGAGCGTCTCAATCAGAGCCTCTGCTGCAGGGATGAGCCTGTCCTGGATTATCAGAGAGGCCGCGATGTGCATGGCTGTGGGGAATGTGTCATTTGAGCTCTGGCTCATGTTCACGTCATCATTGGGATGAAGAAGCCTCTTGCCTGCAATCTGGTTTCCCCTGTTCGCTATGACCTCGTTTGCGTTCATGTTGCTCTGTGTGCCGCTTCCTGTCTGCCACACAACAAGCGGGAAATGGTCGTTAAGTGAGCCTGATATGACCTCGTCACATGCTTTGGAGATAGCAGAAAGCTTTTCCTCTGTCATTCTCTCAGGGACCAGGGCGGCATTAGTCATGGCCGCGGCCTTCTTCAGGATTCCGAACGCATGGATTATCTCGGCAGGCATTGTCTCAATGCCCACACCTATCTGGAAGTTCTGCACGCTTCTCTGCGTCTGCGCGCCCCAGAGCCTGTCTTCGGGAACCCTCATCTCGCCCATTGAGTCATGCTCGATCCTGTACTTCATAACCGCACCTCGCTTACTGTCAGATTATAACAAAAAGTGACATAAAAAAAAGCCTGCACTCAGATGAATGCAGGCTGCGTTTCCTCTCAATCAGATGATCAGATCATCTTTGTCAGTGACTCGTCGATCTCACCGATCTTGAAGCGCTGGATCTTTGCTGTGGATGAGAGCGGGAACTTCTCCATGTAGAGGGCGAGCTTCCTGATCTTCTTGTAGCTCGGGAAGGTGGCGTTGACCTCTGTGATGATGGATCCGATGTGGTCCAGAAGACCGCTCATGTTGTCCTTGTACTGCTCGAGGCATGCATCAGAGGGATGGACGATTGCCATTATGCCCTCGATCTTCTTTGCGGCATCGGCCACATAGCCTCTGACACAGATCTGGTCGATGTCATCATAAAGCTGGAAGCTGTCCTCGATCTCCTCTGGGAAGACGTTCTTGCCTCCCTCTGTGACGATGATGTTGCGCTGTCTGCCGGTCAGATACAGGTAGTTCCTGCTGTCCAGATGTCCGATATCGCCGGTATTGAGCCATCCGTCCTCTGTGAGGATCTCGGCTGTTGCCTCCGGGTTCTTGTAATAGCCCTGCATGACCATTGAGCCCTTGATGTAGATCAGGCCGTTTCCGTCTGAGTCAGGATCGACGATCTTCTCCTCAACTCCCGGAAGTACACGTCCCACACTGGACTCGATGTAATCGAAGATCGGGTTGAGGTTGATGATCGGGCTTGTCTCGGTAAGGCCGTAGCCCTGCACGAAGTCAACGCCGAGCTGGTTGAACTGCTTGAATGTGGATGCCGGAAGCGGTCCGCCGCCTGAGATGCAGATCCTGATCTTGTCCAGGGAGACCTTCTTCAGGAGGAAGTTGAACCACTTCTTTCCGACCTTAAGGCCGAATGCCTTCTTCAGGAATCCGCTCAGACCCATCATGGCATGAATCAGTCCGTTCACGATCGGTCCCTTCTCCCTGACACCTTTCATGATGCCTGCGATCAGCTTGTTGAAGAGCATCGGGACACCGAGGAACATTGTGACCTCTCCCTGCTTGAGTTCCTTAAGCAGCTGCTTGACCACAAGCTTCTTTCCGAACACAACCTTGGCTCCTGAGGCGATTGTCTCAAGGAACACTGCCAGCATCGTGTATGCGTGGTGGATCGGCAGGATGGCGTAGAAGACATCGTCATCATAGATGTTCATCAAGCCCTGAGCCTGCCAGACATCGGATGTGAGGTTCTCATGGCTGAGCATGACACCCTTGGGAGTACCTGTTGTTCCGCTGGTGAAGAGGATAGCGGCGATGTCCTTGCTTGTTGAGAGCTCAATCTGATGCTCCTCTGTGCTCTGCATCTTGAGGAGGCTGTTATCTCCGTCTCCGTCAAGTGAGATCTTAGGCATGCCAACCGCGATGCGGTCGATCTTCTCATTGTCCACGAAAAGGACCTTGGCCTCGGCGAATGTGAGAAGATGTGCAATTACATCATCTGAGAGAGAATAGTCCACAGGAACAATCGTTGCGCCGGCATAAGAGATGGCAAGATAAGCGATTGCCCACTCAGGGCTGTTCTTTCCGGTAAGACCGACCTTGTCACCGTGCCTGACGCCCATCTCATAGAGCTTGTTGGCAACACCCTTCATGATTGCCTGGGCTTCCTTGTATGTGAAAACCTCATGTTTGGGAGAGAAGGCCTCAAACACCTTGTTGTTCGGGAACCTTGCGGTTGTTATATCGAACTGCTCGTTGAGCGTAGGCCACTCGGCATTGAAAAACTTGCCTTCACCCCTGAATTCATCCAGAAAACCCCATGGTCTGGGATTATGTTTCGGTTTCTTTGACATTTTTCCACCTTAAAAAGATTTATTATCGAGATAAGTATATTCTAATAACTGGAGTTTGACAAGTTTATAAAAAATGTCAAATAAACTTAAACCAGAAGATGTCAGATGGATGTGCTTCCACGCCTTGAATATGCCTTGGCAAGTCCGCCCTCAGATGTCTCACGGTAGCGCTGGTTCATGTCCAGGCCAGTGTAGTACATGCTCTTGAGGACCATGTCGTAACTGATATTTCTTGTACCGGTAAGGAAGAACGCGATATTCGCGGCATTAAGGGCACGCATTGCGGCAACTGCGTTGCGCTCTATGCACGGGATCTGGACAAGACCGCAGATCGGATCACATGTCAGTCCCAGATGGTGCTCAAGCGCGACCTCGGCGGCATACTCGATCTGGTCGATGTTGTAGCCGAATGCCTGACCTGCGGCGGCAGCTGCCATTGAGCATGCAACACCGACCTCTGCCTGACACCCGCACTCTGCGCCGGATACGGAGGCGTTGCGCTTTGCAAGCTCTCCGAAAAGACCTGCAACCCCAAGACAGCGGATGATCTGGTCATCTGTGAGGTTTCTCTTGCCCTGCAGGTAGTACAGCACAGCAGGAAGAACTCCGCAGGATCCACATGTCGGAGCGGTAACTACTGTTCCGTTATCGGCATTCTGTTCTGAACAAGCATAAGCATAAGAGCAAACCAGCTGGGATTCCACCAGCTCCGCATGTTTGTTTTGGGGAACCTGCTCAAACAGGAACTTGGCCTTCCTGTGAACATGAAGCGGCCCGGGAAGGTCTCCGGTCTTTGACAGGCCTTCTTCGATCTCGTTCTTCATTGCCTCCCATACGGTCTTAAGGAAATCCCAGATCTCCACACCCTCGTTCAGCTCAATGTACTGTACAAGATCTATATACCTGAACGAGCAGAACTGCCTGATCTCCGCGAACGAGTTCTCAATGTACACATCATCGTCAACAGGATTCTTCTCCCTGTCACGGCCCTCGATGATGATATCTCCGCCGCCGATGCTGATAAAGCGCTGCTTTCCGGTCTCGCTTCCGTCCTTATAAGCCAGAAGATCCAGTGTGTTCGGATGTTTGAGTTTCTCCGGATCCGCATGGGAAATCTTCACCTCTACAGGTATGGGAGCAAACGTGTCAATCAGGACCCTGTCGGTTCCATGTCCGACTCCTGTCTTGGCAAGGCTTCCGTAAAGCACAGCCTTGAAGGAATCAGCCTCAGGATGCTCATCCTTGAATATCTTGGCGGCAAATCCCGGCCCCATAGTATGTGAGCTGGAAGGCCCCTTACCGATCTTGTATATGTCCCTGATTGATTTCATCTGACGCTCCAAAGTTCTTTATCGTTCAAGCCTTGTTCGCTAACGGCTCTGTTAACATTACCGATTAAATTATATTATCAAGCCATGCATACTGCAAGATGGCGATTCAAGAGAGAAGCACTGCTCAATGACACGGACCTCCTCCACGGACCTCTTCTGGGGAAGATCTTTGCCTTTGTCCTTCCTCTGATGATAACCAACCTGATCCAGAACCTCTACAACGCCGCTGACATGGTCATTGTGGGAATGTCCAGCGTGGACGGAGCCATCGGCGCCATTGGCACCACAGCAGCCATGGTCAACTGCATCCTGAATCTCTTCATGGGCTTTGCCGTGGGAGCAAGCGTCATGGTCGCAAGGGCAATTGGCGAGCGCAACCAGGACAAGACAACAAAGGCCGTGCACACAGCCCTGGTGATAGGCATGATCTCCGGAATCGCGGCAATGGTCCTGGGTCTTTTCATCTCCAGACCTATCCTGATCCTCCTCGGAGATCAGGGCCATATCCTCGAGCTTGCCCATCTTTACACAAAGATTTACTTCATCGGTGTTCCTTTCATAGCGGTGACGAACTTCTTCATCTCCATATTCAGGGCAAAGGGAGACACTAAGACACCGCTTGTGATACTGACAATAACAGGGCTTCTGAATGTGGTCCTGAACCTGCTGTTCGTAGTTGTCTTCCATATGTCAGTTGACGGTGTTGCACTTGCAACCACAATCTCAAACCTGGCATCAATGATCGCCCTTGCATGGGTTCTTCACAAAGACAAGGGCTGGTGCCGCCTTGAGCTCAAGAAGCTCCGCATCGAGAAATATGCCCTGAGGGGAATAATCTACAACGGCTTTCCCGCAGCCATCCAGGGAGTGCTGTTCTCTCTGTCCAACATGATAATCCAAAGCAGCATCATAGGAATCAACAACAGGCAGTTCCCCGGAGGGTCCGACATAATCGACGGCAATGCCGCAGGCCAGAGCATCGAGAGCTTCGCGTACGTTGCCACCAACTCCGTCTGCCAGGCCGCAGTCACGTTCACCAGCCAGCACTACGGCGGAAAGAAGTTCAACCGCATGGGCAAGGTCATCCGCGACTGCTACATAGCTTCCTTCATGATCGCAGAGATCATGTCGCTGTCCATCCTCTTCTTGCGCATACCGCTTGCCCACATCTACCTTGACTCGCCGCATGCCATCGAGGCCTGCTCCATAAGGCTGATGCACACCTTAAGCGCATACTTCACCCTTGCTGCCATGGACACTGGATCCGGCATTGTCAGGGGCCTTAACAGGTCCATCATGTCCACTGTCGTCTCCCTTCTGGGCTCATGCGTCCTGAGAATCATCTGGATAATGACCCTTGCCCGCATCTATCCGACACTGGGCATGGTCTACATCTCATACCCGATCTCCTGGGCCATCACCGGACTGTGCCACTTCATAGTAGCCATGACAGTAAAAAACAGGATGCTCAAGGAGCACCCTGTTGATGAGGATTGATTTCTAGTCCATTAATCAATCAGGACTATTAACCTTCATATATCTCTTGTTGTGGGTTCCGTAGGGACTCCATGTCTCTCCATCATCACTCACCTTGACTGAGACACCTGGGCCCAATGTTATAGTTGCCTGGTCCTCATACCCCTTAGCACCTCCGATTCCTGCACCACCGTCCGGTCCGCCTGTGGCTATGATTATGCCTCCATTGATGTTAACTGTAGTTGTTAGCATACCAGCACCACCATCAAAAGCTCCGATTGCAGCATTGCCGCCAGTACCAGTGGCAACCAGCCTACCGGTTCCGGTACCTACTGAGTTAATTGTCAGAGAATTATAAGCATAAGGTGGCAGAGAATAAACCAATAAACCTTTCTGGAATGTAAGAGTAAAACCATCAGGAAGATCTATGATTGCATCCCCGGACACACTTACTGAATGATCAATCACAACATCCGCGGTTATGGTGTATTTATAGCTTTCCAGAGTTGTTGTCTCAGCTGTAATGTACAAGTAATCAATCCATTGAGCATAAAGAGTCACATCATGATCTGTTGTAATTGAAGCCTTGTCCGCATATTTGGTTCCGCTGCCGTCTGCCATGGTATTCCATTCTTTGAATACGCTTGTTCCCTTGTTAAATGAATTGGCCTTAAGCTGAGTGGCGATATTCTCAGGTACGGGTTGGTCTGTCATTGTTCCTGTTCCACCATTGGCATTAAATGAAATCAAATGCTTTACCGCCCACTGGGCATAAAGAGTAAGGTTCTGAGCGATGCTGATTGAAGACTGATCCGCATATGAGGTTCCGCTTCCATCCGCCTTAGTATTCCAGCCTATGAACACATAGTCATCTCTGGTGAATGAATTTGCATTCAATGCAGTGGATGTGTTGGTTGGAACAGTCTGGTCTGCCATTGTCCCTTCACCGCCATTCTTATCAAATGAGATAACTGCTTCCAGATGATGCCACTGAGCATAAAGATCAAGCTTTGACACCACGGTCACTTTGGCTTTATCTTCAATCGTCTCACCACTTCCGCCGCTCTTAGTGTTCCAGCCGGTGAATTCATAGTCAGTTCGCGTGAAAGAATTGGCCTGCAGTTCTGTCTCTGCGTTTTTCTTGGCATATTGGATAATGTCTTCCCCTGCAGAATAGTTGGAATGGAATGTGATTACCGCCCTGTTATCCTTCCACTGCGCATAAAGGGTGATGTCCTTTGCAAGCCGAATTAAAGCCTTGTCAGAATAAGACGTGCCAGTACCGTCAGCCTTTGTATTCCAACCACCGAACTTCCAGTCTTCTTTCACAAACTTGTTTGCCTCAAGGTTCACATTGACATACCTCTCGACCTTCTGAGGCGCCATCTCGCCTGTGGCACTCTCGTCGTTGGCCTTGAATGTAACCGTGAATGTCTTTGACTCAGCATCCTGATTGCAGGAGACCAAAGCTGCTGCAGCAAGCACAAACAAAAGCAGAAGAAATAATCTGTTTCTCATATCATCAATGCCCTTATCACTATCTGCGAAATTGTAACACAAATGACGAAAAACAATAAACTGCTTTCACACAATCCGTGATCAAATGCAGGAAGCACACCTCTGATTTGACGGCCTATAATTACATATGGTATTTTAGACATGGATACAGGGGGAAAACACAATGAGGAAAATCCTTACAGTCCTGCTGCTGGTTCTCCTTTCAGCGGCTCTTGTCTCATGCAGCCTGGAAGATGCCAATGACGCCCTGAAGAGCGGCGGAGTCACAAAGTCATACACCAAGGCCCGGAACCAGTTCCATGAGGTCACCGGCATCTATCTCCCGCTGTTGCCGGGCATTGAGATAACAGAGGACAGCTACAAGAACTACAAAAGCGGCGACACAACCTACCATTTCCACACGACGGTAAGTGACAGCATCACAAAGGACACCTACATGGTATTCGAGAATTGCCTCAAGGATGCCCTTGGAGACTGCTCATCAGGCCCCACGGAAGACAGCAATCAGCGTACCGCGACCTGGGAGGTGGGCGGAAGAAGATACACTTCCTTGTTCGAGAAACCGGGAAGAATCATGATAGACACCGAGCTGCTGTAAAAATAGCAGATAACATCTGACGGCAAATTTATATATAAGGATTCAGGGGGATTCATCATGAAAAAAAGCGTCTTAATTCTTCTTCTGGCTGTTCTTCTTTCAGCCGCACTTGTCTCCTGTGATCAGGACAAAGCGAGCAACGTCATTTATCCTCAAGACGGCGTAACCAAGTCATATGTCACATCTCGTGCACAATTCTATGATGTGACGGATATCCTTCTTCCGGAGCTGCCTGACCTGGAATTGTCAGATTACTATAAAACCTACGTATCTGGTCAGGACAATTACAATTTCGACATTGTGGGCGGAAGCGCCCTGTCCAATTCCACCTATGATACTTTTGTGAAATTCTTCCTGGACAAACTCGGAGATGCCTTCAGTTCCGGAATGGGTGAAACAGGCAAATACACATCCTGGGAATTAGACGGAAGAGGCCTTTATTGCGCCCTTGATTACGAACCTCTGAGACTCAGGATAGACACATTCCCGCTACCTGGCGGATTAGAGAACTCATCCGACTGGGAAGACTTAATCTGGCCATGAAAGCCCCATAAACAAATGGGGCTGCAGACAACCCGCAGCCCCGACAAAGGAATATTTACACAAGAAATCAATTACATATCAGGCCTGTGGCTCCTGATCAGACGGCTCCTGCCCGGAACCTGCAGCCGATGCAGCCTCTTTGGCTGCCTTCTTGGCGTGCACCTTGGCGATGATGATCGGGTATGCCAGGGCAGCGATTGAGATGACGAACAGGATCACTGTCAGCGGCCTCTGCACGAATCCGACAGGACCTGTGACCATGAGGGTCTGCACGTAGTTGGTCTCAATGAGCTTGCCAAGGACAAGACCGAGTACAAGCGGTGATGAAGGATAGTCGAACTTCTTGAACATCCAGCCGATCAGACCGAAGACAAGACAGGTTCCGACATCGAACATCGACTTCTTGATGGCGTAGCTTCCCAGGATGGCGAATGCGAAGATCAGAGGATAGAGGATGGTCTTCTTGATGTAACCGACCCTTACCCAGAGCTTTGCGCCGAAGGTTCCTGTCAGAAGCATGAACACGTTGGCGATGAACATTGACGCGAACAGACCGTAGACCAGTGCCGGCTGCTCCGTGAAGAGCTTGGGGCCGGGGTTCAGGTTGTGGATCATCAGTGCGGACAGCAGGACAGCAGCCGTTGAGGAGCCCGGGATACCCAGTGTGAGAAGAGGAACCATGGCTCCGCCGACAGAACCTGAGTTGGAGGCCTCTGCCGCCGCGACTCCAGCAGGTGCGCCCTGACCGAAGTCCTCGGGATTCTTGCTGACACGCTTCTCGACGTCATATGCGAGGAAGGATGCGATTGTTCCGCCTGCGCCGGGGAAGATACCGATGAGACATCCGACAAGACCTGCGCGGATGATCGGGCCCTTGAGCTTCCAGTAGTAGCTGGGCTTGGGAAGCTTGTAGTCTATCTTCTCACGCTCGATCTTCTTCTTCGGGTCAAAGTGCTCCAGGTTGTTCAGGACCTCGCCAAGGGCGAACAGACCGATCAGGACCGGGACCATCTCAAAGCCGTCGAACAGCTTTGTGACGCCGAATGTGAAGCGCTTGATTCCGAATGTCGGGTCAAGGCCCATGGTGTTGAGCAGAAGTCCGAAGATACAGGTCACAAGAGCCTTCTGCCAGTGCTTTCCTCCAAGGGTGGCGACTGTTGTCAGGCCCATGATGCAGAGTGCGAAGTACTCTGACGGCCAGAACTTCAGGGCTGCCTTCGAGAGAGGCACAGAGAAGAAGATCAGGATTATGGCGCCGATGATTCCGCCGAAGACAGAAGCCCACAGCGAGATTCCCATTGCCTCTCCGGCTCTTCCCTTCTTCAGGAGCGGATAGCCGTCAAATGCCGTGACTGTGGCTGACGGGGTACCCGGAGTGTTTATGGCAACTGCGGTGATTGATCCGCCGTAGTTGGCTCCGATGTAGATACCCATCAGCATGACCATGGCCACGACCGGTGAGAGCGAGTAAGTGATCGGAAGAAGAAGCGCAACGGCCATTGACGGAGAGATTCCGGGGATTGCTCCGCCCAGGATTCCGACAACCATTCCGATGAAGATGAAGATGATTGACTGCACATTGGCTATTGTTCCGAAGCCAAGTCCAAGGTTCTTAAAGATTTCTCCCATGCACTGCCTCCTTACTTAATCAGCCAGCTGAACAGCGAGCCGAACGGCAGCTTGATGTACAGCATCTTGTAGAATACGAAATAGGTGAAAAGGCACCAGATAACAGGCACCAGTATCAGCTGAAGTTTATTGCGTTCTCCCATGGCGATCATCACCACAAAGATGAATATGGCGCTTGAGAGATAGTATCCGATGTACTGGAACATTATGACGCTGAAGATTGATCCCACTCCGACAAGAAGCGCGAAGATCCATCTGTTGAACTTCTCATCGGGCTTGTTCTCGCTCTTGATGATTGCGAAGAAAGCTCCGATTGAAGCCAGTGTCATCAGAAGTGCCCACAGCCTGGGCATTGTCCTTGGTGTGGCACCTGCCTCCGCAGCCAGCTTACTGACCCTGAGGTTGAAGGTAAGCAGGTAGAAGAGAAGTGTCACAAAATCCATGCCGCAGAGGCACAGGAGCTGAACACGGACCCTCTTGGTCCTCTCCCAGATTCCGAACAGGAAATAGAAGCCTGTCATTATCGCCAGGAAAGCCAGCAGAATCCACCAGTAGCTGAGGCCAGTCAGCCATTTTGAAAAACTTGCCATAGTAATAGTTCTCTGTCTTTCGAAATATCAGAATATCAAAAGTACCCGGAGCCGAATCTCCGGGTACTTGTCAGGTTAATCAGGTGATCGATTATCTCTTGTACTCAGCGCTGATCTGGTCAACACTCTTGAGAACCTCGATCGTGCTCACGACCTCGTTCTCGACTGTCTGAGTGAAGGCCTCTGTCCTGTCTGTCAGGACTGTGAGCTTGTTGCTGGTCATGTAGTCGATCCATTCCTGGTCGGCTGAGACCTTGTCGCAGAGATCCTGGAACCATGCGATCATGCCCTCAGGTGTTCCAGCCTTGACAGCATAACCTCTCCACATGGAGATGTTGTCAAGTGCGGGATCCATTCCGAGCTCCTTGTAGTTTGGGACATCCTCAAGGCCTGGGACCTTGGTCGGGTTACCTACGACAAGGGCTCTGACCTCATACTTCTTTGTGTCGCCGGGGTTACCGACTGAGGCGACTGTCTGTCCGCCCAGAAGAGCGGCGAAGTTGTTCTTTGCGCTCTCATAGGAGATTGCCTTGTAGGTGATTCCATCAATTGATCCGAAGACCTGGACGGCATCGATGTACTTGGCGCCGTAGTTAGGCTCGGACAGTGTGATGAGGTTGCCGGCCTTTGACCAGTCGATCAGCTCCTGGAATGTCTTGAACTGTGATGTTGCCGGGACAAGCACGCAGTACGGGTCAGCCATGAGGTTGTAGATGAACTTGAATCCGTCGACGTATTCCTTGCAGTCCAGCTCAGCCTGGATGACGGCATCGAGGTATGTGGGAGCAAGTGCGAAGACCGTGTATCCGTCTGCATCCTGGTTCAGGACCCACTCACCTGCGGTAAGTCCGCCGGCACCGGAGTTGTTGTCAACGACGAAAGTCGCATCTGTGTACTTCGCAGCGATCTCAACCCACTTCCTTGAGTAGAGGTCCATTGCTCCGCCTACAGCGACGTGGTTCATGATTGTGATGGGCTGCTCGGGCTTCCACTCCTTGGTGGTTGCGGCTGCCTCGTTTCCGCCGTTGGCGAAAAGGGTTGTCATTGCGACAATCATCACTGCCAGAATCAATAAAGCTTTTTTCATGTTTTTTCTCCTTGTAGTAGATACTTAAATATTACTTCTGGAATAAGTCGAACGCAAGTCCGTGTCTCAGGCCCCTGTCAGAGATTGTCAGTCCGTCGCATCCGAGCCTGTCTGTGATGACCTTCAGGATACAGGCGCCTGCCAGGATGACGTCAGCTCTCTTGGGCTGCAGTCCGGGAAGCTCCTTGCGCTGCTCGATGGTCCTCTTGGAGTACTCTGCGATCTGCTCCTCGATATCGGCCTTTGTGAGCCTGGATCCCTGGATGACGTTAGGATCATACTTGACCATCTTGTGCTTCACGGCACCCATGCTGGTTACTGTTCCGCCCATTCCTACAAGCTGCTTTGGTCTTCCGTTGACACCGGCTTCCTCGAACTCCTTGTTGATCTGCGCGATTGTGGCCTTGACCTCATCGCATGTGACAGGATCGCTCTTGAGGTAGTTCTCGGTGAGTCTGACTGCTCCGAGGTTGACGGAGAATCTCTTCACGAGCTGTGTGCCCTTTCCGAAGATGAACTCCGTGCTTCCACCGCCTGTGTCAAAGACCACAAGGTCGGCATCCTTCGCAAGGGGAAGTCCTGAGAGGATTGCCAGATAGCTGAGTCTTGCCTCCTCCTCTCCGGGGATGATCTGGACCTCCACGCCGCAGGCCTTCTTGACCTTCTCGACGAACTCGGCAGAGTTGCCTGCCTTCCTGAGGGCCATTGTTCCGACGCTGACGATCTGGTCTGCCCCGAGCTCCTTTGCCTTGGCAGCGAATGCCGCGACAGAGGCCACGTTCCTCTCCATTGCCTCCGGGCTGATGAGTCCGGTGGCATCCAGTCCCTCACCGAGACGTGCGATGTCGTTGGTGTCCAGGACTGTCTTTATGGTCTTGTCCTCAGCAAGCTCTCCGACAAAGAACTTGATTGAGTTTGAACCTACATCAATGATGGCTTTTCTGCTCATTTGCACTCCCCTCCATCAGACCCAAGCCGGAAGTCCTACAGCTTCCTTCATGGCCTTGAGGTAGTTGATGTTCGGATACTTCTCTACTCCGAGCTCCCTGACGACCTCCATGACAAGTTTCGGATCGATGTGCTCAACGCAGATTGTCCTGTTGGGCTTGCCGTTGAATGTTGTCTCGGCGATCTCGACTGTTGTGTCCTTGATGTTGTAGATTGATCTCTCCTTGTAGACATTGACGATCTCAAGGTCCGGGCACTTTCCAACGACCTCGTCGAGGTACTGGTCATATGTGTACTCGTCTCTCTCGAACTTGGGCACTGCGACCTTGAAGAAGTTCTTGAACAGGTTCTCGATGTCCTCTTTCTTGAGCGGGAAAGAGAGCTTCATTGTGGGATACCACTGCTCGAGTTTGTCTTCATTAACCTGTCTGAGGCTCTTGATGTCCATCAGGTCATCACGGATCTTGCAGTTCTCATTGCTCTTTCTTGAAAGGATGTACTTCTCCGAGCTCTTCTTGAACAGGACCTGCTCATACTTCTTGATCCTTTCCTCACCTACTCCGAATTCCTTTCCGAATGTGCGCCATTCCCAGCGCGGGATAATCTCACCCATGTGATTCCTCCTGATTAAAATTAAAAAGTTCGATTACAATGTGGCCGGAGCCACCTCGATTATATTTTCCAACCGCAATGGCCCAATTTCAAGGGAAATCACGTCATACATAATTAATTTTCATGATTCAGAGGGTAAATCCACCAAATGATTATGTAATAGATGACGGAAACAACTAAAATAGTTTAACAAACATAAACGCAGAATTTGATTTGCATATCTTTTTTGATATGCTAGAATCTTCCGAGGGAGGCCCACATGACCCTGCATAACCTTAAGGTCTTCATCGCCGTCTGCGAGGAAGGCACAATGACCGATGCCGCCAAGAGGCTGAACATGACGCAGCCGGGCGTGAGCAAGATAATCTCAGAGATGGAGCGCTACTACGAGACCGTGTTCTTCGTGCGCAAGAACAGGCGCTTCTACCTCACCGCCGCAGGCAAGCAGTTTCTGGAGGACAGCAGGAAGGTCATACAGGCCTTCTCCACACTTGAGGGCAACGCAAGGCACAACCAGGAGACCAAGTCCATCATTCTCGGATGCACCTCCGGATTCGGATTCTCCATGGTGACCGATGTGGAGAACGCCTTCCACGAGCGCTATCCGAACTGCAGGCTGTACCTGCGTGACAGCTCCTCCAAGACAATCAGGGACATGGTCATCCGCGGCGAGTGCAACCTGGCGCTGATCCAGCACTCCTCCTCCGACGAGCGCCTCCATCAGGAGGTCTTCTGCCAGAACTCCCTGATCGCAGTCTGCGCGCCAGACTACAGGCTCAACAGCACCTCCAGCACCCTGACGATCGAGGACCTCTCCCGTGAGAACCTGATCCTCCTTGAGAAGGAGCGCGCCACCAGGACACTCATCGACAAGGTGGCCATGGAGAAGAACATCGTGCTGAACCCCATCTGGACCAGCTCATCTCCATCCAACGTGAAGGAGCTTGCAGCCCGGGGCGAGGGCGTGGCGATCCTGTTCGAGATCCAGGTGAGAAAGGAGCTTGCCTCCGGGAAGCTGGTTCAGATCCCCACAGACCTTGATGTGACCAAGAACTTCTACATAATTTGCAGAAACGATATCTGGCTCACCGAGGAGGAGCAGTATCTGATACAGCTCTGCAGGGAATATGCGCCCTGAGCGTGCAGAATTTTTCAAATCCTGCATAATTTTTCATTATGTTACATGTAAAAAAATAAAAAAAATTTATGATAATATATTAGTTTAAAAAACCCTCATTTTTTTACAAAAACGCCGGCCCAGAGCACAAAACGTGCATTTTGTTGCACTTTTCCCCCTACCTTGCCACCCACTTCGAAGGATAGTCTTTAAATGTAAGGCAAAGAGAGAGGAGAGAGACGGTTATGAAGAGACTGATTGTTGCTATTATGATGATTCTGCTGGCAGTGGCATTCTGCTTTGCTGAGACGCAGATAATCACCTTCACATTGGTCTCCACCGTCGAGAAGCAGGAAGCCCACTTCGTAATCCGCAACACAGAGACAGGCGCAACCGGCGCAGCAGTGGTTTACAGCACCGCAAAGATCGCAAAACAGGACGTCAGCACAAGCTTCCAGATCATCCAGTGCACAGACAGCAACGGATTCAACAGGACAGACTTCACAGTCAAGGCAACAGAGCTCATGGCTTCAGTCGGAAGCAGGGTCTACACCACAAACGGCGTGCAGATCATCATGGACGGCGAGGCCTTCGGCTCAGAGGTCAGCTTCACAAGAGACACAGTCGGCGCGGTTGCCGCAGGAACAGTGGTAGACAGCTTCGAGGTCATCTGGCCCACAAGCGCAGGCCTGGCCGAGGCCGTCTACGAGGCATGCGTGGTCCTTACCACAACATCACTTTGATTTTGGGTTAACTTTAAATATATCAGCAGGGCTGCCTTAAACGGCAGTCCTGTTTTTTTCAGCCCGCCTTCCTTGCACCGGAGATAGAGCAAAGCAGGTCCACGAACTCATAATAGTTCTCAGGCCCTCCGTTGGCACCGGTGATCTTTCGGCACGGCTCCCCCACCTCCTTGTACCGGAGGCTCCACCCGTAGCCGTCAATCACAGGCTCCGTGTACTGCTCAGACCACAGCGGCACATTGAAGGCCTCAAGCTTCTTCAGGAATGCCGAGCTGTCACCGCTGTAGACACCCTCAAGAACAACATCACGCGGAAAGCCGTACTCGTTCCCCCTGCGGCGGAAGCGGACCTTATCCCCGTCCATCTCAACTCTGATCTCCCTGTTCCAGGAGAATGCCTGATGCTCATTCAAGACAAGATACTCGAACATTATCCCTGCTCCTTTTCACGGGCAGGATAAAAAAGGATGTGTGGCCATTCGGTCACACATCTTCATTATCTTTGTACATGTCAGCAGCCTTCTGGTGCCAGTCCCGGATGGCGTTCCTCAGCCACTCAGGCTCCAGGACCTCCACGCCGGTCCCGAACCCCAGTATGTATTTGCGGATGCCCGAGTAAGAGCGGGTCCTTGCCCTCATGATCACCGACTCATCAGGCTGCACCTCAATGCTCACCGCATCCGGCCAGTTCTTCTCAAGGTTGTAGAAGCCGTGGAAGGAATCGAACTTCAGGACCGCATTGATCTCCTTGTCATGTCCGAAAGGCCCGAAAGGATCATTGAAAAGCTCCTCGTAGTTGTAGCGCTCAGGCAGTGTGCCGCCGTAGTCAAAGGCCTCAGGAATCCCAACAACCCGCTCAAGGCCGAATGAGCGGTACTCCCCGTCCGGCAGCTTCTGCGCCGCCAGGTAAAAGCCGTTGTCATAGCGGAACACCCCCAGCGGCATGAGCTGGTACTCCGTCACATCGCGCCGCACCGGCTTATAAGAGAAGTTGATGCACCTGCCGTCCCGCATGGCGTTCAGGATGGCCACAATCACCTTCTGCGTGTCCTTGGTCGTAATCTTTCGCGCCGAGCTCAGGTTCAGCACCTCATATTCCTTGAAGTTGCGGAACATGTTCAGCTTCTTGCGCAGCCCCATCACCGAATCCTGCAGGTCCGGGCTGCTCAGGCCCTGGTTGAACATCAGCGCCAGAAGCAGGGCCTCATCGTCCGAGAGATTCATGCCCGGAAGTGTCAGCGTCCACAGGTGCTCCTTGGGCACCTTGTACCTCGTCTGCCTGCGGTCCCCGGGGTCCACGCTCTCCTCAATATACAGCCCCTTCCCGTCCGGATTGAAGTTCTCCATGCGGTCTATCATGTCACGCACCGTCCACCGGTCGATGCCTGTCTCCCTGGACATCTCGGTGACCGTCGCCCCCTCATCCCGCGCCATCAGCCTGATGATCTGAAGCGTCCTGGAAAGAATGTCTATCTGACTTATCTGTGCCATAGGCAAATCCTACCACGCCGCCGCCCAAAACACAAATCATCAGATGAAGGCGATGCTCACCAACGTGCATAAAACGCACGTTTCTAGTTCTATACTCTCAGCAGGATTCTTCTGGCACTGGCGGAGCAGTTCTCTCTCGGATAGACGGCAATCTCAAGATCAAAATCAAGGCTGTCAAGATAATCCAGAAGCGTTGAAATCTTGATGTCCTTCCGGTTCTCTATCTTTGATACCGATGCCTGATTGAAATTACGCATCTCAGACTGTTTCACATTCTGCTCTTCCCTGAGCTGTGCGAGACGTATGGCAAGAATCTCCTGTTCAGCCTTCATTCTGGCCCTTCTTACAGATTCCTCTGACATCAAGGCCTCCATTCCTTTGACTGCATTCTTCATTTCCTTTTTTCCTCCTGCTCTTTCTCATGCCCCTCTATAATGGCTTCCGCTTTTCTCAGCAGTTCTTTGTAGAACTTATCCCCGCTGATTCCTTTTTTGTCTCCCCCTATCAGAAGGAATGCCCTTCTATCTGGATCAAAATAAAAAGCCACGCGAAGTACATGTTCCTGACTCTGGCAACGCAGCTCCTTAATGTTCTTATGAACCTTGGAACCCTTGAGGGTATCAACATATGGACGTCCCAGGTCAGGTCCGAATTCCTGCAGTAGATATACTCTACTAAGGACCGCCTCTTTTCCTTGCTCATCAAGGGAAGAAAACCATTCATCAAATTCTAAAGACGAACTGACTGCCCATCCATCATTATATTCACCGTAGTGAATATTGTCAATCAACTCCTCTAACTCATGGATTTCAGACATGACTCATTCCTCCCAGATTTCCGATTTCACCCTTATATACGAGAAAAGTGCAGGAAATATTTCAGCTTTCAGGAAAAAAGTCCGACTTTTTTCTGTTGCTCCTCCCCTGCCGCACAAATTGGAAGGTTCTGCACGTCCTCCAAAGCCTGCAGAGCCTCCTCGGCCTTCAAAGCCTCCACGACCTGCAAGATACGCAAAAACCCGCCCAAGAATTTTTACAATCCCGAAAGAATTATCATTTCGCCCACGCAGGAAAATAAAAATAATTCCTGTCATTTCATTCGCTGCTTTTCATTGCAAATCGGACCCAAAACCCTCATTT
>JAEEGK010006186.1_pt1 | contig 28838 bp, 25 predicted proteins | sample 8958771 | NCBI WGS metagenome assembly JAEEGK01 (sample SAMN16246547, study PRJNA631951) | gut metagenome | biome: gut microbiome; feature: rumen; material: SC-attached | host: Bos | place: Iran: Karaj | collected 2018-10 | reverse complement strand
GCCTACCGCTGCACTCCGCTGGTGCGCGCCTATGAACTGGAGAAAGCCCTCGGCACGCCGGCCCACATCTACTTTAAGAACGAGAGCGTTTCGCCGGCCGGCAGCCACAAGCTGAACAGCGCCATCGCCCAGGCTTACTACGCCAAGGAGCAGGGTGTCACGAACCTGACCACTGAGACCGGTGCCGGCCAGTGGGGCGGTGCCCTCAGCTATGCCACCAAGAAGTTCGGCATCGACTGCGCCGTGTATATGGTAAAGGTGAGCTACGAGCAGAAGCCTTTCCGCCGCTCCATCATGCAGACCTTCGGCGCCGCTGTCACTCCCTCCCCGTCCATGAGTACCCGCGCCGGTAAGGACATCCTCACGGCCAACCCCAATGACCGCGGCTCCCTGGGCTGCGCCATCTCCGAAGCCATCGAACTGGCCATGAGCACCCCCAACTGCAAGTACGCCCTCGGCTCCGTGCTCAACCACGTTTGCCTGCATCAGACGGTCATCGGCCTGGAGGCAGAGAAACAGATGGCTCTCACGGGCGAGTACCCCGACATCGTGATTGCCTGCTTCGGCGGCGGCTCCAACTTCTGCGGCCTGGCCCTTCCGTTCATGCGCCACAAGATCTCCGGCGAGAAGAACACCCGTTTCATCGCCGCCGAGCCCGCCTCCTGCCCCAAGCTCACCAAGGGTAAGTTCGAGTACGACTTCGGTGACGAGGCCGGCATGACTCCGCTGCTGCCGATGTTCACCCTCGGCCACAGCTTCAAGCCCGCTTCCATCCACGCCGGCGGTCTGCGTTACCACGGTGCGGGCGTCATCCTCTCCCAGCTCATGAAGGACGGCTACATGGAGGCCGTTGACATCGACCAGCTGGATTCCTTCAAGGCCGGTGTGCTCTTCGCCCAGACCGAAGGCATCATCCCCGCCCCGGAAAGCTGCCACGCCATCGCTGCCACCATCCAGGAGGCCCTCAAGTGCAAGGAAAGCGGCGAGCAGAAGACCATCCTCTTCAACCTCTCCGGTCACGGTTTCGTGGACATGGCCGCCTACGACAGCTACTTCTCCGGCGAAATGCAGAACTACACCGTCACCGAGGAAGAACTGGCCAAGTTCATCGCCAGCGCCGATGCCCTGAACAAATAGCCGTTTTTGCTAACGGTTTGATTAGTAGTGTATTATGCAATATCCTCCCAACCTTGCGACTGGGAGGAGATTTCGTTTTTAGATGATAATGAGAGCTTTAGTAAAAAACAGCATCGGCAGCGGATGGCGGGCCGAAGGCAGGCTTACACCGGGCGGGTTTGGGTGTGGAGCCAGGCGGCGACGTCGGCGGGAAGGCGGGGGGCCAGGACGTCATAGACGCGGGCGTTGTAGGCGTTGAGCCAGTCGCGTTCGTCGGCCGTGAGGAGATTGAGCTCCAGGCAGGAAGTGTCGAAGTGGCAGAGGGTGAGGGTCTCGAAGCCGAGGAAGGAGCCGAACTCGTTGTCCCCCACCGGACGCACCAGGATCAGGTTCTCGTGCCGGACTCCGTGCATGCCCTCGCGGTAGATGCCGGGCTCGTCGGAGATGACCATACCGGGCTCCAGGGGCTGGCGGTTGAAGTTCTGCCGAACATCCTGCGGACCCTCGTGCGCATTGAGGAAGAAGCCCACGCCGTGACCGGTGCCGTGGCCGAAGTTGCGCTTGGCCCTCCACAACGGCTCGCGGGCCAGGGCGTCGATCTGACAGCCGGCCGTACCCCGCGGGAACACCGCCATGGCCAGGTTGATATGACCCTTCAGGACCAGCGTGTAATCCTCCCGTTCCAGCGCCGTACAGGGACCCAGGGGCATCATACGCGTGATATCCGTAGTACCGAAGAGATACTGCCCGCCGGAATCCACCAGATACAGCCCGCGGGCCTCCAGCAGGGCCGATCCCGTAGCCGGCGTAATATAGTGCGGCAAAGCCGCGGAGGGCCCGTAGGCCGATATGGTCTCGAAACTGTCGAAGCGGTAACCGGGCACCTGGGCGCGAAGCCGGCCCAGTTCACAGGCCGCTTCCCACTCGTTGACGGAACCCGCATGACGGGACACCCAGTAGAGGAACTGCTCCATCACTAGGCCGTCTTCCAGATGCGCCTCCCGGATGCCCTCCAGTTCGACGGGGTTCTTCACCGCCTTCCATAACGCAACGGGAGAGCTGACCTCTACCACATCCGGCAGCAGATCCCCCTCCTCGATGGCCCCGCGCAGGGCATAGTTCAAGTCCGAAGGGTCCACGCAGATGCGGTCCACCCCGTTCACCCGGAGCGAGGAAAGCGCGAACTCCACCTCGTCGTAATCGCAGATGCGGACACCGTCGGCCTGCAGCTCGTCGAAACTGGCGGCCGTCTCGGAGTCGGGGTCCTCGTAGGCGTCCTTGCGAACGTACCAGAAAACGTCGTCCAGGGTGACCAGCAGGTAGGAGATGACGACGGGGGTGTAGGCGATATCGGCCCCGCGCACGTTCAGGAGCCAGGCGATCTGGTCCAGGGAGGCGAGGAGGATGGCATCGGCCCCATGGAGGACCAGCCACTTGCGCAGACGGCCGATCTTGGCCTCGCGGCTCTCCCCTACGAGGTCCTCGCCCAGCGTGATGACAGGCGAGACGGGGATGGCGGGACGGTCAGTCCAGAGCGGAGACAGCAGGTCGGGAACGGAAACGATGCGGGCCGATGGAACCGCCTGTTGCAGTTCGGCCATGGCGCCTACGGTCTGGCAGAGGCCGTCCACCGCGATCACGGGCTCGTCCATCTCCAGCGAGGCGATCCACTCCGGAATGGGAACCTGCTCCGGAACGCGCATCTTGTGCAGCGCGATGCCGCTGCCTTCCAGCTGGCGTACGGCCTGGATGAAATAGCGGGTATCCGTCCACAGCCCGGCGTGGTCCTGCGTGACCACGAGGTCCCCCGCTTCGCCGGTAAAACCGGACACCCAGGGCACCTGTTTCCAGCGTTCCGCCGGGTATTCGCTGGCGTGCGGATCGCTTCCCGTCAGGATCACGATATCCCATCCATTTTCCCGCATAAGGCTGCGGAGGGCTTCCACCCGGCCGGAAAAGATTGTTCCCATAGTACGATATTTGCACAAATATAACTATATTTGTACTAATTGTAAGACTAAAATTAAGCTGTTATGACTGAAGATCCGCTCGAAAGAATTGAACGCCAGGAGCGCGAAAGAAAAGAGAAGAAAGGCCCCAAGACCGTTATGACCATACTGGCCGCGGTGGCCATCGTCCTTGCCGTCGTGCTGGCATACATGCTGTACCAGCGCAGCACGCTGGTAAACCAACTGGAAGGCGAAAAGGCCGAGCTGGCCCAGCAGATGGCCGCCCTCCAGGAGGATTTCTCCTCCCTCAGCTCGGATTATGAGAGCATCAACCATCAGCTGGACACCTCCCGCGAACAGGTGGCCATGCTTATCGAGAAACTGAACAAGACCCAGGCGACCAACCGCGCCAAGATCCGCCAGTACGAGAAAGAACTGGGCACCCTCCGTTCCATCATGAAGGGTTACATCGTCCAGATCGACTCCCTCAACACCCTGAACAAGAGACTGACGGCCGATGCCGCCGCAGCCCGCCGAGAAGCCGCCGAGAGCCGCCGCGCCAACGAAGAGCTGAGCGCCCAGGTGGAGAACCTCTCCTCCCAGGTCACGGCCGGCAAGGTCCTGCGCGCCCGTGCCATTTCCCTGGCCGGCTACTATAGCAACGACAAGCAGGGAGACCGCCACAGCCGCGTGCGCTACATGATCGCCAACCTCTCCCTGGTGGAGAACTCCCTGGCCGACCGCGGCCCCGTACGCGTGTACGTCCGCGTCAAGGATCCGGAAGGCATCCTCCTGATGAACAATGAGTCCGTCGAGTTCAGCGTGAACGGCACGGCCCTCCAGGCCACCGCTTCCCGCGAAGTGGACTACGAAGGCTCCGAGGTGGACATGTCCATCTATATCAACGACACCGGCGAGTTCGTCAAGGGCGTCTATACCCTGGAAGTCTATACCCAGCAGGCCCTGCTCGGACGCGCGGAATGCATGCTCCGTTAGTATGATCTACATCCACGTTCCTTTTTGCAAAAGCTTTTGCACGTACTGTGACTTCTACTCCGAGATCGCGGAGGAAGGCATGTATGGCCGTTACACGGACCAGCTGTGCGAAGAGATACGCCGGCGCAAAAAGGAAATGGATGGACAGCCCAATACCCTTTACTTCGGCGGCGGAACACCCTCGGTGCTTCCGCTCGCAGACCTTACCCGCATCCTGATCACCCTGGAAGAATGCGGCCACGGCGGCCCCTACGAGGAATTCACCATGGAAGTCAACCCGGACGACATCGTCGAGAAGGGCCTCTCCTACCTGGAAAGCCTCCGGCAGCTGGGCGTGAACCGCATCAGCATGGGCGTGCAGTCCTTCGACGACGACCTCCTGAAGTGGATGAACCGCCGGCACGACGCCGCACGCGCCAGGGAAGCCTTCGGCCTGCTCAGGGAAGCGGGATTCAACAACGTCAGCATCGACCTCATCTTCGGCCTGAGCAATCTCTCGGACGCCGTCTGGGAAAAGACCATCGACGAGGCCCTGGCCCTGGATCCGGAGCACATCTCCTGTTACCAGCTTACGGTGGAAGGAGACAGCGTGCTGGCCATGCGGCTGGAAAACGGCGAATACGAGGAAGCCTCGGACGAGGTCTGCCGCGCCCAGTACGACCTGCTGTGCCGGAAGCTCGGCGCCGCCGGCTACAACCACTACGAGATTTCCAATTTCGCCAAGCCCGGATACGAGGCCGTCCACAACAGCGGATACTGGCAGCGCAAGCCTTATGTCGGCCTGGGTCCGGCCGCCCACTCCTTCAGCGGAAGGGGCCGCAGCTGGAACGAATCCACCCTGGATGGGTACGGCCACTCGGAGGAATCCCTGAGCGTAGAGGACGAGAAAGTAGAAACCCTCATGCTGGCCCTGCGTACCTCCCGGGGTATAGATGAGGAATTCCTCCAGGCGAACTGCCTGAGGGAAAACATTGAAAGACTAACCACAGAGGGGGCGCTGGTAAAAGTGGGCCGGCGTTACCGCATCCCCGAAGACCACTTCTTTGTTTCAGACGAAATCATTCGACAACTAGTATGACTTACATCAGAAGAGCCGTCAAGTATCTGATTCAGCTGACGCTGATCTTCATTCTCATCGTGGGCATCCTGATGCTCGCGGGCATGATTCCCCAGGAGGTAACCCTGGCCTTCCGCAAAGGCTGGGAGTCCGTCTGGCTCATCCTGGCCCTGTTCGCAGCCATGGCAGCCGTCTATCCGCTGTTCGGCTACGGCAAGCGCACCGTGCGCACCGCCGGAGATCCCGCCGAAAAGTGGGAGACCATCGACCAGGCCATGGACGCCCGCGGTTATGTCAAAATCAGTGAGGGCGAAAGCCGTCGCTACCATCTCAAGAGTGCCGTTTCCCGGGCTGCCCGCCTGTGGGAAGACACGATTACCATCACCCCGGTGCTGGGCGGCTTCCAGGCAGAAGGCCTGGTGCGCGACCTGGCCCGAATTGTCATGTCTCTGGACCATAAACTGAACCGTTATGAGTGATTCCCAAGGATTCAAGACCGTCGCCACCTTCATTGACAAGGTGCAGGCCGACATGTGCGCAGCCATGCTGAGCGACAACGACATCCCCGCCGGCGTGTTCGGCGCAGATTCCTCCTTCCCTTCGCTGGGCTATGCCAAGCCCTATGAGGTGAAAGTCAACGAGAACAATTACGACGCGGCTATGAGCATCCTGGCCGCCTCCGACAAGGCCGAGTAAAACTCCTCGCCGAAAGCTTCTATAAGCGGGCCGCGGAGGAATTCGTACACACGGATTCCTTCGCGGCGCCCTTTTTCATAGGCGTCCTTGCAGATATCCCATCGGTGCAGGTTCAGGCCGATGCGACCGCCACCCAGATCGGCCACGCGAATCGGATACAGGGAGCAGGAGATGGGTTTGTGGAAGGTCCCCCTGCCCTGGCAGAACTGCTTCTCGATGGAGCACATGCAGCTGCCGTCCTCGGCAAAGTGGCAGAAGGCGCATTCCTCGCTGCCCTCCACCAGCGGAGTCACCAAGTCCCCGTCGCGGTCGATCTCGAAGAAGCCTTTGGCGTCCACGGCGGCGCGGCCTTCGTCCCTCATCAGGGGGCTGTAGATGGGGTAATTCACTTCCAGCGGTTCCAGTTCCTCCTCCTTCAGGGGCGCGCCGCTGTCACCGATGATGCAGCACTTTCCCTTGCAGACGGGATAGTCGCAGGCGAAGTATTCCAGGATGACGTCTTCGGAGACCAGGATGTCTCCAATCTCTATGATGGTACCGAAGTCCTTTCGTTTACTCATGGGAAATATATTCGATGTGACCGCCGGCGGACAGCGCCCTCAGGAAGGCGTTCACCTGCTCCGCGTCCATGTTGGAGATGGCTTCGGAGAAGCGGGTCGTGATGTCTTTGTTGGCCGAATAGCGGGCCAGCAGGGTGCCAACGAAGCCGTCCGGGGTGGCCATGACGCGGCGGACATCGGCCTCTACCTTCTGCTTCCAGGCTTTGACGTCGGCGTCCTCGGCCTTGAGGTCGCGGAGGGCGGCGCGCACGGCGGGCAGCGCTTCGATGGGGGCCGACGGGCAGCTCACCAGCACCTGGAAACGCTCCTGCGGCTGCACACAGTACAGCAGCTGGACATCGGCCTTGACTCCGTAGGGAGCGAGGCGGCTGGCCAGGGAGCTGGAGAGGGCCTCGACGGCTACGCGGGCCGTGTAGAGGTGTTCCGTCGTCATCGCGTAGCCGGTGTCCATGAGGATGTGGATGCCGGGCGCTCCGGCCGTGCCTTTCACGGTGGACACGCCGCTGAGGGTGCGCATCTCCACGGGCTTTCTCACGGCCGAGCCGCGCAGGACGCGGAACCCGCCCAGATAACGCTGCAGCATCTTCTTCACCATCTCCTCGGGAAGGTCTCCGGAGAGGATGAGCACGCCGTCGTTCATGCGGGAGAAACGGTCTTCGTAGAACTTGCCCGCCTTCTGGAGGGTAGCCTCGGACAGGGCGGGAGCCCACTTGTAGGGGCTGTATGCGTAACCCGGATTGAGCTTGCGGAACAGCTCTCCGGTGAGGTCTTCGGGACAAAGCTCCTGCTGGCGGACATAGGACTTGAACGCCACCTCATCGGGCGAACGGCGGTTGCTCAGGGCCAGGAAGGCCTTCAGGAGCAGCGGGAACCTATCCGAAGGGGCGCTGCCGCTGATGTCCATGCTGTTGAGTTCCACCCTCGTCTCCATGGAAATGCCGTTGGAGGCCAGCAGGTCCTGGAAAGCAGCCGCGGGAATCCCCGCCACATCGTACAAGGAAAGAAGCGGGCCGATATAGCCGCCCTCCCCTTCATTGAGGCCCGGGATCTGGGCCAGGCCGCCGTTGAGCTGCAGGGCGTAGCTGAAGGTGCCGGAACCCTTTACCTGCCGGAACACCACCCGCATACCGTTGGTGAAGGTCCAGAGGGTGCCGCCGGTGACGGGCTCGGCCTTCTCGGAGCGGATTTTCACTTTGGCGCCGCCGGTCTGCAGGGCGGCGGTGTCGGCGCTGTGCCAGGAGTAATCCTTGCTGGACTGGGCCACGGAGCCGTACAGGTAGGCCAGGTTATAGTAGAACAGGGCGTCGTCGTGATCCAGGGAATCCGGGGCGCCGGTGTATTCGAGGGTAAAGTTGCTCAGGCGGGACAGGAGGGCGCCCGTGAAGCGGTTGAACAGGCGGGTTTCGGTACTGTCGGCCACATTCTTGCGGGAGAAGTAGCGGAGAGACTCGCCCTTCCGGGCCAGCTGGGCGCCGTAGAGGAAGTTCGCGACGCAGCGGTCGATGTAGCCGGCGGGCGCGGGGGTGGCCGATGCTTCCCTGCGCAGACGGGGAGCCAGCACCTGCTTGGCCTCCGTGAATTCCCGCGTCCCTACGCCGTAGGAGTCCATCTCGCCGAGGGTGGTGGCGATCACGCGCATGGCGGCGTCCAGATGCTTCTGCTGCACCCGGACATAGACGGTGTAGCGCTCGTCCCCGCCGTAATTCTCGCTGTGGAGCACGCGGAAGCCGATTTCACCGTAGGGAATGTCCGCGTCCGTGAGATTGCGCGCCAGTCGATGCCGCAGCAGTTCCTGGAACTCTGCGCCGAAGAGGTCCGTCACCACGGACTGCGCCGTATTCATCAGCTCGAAAGGAATACGGGCCGATGCATACGTGACGGCGACCTCGGAGGGTCCTTCCGGCGTAGAGCGCACGACCGGCGCGGGAGAAGGCTCCCACACATAGTCCGGCCGATGGTTTTCCTTGACCAGCATCCGGGGAACCAGCATGGAGAAGATGTCCATCTTCTTCTTCAGTTCCACAGGGTCGATGTCACCGCTCACGATCACGGCCTGCTGGGCCCTGGATTCAGCCACGCGGGCGAAGGCGAACAGGAGCGTCGAGTCCAGCACCTCCTGCTTGTAGAAGGGCACGCGGGCGAAGCGATAGACGGTGGAGCCGTCCACGTCGGAGACAAAACCCTCCGGACCGGGGGCGATGCCCATGCGGGCGAAGAAGCCGGCGTCGAGGGCCGATTGCTTATCGTCTGACAGGGGTTCGTCCCTTTGCACGACGGCGACATGCGCATAGCCTTTCTCTGCGGGAGCCGTCACCATGTAGTAGGTGACGCCGCAGGGCAGGGAGCCTTTCCGGATGGCCGGATCCGTGGGCAGAGGAGGCAGCTGGGCCTGCATCGGCACGGAAATTGACAATGCCAGAAACGCTAAGATGCCAAGGATGTTATATTTGTGCTTGAATAGGTTCATTTTAACCGGACATTGGTGCAAAATTACAAACATTTTTGCTATTTTTGCAACTCACGTGCTAGTAGTGAAAAGTATAACCCAAAAATAAACACAAAACGATGAAAAAGTTTTTTGCAGCTATCGCAGCCTTCGGGCTGGCCGCCACTGTGGCCCTCGCACAAGATTACAATGAAGCCGTAGATGCATTCAACGCAGGTGCCCAGGCCCTTGAAACCAACAAGACTGAAGCCCTTGCCAACTTCCGCGCCGCCCTAGAGAAGGCCCAGGCCATCGAAGGCGAGGAAGCCGCCGAACTGGTAATCAAGTGCAAGGAAGCCATCCCCGGCGTGCTCATGTCCATCGCCAAGGAGCAGATCAACCAGGGTCTCTACGACGAGGCCATCGCCTCCCTGGCCGAGACCAAGGCCGTAGCTACGGAATATGAAATCGCCGCTGTGGCCGAGGAAGCCGCTTCCCTGGTCCCCAACGTGTATATGCGCAAGGGTTCCACCCTGCTCAAGGAGAAAGACTTCGCCGGTGCCGCCGTGGCCCTGGAAGAAGTGACCAAGCTCACCCCCGAAGACAGCAAGGCTTTCCTGCTCCTGGGTCAGGCCCAGCTGCAGAGCGGTGCTACCCCCGCCGCCATCGCCTCCCTGGAGAAGGCCAACGAACTGGGCGAGGCCCAGGCTTCCAAGCTCCTCTCCACCACCTACCTCAAACAGGGCCAGGCCCTGCTCAAGGGTGGTAAGACCGCCGAGGCTATCGAAGCTCTGGAGAAATCCAACAGCTACGTAGAGAGCGCCAATGCCTACAAGCTCATCGCCAGCGCCTACACCAAGAGCGGCAAGAGCGCCCAGGCTATCGAGGCCTACAAGAAGTACCTCGAGGTAAGCCCCAACGCCAAGGACGCCGATGACATCCTCTTCACCATCGCTGCCACCGCCCAGAAGGCCGGCGACAAGGCCACTGCAAAGGAATATTACGGTAAGCTCACCGGCAGCGCCAAGTACGCCGCCCAGGCTGCCGCCCAGCTTAAGACTCTGTAACCGTCATTTCGCAGACGGAACAATTAAAAGTTAGTTTGAGCCGCTCTTTTCCGTTTCGGAGGAAGAGCGGTTCATTTGTTTTTACCTTGCCTTGTTTGGGGCAGAGGCCTAACTCATGACGGATGCAGTACTTGGTACGCATGAGTTCCCCGTTGGAACTGTATTCCAGTTTGAAACCGGTTTCCGGTGACTTGACACCCCGATAAAGAGGGTAAGCCTCTACGGGCATCTTGTCCAACTGGTCGGCCAGGGAACGGCGGATGCCGTTGAGGAAGGAGGCTGTCATGAAAGGAAGGTCTCCCTGGACGGACAGCGAACGAACGGAGAAGTTGTAATGCCCGCTGCGTTTGCCCAGCTGGGCGTTCAGGGTCTGGATCATCTTGTCCCGGTCACGGGCGATGTCGGCGGGTTTATCCAGTTGGACGGAGGTGGTCCGTCCGTCTTCGCTGACGGCTGTAAAGTGCAATGTGTCGTCCACGTTCACAACCAGCGTTACATCTATCTCACGCACCGGGGAAGCGGCCTCCAGCTGCTTCTCAAACGCGGCGCTGATGTTGCGAAACAGTCTTGTGCCTTCCTTCAGGCCGTCCACCTTCTTGCAGCGGACGGTGTATCCCTCGCAGACATCGGCCCGGAAGCCGCCGCCGTCGAAGGTGAAGCCGTCTCCGTTGGCCAGTTTCACGGAGGGAGAGGCGGGTTCCAGCACAAAGCCGTCCGGCGTAAGGCGCTTTACACGGCCGATGTATTCTCCGCCGCCTTCGGCCGCCCACTGGCCGCGTTTCCCGTCCAGGAACAGCTCTGTATAACCACGGTTGAAAGTCTTGTCCAGATCCGGCGTAAAGCCTCCGCGTACGTGGCCGAAGGAGGCGCGGCGGTAGGTCTCAGGATAGCGGGCTACCAGCGCGTCCAAAGCCTCGGAATAGGCTTTCACTACGTTGCGTACGTAGGATTCCCCTTTGAGGCGTCCTTCGATCTTGAAGGAGTTGACCCCGGCCTCGGCCAATTCCTCCAGGCGGTGATACAGGTTGTAGTCCTTGAGGGACAGCAGGGCTTTGTTACGCACCAGTACTTTGCCGCTGGCGTCTTCCAGGTCGTACAGGCTTCGGCAGGGCTGGGCGCAGGCGCCGCGGTTGGCGCTGCGGCCGGTGAGGTATTCGGACAGATAGCACTGGCCGCTGTAGCAGACGCACAGGGCGCCATGCACAAAGAATTCGATTTCTGTATGGACGGCCTGGCTGATGGCCTTGATCTGCTCCAGGGACAGTTCCCTTTCCAGCACCAGGCGGCCGAAACCGAGGCTCTCCAGCCCCTTAGCTTTCTCCGGGGTCCGGAGGGCGCACTGGGTAGAGGCATGCATGATCAGGCTGTCACTCATTCCCAGCACGGCAGGATCCTGCACGATGAGGGCATCTACGCCGGCCTTTTCGAGTGCTTTCACCAGCTCGCGGGCCTCGGGAATCTCCTCGGGCTCCAGCAACGTATTAACCGTTGCATAGATGTGCACACCGTAGCGGTGCGCATATTCGCACAGCCGTGCGATATCTTCGACGGAATTGCCGGCCGCCTGACGGGCACCGAAAGCGGGCCCTGCGATATAGACGGCATCGGCCCCGCAGTCAATGGCTGCGATGCCGATGTCCGCCGTACGCGCGGGTGCAAGCAATTCCAATGCTTTCATGCCGCAAAGATACCACTAAAACTTGACAATTTGGAAAATGACAAGATCTAAATGAGTTCGAGGACGAGGTCCACGTCGCCGAAGCGGACGGATTTGCCGCTGTTGCGTTCGATGTAGTTGCGGGTGAGGGAGCCGCGCCAGACGATGTCGTCGCGGGAATAGAGGGGGATTTCCAGTTCGAAACCATAACTCTTGGATTCAATCTTGACCATGGCGCTGCACTTCCACGTGGTGCGGGTGCCGCCGTCGTCTTCCACCATCATGAGGGCACAGGAAGAGAGCTGGTCGCTCCATTCGGACACCAGGATGGCATTGAAGGGGAGTTCCTTCCCTACCTGTTTGCGACGTACCACGATCATGAAATCCGTGATGGAGGGATCGTAGAGGCGCATCTCGGCCTCCGTACTGGCGACGAAATCTTCGATGGCGCCCAGCTTCACGAAGAACTCGGAGGCGCCGGCGAACCAGGAGTCGTACTGGCGGTGGGAGCAGAAGGAGCGCAGGACCAGGGTCTTGAAATCGTCGTCTTCCGAAGGGGATTTCACCAGGATGTCTCCCCCGCCCTGGCCCCAGGAAGGGTCTTCCCGGCGGCGGAGTTCCAAGGTCTTGTACTCGGCGTCCGAATTGCGGTTGATCACCCACACGGGACGTTCTGTGGCCATCTGTTCGTCCACCAGGACCTTCTTCACCGTACCGTCCTCCTGAAGGGCGAATCCTTCGTTCTGGAAGGCTCCGTCACCGGGGTCGTAAGTAATGACAGGAGCCTGCCGGCCGTCCCAGGATTCGGAATAGGGCCAGTAGATCTGGACGTCGGACAGGGCCAGGGAATCCAGCCAGGCAGGGTCTTCCCCGCCATCGGCCTTGGTGGAGAGGAAGGCCTCGCGCAGGGCGTCGCGGAGAGGGTGGCGGTAGGTATCGGCCTTGGTGGGAGAGGCGGCGCCTACTCCGGTTCCGGGGGCGTCGAAGAGGTCGCGCATGCGGTATTCCTCGTCGTAGCCGTTGGCGACGGAGGCGCAGGCGGCGTCGTGCACTTCCTGCAGGTGGCCGCTTTCCAGGGGGATGGAGGAGAGCAGCCAGGCGACTTTCTCCACGGAGACGAAAGTGGCGGTTTCCTGCGGTTCATAGGGATGGGATTCCAAACGCTGGCAGCCGGAAAGAAGGACTGTCAGAAGGGCGGCCGAAGAGGCGCCAAGAGCAATTCTGTTAGACATAATCCTTTTTTTCCACAAAGTACAGCAAACTTATCCGTTTCAACAAAGATGAAACGGATAAGTGTAAAAAAAGGCCTTACACGAATGTGTAGGGCCTATCGCATGTAAAACACAAAGCGGTTTTTGTCGAAAAAATCGCTCTCAGTTTCGCTTTGGGAGAAGCCAAAACCGCGAAAGACCTCCGCGGTCTCCTTTCCGAGGGCCTCATTGATCTCCGTAAGACCCTTTCCTTCCGGGGAGAGGAAGCGCTGTGACCAGCGGGCGACGGCCCGGTAAAAGACGAGGGGATCCTCGTCCGAAACGAAGAGTGCCTGGGCCGGTTCGTGCTCCAGGACGTTGGGGCGCATCTGGGCCTTTTCCTTCTCCATGACATAGGGAGGATTGGAGAGGATGAGGTCAAAAGGGCCGAAATCGAAGGCCTGCTCGGTGTCCAGGACATCGGCCTTCACGAAGACGGGGGCGACGGCGCCGGTCTCTTTCAGCTCCTGCGCGAAGGGCTGGTTACGGGCCACGTCCAGCGCCTCGTCGGAGATATCCACGCCCACCACCTGGACGCCGGGAACGGACAGGGCCACGCTCCAGGCGATGCAGCCGGAACCCGTGCAGAGGTCCAGCACCCGCACCGGCTCGGCGGATTTGCCGAAGGGGATGCGCATGCGGCGTGTCATATCGGCCAGCTTTACGGCCTCGCGGACGAGGAGTTCGGTCTCCGGGCGGGGGATGAGCACGGCGGGCGTCACGTGGAAGGTGCGGCCGCAGAACTCGGCCTTGCCCAGCACGTACTGGACAGGCTCCCCTGCCACCAGGCGCGCCAGGGCGTCGGAGAGGGGCTGTTCGTCCTTCTTGTCGATCTGGTAGGCCGGCTCGACGATGTGCGTGTAGCTTTTTGTGCCGATGAGCGCTTCGCAGAGCATGAGCACGATGCCCCGGGCCTCGGCGGCAGGGTACAACGGCTCAAGCGCCGAAACGCTGTTCTTCAGAAAATCTGCCAGCAGCATACGCTACGCGTTTTCAATGATGGTGGTGAGGAAGTCCGTGATGGTGATGCCGGCGGCGCGGATCATCTTGGGCACCAGCGAGGCATTGGTCATACCGGGGATGATGTTCACCTCCAGGAAATAGACGCCATCCTTGGCGGCGAGGTAGTCCATGCGGACCAGGCCCTTGCAGCCGAGGGTGCGGTAAATCTTGGCAGTGATTTCCTGTACCTTGGCGGTGAGTTCGTCCGGAATCTGGGCGGGGCACACCTCCTGGCTGAAGCCATTGTACTTGGCGTCGTAGTCGAACCAGTCGGAGTTCTCGGGGATGATCTCGATGACGGGGAGGGTCTTCACTTCCTTGCCGTCGAAGTAGGCGGCGCAGGTGAGTTCGTGCTCGCTCTGGACGGCAGCCTCGACGATGACGGTGTCGCCCTCCTTGAAGGCATAGCGCACGGCTTCGGGCAGGTCCTCGGCCTTCTTGACCTTGGTAATGCCGAAGCTGGAGCCGCCTCCGGTGGGTTTCACGAACAGCGGCAGGCCGAGCTGCTTGACGGTCTTCTCGCTGAAGGCTTCTACGTCGTCTCCCTGGCGGACGAGGGCGTCCGGGGCCAGCTTGACGATATCGGTCCCGCGCAGGTAGCTCTTGCAGGAGTACTTGTCAAAGGCGACGGTGGTCACGAATGCGCTGCAAGTGGAATGCGGGATATGCAGCATCTCCAGGTAACCCTGCAGCAGGCCGGTCTCACCGGGAGCGCCGTGCTGCATGATGTAGGCGAAGTCGAACTTGATCTTCTCTCCCAGGACCATGACGGAGAAGTCGGACTTGTCCACCTCCGGCTGGGCGCCTTCCGGGAAGGGCTGGCGCATGGAATTGGCCTTGCGCATGGCTACCAGCTTCCACTGACCGAAGCGGGCGAAGATTTCATAAACATCGTAACGGAATTCGTCGATGCGGGAGGCGGTGAACTCACCGCTTCTGCAGGATACTTCCCATTCGGACGAGTCACTTCCGTAGATGACTGCTATAGATTGATAACGGGACATTTTATTCGAAGTAATAATTTTCCAAATCGGTTTTTTCAGGGGCGGGCTCATCCTCGCTCATCGAGTTGCACCAGGAGCCGCGGAGGGATTCCGGGAAGACGTCGGCTTCGGAGATGCCCAGGGTGCCGTCCTTCAGGACTTTCTTCATCCAGATACCCCAGATGGGAAGGGCCATGTTGGCGCCCTGGCCCAGGTTGGTGCTGGAGAAGTGGACGTAGCGGTCCTCGGCGCCGACCCATACGCCGGCGGTGATGGTGGGCGTGTAGCCGATGAACCAACCGTCGGAGTTGTCGTTGGTGGTACCGGTCTTGCCGGCGATCTCACCCTTGAGTCCGTAGCGGAAACGCAGACGGACGGCGGTACCGGCATCCACGACGGCCTTCATCATCTGGATCATCTCGCCGGTGGCGCGCTGGGAAAGAGCCTCCCGGCGACGGTCCGTGAACTGGCCCAGGATGTTGCCGTCAGAGTCCTCGATACGGGTGACGAAGATGGGGGCGGTATAGACACCGCCGGAAGGATAGGTATTGTAAGCCGTGACCATGTCGTAAACGGACAGGTCCGCGGAGCCCACGCAAAGGGAGACCACAGGATCCACGAAGCCGCCGATACCCATCTTGCGCATCATGGAAACCATGGAAGGGGCGCCCAGCTGCTTCATGAGATAGGCCGATACGGAGTTGGAACTGTGGGCGAGACCCCAGGTCAGGTCCACCATGGTGCCGTCGGCGTGGGGGTCCTGGGGAGACCACGTCTCCTCCTCGTTGCCGGTGGCGATGACCACGGGCGAGTTGAGCACGGGATCGCAGGGCGTCATTCCCGACTCCATGGCCTGGGTGTACAGGAAGGGCTTGATGGTGGAGCCCACCTGGCGCTTGCCCTGGCGGACGTTGTCGTACTTGAAGTAGCGGTAGTCGGGACCGCCTACATAAGCCTTCACATGTCCGGTGCCCGGCTCGATGGCCATGAAGGCGGCGCGGAAGAAGGACTTGTAGTAGCGGATGGAGTCGTTCGGGGTGAGGGTGGTGTCCTTGTAACCGGGGGCCTCCCAGGTGAAGACACGCATCTTGACAGGCTCCTTGAAGGAGGCTTCGATCTCTGCTTCCGAATGGCCGGAGGCCTTCATCATGCGGTGACGGTCGCTCCACTGGCGGGCCTGCTTCATGTTCTTTTCGATGACGGACTTGTCGGTATCGGCCATGAAGGGAGGGTTGCGGCGGTACTTTAGCTCCTTGCGGAAAGCCGGCTGGAGGTCGTTGCCCAGGTGCTCGGCGATGGCTTCCTCGGCGTAGCGCTGCATCTTATAATTGATGGTAGTATAGATGCGGAGACCGTCGCGGTCCAGGTCGTACTGGGTGCCGTCGCTCTTGTAGTTCTTGTTGAGCCAGCCGTAGAGGGGATCATCGGCCCAGAGGAGGGAGTCCACCTGGTAGTCCTCGTAGAAGTAGTACTGCTTGCGCTCCGGCTTCTTGGCGTTCATCGTGCGGCGGAGCATGTCGCGGAAGTACGGGCCGACACCGGTGGTGCGGTCTCCCTTGCGGGTGGTCAGCACGATGGGGAGGGCCTTGAGGGAGTCGCACTCGGCCTTGGTGAGGTAGTCCATCTCCCGCATGCGCTCCAGCACCAGGTTGCGGCGCTTGAGGGCGTTCTCCGGGTTGATGGAAGGGTTGTAGCGGGTGGGTTTGTTCACCATGCCCACCAGCACGGCGCTTTCCTCGGTGAGGAGCTCGGAGGGCTTCTTGCCGAAGAACTGGCTGGCGGCCGAGGAGATGCCGTAGGAGTTGGAGCCGAAGAAGATGGCGTTCAGGTACATGTCCACAATCTCCTCCTTGGTGTAGTTGCGCTCCAGCTTGATGGCGGTGATCCATTCCTTGAGCTTGATCCAGACCATCTTCACCTTGCCCACGTTCTCTCCGCGGGGGTACAGGGTCTTGGCCAGCTGCTGGGTGATGGTGGAACCGCCGCCCTGCGAGGAGTCGCGGGACAGCAGGGTCTTGAACAGGACGCGGCCCAGGGATTCCAGGTCCACGCCGGAATGTTTATAGAAACGTTTGTCCTCCGTAGCCACGGCGGCCTGGACCAGGGAGGGGGCCAGTTCCTCATAGCTTACGAAGGTGCGGTTCTCTATATGATAGGTAGTAAGGATCTCCCCTTCCTCTGCGATGACCTGGGTGGCCAGCTTGGTGTCCGGGTTCTCCAGCTGTTCCAGGGAGGGGATGTCTGCGAAGGCCCAGACCAGCAGCAGCAGGACGATGAGCGCCACCACCGGAGAGACCAGCAGGATCCACATCCATTTTACGATTTTTTTCTTCAGAGCTTCTTGCATAAGCAATTTTCGCTTGCTTGTACAAGACCTTAGGTCTTGCCAAAATTCATCCCACAAAATTAATCAGAAAATTTGGATTTATCCCCGATTTCTCTGTTACTTTGCAGAAAATTTGAAGGTATGACAGGAAAGAATCTCGTGATCGTAGAGTCTCCCGGAAAGGTGAAGACCATCCAGCAATATTTAGGAAAAGATTACCTTGTGAAGGCCTCCATCGGCCATATCCGGGATCTGGAAGAGCACAAGCTCAGCGTAGATGTTGCCCATGGTTTCAAGCCGGAATACGTGGTTCCCTCTGACAAGAAGAAGGTAGTGGCCGAGCTCAAGAAACTCGCCGCCGAGGCAGACACCGTCTGGCTGGCTTCCGATGAGGACCGCGAGGGAGAGGCCATCTCCTGGCACCTTCGCGAAACCCTGGACCTGCCGCGGGAGAAGACCCGCCGCATCGTCTTCCACGAGATCACCAAACAGGCCATCCTGGAGGCCATCGAGAAACCCCGCGACATTGACATGAACCTGGTGGACGCCCAGCAGGCCCGCCGTGTCCTGGACCGCCTGGTCGGTTTCGAGCTCTCCCCCATCCTGTGGCGCAAGATCCAGCCGAAGCTGAGCGCCGGCCGCGTGCAGAGCGTGGCGCTGCGTCTGATCGTGGACCGCGAGAAGGAGATCATGGCTTTCCGCCCGGAGCCTTACTACCGCGTAGAGGCCATCTTCACGCCGGAGGGATCATCGGCCAGTGTCAAAGCGACGCTGGACACCCGTTTCGGCACGGAGGAAGAGGCCCGCAAGTTCCTGGAGGACAGCATCGGCGCGACCTACCGCATCGACTCGGTGGAGAAGAAGGAGGGCGTCCGCGTCCCTGCGGCCCCTTTCACCACGTCCACCCTTCAGCAGGAAGCGGCCCGCAAGCTGCACTTCCCCGTGTCCACCACCATGCGCGTCGCGCAGGCCCTTTACGAGCGCGGTCTCATCACTTACATGCGTACCGACTCCACCAACCTCTCTTCCCTTGCCCTCGGAACGGCCAAGAAGTTCATCGTGGAGAACTACGGCGAAAACTACCACCACTTCCGTAAATACCAGACCCGCTCCAAAGGAGCGCAGGAAGCCCACGAGGCTATCCGCCCTACCTATATAGAGAATGTCACCATCGACGGCACGCCGCAGGAGAAGAAGCTCTACGAGCTCATCTGGAAGCGCACCATCGCCTGCCAGATGGCCGAGAGCCGCGTGATGAACACCACGCTCAAGGTCGCCTCCGACAAGCGGGCCGAGAAATACGGCATCCAGTCCATGGAGCTGCTCTTCGACGGCTTCATGAAGGTGTACCTGGAGGGACGCGACGAGGACGAACCCGTCGATACCGAAGAGGTGGTGCTGCCGGAGCTGAACAAAGGCGACGTCATGCACGAAGCCGGCGTCAGCGCCCTGGCCAAGTTCACCGCCCCTCCCGTGCGCTACTCCGAGGCCACCCTCGTGAAGAAGCTGGAGGAGCTGGGCATCGGCCGTCCTTCTACCTACGCTGCGACGGTGGAGACCCTCACCCGCGGCCGTGGCTACGTGGCCAAGGGAGACAAGGAGGGCAAGAGCTACCAGGTGACGAACCTCAGCCTCAACGGCGGCGTCATCAAGGCCTCCCAGAAGAAGGAGACCGTCGGGGCTGAAAAGGGCAAGCTGCTGCCGCAGGACATCGGCCTCATCGTGACCGACTTCCTGGTGAGCAACTTCACGGATATCCTGGACTACGACTTCACCGCCAACGTGGAGAGCGACTTCGACGAGGTGGCCGAGGGCAAGAAGGCCTGGCCGGACACCATCAGCGCGTTCTACAATCCTTTCCACAAGCACGTGGACGAGGTGCTGCAGGACCGCGTTTACAGCAAGGTAACGCGCGAGATCGGCATCGCCCCGGACGGCGACAAGGTGATCGCCGCCTTCGGCAAGTTCGGCGCCTATGTGCAGAAGGGCGAGGGCGAGCGTCGCCAGAGCGCCTCGCTGGGAAAGGGCCAACTGATTGAAACCATCACCCTGGAAGAAGCCCTGAAGCTGCTGCAGCTGCCCCGCACCGTAGGCCAGCTGGACGGGGTTGACGTGATCGCCACCCGCGGCAAATTCGGCCCTTACTTAAAATACGGAAGCAAAAATGTGAAACTTCCCCGCCAGGCCGATCCGCTGACCATTTCCCTGGAGGAATGCACGGCGCTAATTCGCGAAGCATCAGAGGAAAAGCCCGCCAATGCCTACATCGCCGAATTCGGGGACATCAAAGTAGTAAATGGAAGATACGGTCCCTACATCAAGCAGGGTACTTCCAATTTTAAAATTCCGAAGGGTACGGACGCGACTACCCTCACAGAGGCTGACTGTCAAGCAATTATCTCACAATCGGAGCCTACGAAAAAATTTGTGAGAAAACGTGCAAAATAAAAAATTTTTGTATCTTTGTGGCGGTTAGTTTAAAAATGTAAGTGTATGTCCAGTTACCACATTGATCCCGTGGACCAGAAAATTCTGTCCTACCTTGTCAAGAATGCACGTATGCCGTTTCTGGAAATCGCCCGCGAATGCGGCGTTTCCGGTGCCGCCATCCACCAGCGTTACAAACGCCTCGAGTCGGCCGGCGTCATCACCGGTTCCCGCTTACAGGTAAAACCGCAGGCCCTGGGTCTCAATGTGTGCGCCTTCGTGAGCATCACCCTCTCCGACAGTACCAAGTACTCGGAGGTAATCGCCAACCTCAAGAAGATTCCCGAAATCGTAGAGTGCCACTTCGTCACCGGCAAGTACGCCATCCTGGCCAAACTCTACTGCCTGGACAACGACCACCTGATGGAGGTTCTGCTGAACACCATCCAGAAGTTCCCCTACATCCAGTCCACGGATACGATGATCTCCCTCGACGAACCCATCGAGCGTCAGGTCTGGGTAAAAGACTTTAAATCTACAAGTTACACAGGAAGAGACTAAGAGATTGCCGGTCAAGCCGGCAATGACGACAGGGTCAAGCCGGCAATGACGTCATGCCCGACCCCGATCGGGCATCCCGAGGATAGCTTTCGCGAGGACCAGGTCTTCCGGAGTTGTAATTTTGATATTGTACCGCTCTCCTTCGATGAAGGTGAGCGGTATTCCGTATTTCTCGGCGACGGAGGCGTCGTCGGTGAAGAGGGTGTCGTAACCCTGGCTGTAGGCCGCCTTGAGCAGCTCGCTGTGGAAGATCTGCGGGGTCTGCGCGCCGTAGATGCGGCTGCGGTCGATGCGCTCGCCGGTGGTCATCAGGGCACCATCGGCCCGTTTCTCCAGGACCTTCAGGGTGTCGGTGACGGGAAGGACGGGGATGAGGGCGGGTACATAGACGGCGGCGTCGAACAGTTCCCGGATCTTTTCGACGGACATCAGCGGACGGACGCCGTCCTGCACGGCCACGAGGGCGCCGTCAGGAATGTGTTCCAGGGCGTTCTTGACAGAATGGAAACGGGTGAAGCCTCCTTTGACCAGGCGCTGCGGACAGGTAAAGTTGGCCTTCAGGCAGTAGTCCCGCCAGGTGGAGACGTGGTCCTCGGGGAGAACGGTGAGCACGTGCAGGTCGGGCACGGCTTCGATGAACTTCTCGAGGGTCAGGCGGAGGATGGGTTTTCCTTTGAGTTCCAGGAACTGCTTGGGAACCGGGGCCCCCATACGGGTGCCTGTTCCTCCGGCTGTCACGATCAAGTATTTTTTTCTCTCCATGACGTATATCTTTTACGCAAATGTAAGATTTTTTTAGTAATTTTGAAGGTTTTTAAGAACCAAGCAAGAATTATATATGGCATTCCGATTCCTAAACCAAGAACTGGCAATGGACCTGGGCACCGCCAACACCATCATTTTCCAGAATGATCAGATCGTGTTGGACGAGCCTTCCATTGTAGCCATCGACAACCAGACCGGCAAATGCATCGCCCTGGGACAGAAGGCTAAGATGATGCACGAAAAGACCAACCCGGGCATCAAGACCATCCGTCCTCTGCGGGACGGCGTTATCGCAGACTTCAATGCGGCCGAGATGATGATCCGTGGCTTCATCAAGCAGGTGAACGCCCGTCATCGCAGCATTTTCGCTTCCAACCTCAAACTGGTGGTGGGTATCCCCTCCGGCTCCACGGAAGTGGAAATCCGTGCTGTGCGTGACTCCTCCGAGCACGCCGGTGGCCGTGACGTATATCTGATCTACGAACCCATGGCCGCCGCCCTCGGTATCGGCCTGGACGTAGAAGCCCCTAAGGGCAACATGGTGGTGGATATTGGAGGCGGTACCACCGAGATCGCCGTGATCTCCCTGGGCGGTATCGTGCAGCAGGAATCCATCCGTATCGCCGGTGACGTCTTCACGGCCGATATCCAGAACTACCTGCGTCAGCAGCACGTGATCAAGGTGGGTGAAACCACCGCCGAAAAGATCAAGATCGCCGTGGGCGCCGTCATCCCCCAGCTGGATGTAGAACCCGAACCGTTCCTGGTGCGCGGTCCCAACCTGATGACCGGCCACCCGGTAGAGGCCCTTATCCCCTACCAGGAGATCGCCCACTGCCTGGACAAGTCCATCGCACGTCTGGAAGCCGCCATCCAGCAGACGCTGGAGCAGACTCCCCCGGAGCTGTACTCCGACATCGTGGAGAACGGTATCTTCCTCAGCGGCGGCGGTTCCCTGCTCCGTGGTCTGGACAAGCGTCTCTCCGAGAAGATGAACATCCCGTTCCACGTGGCCGAAGACCCGCTTCGCGCCGTGGCCCGCGGTACCTGCATCGCCCTCAAGAATACGGAAAACTACTCCTTCCTGATGCGCTAGCCCATGCGTAAGCGGACGTCCTGGCTATCCACACTGGCAAACCTGGTCATTTTCATCATACTGGAAATGGCCGCTTTCCAGATGGTGCGCAGTAACGCTCCGCTCCAGCGCAGCTGGGCCGCCCGTCCCGCCCATCACTTCATGGGCAAGGTCTGGGGAGGTTCCAACAGCATCCGTTACTATTTCTCCCTGAGCAGTGCCAACGAGAAGCTGGCGCAGGAGAATTTCGCCCTGTCGCAGCAGCTGCTGTCGGCCCGCGAGATGCTTCGCAAGGCCCATGTGGACACGACCGCCATCGCTTCCCAGCCGGGATTCTCCTCCCTGGCCGCAGAAGTGGTGAAGATCAGCCAGAACGGACAGCACAACTACCTCATCCTGAACAAAGGCTACGAAGACGGCGTGCAGGAAAAATCCGGTGTCATCACCCATAACGGGGTGGTGGGCATCGTGGACGCCGTGAGCGCCCACCACGCATTCGCCTTCTCCTTCCAGAACAACGACATCTCCATCAGCGCCCGCCTCGGCCTGGAAGGCGGCAGCGGTCTGCTGGTGTGGGACGGCGTCTCTTCCAGCCGCGCCGTCCTCAAGGAGATTCCCCTCCAGTACAAGTACCAGCCCGGAGATACCGTGTACACCAGCGGTCACTCGCTGCTGTTCCCGCCGGACATCCCCCTGGGTGTCGCAGGCGGTTCGCACGTGGTCAACGGCGCCACCAACGAGATTGACGTGAACCTGTTCCAGGATTTCAGCGCCATCCGCTACGTGATGGTGGTACACAACAATTCGTTTGACGAGATAGAGCAGTTCGAGCAATGAGACGCAACGTATTCTGGTTATACTACATCCTGCTGGTCGTTGCCCAACTGCTGCTGACCAATTACCTCCGTGTGAGCCCGTACCTGATGCTCACCATCCTTCCGGTGCTGGTGCTTTGCATCCCCATCCGGGTAGGAACCGCGGGAGCCATGTTCATCGCATGCCTGACCGGCCTCACCGTGGATTACCTTTCGGAGGGCATCCTGGGCCTGAACGCCGTGGCGCTCATCCCGGTGGCGTTCCTGCGCAACACCATCATCCGGCTTGTCTTCGGCGTGGAACTGTTCGCCCGCTCGGAGGACTTCTCGGTCAAGCGCAACGGTTTCGGCAAATCGGTGCTGGCCATGTTGCTGGCCTACGCCCTGTTCCTGGCCGTTTACGTCTGGGTGGACAGCGCCGGCGTCCGTCCCCTGCTGTTTAACCTGATTCGTTTCGCCGTGTCGCTTGCGTCCAGCCTGCTGGTCTCCATGCTTACCCTTGGACTGCTGGCCCCGGATCCGCGCCGATGAACCACGACGGTCGTCATATCCGCCTGCTGATTGGCCTGGGAGTTGCCGCGCTGGTGCTCCTGGGCAAAATTTTTTCCCTGCAGATCCTGGACGACCGCTACAAGGAAGACGCAGACCGCAACTCCACCATTTACGAGACCATCTACCCCACCCGTGGCGTCATCTACGACCGCAACGGCAACATCCTGGTAGGTAACAAAGTCGCTTATGACATCCTGGTGAGCCCCCGCGAGGTGCAGGCGTTCGACACCCTGGCCCTGGCCACGGTGCTGGACGTGGACCCTGTCTTCATCCGGGAAAAACTCAAGGAATACAGACGGCGCCGCTCTTCCATCGGCTTCCAGTCGGTGACCATGCTGCGCACCGTCCCGGCCGAGACGTACATGCGTTTCGACGAAGTGAAATACAAGTTCCCGGGCTTCCGGGGACAGGTCCGCAGTATCCGCGACTACCCCGTGAACGCCGGCGGTAACCTCCTGGGCTACGTCTCGGAGGTGAACCAGGCCTACATTGACAAGCACGCCGGGGAGTACCGCAGCGGTGACTATGCGGGCATGACGGGCATCGAAGCCGCCCGCGAGACGGAACTCCGCGGCGAAAAAGGCTATCACATCTACCTGCGCAACTCCCGCAACCAGATCGAACAGCCCTACAAGGACGGTACGGAGGACAAGGAGGCCATTCCGGGCCACGACATCGTCACCACCATCGACGCGGCCCTGCAGCAGTACGGGCAGGAGCTGATGGCGAACAAGGTGGGCTCGATCGTCGCCATCGAGCCGTCCACCGGAGAGATCCTGGCGTTGGTATCGGCCCCCGGTATCGACGTGGAGATGCTGGCCGACATCGGCAAGTACTGGAATGAGATCTCCCAGAACCCCTATAAGCCCATGTACAACCGTGCGGTGCAGGCTTCCTATCCGCCGGGCTCGGTGTTCAAGCTGGTGAACGGGCTCATCGGCCTGCAGGAAGGGGTGCTGCGTCCGGAGATGACCTACCCCTGCCACCAGGGTTACCACTTCGGCGCGGGGCACAAGCTGGGCTGCCACGTGCACAAGAGCCCCCTCAACATGGAGGAGAGCATCATGATGAGCTGCAACGCGTACTACTGCTACGTGCTCAAGAACATCCTGGACCAGCGCAAGTTCGACAATGTGGCCGACGGTCTGGACCACTGGCGGGAGATGGTGATGAGCTTCGGCTTCGGCCGCAAGCTGGGGAGCGACTTCCCCGCGGAGCTCAGCGGCAGCATTCCCTCCTCCAAGACCTACAATCGTGCCTACGGGAGAGGGTCCTGGAACTCCACCACGGTCATTTCCCTTTCCATCGGCCAGGGAGAAATCCTTGCTACGCCGATGCACCTCGCCAACCTCTGCGCGACCATCGCCAACCGCGGGCATTACTACATCCCGCACATCATCAAGGCGTCCGAGGGCGTGGAGATCGAGGAGCGCTTTACGCAGCCGCAATACACCCTGGTGGACACGCTGCAGTTCCCGAAGGTGATCAAGGGCATGTGGCGGGCGGTGAACTCCGGCCCGGGCATGGGCGGTACGGCCGCCGTCGCGCACGTGGACTCCCTGGACATCTGCGGAAAGACCGGAACGGCGCAGAACCCCCGAGGGGCCGATAACTCCGTGTTCATCTGCTTTGCGCCGATGGACAACCCTAAGATCGCCATCGCCGCGTATGTGGAGAACGGCGGCTTCGGCGCAACGTATGCCGCCCCGATCGCTTCCCTGATGGTGGAGAAGTACCTGAAGGGAGAGACCAAGCGCCCGGCCCTGGAGCAGCGCATGAAAGAAGCCAACCTGATGTCCCGCGTAAAACATGATTGAGAACAGCGCACATAAGAGGCAGTCCATCGACTGGATGCTGGTGGGAGTTTACTTCCTGCTGGTGCTCATCGGCTGGGTAAACATTTACGCGGCTACGCATACGGCCGAGGCGGGGTCCATGCTGGATTTCGCGGGCCGTGCCGGCAAGCAGTTCATCTGGATCCTGACGGCGATCGGCCTGGCGGGCATCATCCTGTTCTTACTGCCGGCGACGCTCTGGGAGGGCGTCTGTATCCCTCTGTATATCTTTGTGTTGGGACTATTGGTGCTGGTGATCTTCGTATCGTCGGACGTGAAGGGTTCGCACTCGTGGTTCGACCTGGGCCCGGTGCGGTTCCAGCCGGCAGAGATTTCCAAGATATCCACTTCCCTGCTGCTGTCCTGGTGGCTGAGCCAGCAGGGCTTCAAGATGACGCGGCTCAAGGATTTCTTCATCGCCTGCGCCATGATCGGCCTGCCGATGCTGGTCATCGTGGCCGAGAGCGAGACGGGCAGCGCCCTGGTCTATACGGGCTTTATCTTCGTGCTGTACCGCGAGGGGCTCAACGGCTGGTGGCTGGGGCTCATCGGCCTTGTGATCCTTCTATTCATCACGACGCTTACGATGGGACCTTTCTGGTCCATCCTCATCCTCATTGCGGTCCTGGTTGCGAGCAACGCGTACATGCAGCCGTCGCGCTTCTGGAAGCGGATGGCGCTGTGCGGCGGGGCGGTGCTGGTCATCGGCCTGCTGCCTTCCCTGCTGGAGTGGCTGTCCTCGATGGTGACGGCCCGCATGGATTACCTTTCCAACCGCATCTGGGTGCCGGAGGCCGGCGAGAGCGCCGACTATTTCTGGAGCTTCATCCTTCGGATCAGACCAATGTACGTGATGCTGGGCGGGGCGGCCGTGGCCATTCCGCTGCTCATCTACTGGGCCTATAAGAAGAAAGATACGTTCCTGGCCGTGTCCATCGCGGCTTTCGTGGCGGGCGTGCTGCTGGTGTTCTCTACGGACTACATCTTCCAGCATGTGCTGCAGGATCACCAGCGTTCCCGTATCGAGGTGCTGCTGGGCATGAAGGAGGACCTGGCCGGCGCGGGTTACAATGTAAACCAGTCGAAGATTGCCATCGGCAGCGGCGGCTTTGCGGGAAAGGGTTTCCTGCAGGGCACGCAGACGACGTTCGGTTTCGTTCCGGAGCAGTCCACGGACTTCATCTTCTGCACGGTGGGCGAGGAGTGGGGCTTCCTGGGGTGCCTGGTGGTAATCCTACTGTACGTGTTCCTGATTGTCCGGCTCATCATGGATGCCGAGCGGTGCCGAGGGCGCTTCACCCGCATCTACGGCTACTGCGTGGCCTCCTGCGTGTTCATGCACCTGTTCATCAATGTGGGCATGACCATCGGCCTGATGCCCGTCATCGGCATTCCCCTGCCGCTGCTTTCCTACGGCGGCTCCTCCCTCTGGGCCTTCACTATCCTGATCTTTATCTTTCTTGCGCTCTATCGCAACGAAAAGAAATATTTTTAGTACCTTTGCAATCCCACACCCCGCCTTGGTGGTGGAATGGTAGACACGAGGGACTTAAAATCCCTTGGCCCGAAAAGGCCGTGCGGGTTCGATTCCCGCCCGAGGCACAAAAAGACCTTGTAAGTTGCTGAAGTTCAAGCACTTTACAAGGTCTTTCTTTTTGTGTCCACCATAATTGGACACATTTGTACCACTTTTATTATTCCATTGCATTTTCTAACATATAATTTGGATACCAAAATGGTATTCATTATATTTGCAAAAAAGTAATTCATTATGACTGTTGTTAGCATACGAGATTTCAGGGCGAACCAGAGCAAGTATCTTGGTTTGGCTGCCGGTGGGGAGAGCGTTATCTTGACGTCCCGCACGGGTAGTTTCAAGATTGTGCCCGTGACTGAGGACGATAGCCTTGTCAGCAAGAAGGAGTTCTTCGCCCGCATTGATGAGGCGCGAAAGAGCATAGCCGAAGGTAAGGGCACTTCGGTATCAAGTAAGGAGGAGTTGGATTCTTTGTTGGCAAGCCTGTAGATGTATACCCTTGAATTTGCGCCTCAGGCACTTGAGGACCTGTCTAAGTTGAAGAGATCAGAACCTGCCGCATTTAAGAAGGCGGGGAAGCTATTGGTAGAGTTGCAGGAACATCCCAAAACCGGAACGGGCAAACCCGAGCCTCTTTCCGGGGACAGGGAGGGTCAATGGGCCAGGCGAATCTCTCTAAAGCACAGACTCATCTACGAGATTGAAGAGACCGTCGTAAGGGTGGATGTGCTATCTGCGTATGGACACTACGATGATAGATAATCACTTCGGTCATTTTTGGTTACCTCAGTAATCAGTTACTAAAAGCAAACAATGATCCGTAAGATTACAACTATCACAACGTTCGTTATAGTTATTCTCCTTCTGGGTGGCTGCTCTTGCGGCCGTTCTGCAAACAAAAACGATATCATAGGATTTGAAGACGTTGACATTAAACCGGCGTTTCAGGGAGATACTACGCTGACGGCTTTTCACAATTGGGTAAGGAAGAGTATTTATTATCCAGGAGAGGATCATCCCACTGGGAAAGTAATTGTTTCTTTTGATATACTAAACGACGGAAGTCTGGCCAACGTGGTCATAGTCAACGGCATCGATCCATCTATTGATCAGATTACACGTGAGACCATTTTGAACAGCCCTAAGTGGGTGCCTGGGCGATTCCATGGCAAACCTTGTTCAACAAGAATCACAGACTTTGTCGTTATTTGGATTCTGCACTAGTATCGGTTACCATTATATCAAAGAAGAGAGCGGATGGGTTGGGTCTGGAATGTATTGACGCAGTTCCCACAACCTATCCAATCCTTCCATCAAACGGTTCGAGAATTCCACGGTCCCGGGTACGAAAAAGACTTTGTAAGTTGCTAATTATCAAGCATCATACAAAGTCTTCTTTTTTGTATCCCCCAGATTTGGTCACTTTTGGGCCACCATTGCGAGTTGACGACTACCGACTTAGTATAGCCAAGGCATTCTCCGTTTATGCTCCTCAATCAGCCAATCCACACAGAAAGGGACAAGGATTTCCAAATAGTACTGTTTTGCTGATTCAGGCGTAAACTGTGCATAGAAACCTTTTTTGTCACATCCTATCCGTGCATACTTTTCATATTCGTGAAGATCCTTTCCTTGTGGCTTGCCGTTTTCGAAGTAGTGGCGATGGTCAGTTTGTATTGGATATAAACCAATCAGATATACACCGCTTCCGGCTATAGGGTCGGCGATATATTTCTTGGTTTTCGAGTGCTTTCTCAGCCAGATATGGGTTATGAAATCCGTCGCACCATCCTGATACCGACTAAGCGCTTCTTTGATATCGTCTGTGGTTACAGGAAAATAATAATCTCGGGAAGTATTGTCAGCGAAACAGATAGGAATCTCGTCAAACTCAGATGGAGCAAGAAGCGAGTGCTCTCTTTGAACGATATTATCCTTCAGCTTTACCCAGCGCCGTCCTCCCATAATATCGCCAAATTCTCGGTTCTTTTTCCAAGCGGTCAACTTGCGGCTCTTTATCCCAACCATATAGAAAACGAAGCAGTTGTTTTATGCAAATATAGGAATAAAGATTAACATCTTCGTCACACGGGATGGGACTCCTTCCATCGGTCACTTTTGGTCACCTCACTTCAGATATCGGTCACTTTCGGTCACCTTTTCCGTGTATTATTTCAACTCACCGAA